>Ga0136617_10000331_pt1 | contig 38720 bp, 34 predicted proteins | sample AntDrymUQ3222106_2_FD_129672 | JGI IMG/M metagenome (GOLD analysis project Ga0136617, IMG submission 129672) | Polar desert sand microbial communities from Dry Valleys, Antarctica - metaG UQ322 (21.06) | ecosystem: Environmental > Terrestrial > Soil > Desert | place: Antarctica: Dry Valley... | reverse complement strand
GTCCATGCCAACATAATACGTTCTCATAGGGCTCTCCTTTGGTGTTTACTTGAAGTCGTCGAACAACTCCAAGCTATCACCCCTGGGGCGCCCTTTCATAATATAGAGTAGCGACCGGGTCAATGGCGGGTTGCACTCAAGAATAGTCTCACCAACAACCTTGTTCACCCACCCACTCCAGCCTTAGAATGCGGTTGCTCTAATTAAGCAAATTCAAAACAAGGTAAACCATGACTCACCCTCACCGCGAGTTCAACACTGATCGTATTTCGCTCGGTTACCTTATTACCTTTCGCGCCTATGGTACCTGGCTCCATGGCGACTCACGTGGCTCCGTTGACCGCTTTCATAATCGCTACGGTTCGCCACTAATACCCCAAATCGACGCTGGCGACAATACAACGAACGCGCTCTTAAACGCCCTCCTGTCAACCTTACCGCGAGGCGACGAGGAGCTATCGAAGTGGCGATTCGTGAGACTTGCAAGACTCGTAATGGAGACTGTGGGCTATCAATGTGAGAACGAACCATCTTCATTCTGTGGTGACGGCAACCCGCGATCCGGACACTGTTCTGAATGCTTTCAAAGCCAATGCAACACGCAAAATGAAGGAGTCAGGTTGCTGGCAAAGCGGTAACACTCCCTGGGTTAAGAATGGTAGCAAGAGGCGTCTTTGGAATGAGCACGACCTAATAGAGGCGATGGTGTACGTTGAGTATGAGCAGGGAGAGCCACTACCTCAAGTTTGAATTGTTGTCGGGAGTGGAACGGTTCTATCTTATGTTGAGGTTGCGCACACTTGACCCGGTCGCTACTGCTCCTCGGCTCCGTAGTTGACTAGAACCGAGCTGGTTGCGCCAAACTGCACCAGTAACAATAGACACTGTTTGACGCCTCCCCTTACCTCGTTTAGCATCCTGATGTTCCTCCGAAGATTAACCATCGGCAACTGAGGTTTAGCCATCGATCCCTTTACATTCAAGTTAATAGTCGGCATTGCCATCGTCGTGATTGCGACAATTCACGGCTATGGCGCAGCGTGGCTGGCGATCTGGATGCTCTTTCATCCTTATCAGCCAGTTAAGATTTTGGGTGTTACGGTTTGGCCCCAAGGAATGATCCCGCGGCACCGCGAGCGGCTGGCCGAGTCTATTGGCAACGCCGTCGGGAACGAACTGGTTTCGCAGGAGACTGTTTTCAATGCCCTGTTCGAAACAGATTTTTTTCAGCGCAAGATTGACGATTTCGTTAACGCCTATACTGCGGATCTGCTGGCCACAGTTTATCCATCATTCATCGACGCGCTACCGACCGGCGCGCGCACACCAGTACTCGACACGATTTCCGCCTTGCAGTACCGCCTGGCTGAATATATTGCTGCCCTGCTCAAGAGCGAGGAGACCGCCGCGGCGATGGCGGGCTTTGTAGATCGACAAATCGACCAGCTATTGGCGCGCCGAATTGAGGCCACTTTAAACGATGATGCACTCGATCAGATCTCCCGCTTTGTGGAAGAACGCTTTCACAATTTGGTGAGCGAAGAAGTGTTCAAACGAAAAGTGCGGGAGTTCATGTCGGGACGTTTGGACGATCTCGCCCGCAGCAATGCCACGCTCGCGGACACCTTCACTCCCGAAACCGTGACTTTCATTAAAGAGCGCCTGGACCAGCAAGTCCCGCCTATCGTCCATCATCTCGCCGATATTGCTACCAGCCAGAACACTCGACAGCAGATGGGCGCCCTAATCAAACGCGAGGTCGACGACTATTACCAGCAGCTCTCACTGATCAAGAAGATTTTTATTTCGCGCGAGCGAATTCACCGCGAAGTGGATGAGTTGATCAATAAGACCCTGCCCAAACGCATTGAGGAATATCTGCGCGGTCCGGCGTTCGCGCAGGAAGCCGAAGCCTTTCTGAACTCGACTATCGACAGTCTGCTTGCTCGTCCGGTGAATGAAATTATCGGTCAGCTAGAACCGGCGAAGTTTGAGATGATGAAGACCCAAGTGGCGGATCGAATTCTCGAGCTGGTCCAAAGCCCGGAACTGACGCAATCGGTCTCCGCCTATGTTACAGATGCGCTCGCAAGTCTGCGTTCGCAAACGCTGGACTCAGCGCTCAAGCGAATCAACCCTGATTCCGCAAGGCGTCTCAAGAACTTTCTTACTACCAGCCTGCTCGATATCCTTTCGCACGAAGATACGGCGCGAACCATCAACGCCGTCATGTCCGCGCAGATCGAGCGGTTGCTGATTGCGCCGATCGGCCGGCTGGGAGATCACCTTTCGGAGCACTCGGTAAAGCGCGCCAGCTCGGCTCTGGTTGAACGAATCACCGCCGCCGCCCGCGAGCGTCTGCCCTCGGCCATTGCCGATTTTGATGTCGGCGGCCTCGTGCGCAAGAAGGTTTCAGAATACCCTATTGAAAAGCTTGAATCCCTCGTGCTGTCGGTGGCGGCCCACCACTTGAAAACGATCGAGCTCTTTGGCGCGATAATTGGTTTCTTCATCGGAGTTGGGCAGGTGATCTATTTTTGGCTTACGTATGTGCCCGGACGCTAAGGCCCCGAAATCCAAAGCGAGTTGGTGGGAACCTAGACTTGCACTCTGCCGTTCTACCTTAGTGAACTATAAAGCGCCCGCCGCCGCGCGCCAGTCTTTCACATAAAAGGATTACCTATGTACTGTTCAGGTTGTGGTAGCCCCATCGCGCCGGGACTGAGTTTCTGTAATCGCTGCGGCACCAGCCTGAAAGAACGCAGCGAGTTCAGACAGACCGGAGCTATTAGTGCGATAGTCACCGCAATGGTGCTCGTGGCATTAGCCTCCATGGGGCTCCTCCTCGGGGGACCAATTGCGTTGAAGCTAGAAGGGGGATTTGGCGAAGAACTGATCGTTCTTTTTATGTTCCTGACTTTTCTTATTTGCGCCTTCTCGGAAATTTTCCTTTACCGCCAGTTGGGCCGGCTCACAAATGCAAAGCGCGAGCCTATGGCGCTGCCCAGTCCAGCCGTAGTGCAGGCCGAGTTTCGCGCCCCTCAACCGCTATCGTTAGCTGAGCCGGCGGCCAGCGTTACCGAAAACACAACCCGCACGCTTGAATATTCGCGCGAAGAACGCCGGCGGCCGCGCACCCAATAGGAGACGCATGAAGAAGGTTTTACTGATTATAATTCTTTGCTCGCTCGCCACCGGTTGTCACCATGTCGACAAGATGCACGGCGTCATGGGTTCTGGTGTACGCAAAGTAGAAAAGCGAGAGTTGGGCACTTTTACGTCCATTACCACCGACGGAGCTTTCGAGATCGACGTGGTTTGCCAGCAACCCCAAACCCTGGAGATTGAAGGCGACGACAATCTTCTGGCAATGGTCACCACCGAGGTTACAAACGGAGCGCTGCGCATAAATAATGTTGGTAGCTACTCTACTCGCACAGCGATGAAGATAAAGATCTCAGTGCCAAACATCGAGGGCATCTCGGCAAATGGCGCCGGCACAATCGAGGTCTCGCGTCTCAAGACTGACAAGTTTGATATTGATTCCAATGGTGCGCCTACAATCCGGGTTTCCGGTGAGACCAAAGAGTTAGACATTGATGCTAACGGCGCCGGTACGGTTGATGCTCATAAACTGCGCGCATCCAGGGCTGAGGTAAACTCGAAGGGCGTGGCGAAAGTTGAAGTTTTTGCCAGCGACGTGCTAAACGTTACGGTTTCTGGTCCTTCTCAGGTCATATATGACGGCGACCCTGCGATCAATCAAACAGTGAACGGGCCTGGGTCAGTGAAGAGAAGAGATTCGGGCGGGGCGTAAATTACAGTTTGTGGCTGGGGCGGTTGGCAGTAGGCGTCACGACGCGGGGTCACAGACAGGCGTAGACGCGAGAAGAGAAACGCGGGGAGTTGGTTCAAGCCAATCCCCGCGTTTCGCTCTTAACAACCTGCAGAACCCGACTGCGACGAACCACGAACTCACACGAAACGACACTAAAAGATTTCGTATCGGTTCGTGTGAATTTTTGGATCGGCTTAGGTGTTCGAAATTGTTCAAACATCTGGAAATTGCGCGCCTGCTTCACCGCACACACAAGCATAACGAAAAATGAAATTAGGAAGCCGCGCATTGAAAGTTTTCTGTTGACATTCGACGCGTTACATATAAACATTTGCCATTCTCGAAAGGAGCTTCTTCCCCTATGACCTATGTGGTAGTGGAGTTATGTGTTGACTGTAAGTACACGGATTGCGCTGCTGTGTGTCCGGTTGAGGCGTTTCATGAATTGCCTGATCGCCTCTACATCAATGCCGACACCTGCATCGACTGCGATGCCTGTGTGCCTGAGTGTCCCGTGGAAGCAATTTTCGCCGACACTAACGTTCCTGAGAACTATGCGCACTGGACGCAGATCAATATCGATGAAGCACCAAACTATCCAGTGATCAGTCAAAAGATTCCCGCCCTTCATGGACCAACCTGCACTGGCCCGGAGGAGTAGTCTCCGAGCGCATCTGTAATCAAGTTGAGAGGCGGGCGTCGGGCCCGCCTCTTCTGTCAGAACCGCGAGCGGTAGCGACCGGGTGGTAGATTCGAGCCGCATTTTGGACTAGATTTTGATCGTGAGAACTTGGTGCTCTGGAGGAGGATCCGATCAGTAATGAGCTTTCCGGTAGCACTTCTGACCGTGATTCTTTTTCTGACTTTGCCCATCTATTCGCAGTCAGGCCGCCGCATGAACGATCAGTTGCCCGCACCTCCGGTCGCTGAAAAACCCAATGAAGCCAACCCCGTTGCTTCCGCGCCGGATGCGACCCCACCAGTGACGGCAGAAAAGAATCAGGACTATCGATGCACGGATGACGGAACGCTCGCGAGAATCCTCGAGGATAAGGCTCAACCCAAGTCCGTCCTTTCTTCCAGGGAGGTAGATTCGCGCGCCGTGATTACAACGAAACCCAAACCCGGTTACACGAGAGAGGCTCGTCGTATCGGAGTTCAGGGTTACGTAATTTTGAGGGTGGTGCTTTCGTCGATCGGGAAGATCGATCGCCTGCGAGTCATCCGAGGACTGCCGGGAGGACTGACTGAAAACGCAATTAATGCTGCATGCAAGATCGAGTTTAGGCCCGCACTTAAAGCGGGTAAACCCGTTTCTCAATGGCTAAATGTCGAGTATGTTTTTCGTCTCGCCGATTCACCCATCGTCAAACCGTAGACACCACGGGGTTGACGATGTGCGCCGAAAGATCAACCTGGTGTAGTGTGTCAAAAATAACTGTACAGGAGTCAAACATGTTCGCTGGTTTTCATCAATGAGAAACACGCGCTTTGGGTTTCGTGATTCTCATGCGAATTCGTGGATCGCCATCCCTGGGCAAAAACTCGACCGAATCACACGAAGTTTCACGAAAAAGAACTGTAGGGTCAATTAAGAGACACTACCTAGCTTTTCCTCGCTACCTCTTTATAGCAGCCACGCTCTCGCAAGAAGCCGCCGCCGCTGACCGGATTTATTTTCAGCCAACGCAATCCGGTTCCCCAACGGCTGCCGTATATCGTTTGCAGTTCCAAAAATCTCTATCGAAAAAGGATGGAAGAAGTGAAGAAATTATCTCTAATGTTACTGCTCGCAGTAGCAGCATTCGCGAATCAAAGCGCTAACGGACAGATGAAAGACTCAAATCCGATGGTCGGCGGTGCGGCGATGATGAGGTCCATGGACATCGTAGACAACGCCATGAATTCCGCAGATCACACGACACTGGTGACCGCTGTGAAAGCTGCGGAGCTGGTTGAGACCTTAAAAAGCAAAGGACCATTCACCGTTTTTGCGCCGACCAACGCCGCCTTTGACAAGCTGCCCGCAGGCACTGTCGAAACTTTGGTGAAGCCCGAGAACAAGGCCATGCTGACCAAGATCCTGACTTATCACGTGCTGGCCGGAAAGTTCGACTCCAAGGCGATTGCCAAGCGCATCAAAGCCGATGGCGGCACCGCACAGTTCAAAACTGTCAGCGGTGGCACCCTGTGGGCCTCAATGAGCGAAAACAATCTGATACTCAAAGACGAAAAAGGTAGTACCTCCACCGTTTCAATCGCCAATGTCTACCAGTCCAACGGTGTAATTCACGTGGTTGATACTGTCTTGATGCCAAACTAACCCATAGCCAATTGGCTTCGATCCGAAGGGCGCGCTCTGAGAGTATCGGGCGCGCCTTTTGGTTGCGAGCCGCAGTGACTGCGTGAAAACCCAAAAAGGCTCACGGTAATTTGCAGGTTGGGAAGGTGGGCAAAGCGTAGCGCGCCCCCGCTCCAGCGCAGCGTTATCAACTTTAGTTTTCTTCAAGACTACGCCGGACGAGTCAGCATGAGAATTGAGCGGTTTTTGTAGCCTAGCGAAAGACGCTGCGCTGGAAGCGGGGGCGCGCTGCGCTTGCCCACCTTCCCAACCTGCAAATTTCCTCACCTTGGTGGTCAGTTCAAGATTGAGTGCTAAAAGCATCCGAAGTTATGGGCCTGTTAGTGGTCCGCCATTCGGACTGAGCACCGGGATTATGAAAATATCAGTACTCGGAATAAATCTAAATTTGACAGCGACAAATACCGCTTTGTATAGTTCTGGGACCTTAACCGCCCGTCTCACTCCAAGCGTGGCAACAACAAGTCCATCGCCTGATGTTGTTAGCCGGGCAGTTCCAGTCTTCCATAGCAGAGTAAGCAATGACGAAACGGTTTACTGTTGTCCTCGCCATCGTCCTATACTCTCTTGCGGCTTGGCCCGCCAGCCATCCAGCGCATGCAAAAGACACATGGGTGAGCGTGCGCTCGAGCAACTTCTTTCTGGTCGGTAATGCGGAGGAGAAAGAAGTACGTAAGGTAGCCACGCGACTCGAGCAGTTTCGCGAAGTCTTCTCACGTCTCTTTCCGCGGATGAAGTTTACTTCGCCGATCCCGACTACCGTCGTTGTGTTCAAGAGCGACAGCTCTTACAAGCCCTTCAAGCCTGTGGCTGACGGCAAGACGGTCGCGGTGGCCGGCTATTTTCAACCGGGGCGTGAAGTAAACTACATCACGCTGACGACGGAAAAGCGCGAGGAGAATCCATACGCTGTCATCTTTCACGAGTATGTTCATTTGCTTATTAACAACACGTTGGGCCGGAGTAGCATTCCGTCCTGGTTCAACGAGGGCTTGGCGGAGTATTACAGCTTTCGATATCGAGGACGATCAAAAGATCTACCTTGGCAATCTAATTAACTCTCACCTTCAATTATTACGAACGAACCAGCTGGTCCCTCTTGACAAGCTATTTGGCGTTGACTACTACACGCTGGAACGTAACAAGCACGATGCGCGCGGACTCTTCTATGCACAGTCGTGGGTGCTGATTCATTACCTGATGCAGGGAAACGAAGGAAAGCGAGTCCGTCAGCTCGGCGTATTTCTGGATCAGCTCAGGCAAAACATTCCGGCAGAAAAAGCCTTCCGCCAGGCTTTTCAAACCGACTACGCCGGAATGCAGAAGGAGTTAAGAGATTACGTTCAGCGCCACTCTTATCGCGGTCAGATTGTGACCTTCGAAAAGAAACTCGAGTTCAGCGCTGAAATGAAGACTGCACCCATTACCGACGCTGAGGCCCACGCCTTCCTCGGCGATCTCCTCTTCCACATCCAGCGCCCCGAGGACGCAAAAACGAAACTGGAACAAGCGCTGGCCCTCGATCCCAAGCTGGCCATGGCCCATGCATCACTCGGGATGGTGCACATGCAGCAAAAGAAATTCACCGAGGCGAAGGAGCACCTGCAGCAAGCCGTCGCCGAGAACTCCACCAACTACCTGGCGCACTACTACTATGCTTATGCGTTGAGTCGTGAAGTAATTACCGAAGGGCAACCGGTTCACGACTTCCCGGCGGAAACTGTTCGGAAAATGCGCGCCGAGCTCGGCAGGGCGATCGAACTCAAACCTGATTTTCCGGAATCCTATCATCTGTTGGCGTTCGTGAACCTGGTAACCGGCGAGCAATTGGATGAATCGATCGTGATGATCAAACGCGCAGTTGCGCTCTCGCCGGGGAGCGAAGAGTTTTTGTTCGTTTTGGGTCAGCTCTATATCCGCAAACAGGACCTCGAGGGAGCGCGAAGAGTGATCGAACCATTGGCTGCTACTGGCGCGGACCCGCAGATTCGAGCCAGAGCCGGCTCGTTACTCGTACGGATCTCTTCGATACAGGAAGCCATGGCGCGATTTCGCACAGGTAGAGAAGAGCGAGCAGGGGATGTCGTCGTCGATATGCAAACAGACCAAGCCAATAATAGCGATCCAACTTCTTACTTGCGGGATGCGCTGAGAAAACCTGGAGCAGGCGAGAAGCAAAGTCAGGGGATGCTGGTGCGGATTGACTGCGACGCGAAAGGTATCATTTTCACGCTCAAGTCGGGACCTGGCCTTCTCAGACTAAAAACTACCAGTTTCGAGGAAATGGATATCACGACCTTCGCGCCGGATGTCGCGGGCGAGATTACCTGCGGAGTGCGCAAGCCCGAGAACGCCGTCGTCGTTTCTTACCTGACTGGGGGCGATGTGCGCGCCAAGACTGAAGGAACCATTCGCTCGCTTGAGTTTGTGCCCAACGACTTCAAACTCAACCCCTGACACCCGATTCCCCAAGAGGACCGCTCAAGCTTCGCTAAAAGAGACATTAGCCACAGATTGACGCGGATAGGGAGGTGAAATACGCAGAAAGCCCTAATACTGGTGATGTTCGAATCCGCGTTTATCCGCGTCAATCTGTGGCTGGTTCTTGCTCGCGACCAGCACGCCTTGGGTTAATCGTTAATTGCTACGTTGCGTTTTGGGCCCTGTAGTTGTTTCATCAACTCCCCAACGGCGGCCTCGAGTTGGCGGTCGCGCCCTGCCAGAGTGTCCTCGGGCAGATTGTCCACCAGCATGTCTGGTTGGACGCCATAGTTTTCCATGTTCGTGCGTTTCGGATCAGCGAGGAACACTCCCACGCCCGGGGTGCGCACGGTCGAGCCGTCAATCAAACTATAGCTGCCCGTTCCTATTACGGCCCCCGCAGTTGGTGTGCCGACTACCTTTCCCAGTCCCAGCGCGCGGAAACCAGCCGGAAACATCTCGGCGTTCGACGCTGAGCGCCAGTTTTGCAACACGATTTTCGGTCCGAAAAAACCGGCAAAAGGTCGCCCGGAAGGTTCCGTGCCGCGCGGTTGCCAGATCTGGTATTGCCGTTGGACCAGAATCGCCAGCAACTCCTGTTCGATATTGCCGCCGCCGTTCCAGCGCTGGTCGATGACCAGAGCTTCCTTGTTGCGAAACTCGCGAATCTCCTTCTCAAACTTCCGTAGCGACGGTTGGTTCATCGCTTGGATGTGAAGATAGCCAATGCGACCGCCCGAGAGTTCATCCACCTTCTTGCGGCGCTCTTTCACCCAACGATCATAGCGCAACTGGCCGTAGGCATTGGGCGCAACGGTTTCAATTCGAGTCTGCCAGGCTCCTTCTTCCCCAGGCTTGTTATTGAAGGTGACTTCAATCTTGCGGTTGAGCCGATTGTTGAGCAACTGCCAGTAGTTGTCACCGGCGCGCACTGGCTTGCCGCTGATGGCAATCAGATAATCCCCAACGCTGACTCGAACCCAATCCTTGTCGGCAGGACCGTCTTCGTAAACGTGGGTTACCCGATACCGCCCCGCGGCGCTGTCTGGTTCCAACTCCACGCCGAGATGACCAGTTGATACGCCACTGCCTGGTCCACGCGGAGGAGGAGCTGCGCCGGTGTGCGACGCATTCAATTCGCCGATCATTTCATTGATTATGTTTAGCAATTCCTGGCGGTCTCCCACGAAGTCTACCAAGGGTCTGTATTTTGCGCGGGCCGCATCCCAGTCAATGCCGTGCATCTGCGGGTCATAGAACCGATACTTCATTGTCCGCCAGGCGTCGTCAAACATCTCCGCCCATTCGGTCGGGCGATCGACGCGAACTCTTACGTTGAAATTAATCCGCTTGCGCGTTCCTTCCCCCCGCCCTGGTGTCGCTGCGGCTGCTGCAGCGGCTGCCGACCCGGGCGGAGGTGATGCAGGGAGTGGCACCGAATAGATGCCGTCACGCTCGATGAAGAAAAGAGTTCGACCGTCGCGTGAGATACTTAACGTTGAAATCCCGCCTCCAAACCCTCCGCCCTGTCCACCAAGGCCGCCTTCTTCACTCGGGGGTAGCCCCGAGGTGATGCGCGTCAGTCGTTTACCATCGTCCTGAACGGAGTAGATCACCGGGATGCTGGCTGGACCAGAGGGTTCGCTGGTGACGAAAACGATGGTGCGGCTATCGGGCGCAACTGTATAGCTAAAAATGGGGAACGGCATACGGGTGATCTGCCGAGTGCGACGCTTAAGACCCGCCCAATCCATCTTGATTTCTTTTGGCGGCTGACGTCGCTCTGCTGGTCCACGGCGCGGCGGCGGTGCATCTTCAGCGCCTGCTTCTCCGCCCCCGGAGGGAGACGCCTCCGGCTCGGCTCGTTCTTCTGGATCATCGGGGTCGCGATCCAGACGCTCAAGCGCCACGGAGTAGACCTGAATCGAAGTGGGAATGGCGCCACCGGAGGATTCAATCCTTTGGAAGAAGAGTTTACGCCCATCGGAAGCAAATTTTGGATTCGTGTCGGAGTTTGAATCGAAGGTCAGCTTGTGTGGTTCCTTCTCCGCTCCGGAGGAAGCAATTACGTAGATATCGGATGTGCGGGTGAGGTCAGACTTCGAATAAGCGATCCACTTGCCGTCAGGTGACCAAACTGGCGTACCGATGTTTCCATAATTCGAGGAATCTAACACCGCAACTTGTTTTGTGGTGGCGTCGACTTTGCGCAGTTTGCCATCCGAAGTGGTGAAGGCAATTTCTCTCGAATTCGGAGACCAGTTGTAGCCAAACTTCAGTGTATCAAATCAGTGATCTGCCTCGCTTCACCGGCCCCATCCGTGGACGAAACATAGAGCTCTTCTCGCCCGCTGCGGTCAGAGACAAACGAAAGTGATTTGCCGTCGGGTGCATAGGCGACCGACCGATCACGAGCGGGACCATCAGTTACCTGTTTCAGATCTCCTTCTTCCACCGGCGCGGTAAAAATCTCGCCGTGAATCGACAACGCCAATCGTCGCGAAGACGGCGCGAGATCGTAATCGTCTGCCTGAGAGTTGAAAGTCTGAACTTCCGAGAGATTCTCCTGGGTCTCGGCAGCGATGTTGAGAGTGATTGGATTAGTCTTCCTGCTGTTCAGGTCGAGTTTCCAGAGTCCGAAGTCATGCTCAAAGACAATCACCTTGCCATCAGCGCTAACTGCCGGCCAGCGCACGTCCCCACTCTTGAACGATGTGACCTGATCCGCCTTGCCGCCACTGTCGGGGATGCGCCAGATATTCGTCAAGCCATTGCCTTCACGATCGCTGACAAAATAAATCGATCCATCGTGTCCCCACATCGGCCACGAATCGAGTCCATCGAAATCGGTTATCTGAGTGAATTTTTTCGCGGCCACGTCCATCACCACGATGTCGCTCTGAGTGGCGCCGCGATAGAACTTGCGCCAGTAGACCTGCGACTTCGGGGTGTAGGCCAACCGGCGGCCATCGAGCGAGTAGGCGGCTTGCACGCCCATGTCCGTGCCGGCCTTCGTCGGCATTCCACCTGCAACGCTAACCAGATAGAGTTGCGGCGTAAAGTCTTCGCCGCGGTTGGCGCTGAATAGCACGGCGCCCGAGTCAGGGCGCCAACCAAGGACGGCGTCGTCGGATGAGTGGAAGGTCAACTGCTTCGCCCCACCACCCTCGGACGGAATGATGAAAACGTCGAGGTTCCCGTTGCGTTCGCTGGAGAAAGCGATCCACTTCCCGTCAGGCGAGAAGCGTCCATAGACATCCCGGGCGCGAGTGACGGTCAGGCGCTGGACGTTCTGGCCATTCTCGTTGGCCGTCCAGATGTCGCCGAGATAGCTGAAAACGATCCGCCCATCATGGTAGTGAGGATAACGCACGAGTCTCGCTTCCCGACCAAACGCGAATGACGAGGCCCCAATGATCAGCGCCAGAACAGCTAAGAAGATCTTCTTCATGGCTTCTACCTCGATTTTGTTTAAGAGTGGAATTACGTGCTGGATGTGGAACGGATGGATTATATCACCGGAAGCCTTCTGTGGCATGATAAGAAGCAACTGGAAGCCAAACGAGAGGAAGGTTTTTTGATCACCTGCCGCAAAATGGCCGCGCCTGATGTCTCGGACGCCTTCAACATGCTGAGTGCGTTTCTCAGCGAAGACGAACATTATCGCGCCAGCAGCCAGGCCTATGGAGATCGCGGAATCCAGGGATTAAATGACGCGCTCTACCTGTTTCTCGAGCACCCCGATCTGGGGTTCGTCTGGATGGCCTCCGACCATGACGGCGCCGCTGGCATCTGCGTAGTTTGCTACGCCATCTCCACGTCGATGGGAGCACTGGTAGCAAAACTGGATGACGTATCGGTGAAAGCAGATCGTCGCGGAGAAGGCATTGGCACGGTATTGATAAAAGCGCTCAAGGAACAGCTGACAAAAGAATCCGTAATGCGCATCGACGTGGCCGTGCATCTTCAGAACCCGGAAGCGCGCGCGTTTTATGCGCGGCTTGGATTCCATCCCCTGAATGAAGAGCGCCTAGCTTGCGTGATTTGAACTGAAGAAACCAGCCGCGGATTTACCCGGATGAACGCGGATCAGAAAAAAGCCAGAAAGATCCTCAGGTTGGAGGTGGACTGCACAATCCGCACGGCATTCCGACAATATTGTTTTGACCTGTTCTGATCCGCGTTCATCCGGGTAAATCCGCGGCTAATTTCTTTTTCTCTCTACCTAGGCAGGTTGGAAATCTCCTCAAAATATTTCGCAAAAGCGACCATGCCTCCTGAAGCTTGTTGCCAGTCGAAGTTCTCGTTCGGCGCATGGTAACCGTGCTCAGGTAACGACAGACCCAGAAACATGATCGGGCACCGGAGCACTTTTTCGATACTAGTCATCGCGCCAATGGTGCCACCATCGCGAACAAACACTGCGTCCCGCCGGAACGCAAACTTCACCGCTCGCTTTAGTGCTTCCGGCAGTGGACCCTCCACCGAAGTTTGGAAAGCCGGGGCCATCGACTCGAAGTGGATCTGGACATCCGGGTTGCTCGCTTTAACAGCAGACTTAAGCAACTCGGCAATCTTCTTGGGATCCTGGCCAGGGACAAGACGGCACGAGGCCTTTACTTCGCCGCGCGGCGGCACAATCGACTTCACTCCGGGCCCCTGGTAACCGCCCGCTACTCCGTGCACTTCAAATGTTGGCATCCCCCAAGTGCGTTTCATCACTTCCAAGTCATCGTCAGACCGCATTGACTTGAGTTTATGCGCCGTCTTAAAAGCTGTCGCAGAAAAGCCTGAGTCGGCCCAATCGCGAAGTTCCTTTTGGGACGGCGGAATGACGTCGTCGTAGAAAGCCTCTATTTTCACCGTGCCGGTGATTGGATCGTGAAGATCGCAGACGAGTTTCATCAGCTCGCCGAGCGGGTTTCGCGCGGCGCCGCCGACTTCCCCTGAATGCGCATCGACAGTTGCTGTTTCCAGGGTCAGCAGAAATCCCATCAAGCCCCGCAGGCCAGCCGAGTTCGCCGGCCGCTCTCTCGAAACCCAGACCGTGTCGGACACGACCACGGATTCGGTGCGCAGATCTGAAGCTGCGTTGGAAATAATCTTTTCGAAATTAGGCGAACCAATCTCTTCTTCAAACTCCCAAAGGAAACGAATGTTGATTGCCACACCCGCCTCGATCGCGGCCCGGGCGCCAAACAAAGCCGCCAGGGCGGGGCCCTTGTCATCAGTCGTGCCCCGACCAAAATAGCTGTCGCCTTTCTTGGTCATTACAAAAGGCTCCGTTTCCCAGGGTTCAGTTACCTTTGAGGCAGGCTGAACATCGATGTGATTGTAGACTGTGACCGTGGGCCGGTTTTTATCCTCCCCGAAGACGCCATGAACTACTGGATTACCCTTATTGACCGTATAAACATCGACCTTGCCGCCAAAAAGGCGCAACGTATCCACCGTCAGGTCCACACCTTTCCGGATGTCTTCGGCGTGGGCTGGGTCGACAGACACGGTAGGTGTCTCAACAAACTGGCGCAGTAGCTCTTCGTATTCTTCCTTGTTATTCTTGGCAAACGAGAAAAGCTGATCTCGTTGCAGTTGTTTAGCCATTCTCAATCCTCCCCTTATAGTTGAGACCATACCTACTAAATTGTTGCTATTGTGATTCATAGTGCACAACACGGGACTCCTTTGTCACGAAAAAATGCGCCAGATCCTCTTTTCCTGCCAGACGAGTCCCTGGTCATTCAAATAGTCCCTTGGGATTGCTGTCTGTCAGGCGGACAGAACCGGTCCGGGACCGCAGGTTCTCTTTAATATCCGACCCTCGGCCGGGGGCAACGTTTCTCGATGGTGGAATCACTAATCCGCTGAAGCTGGACAGCTTTCGAACCAAGAAGCGCGCATTCCCCTTTTTCCGACAACATTAGCCCCGGTCGCGCGGCTCCGGCGGGGACGTTGGCGATGAACTTCCTCGTAGTGGAGGGCGTATATTTCAACGCCTTCGGTTGTTCGTGCTATTCTGGCAGCCCGTATTGGCCGACCAGACGCGGTCAGCCGGGGTGAAGATACAAAATTCGTGGAGCGAACAGAACTTAGGAGGGTCGTGTGAGTAGAAGATTTTATTTACCTGGCATTTTGTTTCTGGCTATTGCCCTGTCACTCCCCGTAATCACATTTGCCCAGCAAAACCCGTCGGCTAGACGCAACAATCCGGAGCGTCCGGTACCGGGCGTCAACACCCCCACAAACAAGTCAGTCGTCTCACCTACGATAATTAGAACTGACTTGGGTGAGGCTCTTTCCGTAATTCAGGCAAATTACATTGACGGAAAGAAAATTGACTACAACACCATCTTCAAGTCTTCCATCAACGGAATGCTGAACGTGCTCGATCCGCATTCAACCTATTTCGATCCGGTTGAGTACGCTTCGTTCAGGACCGAACAACGCTCGGAGTACTTCGGCATAGGAGCGACCATCGGCGATCTCCGTCAGGGCGATCTAGTCAACACCTACATTCGCGCCACTTTTGAAGACGCACCCGCCGCCCGCGCGGGGCTGCGCTTTGGTGACCGGATTCTCGAAGTCGATGGCAAGTCGATGAAAGGCAAAACCTATCCCGAGGTGCGAAAGTTTTTGCTCGGTCCGCGCGGCACGACCGTAAAGGTCACGGTCGAACACGCAGCTTCACGACAGACAGAGACCTTAAGCATTACCCGCGATGCGGTGCCTTTGCCTTCAATTCCGCAAGCCTATCTAGTGAGGCCCGGCGTTGGTTATGTGGCAATGACCGGCGGATTTAATCAGACGACGTCCGATGAGTTTCAGGAAGCCCTTCAGGATCTACATTCAAAAGGCATGAACATGCTGATCCTGGATTTACGGGGAAATCGTGGCGGCCTTTTGATTCAGGCCGTGCGGGTTGCCAACACCTTCCTGCAGCGCGGCCAGCTAATAGTTAAGCAAGAGGGAAGAATCAGGGGCAGCTCCGAAAACTTCAGGGCGGTGAATGACTCGCCGGATCAAACGCCTCTGGTAGTGTTAGTTAATGGTGATTCAGCTTCGGCCGCTGAAATTGTGGCGGGCGCATTGCAAGATCACGATCGGGCGCTGATCGTCGGTGAAAACACGTTCGGTAAAGGGGTTGTGCAGTTGCCGATTCAGCTCGAGTACGACTCTGCGCTGCTACTCACCATCGCGAAATACTTTATGCCTTCGGGTCGGCTGATTCAGCGCGACTACTCCACCGGTGGCGTCTACGACTACTACACGCATGGGGGAATTGCCAACGAGAAGTCTCAGGGAACGGAGGCCCAAAAAGCGGCTCCGTTGGGACCTGAAAGCCGCACTGACGGCGGTCGCACCGTTTATGGTGGGGGAGGCATCGCGCCGGACGAGGTTGCCAAGCCCGCGAAGATTACTCCCGCCGAAGCAAAGCTGGCGGATTCGATCTTTGCCTTTGCGCTTGAACTTTCCACTGGTCGCATGCTCGGTTTTGGAGCTTATAAAGTCCAAAACCCGATCGAGTTCAGGCACGACCTGAAAGCCACAGACTTCCCGGTCACGGATGCTCTGTTCAAAGAACTAAAGCGCTTTGTCGCCGGCAAGCCGGAGTTCAAAGCTACGCCGGAACAATTGGAGCGCTCGCGTCCTTTCGTAGAGAGGCAGCTCCGATTTGAGCTGGCAACCGCGGCTTATGGAATGATGGCCGCTCTGCAGGTCCTCAACGAAACCGATCCACAGATTGCCAGGGGCGTAGATGCGTTGCCTCGTGCCCGTGAACTTGCTCAGGCAGTCAAACGCGCCAAGGCACGAACCGAATAGCTTAACGACGCACCGATTGAAAGCCTATTCAATCAGCAAGACAATCTTGCCAAAACTCTCGTTCGACTCCATGCGGTTGTGAGCATTGCGAACCTGATCCAATTTGTAAACACAATCGATCACTGGCCTTACCTGACCCTTACCCAAAAGCGGCACAACCTGAGCCCCAAAGAGCCTGGTCGCTTGCGCCTTCTCCTCCGCGGAACGAGCCCGAAGAATTGTGCCAACTATCTTAGCCCGCTTGCTCATCACCTTACCGAAATCGAGCGCCGCCCTGGGGCCGGATGTTGTGCCCACCAGCATCATTCGCCCGCGTGACGCGAGCGCGCTTAGGTTTGCGTCCAGATATCCCGCTCCGACTAAATCAAGATGACGTTTACACCCTGGCCAGACGTCCATTCGTGAACCGCATCGATTAAGACGGCCGGATCATCTTTGATAACAAGAGACCCACTGAGTCCGTATGGTTTCGCCCGCTCTAGCTTGTCTGCCGTGCGCGAGGTCCCGAAAATGTTCGCGCCCGTCGCCCGACCCAGTTGAACGGCAGCGGTGCCGACTCCCGAACCTGCCGCGTGCACTAGTAATGTTTCACCCATTCGTAATTCCGACTGGGTGAACAAAGCGTCATGAGCAGTGATGAAAGCTTCCGGCACCGCTGCCGCCGACACCCAATCCAGATTTGAAGGAATCTCAGCCAATTGGTTCTCAGGCACTACCACGAATTCTGCCTGCGCGCCCCCGCCGATGATCCCAAAGACACGCTGACCTGGCCTCCATAACCCTACTTCATCGCCGACTGCTTCGACCTCGCCGGCAAACTCCAAACCCGGGAAAACCCGACGGCGCGGGATAGTGGCCCAGGCGCTGGAGGATGTCTGCGCGATTCAAAGCAGAGGCGGCACGCGTACGCGTACACGATCCGCTGTCGGGGTTGCGGGAGTATCGACGTCGCGGATCTCGAGTCCTTCAACTCCACCATGTCTGACAATTGTTACGGCTTTCATAGTGGAATGGTAAATCCTCAATGACCAATGTAAACGGGCAGTCGTCTATTAGTCAGGATGATCTTACGGCGCGCCACGCCTTAATGGAATCTTGCTCGAGGTGTGAGTCTCAATTTCATCGAGAAAGACTGTTCTACGTGCGCAACCGTCGAATAGCCCTTGTTTGGATGAGGTAGCGATTGTAAAAGCACGGATGGCTGAACTCGTTCCGAATAGATCGATGGCGCTGCGGACTTGTCGAGTCCTAGTAGTGTAGTGTCTCAAAAATAGCTGTACAACAGTCAAGCATGTTCGCTGGTTCTATGAATGAGAGAGAGGCGCTTTTGGTTTCGCGTTTTCGTAGGGGATCCCGTGGATCGCCTTACGTGGGCAAAGACTCGATCCATGAAATCACACAAAGCCGCACGAAAAGCGCTGCCGCGAGGCGGCGGAAATGTAATGGGCATTTCCGCGGGTTCATTTCATCCCTGGGTAATGAACGTCTTGCCGGAAGAAACTTAGGTCGGCACCGCAAGACTGGCAGCCATGGTGAGGGGGCTTCTCTCTGCTGCCTTACTGGGAGGAAGTCTGGGATTCTAACTTAAGAAACGTCTTCAGATGATTTGGTGATGCCCATGCTCCACCGCCAACTCTTCTTGCTACTCTTCCAAAGGCGCCGACACATCCGATGGGCCATATGCTCAAGACAAAAAGGCGAAATGTAAATAGGATGTTGCTGCCCTACCCAAGATGCTATATCGCTTACAGCATCTGGGGCATTGGGCCTTTGCGGGTCAGTACTTGTTTTACAGACACAGCATCCTTAGGAGCATAAATCTTGCCTTAGAGTATCAGGACGAGGATCGTGAGAGATCAGGAGGAAGGATCTTGCTACCGTATATACTTCTGTCTAACAAGGCCGCAGGAGGCTGCGGGCCAAGCTCTATTCGTTGGGCAACTCAAACTCCTGGCGGCCTTACTGCTGCAACGGCTTCTCTTTAAGTCGCTCTTTCAGCTTCGTCGGGCAACTCCGGCAACGCCACGAGACCGGCGTCCGTGGATCTAGCAAAATTATTCTTAGCCTTGCACCCACGGCGAATTTCTGGTGACCGCACCGTGGGGGTTCGGTGCGACCGGCCGTCTTGGTTTAGCTGCGACGTCTAAATCGCCGTCTCGCTGCGCCTGCAAATCCGATAAGACCTGTTCCAAGCAGCAGCATCGTAGTTGGCTCAGGCACTGGTTGACTGGGAACCCCAGCAGGCTTGTCGCTGCCGCCGTTCTGAAACCCCTGTAGGTGTACCCGCGTCAAGTCAATCGTGAGCGTAGTGGGATTTGCACTTAAAGTGAAAATAAACGTTATCGATTCTCCGTCATCCAGCGCGGCGTTGCTGTTCCCTTGAGTGGAATTAGCTCCGATCTCGGTATCGTTCAGAGACTGTGGGCCGTCAACAAAATTGATCGAGTTGGGTACGTTGCCAATGAAAGTGGCCGTGCCGCTTAGGTTCGGGTCAGTCGAGAAGCCAAACGACGTAATTTTGGAGCCGGTGTTAGTTGAAGTATTTTGCAGCATCACAGTGACTGTGCCGTTAACTTGGTTGTATGTGAAGATCGCCGTGGCGGTATTCCCCGCCTCGCTACCCACATAAGTGACAGTCACCGACTGACCGTTAGTTAGAGTAAAGGGGACTGCCTTAACTGTTAGAACGGATCCGAAGCTGATGGCGGCAAACATCGCCAGCAGCACAGCGACTCTGCGTAAAGTGACCAACTGGGGCATTTCTAACTCCTGTGACTGCAGACGCAGTTCTCAGATTAGAGTTCTTATTGGGCCGGGGCAAGGAGAGCTTTGCAGGGCAACTGCAAGTTCTACCGACGCCAACTAACGATCTCTCAGTTGTAATTCCGAGAGCTAGATTTAGAGTGGCACGTTTAATTTCTAGCAAATACGGGACCACAAGGATTCAATAGCTTGCAGTCGCAAAAATCCTGGTTCCACTTCAGGGTTTTGACAGAGGATTGACGGGACTGACTGAGTCGTCTCAGGTTCAGACTTGGATTCTAGACTCTGGACGGGCTTGGGACCCCAGCCAAGATGCTCGCCTCGTGAAACCTCTCTGCCCCGCTGGGGACTCCCAGACCGCTTCCTCTGTCGGGTTTACTGTTGTTTGCGAAGCATCGGGCGCATGGTCGGAGAGCTTCCCACTTGGATTTCCCCAATCCTCAATCACCCGTTCATAAAGCGGGTAGCCTCGCATGATCTGCGCCAACTGCAATCCGCATGACCTATACCAGGGCCCGCGCGTGTTTCAAAACATTCTCGAGATTGAATCCAAGCTGTCGCAGCGCCACGTCACCAGGCGCAGAAGCACCAAAGCGATCGAGACAAATCGCGTCGCCTTTCGCCCCAACATAACGGTCCCAACCTTGTCGCACGCCTGCTTCTACTGCCAGTCGCGCAGTGATCGAAGGTGGGAGAATCTGGTTGCGATAGGCTTGCGGCTGGTCCTCGAAGATTTCCCAACACGGCATTGATACGACTCGCGTGGCCAGGCCTTCATCTTGCAGTTTCTCCCGCGCTTCGAGTGCGAGAAACACCTCGGAGCCAGTCGCGATTAGGATGAGTTGCGGGTTGACGTCGCCTTGGACTCTTCCTAACGGTCGGGCTACAGCCTCCGCCTCGGCAAGAATGTAAGCACCGCGGCGCAAACCTCCAGCAGAAGCGAAACGGGTGCGATCAATCAGCGGTACTTTCTGGCGTGTCAACGCCAGCGCCGTCGGGCCCTTGCGACGAAGGATGGCGACACGCCAGGCCTCTCGCACCTCGTGATTATCCGCCGGACGAATCACAGTCAGATTCGGTATCGCACGCAGGGCAGCCAGGTGTTCGACCGGTTGATGCGTGGGCCCATCTTCGCCCAAACCGACTGAATCGTGCGTGAAAACATAAATCGTTTGGACTTCAGACAACGCGGCGAGGCGAATAGAGGGTCGCATGTAATCGGAGAAGGTAAGGAAAGTGCCACCGAAAGGAATCAAGCCGCCATTTAGAGACATGCCGGTCAGCGTTGAACCCATTGCATGCTCACGCACACCGAAGTGAATGATCCTTCCCTCATAAGACCCCGCTTCAAAATCACCACCGCCTTTGATATCCGTATTATTCGAGACGCCGAGATCGGCCGAGCCGCCAATTAACATTGGCATGTGCGGCGCAAGGGCATTAATCACTTCGCCACTGGCGGCGCGCGTAGCCATCGGCTTGGCATCCGCGAAATCAGGAAGATGTTTTTCCCAACCCTCAGGCAATTTGCCGCTCATGGTTTCCTGCCACGTTTTACCCAGATCGCCATACTTGCCCAGGTACTTCTCGATTAACGCCCTCCATTCTCGTTCCTGTAGTGCGCCGCGTTCGATCGTCTGACGAAAATGGGTGAGAGCCTCATCCGGGACGTAGAATTGTTTGTCTTCAGGCCAACCGAGATGCCGTTTCGTTTCGCGCACTGCCGCCTCGCCCGGAGCATCGCTGTGGGCCTTGCGGGTCCCGGCCGTTGGCATGCCGTAACCAATCGTGGTCTTGACGGAAATTAAAGAGGGTTTTGTGCCTATTGATTGCGCTTCGCGAATAGCCGCTTCGATGGCCACAATATCGTTGCCGTCTTCAACCGTGACGGTGTGCCAGCCATAGGATTCAAATCTGCTGGGAACGTCTTCGCTGAATGCGAGATCGGTGAAGCCCTCGATGGTGACCTTGTTGTCGTCATAGAGATAGATTAGTTTTCCCAGCTTGAGATGGCCCGCCAGAGATGCCGCCTCTGAGGCGACCCCTTCCATAAGATCGCCGTCGGAAACGATGGCATAGATATTATGATCGATGACCGGAAATTCTTCTTTGTTGAATTTGGCAGCGAGGTGAGCCCCGCCTATTGCCATGCCTACGCCGTTCGCGAAACCCTGGCCCAAAGGCCCGGTAGTAATTTCCACGCCCGGTGTCAGAATGTTCTCCGGATGTCCCGGCGTTTTTGAGTTCCACTGCCGGAAGTTCTTTATTTCATCAAGCGAAAGCTCATAGCCACTGAGGTAGAGCAGTGAATAGAGCAGCATCGAGCCGTGTCCGGCGGAGAGGAGAAAGCGATCGCGGTTCTCCCAAGTGGGATTCTTAGGGTTGTGACGAAGAAAACGAGTCCAAAGCACATAAGCCATCGGAGCGGCCCCCAGGGGCAGGCCGGGATGGCCTGACTCGGCTTTCTGAACGGCGTCGAGCGAGAGGGCTCGAATTGTATTAATGCAAAGTTGATCGAGCTCGGGTGTGTTGTCTGTCTGCTTCTGCATTGGCGCGCTCATTAATTGGTTTCCTTATCTGAGTTTAAGGTGATCCGATCACACCTTCGTAAATCCGTAGTTGTCGCTTAAATCCTTCCTGGTAACGTACATGATGTGACATGTTCGGCTCAAACGTCTGTTCCAGCCGCACCGGAAATTCTGTAATACTTTGTATTTTGCCCGCGGCTTCCAGCGCAAGCAAGGCGGCTCCACGAACAGATGCTTCGCGCGGTTCGGAAAGCCCTATCGAACGCCCCAACACGTCTGCAATAATCTGTGTCCAAACTGGAGAAGAACGTAGAGCCGTGCCTGACGCAATTATGGTCGCACCGGGTGCCAGAGGCTCGAGGGCCTTCGCGATTAAGGCGAAGCGATATGCGATCGCTTCCATGGCGGCACGTAGGATTTCTATTGACTGAGTCCGCAACGTGATACCGAGGATCGCACCGCGTGCCTCGGTTGACCAGCCGGTGCTGCGTTCACCTGCCCAGAAAGGCAACACAGTTAAGCCATGGGCATCGGGTTCGAGGATTTCGAGAGCAGCTTCGATTGATTCCGAATCATCATTAGGCAAAAGCAATTCTTTGATCCAACGATGGAGACCACCACCATCAGACAAAGCGCCGCCAACTATTACCCTCTTACGATCTGCGCGATAACACCAAAGCGCCGCGGGCAGCTCAGCTGGTGGCTCACCTTCGTAAAGTACGCGCATCGCGCCTGACGTACCAATCATAAGCGCTGCTTGATCCCGCGTGGCGCAGCCGCTGCCAATGGTGTTAGCGGCACCATCACCAATTGGAGGAGAAATCCGGGCCTCCCTTAAAACGGGCCAACGCGCGGCATACCCAGCCCTCAGATGGCAAGATGCCTGGTCTGCGATGGAGATCTTCGGAAGACTCTCGTCCGGTATACCTAGCGCCTCCATCAGTTGCCTATCCCATTCAAGCAACCGCTGATTGAACAAGCCCGTTCCAGAGGCCATCGAGATACTGGCCGCAGCCTCTCCTGACAAGCGCAGGACGACATATTCCCCAAAAGATAACCAGCGACTGGTAGAGGCGAATGCCTGGGGATGTGCGCTTCTCAGCCAGAGCAGCTTCGCCGGCCAGTAGCTGGGATGAAAGCGGCAACCGGTGCGCGCGTGCACGGCCGTTTCGTCGAGACGGTTTCGCAGTTCCTTTACCGCTGCGGCGGCCCGCGTATCAGCCCAACCGAAAACCGGCGTCGTAGCTAAGCCTTGCGCGTCCACTCCCAGAAGGCTGTGCCAGAAACAGGAGACGGCGATCAACTGAATCTTGCCCACGGTTTGATAAGGCTGATCCAATAGTGCGTCGATCGTTTGAGTCACCAACTCAAAGCCTGCCTGAGCGTCCGTTACGGCGAGATCACTAATTTCAGTGACGGTTTGCTCAATTCGCACCCCAGCGCCATCGATCTCGCATCCCCCTTCGTCGAACAGCGACGCGCGCACTCCGGACGTACCGATATCCACTGCCAGGACGGCAGCTGTTTTAGATCCTGCCATTACGGAGACAAGCTCAGGCGATAGCTCAAACCCCTCAAGGACCTCATCCAGCGCGCTGCTCATCTCAGGTGGTCTGGGTTTTGGACGCAGGAGATATCCTGCGTCATCGAATTGTTGATTAAAGGTTTATCGGGACAACGATTGAAGTTCGCCGAAAGAATCGCACAAGGGGGTCTCATAGTCCAGCTTGACCCCAAAGAGGCACTGGTGCATTTTGAGGCCGGAAGTTCAGAGTCCAACCATTAGGTTGCCGCTTAGCGGGGCGACAAGCTAAAGCTTGAACTCTAAACTGAACCAGCCCTCTCAACTGTTAGAATGCGCTTTATGAATGCGGAAACACTCAACTGCCCAATGTGCGGCGCTGCCACATCAACCGATGAGCCGCTCTGTAAATATTGTGGCGCCCGACTGGCCACAATCGCCTGCGCCTCTTGCTTTGGGATGATGTTCCTGGGGAGCAGGCATTGCCCTCGCTGTGGAGCAGCAGCCGCGACGCGAGAAAGCGGAAGTTTGCCGGCACGCAGTTGCCCGCGCTGCCGCATTGAAATGCAAGCGGTGGCAATCGGATCGACCCCAGTGCGAGAATGTGAGCGTTGTTTTGGTCTCTGGGTGGACGTGCAGTCGTTTGAGAAGATCTGCGCGGACCGAGAGCAACAAGGAGCGGTGCTTGGTGCTGCTTCGCCCGCTCCGCGGGGTAAAGTCCACGAAAGCGGTAGGGTTCGTTATTCGCCCTGCCCGGAGTGTACGCAGTTGATGAACCGCATCAACTTCGCACGCTGCTCCGGTGTGATTGTAGATATTTGCAAGGGCCACGGAAGCTGGTTCGACCATGAGGAACTCACTCGCATCGTCGAGTTCATCCGCGCGGGAGGCCTCGATGCAGCCCGCGCGAAAGAGAAAGCGGCAATCGAAGAGGAACGCAGGCAACTGCGGCACGAACACCTCTCCGCTGACGGAAGCCTCTCCTCCCTACTTGATATCGAGGCCGCCGATGATCACCGTACTACCGGCATTACAACAGGGATTGCCTCTGCCCGAGGACTTTTGAAACTCCTGCTCGATTAGCTATTTTGCCGCTTGTTTCCGTGCCGGTTTGCCTGGTGAGACGCGACTCTCGGCAGCGCTCCAGTCGATGTTAGAGAAAAACGCTTCGATGTACTTGGGCCGCTCAGTTTTGAAATCGAGCAGGTAAGCATGTTCCCAAACGTCCATTACGAGTATGGGATTGAAACCGGCGACATTGCCTGTTTCATGCAGCGAAATCCAGTGATTTGAAAGCCGGTGGTTGGCGGGGTTCTCATAGCAGATGGCCCAGCCCACGCCACGCATCTTGCCGATGCCCTCAAAATCGGCCTTCCAAATGTCGTAGCTGCCGAAACTAGCTTCCGTCGCTTTCAGGAATTTGGATGAGCGGTCTGGCTCGCCCTTACCCGTGCCCTTCTTGAGATTCTCGAAATAGTACTCGTGCAGGACCATCCCGTTGTACTCAAAACCGAGACGACGCGTTAGCTCGGAATACGCCGGCATCTCTTCCTGATCGACTTTCCCATCCTGAATGAACTGCCAAATCTTCTCCGTCAGGTTGTTAGTTTCTTTGACATAGCCTTCGTAGAGTTTGAAGTGCAGTTCCAACGTTTCGTCCGAAATGCCCTTCAAGCCGCTGAGATTAAACTGTCTCGCCTTATAAGAATCTGCTGAACTCATCGCTCACCTCCATAATAAACAATCGAAAGAATCCCATCCCCTTTAGTGTGACGAGAAACTAGGAGGCAGGAGCAGGAGGCAGTTGGCAGGACAAAAAGTGCAAATTTCCTGCCTACTGCCTCCCTGCTCCTGCCTCCGATCGTTTCTAGTTCTTACCGAAGATTACCCAGTCGCCGTGTGATGTGCCCATGAAGAGGAGCAATGGAAGCGACAGCCAGGCGTTAGTTCGCGATGCGAGAAAAGCCTGGCGAGCCAACTCCGGCGGCGCCGCCGGTCCAGTGCCGGCCGTGGCCGCGATAATCCGCTTGTTGTTCGGCCAGATGATGCCCCAAACATTCAGCATCATGACTATGCCGTAAGCACCACCAACGCCAATCGAAATGGTCTTGTTGCTGGCCCAGCTCTCGCCACCGGCAGTCAGCATTCCGATGAAGAACTTAACCAGGCCCCAGGTAATTATCGCCACCAGTATCAGCATCACGAGCGCGAACAATCGTCCATCCTTGGTTAACGCCGCCACCTTCTTGATAATCAGGAATTCCACGATGAAAAAAACAATCGGATAGGTTAGCCACGCAAACAGTACCCACCAGAGGTTGACATCGCCACCACCAACCACGTTCGCGTTATTCACATCAGCTTTCAGTGTGTACATCGCGAAGTATGCCAGGCCCGAGAGCACCGTGACGACTGCGCCCCAACGGAAGTACCAGAGTGCCCGCGTTAGCAGATCTGGATTGACCTTCTTCTTAGTATCCGGATCAAGGGCCTTCTGAAATGGAACATTTACGAGGTTGAAAAAATAGAGCAACCCGATCCAGGCGATACCTGCGACGAAATGTGCCCAGCGAAGGAAAATCCTCAGGAACGCCTCGCCGCTGGGAGCGTGAAAGATGTCCTGAAACATAGCCAGACTGATGGGGAGATGAACAGTTGACTCGATTAGCATAGGCCCTCCGAGGTGTTAAGTGGGACAGACAGCTCATCTGCCGAATTCACTTGAGTTGTTAGAATTACCCGCGCAGATTACACCCAGACCCTCTTGAGACGCAATCATATCGAAATGCGGCTAGTATCATTTTAGTGATTCGACGGTGCCTCGTCGGAACCAGCGAATGACTGATACTAGCTCCAGCACTTAAGAGTGTGCGTCAAAACTCCGGAAGCCCACTTACGGGAGTGGACGGTTTGTTCACGCCCGCTCTAGATCGCCGTCACTCAACACTCAGACGACTATCCATCCTTAGCAAATTTGCAGTTGGGAAGGTGGGCAAAGGGCAGCGCGCCCCCGCTCCAGCGCAGCCTTAACAGCTCTAGTTTTCTTCAAGACTACGCCGGACTGAGTCGGCGTAAAAAATCGAGGGTTTTTGTAGCCTAGCGAAAGACGCTACGCTGGAGCGGGGGCGCGCGGCGCTTGCCCACCTTCCCAACCTGCAAATTTCCTCACCTTGAAAGGGTTCGTTCAAAGTTGAGCGCTAAAGCATCTTAAGTTCTGAGTCGTGCGCGATGCGGACTGAGCAGCGCGATTATGAAAAATGGTAGTAAGAGAATGGATGTGGCTCATTTTGATTGAACCCTGAACTGAACCACTATCTTTTTTCTGCGGTAAGGTTAGTCTTCCAGCGGTCGGGGCCCGGCATCCATGCCTCTCGCGCTGGCCTGGTTGATTACCCGAACTTTCAGATCGTCTTTGAGGTGTATCTGACAGGAGAGACGCACGTTGTCGGCGAGTTCTGATTCCATGGCCAGGCGATCGCGCTCTAGCTCTCCTATTTCGCCGGGGTCTCCCGCGAGAACCTCGACCCGACAAGTGGTGCAACGCGCATTACCCCCACAACGATGAAGGATATCGATGCCCTCATCCTCCAGGGCCAACACTAGTTTCTTGCCTTCTGTCCCTTCGAAGGCCACGGTTCCGTTTGCAGTCTCTGCTTCAATCTTCGGCATCGGCTTATTGACTCCAGTTTTGCAGTTTGATAGCTCGTAGAATTTGGCACAGGTGCGTGAGTTGAGCAAGCAAGTAGGAAGAACTGTAGATCTTTATCTGACACTCCCCGCTTTTACCCCAACAAGAGGGAGCGTCAGACACCATCCGCAAACTCACACGAAACGCACTAAGAATTCGTGACGGTTTGTATCATTTCGTGGATCGCTTAAGTCGATCGAAATCGCTCAACCGACACGAACTTGCGGTCTGCTTCAATGCCATGAGAGGTACGACAACCAAACCTAAAACCAGTAACAATCCTCACCTTCCTCAAGAGAGCGACAATTCCATGAATGTCGCCCCCGCAACCGGATTATGATAGTAGGCGTCGATCTCTCGAAACCCCAGCGACCGGTACATGGCGATTGCCCTGTCCATTTTGCCTGGCAATGTATCCAGGCGCATCCGCTCGTAACCAACCTCCGCCGCCGCGTCAATTACCGCTTCGGTGAGCTCACGTCCTAAGCCCTTCCCGCGAAAGTCTGGCCGCACGTAAAGTCGTTTGATCTCGCACGCACCATTGCCAAGCCCTCGCAGTGCTACGCAACCGGAAGTCTGATCACCTTCAAAAGCGAGGAACAAACGGCCAGTCGGCGGGACATATTCCCCCGGAAGTTCCGCAAGTTCCTTTTCGAAGTTCTGAAAGCAGAGATTTATTCCCAACCACGACGCATATTCTTCGAACAACTCGCGCGCGCGATCGATGTTTTCGGCAGACTGGGCTTGAACTATGTTCACCGGGAAAACAGATGGATCAGTAAGAGTAGAAAAGAGCGCTCCGAGTAGAAACTGAATCGCTCAACCAGCGGCGATAGCGGGCGACAGCATAAAGCCTGGGGTGGAGCGCAGCGGAACCCCAGGTCAACGAACAAATTAAGATTCAACTAGCCCGCGGTGGCGGGCGACAAGATCGGAATCTCGTTAGCGATAATCTTCATCAACGATCTCTTGTGTTACCGCTGCCGCCCGCTTGCGGGCTAGGAACTCAACCGCGAGTGTCCCTGGGGCTCACGCCCCAGGCTTCATGCTTTCGCCACGCTTGGCGGGCTACAAAAGGATCTTCCGGCGTCATAAGTTCGCGCGCATACGAAACAAGGCCGGGCGTCTCAAACAGACTACCCAGCCTTCCGCATCTTGCACCGCGCCTTTGATTAAGCAGTAAAGGAAGTGCCGCAGCCGCAGCTTCCGGTTGCATTTGGATTCGTGAACGTGAAGCCAGAACCCATGACCCCGGTCACGTAGTCGATCTGAACACCGTTTAGATATTGGGCGCTGAACATGTCGACGAACAGGCGTACACCGTGTTCGTTGAGAATGAAGTCGCCCTGCCGCGATTCCTCTTCGATATTCAGGCTGTACTGGAAGCCGGAGCAACCGCCTGGTACGACGCGGACGCGCAGTCCCGACGTTTCGGGAAGTCCCTCTTCACTGGCCATAAACTTCTTGATCTCGCCAGCGGCAGGCTCGGTAAGGTTAAGTGTAATATTTGGGGCCGCTGTTGCAACACCAGGTGTTTCATTAGGGGCGGTTTGTGTAGACATATCTAAAATCTCCTTCAAATAAATTCCATTGTTGATTGCTAATCAGCAACCCAAAAAATCCCTAATTCATCTTACTGACCTTTACCTAAAACGACAAGTTCAGGCTTCATGGCCTCGATCGAGACTTGTCGGGCAACCTCTTCGGCCACGCGTCGGAAGGCCTGCGCCTGCGGGGAATCCGGTTGGCTGACTACGATTGGCACCCCTTTATCACCGCCTTCACGCACTCCAATGCCCAGTGGAATCGACCCGAGGAACGGCACATCATACATCGCTGCGAGCTTCTCGCCCCCGCCCGTGCCAAAAATGTCGTAACGGTTGCCGGTGTCCGGCGCAATGAAATAGCTCATGTTTTCAACCACACCCAGAATCGGTATGGCCACCGTTTCAAACATCCGCAAGGCCCGGCGCACATCGGCGATGGCTACGTCCTGTGGCGTCGTGACTAGCACAGCTCCCTGGACCGGAACGAGTTGCGCCAGGGACAACTGGACATCGCCCGTGCCGGGAGGCATGTCCACAATCAGGTAATCCAGTTCTCCCCACTTAACGTCGGAAAGAAACTGCTTTACCAGACCATGAAGGATGGGCCCACGTACAATCATCGGTTTATCCCCGGGCTGCAAGAAGGCCATCGACATTATGCGGACGCCGTAAGCCTCAATGGGAATAAGTTTGTTAACGTCCACTTCCGGGCGCGCGTCGCTGGCGCCCAACATGATGGGAACGTTCGGGCCATACACATCAGCATCCATCAGGCCTACGCGGGCGCCGTCGAGAGCCAGCGATACCGCGACATTGACGGCCACCGTCGATTTGCCGACTCCTCCTTTTCCAGACGAAACCGCGATGATGTTACGAACGCCCGGCACGGAAACCTTTTCTCCGATCCCGCGCCCTTTGGGAACTTCGGCGTCCATCTTCACACTAACCGACTGCACACCCGGCAGAGCGCTTACAAGTTCCTTCGCAGCGCTTTCCATCTCTTCTTTCACCGGGCACGCCGGAGTTGTCAGCACGATGCGAAACGAAACATTGCCGCCTTGGATCGTGAGATCTTTGATGAAGCCAAGCGTGACGATGTCCTTGTGCAGATCCGGATCCTGGATCTGCCGTAAGGCATCGAGTATGAGTTGTTCGGCTAGCTGTGACATGGTTCTATCAGTAACTTCGATTGAAAATGGATTATGCCGGAGCGGCGGTCGAATGTCGACTTGCGTGAGATTTGCGTGCCAATTTGAGCGAACGTTACCCAAAAAAGGGAGGCAACGATCCACGAAATCGCACGAAACACTAGGAAATTTCGTGACGCTCTGTGATTTCGTGGGCCGTTCTTGGTCGGTATCACCACCAACTTTTTGACAAAGCGTGGATCGCGCGGATAGCCTTCATGCGTAAGTTTGATATTCATTTGAACAATGAACTCAGCTCTCATCAAGGAGATTTTCTTAAACCCGAGAAATGTGGGTGAGATCGCCGATGCGGACGCAGTTGCCAGAGCGGGTTCTGTCACCTGCGGCGCTACGCTGACGGTTTCGTTGAGTGTCGACGAATCGCAGAGTATTACTGATGCAAAGTTCAAATCGGCGGGCTGCAGTTATCTGGTTGCGGCCAGTTCTTTGCTGACCGAGCAGGTCAAGGGGAAGACCACGGCGGAAGCTGCAGTTCTGGGGCAATTGCCAAAGAAGTCAGTTATTGAACAATTGGGCGGTTGGCCCGGGGATCGCGATCAATGCGCCGCACTCGCCTGCGAAGCCTTAATTTCAGCGGTAAAACATTACAGCGATTCGGTACGCGAAGAGTGGACCGGAGATGAGGCCCTGATTTGCACTTGCTTCGGCGTTTCCGAGCGAACGATCGAGAACGAAATCAAAGCGGGGGGTTTGCGTACGATTGCCGAAGTTACCAGGGCCTGTAACGCCGGCGCGGGATGCCGCTCATGCTACTTATTGATTGAGGTAATACTCGATGACGTTTGGCGAACTGAAGGATGACTAACATGACCCCGCGAACCGACCTTAATTCGGAAGAAGTGCTAACTTCGGTGCGCTCATTAGTATATGGTTGGTGTGATAGAAGAAACCTGACTCCTTGGGCTTATCCTCCAGGGTATCCTTTGACGTCTCCTCTCACAGATGGTTGGGGATAGCTACTGGAATCGCTGCAGAACGTCAGGCCTGCGCGAAAAGGCACCTGACGGAACATGAGCTCGATGAGATTGGTCGGCTAATCCGTGTCGTCTCGCGGCATATCGCAAACGGCTAGACAATGATTTATCTGGACAACAACGCAACGACACGAGTCGCGCCGGAAGTAATCGCCGCGATGCAGCCATACCTCACCGAGTTTTACGGTAACCCATCGTCGGCCCACTCGTTGGGGCGGAAGATGAAGGCGGCGGTTGAGCGGGCGCGCGAACAGGTAGCCGAATTGCTAGGTGCGGCTGACACGAGCGAGATCGTTTTTACCTCGTGCGGTTCCGAATCTGACAACTGGGCGATCCGCGGTGTGCTCGAGGAGAATCCGGAGAAAAAGCACATCGTTACCACTCTCGTCGAACACGAAGCGGTCAGGAATCTCTGCGCGCACTTTGAGCAACAGGGTTACGAGGTAACGTGGCTCGAGGTAGACGGTAAAGGAGAAGTAGATCTCGAGAGTCTGCGCGCCGCGCTGCGCTCCGACACCGCACTCGTTTCGGTGATGCTTGCCAATAACGAAACCGGCGTGCTCTTTCCTATTGATGAGATTGGTCGCATCGTGCGCGCGAACTCCAGCGCGCTATTTCACGTGGATGGCGTGCAGGCAGTGGGCAAGATTCTCATCAATTTAAACCAACTCGAAGTCGATCTGTTTGCGCTCTCCGGTCACAAGCTTCATGCGCCGCAAGGCGTGGGCGCCCTCTATGTTAAGAACGGGGTGAAACTCGCGCCTTTCATAATTGGCGGCGGTCAGGAAAGCGGACGGCGCGGGGGGACTTCAGCGGTACCAAATATAGTCGCGCTGGGCGCGGCGTGCGAATTGGGCGGAAATCCTGACGGTCACGAATTAGTCAGGCGTTTACGGGATCAGTTAGAGGACGAAATTCTGAGCAGCATTCCTAATGCTAGTTTGAATGGAACGCCGGATCGGACGAAGCGGCTGCCAAACACGTCGAACATATCCTTCCAGTACGTCGAGGGCGAAAACATTCTGGCGCACCTCAATGAAGCAGGCATCTCGGTATCCACTGGCTCCGCCTGCCATTCGATAACACGTGAGTCGTCACCAATTCTAAGGGCCATGAACGTTCCTTACACTGCGGCCCAGGGGTCTATCAGGTTCTCACTAGGACGCTACAATACCGAGCAGGACATTGAGCAAACCTTGCAGCTTCTCCCAAGCATTATTGAGAAGCTGGTTAAAATGTCGCCCTACGACAAGGAACTGGGAGCTCTTTACGCCGCGCGTGGTTAGTGAGTCGCTTTACAACCTGACAGTTTGTCCTGTGGTACAATTCGCTAGCGTTTCCACCAGATTTAACTCCCATAACCCACGGAGCACCGTTATGTCAGCTAGACAACCGGCCGCAGACGAAACACCCGCGGTGGTTATCGCCAAGACCGAGGCGTCCCACCACGCGCGTAACGACAAAGTAAGCTTGATGGAAACGGACGACTATGTCTGTCTCGATCCTTCAGATCCACTTTCCAAAGCTGTTGAGGTTATGAAACTGGACGAGGGTGGTTGCGCGATAGTTTGTGAGCGCGGGCGGGTAGTAGGCATTTTCACGGAACGTGACGTTTTGACCAAGATCATCGGCCAGTCGGTTGACATGGGTGACCGGGTCAGCAAGTGGATGTCGCCCATAGTTGCAACCTTGTCGCCTGATGCCACGATTGGCGATGCTGTGGTGATCATGACGGAGAAGAGCTACCGAAATATTCCTCTCGTTAAAGATGGACAGCTGGCAGGTTCGATCTCTGTTTTTGATGTAATCTCTTATTTGGCAGAGACTTATCCCAAGGAAACCATGAACTTGCCACCAAATACTGCCCAGGTCATGGATAGCGAGCACGGGGGATAAGACATTTTAGATTTTTGATTTTTGATTTGTGATTCGATTGGACATTACGAAGCAACTATTAATCGCAAATCAAAAATCTAAAATCAAAAATGCATTCAATCTCAGAGAGGGCCTAATCGCAAACTAAACATGAGTACTGTCATCGAAACACCCGCTGAACAGATCGAAAAGAACCTCGAGGAAGTAGAAGCTGTGACTATTCGCTTCGCCGGAGACTCCGGCGACGGCATGCAGTTAACCGGCACGCAGTTTACGAACACTTCGGCAGTTGTTGGCAACGACATCTCGACCTTGCCGGATTTCCCCGCGGAGATTCGCGCCCCGGCGGGAAGTTTGCCTGGTGTCAGCGGCTTTCAGCTGAACTTCTCCAGTCAGGACATCAAGACGCCCGGCGATCAGCCCAGCGTTCTGGTAGCGATGAATCCTGCGGCGTTGAAAGTTAATCTCGCCGACCTGGAAGACGGTGGCACGATCATAGTCAACACCGACGGTTTCACTAAAGAGAACTTGAAGTACGCGAATTATGCGACCAACCCTATCGACGATGGCTCACTCGCCGGCTATCGCGTGCACAAGCTGCCGATCACCACGCTCAACATGAATGCCCTCAAAGGCAATGTCGAGCTTTCGCGCAAGGAGATCGATCGCAGCAAGAATTTCTTTGCGCTCGGCGTGCTCTATTGGCTTTACGATCGACCGATGGAGAACACGCTCAATTGGATTAGTGCAAAGTTCGGGAAGAATCCGGAGTTGGCCAAGGCAAATGAGATAGCGCTTAAAACCGGCTACAACTTCGCCGACACTACCGAAGTTTTCACGACGCACTTCACGATCAAGAAAGCTAAAATCGCTCCCGGAAAATATCGCAAGATTACCGGCAACGAAGCGACGGCGATCGGGTTCGTGGCCGCCTCGCAACTCGCCGGTCGGCCGCTGTTCTACGGCTCGTACCCCATCACGCCGGCCTCGGACATTTTGCATGAGTTAGCGCGGCACAAGAGTTTTGGAGTCAAGACGTTTCAGGCTGAGGACGAGATTGCTGCCGTATGTTCGGCAATCGGAGCCAGCTTTGTGGGCCAGATTGGGCTGACGGGAACCTCAGGACCTGGGGTGGCCCTGAAGCAGGAGGCAATCGGTCTGGCAGTTATGACCGAACTTCCGCTGGTGATTATTAATGTCCAACGCGGTGGGCCTTCAACAGGACTGCCAACGAAGACTGAGCAGGCCGATCTGTTTCAGGCCGTGTGGGGAAGAAACGGCGAGTGTCCGGTGATCGTGGTGGCTCCCGCAACTCCGGCCGACTGCTTTCACATGGCGATTGAAGCGGTTCGGCTGGCCTTCAAGTACATGAGCCCGGTTTTCTATCTGTCGGACGGTTACCTGGCGAATGGTGCTGAGCCTTGGGCCATTCCTGAAATCGCTGACCTGCCTAGGGTCGAAGTCACTTTTGCGAATGACCCTGCTAGTTTCATGCCCTACGCGCGCGATCCCGAAACCCTAGCTCGGCCTTACGCCATTCCCGGAACGCCGGGTCTCGAACATCGCATCGGCGGCATTGAGAAGCAACACATTACCGGCAACGTCAACTACGATCCCGAAAACCATCACTTGATGGTCAAGCTGCGACAGGAGAAGATCGATCGGGCAGCCAACGACGTTCCGCTCGTGGAAGTCTTCGGTGAACCAAAGGGCAAGGTACTCGTTCTCGGCTGGGGCTCCACCTATGGTTCTATCAGCACTGCAGTGGAGAAGTTGCAGAGCGAAGGCAAGAGCGTTTCATCAGCGCATCTTCGTTATCTTAATCCCTTCCCCAAGAACCTGGGCGAGGTGCTTGCGGGATTTGAGACGGTGATTGTGCCGGAGATGAACCTGGGTCAGCTTTGCACAATGGTGCGCGCGAAGTATTTGGTCGATGCGGTTGCATTCTCAAAGGTGAAAGGACGTCCTTTCCAGATTCGCGAGATTGTTCGCAAGGTTGAAGAGTATTTGTAAATGGGATCGCGTTGCTTGTCAGTACCACCTGCCGTAGCGGGTGGGTACCTGGTGGATATCTGAGGAGTATGTATAAACGATCGCGATGACAACTTCGAGTTCAAATATTAACTCTCGATCGGTGCAACATCTCTACGCCGAAGGGCAGCGCTATTTTATGGGACAAGGAACCCTAAACAACACGCTGGTGCAACTCACCATCGATCTGAAGAAACACGGAATTGATTACATGGTTATAGGAGCGGTCGCTCTACTGGCGCACGGCTATCCGCGATTCACAGAAGATATCGACCTCGTGCTTACACCAGAAGGATTGGAAGCCTTTCATCGAGAGTTGATCGGTCTGGGTTATGCTCCAGCATTTCCAGGAGCAAAGAAGAGGCTGCGTTCGACAAGAGATGGGGTCACTATTGAAGTAATGACCACGGGGGAATACCCGGGTGATGGTGAGCCGAAGCCGGTGAGTATCCCAGAACCCTCCGCGGCTTCGACCGAAATTGATGGCATCCAAGTTGTGACATTTGCGAAGCTAATCGATTTGAAACTAGCCTCGGGGATGACTGCGCCGCACAGGCTTAAGGATCTGGCAGATGTGCAGGAATTGATCAAGATTCGCCAGCTACAACCCGAGTTTGCAGAGCAGCTTGACCCCTATGTGAGAGGGAAATTTTTCGAGTTGTACGACACAATCAAACAGAACCCGAAAGACTAAGCCAAGCGTGAATCTGGGAGCGCGCGGGTCGGGCCTGCAAATGACGCGGAGCTAACGAAGGCCTATGGCAGCGAGCATCTTGAACGTCGAAGATTTTGATCCCGCTGAATGAAAGATTGAGCGGGAAGTCGCGAGTGGAAAGGTGAGGAGTTCAACAAGCGAATTTATCAGGCACCTGGGAAGATAGAGTATGTCGGCGGAATCTTTGTGAACCAAGGCGAGAGACTCACTGTTTTAGCGATGCTGCTTGAGAATTTGGGCATCGATAAAGCCGTTCAACTTGGAAAACTAGAGGATTGGAAAGCAGCAATCGCCGAATTAGAATCCAAGGAGCATTCATGAGTACAAGTGGAAGCGGCCATAGTGGCAACGGAAACGGAAACAAACCAATTGTTGAGCAAGCGGTTTCGGCCGACAGCGAAGTTGGCTCAGCGGTTTCGGGGAAAATAGCTCCGCCTCCAGGACAACTCAAGAAGGCGGACTTTATTTCCGATCAGGAAGTGCGTTGGTGTCCGGGTTGCGGCGACTACGCGATTCTCAATAACGTACAGAAGGTGATGCCCGAGCTGGGTATCCCGCGCGAGAAGATCGTTTTTGTTTCCGGCATCGGCTGCTCGTCGCGTTTTCCCTATTACATGAATACCTATGGCTTTCACAGCATTCATGGACGCGCGCCGGCGGTGGCCACAGGGATCAAGTGCGGCAACCCGGAGCTCAGCGTCTGGGTGATCACGGGTGATGGCGACGCCTTGTCGATTGGCGGCAACCACTTCATGCACGCCATTCGCCGCAATCTCGATATCAATTACATCCTGTTCAATAACCGTATTTATGGATTGACCAAAGGCCAGTACAGTCCCACTTCGGAATTCGGCAAGAAAACCAAGTCAACGCCGGTGGGGACCATCGATTACCCGATCAACCCTCTTTCACTCGCCATAGCCAGCGAGTCGACCTTTGTGGCTCGTTCGATTGATATCGACGTCAAACATCTCGGGTTGGTAGTTGAAGCCGCAGCGAAACACAAAGGAATTTCTTTCATCGAGGTGTACCAAAACTGCAATATCTTTAACGACCACGCCTTCGATCAATTTGCTGAGAGGAGCGTGAGATCGGATCGGGTGCTGTATCTCGAACACGGCAAACCGATGATCTTTGGCAAAGATCGTACCCAGGGGATTCGGATGAATGGTGCGCATCCGGAAGTGGTAACGCTGGGCGAGAATGGCATCTCCGAATCCGATCTACTGGTGCACGATATCTACCTTGGGGATCCCTCGGTGGCATTCATGCTAGCTCGTATGGAGCAACCCGATTTCCCGCAGCCGGTGGGGATCTTTCGCGCTATCCAGCGAGCCACCTATGAAGAAATGATGGTGGACCAGATTGATGCGGCAATTTCAAAGAACGGGCCGGGCAGTTTAGATAAGCTCATTAACAGCGGCGACACGTGGGTAGTTGAATAATCAGCCGTGGATCTTGTTATTGCTTGACGCTCCATTGAGTTTTACACGTCGCCCACCACCAGGGGACCAAGGCCGCCCGCATCTAATGATTCGGGCGGCCTTGGCCTTGTGGATCCGTTGGACGTCCCGCTTTCCTTTAACGGCAGTAAGACAGGCTTCTGGACAGTTTGCTCACTTATCGGGATAATACCCAGTTTCAACAGGAAGGGTTTGCTCGGCACAGGTGTGGCGCCGTGGGTGGCAGGCGTCGCACACTGCACCGAAGACTGTGCCCGGAGCTGTTCGAAATCTTTAGACTCGCCGCTATAAGATCAGAAAGGAACAGTTCAGGAAAACGGACTATTGCTGTATCAATCATCAGGTTACTGGAGGTTTGCGCAGTTTTCTAGAAACATCATGAATAACAACTTAACTACTCCTCGTCGGTCAGTCTTTTCACGTGCCAGCCGCATCGTGTTGACTCCGGCGGCGACTCTTGCCTTTGCGAGCCTTGGGGCGTCACCTGCTTTTGCGCAATCGCATAGTGGCGGCGAAGCCAATCTCATACTGCCTGACCTATCAAGTGTCACGTTCTTCGGCGGCATGAACGGTCACAACCTGCTGCTGGGCGGAATCGTGGTTTGTATGTTGGGCCTGCTGTTTGGTCTGGCCATGTACATGAACTTGAAAAAGCTTCCTGTGCATCGCGCCATGCGCGAGATTTCGGAGCTTATTTACGAGACCTGCAAAACCTACCTAATCACACAGGGCAAGTTCATCCTTATCCTGGAAATCTTCATTGGCATCGTCATCGTGCTTTATTTCGGGGTCTTGTCCGAAATGGAACCGTTCCGCGTGGCGATCATTTTGGCGTTTAGTCTAGTGGGCATCGCCGGCAGTTACGGCGTTGCCTGGTTTGGAATTCGCGTCAATACATTCGCCAACTCGCGCACCGCATTCGCGAGCCTTGAAGGCAAACCCTTTCCGCTCTATGCGATTCCACTGCGCGCCGGCATGAGTATCGGCATGATGCTGATCAGCGTCGAATTGCTGATCATGCTTTGCATCCTGCTGTTTATTCCCGGAGACTATGCTGGTCCCTGCTTTATTGGTTTCGCGATAGGCGAGTCTCTCGGTGCTGCGGCCCTGCGCATCGCCGGCGGCATCTTCACCAAAATCGCCGATATCGGTGCAGACCTGATGAAGATCGTCTTCAAGATTAAGGAAGACGACGCGCGCAACCCGGGCGTGATTGCCGACTGCACCGGCGACAACGCCGGTGATTCCGTCGGACCCAGTGCCGATGGCTTCGAAACTTATGGCGTGACCGGCGTGGCCCTGATCACATTTATTTTGCTGGGTGTGCGCGATCCCACGGTGCAAGTGCAGTTGCTGGTCTGGATCTTCGTGATGCGCATCATGATGATTGTGGCCAGCGCGGGTTCTTATTTCATTAACGACGCGATTGCCAAGGCTCGTTTCGGCAATGCTGCGAAGATGAACTTTGAAAGTCCGCTGACCTCTTTAGTCTGGATCACTTCCCTTGTCTCAGTAATAGTCACATTCATTATTTCCTACCTCACGATCCCGACACTGGGCGGAGATCCGAGCCTCTGGTGGAAGCTTTCGATGATCATCTCCTGCGGCACCCTGGCCGGCGCGATTATTCCGGAGTTGGTTAAGATCTTTACTTCGACCGACTCAAGCCACGTCGCTGAGGTGGTTACGTCTTCGCGGGAAGGCGGCGCCTCGCTCAATATTCTCTCCGGTCTGGTGGCGGGGAATTTTTCCGCCTACTGGCTGGGAATTAGCATTGTGGCCCTGATGTCGATCGCTTATTACTTTAGTACGATGGGGCTTGATCCTTTAATGGTCGCGGCTCCGGTTTTCGCTTTCGGCCTGGTGGCGTTTGGCTTTCTCGGCATGGGCCCAGTGACCATTGC
>Ga0136617_10000330_pt1 | contig 38859 bp, 41 predicted proteins | sample AntDrymUQ3222106_2_FD_129672 | JGI IMG/M metagenome (GOLD analysis project Ga0136617, IMG submission 129672) | Polar desert sand microbial communities from Dry Valleys, Antarctica - metaG UQ322 (21.06) | ecosystem: Environmental > Terrestrial > Soil > Desert | place: Antarctica: Dry Valley... | reverse complement strand
CGGTGCGATGGGGTCGAAACCCGTACTCGCCGGCACGCGGGTGCCCGTCGACACCGTGCGACGGTATCTGCGGGCCGGGCGAACCGTCGAACAGATCCTGGAGTCGTTCCCGACGCTCACCGCCGCGGACATCGAGGCCGTTCGAGTCGGCGCCGCCTGACCTTGCGGTTCGTCTGTGACCACGACGTCGACGCTGCTGTCGCTGCCACCCTGCGTCGACTCGGCCACGACGCGTGGACGGCAGCCAACGCCGGCCTCAGCGCGGTCAGCGACGACGAGCTCACCGTGTACGCCGACAACCAGTCTGCCGTGCTCCTGACTCATGATGTCGAGTTCTCGAAACGCCGCGAGCGCAACGTCATCGGCAAGCACGTCTGGCTCCGATGCTCCGAGATGGACGCCGCCGGCCGGCCTGATCGAAGACCGCATCGACGAGCTCACAGCGGCCCTGACCATCCAGAAGGACGTCTGGGTTCGGCTCTCCTGCGACGGATTGACCCTGTCCTTCGCGTGGAAGTAGCTGAACGTGCGGCGCGCGGCAGACACCGCGTGGCTGCGACCTGCTGCTTCATCCACGACGTCCAGTCCTGGCCGAGCCCCCGATTCATCACGTCGCCTCCTCTTCGAGCCGTTCGCCGACGCCTGCACAGGGCCATGTCCGGTCCACCCTGCGATCGGGCATTCGGCACTGTGTCGCTCGCCCGGCTCGACGCGCAGGCGATCGAGAGCCTGTACGCCCAGCTCCGCCGCTGCCGCCGCGTCTGCCATCCCGGCGCGGCTCTCGTCGACCACCGGACTGGCGAGGAGCACCTGTGCGACACCCGGTGCCGCCCGCACCAGTGCCGCCCGATGGTCGCCGTGCTGCGCTGGCCACGTCGACCTGGAGCGGGCCACGGTCAAGCTGTGGTCCGGGCTACGTGGTCGTATCCGGTGTCGGCGTGCACAAAGGTCACGAAGACGTACCAGATGCGCCGAGTCACTGTCCTCGGGTGTAGATCTGTGAACCGTTGTTGGGCGCCTGGGCCACGATGATGGTTTAAACCACCCTGCGTGTGTACACGGCGTGGGTCACGGCCGCCGACCAGCAGACCGTTGCCGTGATGGCGGCGAAGACGTTCCTCCGGCTGATTCACAATAAGCTGTGACCCCGAAGCCTCAGGCATAGCTGTAACCTGTTCCCCCGAAGCAGTCGCCGGATCGTAGAGTCGGGTAAGGACCTGCCCGAACGAACGTATCTAATCGTCCGCGCCAACAAGCATGACCATAGTGATGAGCACGAGTATCACGACAACTACGATAACGTTCATCACCCATGGCGGCGGCTTAGGTCTACTACATGGTGATGTACGGGAAGGTGCGGCATGATTGGGTTGAAGGTTGTGTCGGCCGCGCGGGTCCGGTGGGTCTGGCCCCCAGTGCCGAGCCGCTAGCTCCAATGCCTGTGCTGCTATTAGTTGTATCTGACCTGCTATGAGCGCCGTCGGTGGCGGTGTGGAGGTCTTTGGGACGGTACCTTCGAGCGCGTGAGAGTGCATTTTATTCTTTCTTGTGCAGCTCACCGTGATGCTCCGCTGCTGCTCTCGTCCTGACGCCGCAGCCACCGCTTGCCCAGGGCCCGGATCTCGGCTAGATCGGTCCACCCTTTTTGTGGCACCGGTATGGTGTCCAGCACGTCGGCCATGCTGTGATTTCCTAACTGTTGACCAGCCAGCACGTATGCCACCTTGTCGCCTCGTCGCCATCGGATGGTGTATCCGTCGTGGCGGTGGTGGTCGAGGAAGGCCCAGCCCACGGGAACTCGTTTGGGTACGCGACCGCCACGCTTGACCATAGTGCTGTGCTCTCACGTTCGGGGAGTGGAATGATCAGCTATTCGATGTGCGGCGGGATCGTGATCGCCGCGAACTTCTCTCGGTAAGTCGTGTAGGTCGGCGACCGTGCAGTCGGGGGCTGGGTCCGATGTCGGCGGCTTGCCGACCTCCACGCACTCACGGAGCCACTCGTTCACTCTCTCGTCATAGAGACGGTCACCCGTGGGATTGAACAAGTAGGTCCACAGCGTCGTCATGCCCGCTCGACCGCAGTCGACGAGGATGCGATAAGTCAGGCACGCCGATCGTCGTCGCCAGGGCCACCAGCTGCGACATGCGCGCGCTCGGCACCGGCCGCGGTCGTCGAGGGGGTGGGTTTCGTGCAGTTTCTGGCGTAGCGCGGTTCCGCGCAGTGCAAGGAGCGCGATGTCGTCGTCGTGGAGTGTAGGCCACAGCTCGTGCAGCTGGTGGGTGGCCTGTCCGATGCATCGGAGATCGACGTCGGCTTCCATTGTCGCCATTGACGGAGGTGATACGGGTCGTGACCGTCGGTGTGACACCTTGTCTCCCTTCACGTTAGGCGGGTCGGGGTGGAACTTTGAAGGCCCCGCTCGTCCGACGTCCCAACGACGCCTTGTGGCATTCGATCCTGCGTGTTGTCTAGCGGGCAAGAACGATCGTTGGATGACACAAAAGCTCGGAAGTCCGCCGAACGACGGAGGAGATAGGCCCGCGTAGTTATCGCCTGCTGACGCGTTCGCTGGTTGGTGCATCCGCGCGGAACCGGCCGGTGCGGGGTGGAGGGGCGATCGCGCTGACCGGAGTTAGAGGTGGTGACGTCCGCGCCGTTTCCGGATTGACCGGTCCGTCGCCGGTTCCACTAGATTCGACTCATGTGATCTGCTGTTCGGGAAGAACACCGAGGGGTTGTCCAGGTTCACAGTCGCCTACTGCTCGGGATGGCGCCGCTCCTTGTCTCCCGCTTTCGGTGGTGTTGAAGCCTGCGGGGAGGACTCCGGGGTCAAGCTCTATCATCACTCGGTACATGAGGCGGGGACCCTCGTAGGCAAGGCGGCCGTGCAGCCATCGATGGTTGTTGAGCACGTAGCCGGTCTGGGCGACGGCGGGCAGGGTGATGGTGTGCTGTCGGATCGCCGCACGCAGGGCGGGAAGGTGGGGTGCCGCGACGGGCGCGAACCGGGCTAGTGCGTCGAGCCGGAAGCGGATCGCGACAACGTTGTCCGTGTGCCGGGTGAACACTGATCCGAGGTGCCCGTCCGCGCCGCCGAACATCGCCGAGCGCGGAGTGTGTAGCGCGTCGAGTGCATCGGGTGCTGTGGTGGCCAGTTCGTCGTAGACCGCTCGGCCGTCGACGAGCACCGGCTGTCCGCCCGAGAGTGGCTCGCGTCCGCATGTCGTCAGCAGCAGGCCAGGAGGCTGGGCGACGCCGGACCGATCGGTGTGTGGCGACAGAGCGGAACGGGTGAAACCCGCCAACGCGGCATCGTGGGTGCCGCGGTCTGCTATCGCGGTCACGCCGTCGGGTCCGCTGTCGGGATGTGGGACCACGGTTCCGAGCGAGCGGGCGAGACCGAGCAGGTCGAGTGGCCCTGCCACGCCATCGATCAGTGCCACACCGGCACGCGTGAGATCGGCCAGCACGGCGGTCGGCTCGGTGTACGAGCGAATGGGCATGTCCGGTAGCACGGGTTACCTCCAGAGGACGGCGACGAGCAAAGCAGACCTCGATCCGGCTGCTGGGTCTACTGACAGACTGTCAACCTCGGATCAATCCGCGGCCGTACGGCACGCTGTTAGCATCTGGAGGGTAAGCCGCACTTTCGAGAGGATGATCTTGTGTTGCCCCCACCGTCCGCGCCGTCGGCCTTCCCGATCTCCGTGAAGGGCGTCATAGTCAGTTCTTCGGATCGAGTCCTGTTACTCAAGAACGAGCGCGAGGAGTGGGAGCTGCCCGGCGGGCGAATCGAGATCGGCGAAACTCCAGAAGAGTGTGTAGCCCGGGAGATCCACGAGGAAACCCAGTGGAAGGTCACCGCCGGACCGATCCTGGACACGTGGATGTACTACATCAACGCTGCCGAGAAACACGTCTTCATCGTCACCTACGGTTGCTACCCGGAGTCCGACGTCGAACCGGTCCTCTCCCACGAGCACAAGGAGATCGGTCTGTTCACCGAATCTGAGGTGACCCGGTTGAACATGCCCGGCGGATATCGCCGCTCTATCGCCGCCTGGTTCGCCGACACAAGGCGCACCACCCGCCCATGAGCACACCGGCTCGTCGACCGTCGGCCCTGTGGCTGTGGTCGGGACCGGAGGCGAGCAACGCTCTCCGAACCCGCGACCTCGCAGTGATCCTCCGCACCTACCGGCGCCTGACCAAGATCAGTCAGGATCAGCTCTCTGGTGTTCTCGGGTACGACAAGACCTACATCTCGATGATCGAGAACCGTCGGCGCATCATCACGGACGTCGGCACGTTGCGACACATCGCGCATACCCTCGCCATCCCGGTCCACGTTGTGGGCGTGACCGAAGCCGACGACGCCACTTTCGTCGCAATGCTCCAGTTCGCCGACTCGGTGCTCACCCTCGCTGACACGGCGCGCCAGTCCGGCCGCGCTATCGAGGCGGTCAACGAGCTGTGGCCGCTTGTCGCGCGACTGGAGGCGCGAGCTGCGGAAGGACTCATCGAGCGGGACTCACTTGCCGTACTCGGACGGGCACGCCTCTCACTCGGGTTGGCGCTGGGAAATGTGCTGCCGGACGATAAGCTCTCAACTGCGGCGAAATGGACCGGTCGGGCGCTTATCGTAGCAGAGCACCTTGGTGATCGTGACTTCCTTGCGCATGTAGTGACCATGCACGGCAACGAGTTACGGAAAGCCGGGCGTGTAGGCGCGGCGATCCAACGGACTCAGCATGGACTCGCCCTCGCTCACGATGCCGAAGCGCGAACCTCCGCGTGCGCAGTCCTCGCCCGCGCGGCAGGCGAGGCGGGCCGAGCAGACTTGTTCGACGCCGCAATCGACGGATACCGGCGCCACCTCGACGAAGCCGGCGGCACCGGGATGCTCGCGAACCCCTTCACCTTCCGAGAGATCATCCTACGCGGCCTCGTCGCGACCGGTCGTGCTACTCAAGCCGCTCGGCTACTCGACCAGCGCCCCAACATCGCCGTAGCTCCACAGTGGACAATTATCGAACAGATAACGGTCGGCGACGTACTCCTCGCCAACGGTGATCGAAGCGAGGCGGAGACCACGCTGCTCTGCGCCCTCACCGAAGCCGAGGCCTATCGACTACCCCACCAGGTCCAACGGGCGATAGACACGGCGAACAGTCGCAACGTCGACGTCGTGACCAAAGCCGGGCAGGCCATGCTCACCCGGCTTCGTTTGTCCACTGGCTTCCGAATAAAGTGATGAAACCAGGAACGTTCGGAGCTTGGGGTCAGACGGTGGGTGCATCACCTGCTTGACGGGGGTGAGGGCTCGTGGGCTGGTTCCGCGTATCACACCTTCGCCCAGGGTGAAGCTCTCTTGGTGACCGGCGGGTCTGGCCGCTGATCACGTCTTGCTGTAGTCCGTGCTCAGCCATTTCTCTGGGCGCATTCGGGCGAGCAGTGAGTTCTCCCCAAGATAATCCTCTACCCAGCGTGCGGCCTCCTCAGCGGGTAGGTAGCGGCTGGCGATGCCCAGGGCCTGCTCCTCGGTCGGCGCCTCGTCCAGGGCGACGACCGGACCCTCGGCCGTGACGTACTTGTACGGTATCGTTTCCACCTGTGTGCAGATGCTGAACCGGCCCGCTTCCCGGAACAGGCGTTCCTTCACTGACCCGCGTTCGATCCAGAGCAGCACCTCACCGCCGGGGGTGTAGTCGTACCAGATCGGCACCGCGAGCGGGGCTCGGCCTTCGCGGTTCACGGCTACCACGGCGACGTGCACCTCGGTGAGGAACTCCTCGCGTTCCTGGGCGGTCATGACAAAGGACATCTCATACTCCTTGAGGTGGCACGGCGCATTCCGTAACCGGAGCGGGATAAGTGAATCTGGATGGTACGAACAGCCGTACCGCTGCGGTGAGGTTCATCTCACGGCACGCGGCCCGGTAGACTGTCCTCTGGATTCATTACCCCTCCGATAATGGTTGACTGGTCAGTCATCTTAGCGGACGCTGGCCTGTAGGCCTGCCAGCAGATCGATGACCATTGTGAGAGTATCGCCGAAGAAGTGCGTACTGTAGGTGTGGATGGTCTGCATGAGGCGGATGGGCGGTCGGATCCGGCTATGTCGACTGTCGACGATCGTGGCCGACCGACGGTTCGGTCTGGTGGTTGGTCGTGTTCGAACCTCCCATCGGCAGCCACCCGACGTACCGTGGACAGGGTTGCGGCCATCGTGGGCACCCACCCCGCTGGCCGGCACGGTCCGCGACCTGGCGCGACTGGTACGTCAATCGGCAGTGTGGCCGACCCACCCGCCCGGCTCGACGGATGCACAGGAGAAGCTCATGGACCCCCTCACCGAGGAGTGGTTCGCACGACGCACCTGGCAGGAACCGGACTGGACCGTTGACGACCTCGTCGCCGCGAAGGTGGGCCGGCGGGTCTCGGTCGTGCTCCCCGCGCTGGACGAGGAGGCCACCGTCGGCGCGATCGTGCGGGCCGTCGTGGGCCTGACCAGCGGCCCGTCCCCGCTGGTGGACGAGCTCGTCGTGATGGACTCCGGGTCCGTCGACCACACAGTCGAGGTCGCTGCCGCCGCGGGGGCCCGGGTGGTGCTGCGTACCGACGTCCTCCCGGAGTTCCCGCCGGTGCCGGGCAAGGGCGAGACGCTGTGGCGTTCGCTCGCTGCCACCACCGGCGACGTCATCTGCTACCTCGACTCCGACCTGGTCGACTTCGACCCCGCGTTCGTCCCGGCGCTGCTCGGCCCGCTGCTCACCGAGCCGGACATCGCGCTGGTCAAGGGCTTCTACCGGCGCCCGCTCCGGCTGGAGACCACACAGGCCGACACCGGCGGAGGTCGGGTCACGGAGGTGCTCGTGCGCCCGCTGCTGGCTGCGCTGCGTCCCGAGCTTGCCGGCGTCGTTCAGCCGCTGGGCGGGGAGTACGCCGCGCGCCGCGAGCTGTTGGAGTCGGTGCCGTTCGCGGCCGGGTACGGCGTGGAGATCGGGCTGCTGCTCGACACCTACGCCGCGCTTGGGCTCGACGGGCTGGCGCAGGTCAACCTCGGGGTGCGCAAGCACCGCAACCGGTCGTTGCTGCAACTCGGGGTGATGGCTCGCCAGATTCTGGCCGCTGCGCTGTCGCGGTGCGCCGTCGACTCCGGTGCGAGCCCCGACTCCGGCGCGGTGCTCACCCAGTTCGTCCAGGTCGATGGGGAGTGGCTGCCGTCGTCCACCGCGGTCGAGGTGGCGCCGCGACCACCCATGCGTGAGGTGCTGGTGCGCTGATCACCCGGTCGTGGTGGGATGGCCCGAGTGGGGACAGCGCTGATCTACCTGTTGGTCGTCGTGGTGGTGGCCGCCGCGGTGTTCGGACTGGCCGCTGTCGTGTTCGGCCGCGGTGAGGAGCTCGCGCCGCTGGCCCCGGGTACCACGCCCACCCACCTGCCCACCGGCGAGATCGGGGCCGGGGACGTCCGCGAGCTGCGGTTTCCGCAGGCGCTGCGCGGCTACCGGATGGGCGAGGTGGACTGGGTGCTCGAGCGGCTGGCCGCGGAGCTGGACCGGTTCGGGAGGGAGCGTGCGGGGCTGCGGGCCCGCGTCGCGCAGCTGGAGTCGGAGCTAGCGGGCGCTGGTGCCCGCAACGAGGGGGAGACCGAATGACCCGGGTGGAGCTCACCGTGCCGGTCGACGTCAACGCGCCCGCCGAGGTGGTCTGGCACACCGTCACGGACTGGGAGGGCCAGGGCGAGTGGATGCTCGGCACCCGGGTGGAGGTCACGAGCCCAGGTGACGGCAGGCGGGTGGGGGCGAGGCTGCGCGCTGTCACCGGCGTCGGACCGCTCGGGTTCACCGACACCATGGAGATCGTGGAGTGGACCGTGCCCGCCGGGGACGGTCCGCGACGCTGCGTGGTGCGCCACACCGGCCGGGTCGTGCGCGGTGACGGCGTGTTCGAGGTGGTCGAGCTGGGCCCCGAGCGCTCGCGGTTGCTGTGGAGCGAGCTTCTGGACCTCCCGTTCGGGGTGCTGGGCCGGTTCGGGTGGTCGGTCGGGCGGCCGGCGTTCCGGGCCGGTGTGGAGCACTCGCTCCGGAGGTTGGCTCGGCTCTGCGAGGCCGGGTACCGCGCCGGTGGATGAGCTCGTCCGGTGCGACTGGGCCGGTACGACGCCGGAGTACCTCGCCTACCACGACGGCGAGTGGGGGTATCCGCTGCGTGGTGTCACGGCGATGTTCGAGCGGCTGAGCCTGGAGGGTTTCCAGTCGGGGCTGTCGTGGCTGGTGATCCTGCGCAAACGGCCCGCCTTCCGGGCCGCGTTCGCCGGGTTCGACCCCGCCGTGGTCGCCGGCTTCGGCGAGGCGGACGTGGCACGGCTGCTCGCCGACGCCGGGATCGTCCGCAACCGGGCCAAGATCGAGGCGACCGTCCACAACGCGCGGCGGGTTCTCGAGCTCGACACCCCGCTGGACGAGCTGCTGTGGTCGTTCGCGCCGGATCCCGCGACGCACCCGCGGCCGGCGAGCCTCGCCGAGGTGCCCGCGACCACAGTGGAGTCCACCGCGATGGCCCGGGAGCTCAAGCGCCGCGGGCTGCGTTTCGTCGGGCCCACCACCTGCTATGCGCTGATGCAGGCTGCGGGGCTGGTCGATGACCACATCCGGGGCTGCTGGCGGGTCGGGTGAGCGCTGCGGAGCATCGACGCCCGCACCAGGTTGATCGCGCCGGTTGCAGCGACGTCCGGCGGATGAGGAAAGATGTTTCGCGAGCATCCCGCTGCGCTCTCCCCGCGAGGCGGCACCCCGTATGCACAACGACTGGCACGACGAGGACGGAGGGAACAGGAGATGGCGGCGATGAAGCCCCGGACCGGTGACGGTCCCCTGGAGGTGACCAAGGAGGGTCGGGGCATTGTGATGCGCGTTCCGCTCGAGGGCGGCGGCCGCCTGGTCGTGGAGATGTCGGCCGAGGAGGCCAGCGATCTCGGCGACGCGCTCAAGGCCGCTTCGAGCTGACGCTCGTGCGCGGATAGAGGTGCCGGGGCCCTCATATCCGCTCACGACCCCAGGGAGTGGTAGATCTTCGCGGTCCGCGCCGCCGCCCGCTCCCAGGTGAACTCCCGCTCGGCGCGGGCTCGTCCTGCTGCGCCCATCGCCGCCGCCCGGCCCGGGTCGGCGAGCAGGGCATTGACGGCGTCGGCGATGGCGGCGCGGAACTCGTCCACCGCGTGCTCGTCGAAGTGCACCAGCAGGCCCGTCTCGCCGTCGGTGACGACCTCGGGGATGCCGCCGACGTCCGAGGACACCACGGCGGTACCGCAGGCCATCGCCTCCAGGTTCACGATGCCCAGCGGCTCGTAGACCGAGGGGCAGACGAACACCGTGGCGGCGGACAGGAGCTGGCGGACCTCGAACGTGGGCAGCATCCTGCGCACCCACACCACGCTCGGCCGGGTGGCGCTCAGCTCGGCGACGGCCTTCCCGGTCTCCTCGGCGATCTCGGTCGTGTCGGCCGCGCCGGCGCACAGCACGATCTGCGCGTCGCGGCTGATCCGGTGCGCCGCGGCGACCAGGTGCCCGAGCCCTTTCTGCCGGGTGATCCGTCCGACGAACACCACGCTGGGGCGGTCCGGGTCCACGCCGGCAGCGCGCACGGCGTCCCGGGCGGGGTCGGGGTGATAGAAACCTGCGTCGATGCCGTTGTGCACCACGTGCACGCGAGCGGGATCGAGCGCCGGGTAGCACTCCAGCACGTCGCGCCGCATGCCATCGATCACGGCGATCACGGCGTCGGCGTGCTCGTAGGCCGTGCGTTCCACCCACGACGAGAGCCGGTATCCGGCGCCGAGCTGCTCGGCCTTCCACGGCCGTCGCGGCTCCAGCGAGTGCGCGGTGACGACGTGGGGCACGCCATGCAGGAGACCGGCCAGGTGTCCGGCCATGTTGGTGTACCAGGTGTGGGAGTGCACGATGTCCACGTCCGCCAGCGCCGCCACCATCGCCAGGTCGACGCCGAGGGTCTGCAGCGCCGGGTTCGCCTGCCTCAGTGCGCTCGGCGGACGATGGGCGTGGGTGCCCGGCGACTCGGAGCGGGGCTCGCCGAAGCAGTGCACCTCGACGTCGACGAGCCCGCGCAGCGCCGGCACGAGGTGCTCGACGTGCACCCCCGCCCCGCCGTAGACGTCCGGGGGGAACTCGCGGGTGAGCAGGCCGATGCGCACCTCCGGACGGTAGGCCATGGGGCTCTCCGCGGTGCCTGAGATGTGCACTTCTCGGCCCCGGTGTTCGTTGCCTCGACACGTGGTCGCTGTGGCCGGGCACGGTCCGGGAGCACTAGGGTCGAACGCGTGACGACGCTGCGGGCCGTCCCGGTCACCGGGGTCTCGACCGGACGGTCGGGATGACCAGCGCTGGCCTGCAGCCCGCGTCTGCACGAGGCCTGCCCGCAGGCGTCCTCGGCATCGTGCTGGCCGGCGGTGAGGGGAAGCGGCTGTGGCCGCTCACCGCCGACCGGGCCAAGCCCGCCGTGCCGTTCGGGGGTCACTACCGGCTGATCGACTTTGTTCTTTCCAACCTGGTCAACGCCGGGCTGCACCGCATCTGTGTGCTGACGCAGTACAAGTCGCACTCGCTGGACCGGCACATCTCCACCACCTGGCGCCTGTCCAGCGTGCTCGGGCAGTACATCACCACGGTGCCCGCGCAGCAGCGGCTCGGCCGGCGCTGGTACACCGGCAGCGCCGACGCGATCTTCCAGAGTCTCAACCTCGTCTACGACGAGCGGCCGGACTACATCGCCGTCTTCGGCGCCGATCACGTGTACCGGATGGACCCGGGTCAGATGCTGTCGCGGCACATCGAGAGCGGCGCCGGCGCCACGGTCGCGGGCATCCGGGTGCCACGGGCCGAGGCCAAGGCGTTCGGTGTGATCAACTCCGATGCCGACGGACAGATCATCGACTTCCTCGAGAAGCCCTCGGACCCCCCGGCGGTGCCCGACGACCCGAACGTCACGTTCGCGTCGATGGGTAACTACGTGTTCACCACCGAGGCGCTGCTCGACGCGCTGCGCGCCGACGCCGAGGACGGCGACTCCGACCACGACATGGGCGGGGACATCATCCCGCGGATGGTCGGTGAGGGTGACGCCGCGGTGTACGACTTCGCCGACAACGTCGTCCCGGGGGCCACCGACCGCGACTCCGGCTACTGGCGTGACATCGGCACCATCGACGCCTTCTACGAGGCCCACGCCGACCTCGTCTCGGTGCACCCGATCTTCAACCTCTACAACGACCGGTGGCCGATCCGCACCGCGATGGCCCCGCTGCCCCCGGCCAAGTTCGTGGAGGGCGGCATCGCGCAGGACTCGATCGTCGGCGCGGGGACGATCATCTCCGGTGCCGTCGTCCGCCGGTCGGTGATCAGTCCCAACGTGCGCGTCGCGGCCGGCGCCGAGGTGTCGGACTCGGTGGTGTTGCCCGGCACCTCGGTCGGGCGGGGTGCCGTGGTACGGGGTGCGATCCTCGACAAGAACGTCGTGGTCCCCGAGGGCGCGCTGATCGGCGTGGACCTCGGCCTGGACCGGGCGCGCTACACCGTCAGCCAGGGCGGGGTCGTCGTCCTGGGCAAGGGCGCTACGGTCCTGTAGGGCACCCGGCCGCAGCTCCAAGTGGGCAGCTCAGGCCGTCTTGACCGCCGCCAGCAGTCCTGCGCCCAGCGGGAGCAGCACGGGAACGAGCCGGTCGTCCTCCCGCACCTGCCGTGCGACCTCCCGTAACGCGACGGTGTTCGCGTCGAGCGCCTCCGGGTCGACGACCCCGGCGGTGAGGACGTCGTCGAGCACCACGATGCCGCCGATGCGCAACAGCCGCACGGCCTCGTCGAGGTAGCGTGGATAGTCTGCGGGTTCCGCGTCGATGAACACCAGGTCATAGGCGGTGTCGGTGAGTCGCGGCAGCACCTCCAGCCCCATGCCGTTGATCAGCCGCAGCCGGGACGACCGGTGTCCGGCCGCGGTGAACGCCCCGCGCGCGGCGCGCTGGTGCTCGGGATCGACGTCGATCGAGGTGAGCACCCCGTCGCCGGCCATCCCGCGCAGCAGCCACAGTCCGCTGACACCCGCGCCGGTGCCGATCTCCACGACCGCCCGGGCGGCGATGGTGGCGGCGAGAAAGCGCAGGCCAGCGCCCGCTCCGGGACCGACCGGGGGGCATCCCAGCCGTACGGATGCCGCGCGCGCGGCGAGGAGCACGTCGTCCTCGGCGAGGTAGCCTTCGACGTGGTCGCGCAGCGCCCCCAGGTCCGTGGCACTGTCCGGGCGGCCGGTCATGGTCAAAGAGGCTACTGCGCCCGCGCTTTCACAGGTTCCTCTCAGTCGGTTCTCACTCCGTGTTCACAGGCATACGGCACCGTAGGAGCCATCGGTCGGGGTCGTCGGCCGGTGCGGGGCCGGGAACATCGTTCTTCGGTTCTTCGTTGGAACGACGGCACGACCCGCCGCAGGAGGTGCGACCCGACGATGAGCGACGGCTTAGCCACGTTGCCGAGCAACGCCGCACTGCCCGGCACGGGCACCGCGTGGACGCCGCCGAGCTGGGACGAGGTCGTCCGGGAACACGCGGACCGCGTGTATCGCCTCGCCTACCGACTCACCGGCAACCCGCACGACGCCGAGGATCTCACCCAAGAGACCTTTGTCCGGGTGTTCCGCTCGCTGGCGTCCTACAAGCCCGGCACATTTGAGGGTTGGCTGCACCGCATCACCACGAACCTGTTCCTGGACATGGTGCGCCGCCGCTCCCGGATCCGCATGGAGGCACTCCCCGAGGACTCCGATCGCATTCCCGGCCGGGGACCGGAGCCCGAGAAAGTGTTCTCCGACACCCACCTCGACCCGATGCTGCAGGCCGCTCTCGACGAGCTGGCCCCCGACTTCCGCGCTGCGGTCGTGCTCTGCGACGTGGAAGGCCTCTCCTACGAGGAGATCGGTGCCACCCTCGGGGTGAAGCTCGGTACGGTGAGGAGCAGGATCCATCGCGGGCGGGCCGCGCTACGCAGCTCCATGGAGCGCCGGACGGCCGCGCTCGAGGAGGCGGCCGGAGGCGCCGTACGGGAGGAGGTTCGCGGATGAACGATGGGCGTTGGCGCGTCTCGGTGACTCCCCCGGACTGGGGGCAGGACCACCTCTGCTCGGACGCCATCGTCGCCTTCGTCGACGGCGAGCTCTCCTGCGGCCCGCAGGCCCGGGCCACCCAACACCTGGCGCAGTGTCCGGAGTGCGCGGCGCAGGTGCTCGTGCAGGGCCAGGCCCGGTCGGCGCTGCGTTCGGCGGGGTGTCCGATTCCGCCGTCGTCGCTACTGGGCAGCCTCCGCTCGATCCCCCAGAACGCCGATCTTCCCGCTGCACCGCCGGGTCTCGCCGTCACCCGTGACGGCCAGTTCGTGTCCCTGCTCCGTCCCGAACGGGCGGGGCCCCCCGTGGCCGACCTCGCCGCAGGGGACGCGGGGGGAGCGTGCGTCGACACCCCCCCGCCGTCGCACAGCAGGCGGCCACTGGCCCAGCGGCGGATCCGGTTCGGCGCCGGTGCCGCCGTCTCCGGCCTCGCGCTCGGCGCGCTCGCCCTCGGTGCGGCGGCGGCGTCCAGCGCCCCGGTGGCCGCCGTCCCGCCGACCGTTGACCGTGGTGTGCTCGGGGGTCCCGTGCTGGCTGGCACCTCCGGCGTCGTCGAAGCCCGGTTGCGGCTCTCGCCGGTCACCTCCGGAGCTCACCCCGACGACCTCGTCCTCGACCACCGGTTTCCGGGGGCACCCCTGCGCCTGCGCTGACCCGGCTACGCGGACTTCACCGCCGTTGCGGCAGGCTGGCCCGAGATCCGGTCCGCATCCCCAGGAGCCAGCAGCGCGATGAGTGAGCTTGCGAGCACCCGGGTACGGCGATGAGCGGCGAGCAGCCGCCGGAGGACCTCGCTCGCGACGAGACACCCGCGAAGCGACTCGGTCCGCGACCGCTCGACCGGCCTGCCGTGGACTCCGGTGTCGCCGCACTGTTCGGTCGCCCCAGCGGCGTGCACGGCGGTTTCGCCGCATTGGGCGCCGCCGCCCCGACCACCCCCCCCACCCTCGTCACCCCTCCGCCCACGGCGCTGGCCAGTGCCTTCGGCCGACCCGGCGCCGATGCCCCGTCGCTGCAGCGGCCCCCGGCCAACGGTGTGGTCGGCGACCGTAGCGGTGCCCCGGGCAACGACGGGGCTTTCTGGGACGCCGGCGCCGATCACGATCCCTGGCGCAACCCGGAGAGCACCGTCGCACTCGGTCCGCCGGCCGTCCCCGCGGAGTCCGGGGCGCCGGCGCCCCGCGGGGACGGTCCTCGGCTCAGCTTGCGCGAGGTGCTCTTCGGCCGGCGGGTCGATCCGCGCGCGCTCGCCGTGCTGGCCGTGGTCGCCGTGCTGGTGGGCGCGGCGGGCGGACTCGTCGGGCGGATGACCGCCGACGGCGCGTCCGGCCTCACCGACCCCGACCCGACGATCACCGAAGCGGTCGCAGCCAAGGAGCGCCCGCCGGGTTCGGTGGCCGACATCGCGGCCCGCACCGTGCCCGCCGTGGTCTCGATCGAGATCCGCGTCGGGGAGGAGGGCGGCACCGGCTCCGGTGTCGTGATCGACCCGGCCGGCTACGTGCTGACCAACGACCATGTCGTCGCGCCCGCCGCCGAGGTCGACGGCGCCCAGATCGGGGCGATCTTCCACGACGGCACCCGGAGCGCCGCGCGGATCGTCGGGCGGGATCCGAAGACCGACCTGGCCGTCGTCAAGGTCGAGGTCGCGAACCCGGTGGTCGCGAGCCTCGGATCCTCCGCATCGCTCGCGGTCGGTGACGGTGTGCTGGCCATCGGCTCGCCGCTGGGTCTGGTCGGCACCGTCACCGACGGCATCGTCAGCGCGCTGAACCGGCCGGTCCGACTGGACAGCGGGGGCACCGTCATCAACGCTGTGATCGACGCGATCCAGACCGACGCGGCGATCAACCCGGGTAACTCGGGCGGGCCGCTGGTTGACGCCACCGGCGCGGTCGTGGGTCTCAACACCGCGATCCGTAGCCTGGGGACGGTCGAGGGCGGATCGATCGGCCTCGGCTTCGCCATCCCCATCGACGACGCCCGCGTGATCGCCGAGGAGCTGATCCGCACCGGCGTGGTCGCGCACGCCGAGATCGGCGTCAACGCGCGCTCGGTCAGCGATGCGAGGACCGACGGTGCGCAGGTGCAGAACGTGCAGCAGGGTGGGGCGGCCGCTGCGGCCGGGATCCTGGAGGGGGACGTCATCGTGGCGGTGGGGGAGCGCTCGATCGCCGGGGCGGACGAGCTCGTCGTCGCGGTCCGGGAGCGCAACCCCGGCGACACGGTGCCGGTCCAGCTCATCCGGGAAGGCCGCCCGCTCACGGTCTCGGTGGTCCTGACCTCCGACTGACGAGGCGTTGCCCGCGACACCCGCGCCGAGGACCCGTAGGCTGGTGGCGTGTTCGACAGCGTCGGTTGGGGCGAGATCATCGTATTGATCGTGGCCGGTCTGTTCATCCTCGGCCCCGAGCGGCTCCCGTCGGCGGCGGCGTGGATGGGCAAGGCGGTCCGGCAGGTCAAGGACTACGCCACCGGGGCGCGGGAGCAGTTGCGCGGCCAGCTCGGCTCGGAGTTCGACGAGCTGCGCAAGCCGTTGGAGGAGCTGCGTGGGCTGCGGGACTTCAACCCTCGCTACGCGGTCAAGCGTTCGCTGTTCGACGACGATCCCTTCCTGAAGCCCAACGGCTTCGGCACCGGCCCGAACCTGACCAAGAGCACCTTCCCCCTGCCCGACTACCCCGTCCCCGGCCTTGCGCCGGAGAGTCTGGCCAAGGGTGAGCGCCCCCCGATCGACCCCGACGCAACGTAAGGCGCCTCCGGCGCTCGTGCGCGGAAATCGCTGCTAGAACAGCGTTATCCGCGCACGAGCTGTTGATGCCAGTCGGTGGCCTGCTGGAACGCGTGTGCGGCGGCGAGGACGGCTCCGTCGGCGTGCCGGGGTCCGACGATCTGCAGGCCCACCGGTAGCCCGCCCGCGGTGAAACCGCACGGCACGCTCGCGGCCGGTTGCTGGGTCATGTTGAACGGATAGGTGAACGGCGTCCAGGACGTCCAGCGCTCCCGTGGCCACCCCGCCGGGACCTCCACCCCGGCCTCGAACGCCGGGATCGGCAGCGTCGGGGTGAGCAGCAGGTCGTAGCGGGTGTGGAACTCGCCCATCCGGGTGCCGAGCGCGTTGCGCACGCCCATCGCGGCGAGGTACTCCAGCGCGGTGCTGCGCGCGCCCTGCTCGGCGATCTCCACGAGCCCGGGGTCCAGCACCGCCCGCTGCGCCGCGGGCAGGTGCGCGATCGACGCGGCCACCCCGGCGAACCACAGCACCTCGAACGGCTCCACCGGGTCGGCGAACCCCGGATCGGCCTCGGAGACGATCGCGCCCAGCGCCACGAACGTCTGCACGGCCGCCGCGAACGCGGCCGCGACCTCCGGGTGCACCTCGACGTACCCGAGCGCCGGGCTCGCCGCGACGCGTAGCCCGGCCACGCCACCACCGAGCCGCGCCGCGGCGGGGTCGGCGGGGGCCAGGGCCCACGGGTCGCGCGGGTCGGCGCCGGAGATCACGTCGAGCAGCAGCGCCGCGTCGGCCGCGGTGCGGGCCATCGGTCCGACGTGCGCGAGCGTGCCGAACGGGCTCGCCGGGTGGTGCGGCACGCGCCCGTAGGTGGGCTTGTGCGCGGTGATGCCGGTGAACGCGGCCGGGATGCGCACCGAGCCGCCGCCGTCGGTACCCACGCTCAGCGGCCCCATCCCCAGCGCGACCGCCGCCGCGCTGCCCCCCGACGAGCCACCCGCCGTGCGTGTGGGATCCCATGGATTGGTGGTGATCCCGGTCAGCGGGGAGTCGGTGACGCCCTTCCAGGCCAGCTCCGGTGTGGTGGTCTTGCCGAACAGCACCGCGCCGTGGGCCCGCAGCCGCGCCACCGGCGGCCCGTCCACCGTCCACGGTCCGGCGGCGTCGACCGTCCGGGAGCCGCGCAGCGTCGGCCAGCCGGCGGTGAGCAGGATGTCCTTGATCGAGACGGGTACGCCGTCGAGCAGCCCGCACGGCTCGCCGCGGCGCCAGCGGGCCTGCGCGTCGCGGGCGGCGCCGAGTGCGGCGTCGGGGTCGAGCAGGCAGAAGGCGTTCACGCGCGGGTCGAGCCGCTCGACGCGTTCCAGCACGGCGCGGGTGGCCTCGACCGGGGAGAGGCTGCCGCTGCGGTAGGCGGCGAGCATCTCGGTGGCGGTGAGGTCGGCGGCCGTGCTGTCGGAAGCGCTGCGCGCCACGGTGCCGGTCATGAGGATCCTCCGGTCACGTAACCGAGCGACTTGTCCACCACGTTGCGCAGCGGCTCGCTCGCGCGGTAGCGGGCCAGGTTCTCGGCGAAGACGGTGACGAGCGTGTCGCGCCAGCCGACGACGTCGCCGGACATGTGCGGGGACACGATCACGCCGGGAAGGTCCCACAGCGGCGAGCTCGCCGGGAGCGGTTCGCTGGCGAAGACGTCCAGCGCGGCGCCGGCGAGGCGGCCTTCCCGCAGGGCGTGGACCAGGTCGGGCTCGACGACGAGCGCACCCCGCCCCACGTTGATCACGCGGGCCCGCGACGGCAGCTCGGCGATCAGCGCGGCGTCGAGCAGGCCGCGGGTGGCGTCGGTGAGCGGTGCTGCGAGCACCAGCCAGTCGGCGTCGGGCAGCAGCTCGGGCAGCTCGACGATGCCGTGGACACCGTCAGACGCGCGCCGCCCGACCAGCTCCACTGCCATCCCGACGGCCGAGAGCAGCCGCGTGATCGCCCGCCCGATCGGCCCGCCACCGACGACGACCGCGCAGCTGCCCGCCACCAGTTCGCTCTCCCGGTGCCGCCACTCGCACCGCGCCTGCGCGGCGAGGCTGCCCGGGAGGTCCTTGGCCATCGCCAGCACCAACCCGAGCACGTACTCGGCCATCGGCGTGTCGAACACGCCGCGGGAGTTCGTGAGCGTCACCGGGGACTCCAGCAGACCGGGGAAGTTGAGCCGGTCGACGCCGGCGCTGGCGGTGTGCACCCAGCGCAGCGCGTCGGCGGCGGGCCAGGCATCGCGCACGGCGTCGGAGGTGAAGTCCCAGACGAGCAGCACCTCGGTGCCGGGCAGGGTCGCGGCCAGGGTGTCGTCGGTGGCGAACCGCAACCCCTCGATGTCGAGCCCCTGGGGCCGGTCGTCGGCATGCAGCACCGTGATCGTGGGGGCAGGCCGCTGAGCTGCGGAAACGGGCAAGCGGGTATCCTTACGGGAGTGGAGACGGCCGTTGACACGCTAGGAACCGTTCGTATGATTGTCAACAATCCGCGGCGCTGCGGGACTCGTCGGATGGAGTGGTCATGTCCAAGTTCCTCCGCATCGGCCTCGCCCGCCGCGGGGTGTCGTGCGTCGCCGAGCTGCTGGAGAAGGACGCGCCGCGCACCTGCGCGGCGGTCTGGGACGCGCTGCCGACAGGCGGGGAGGCCCAGCACGCGAAGTACGCGCGCAACGAGGTCTACACGATGGTCCCCCGGTTCGGGCCCGAGATCGGCTACGAGAACACGACCGTCACCCCGATCCCCGGTGACGTCGTGTACTTCTCGTTCGCCGGTGGGATGCTCGCCCAGTCGTTCAAGGCCGACCAGGGCATTGACCACCTGCCGGGGGTGATCGACCTTGCGATCTTCTATGGCCGTAACAACCTGCTGATCAACGGTGACGTCGGCTGGGTACCCGGCAACGTCTACGCCACGATCGTCGAGGGCCTGGACGTGATGGCCGAGGCCTGCCACGACGTGTGGCGCTCGGGCAGCGTGGGCGAGCGGCTGGTCTACGAGCGCCTCGCCGCCGACACCGGCGCCGGGTAGCCGCCAGTGCCCACCGAACTGTCGGTGGGCCTCGCCGAACCCGCCCACCAGCAGGGCATCGGTGTGGTCGCACCATTCGACTTCGCGCTCGACCGCGAGCTGTGGCGCTGGGTGCCCGAGGACGTCTCCCTCTACCTCACCCGGCTGCCGTTCTTCACCACCCCGGTGACCGTCGAGATGGCGGTGGCCTGCGGTGACCGGCGCGCGGTCCGCCGGGCCACCCGCGACGTCCTCACCCCGGAGCCCGGCGTGGTCGCCTACGCGTGCACGTCGGGGAGCTTCGTCGACGGTGCCGCCGGCGAGCTGGTGCTGCGTCGGACCATGAAGGACGCGGGAGCGCCAACCGCCTGCACCACGTCCGGGGCGCTGATCGACGCGCTGGTCCTGCTCGGCATCTCGCGGTTGGCGATCGTCACCCCCTACGTCGAACCGGTCACCCGCAGACTCATCGGCTATCTCGCCGAGCACGAGGTGCGCACGGTGTCGAGCCAGGGGCTGGGCCTGCTCGGCAACATCTGGCGGGTCACCTACGCCGAGGTCATCGAGGTGGTGCGCGCCATGGACATCGACGACGCCGAAGCGCTGTTCATCAGCTGCACGAACCTGCCCACCTACGACCTCATCGAGCCCCTCGAGCAGGCGCTCGCCAAGCCGGTGCTCACCGCCAACCAGGTCACGATGTGGGCCGCGCTGCGGGCCATGGGCCGGGGCGCGGTGGGCGGGGGCCGGTTGCTGCACGCCGAGAAGCACTCGCTACGACCAGGAGCGGCATGACTCCCACCGTTGGCATCCTCTACCCCGGCTTCTCCGCTGAGGACGACTACCCGCGCGCCGAGTCGTTGCTCGGCGGCCCCCGCCTGCCGCTGGTGCACACCGCGATGCGGGTGGACGCCCACCGCGTCGACGCCCTGCTCGACATCGGCGCCGACGCCGTCCTCGCCGAGGGTGTGCAGGCCCTGCCCGCCCCGCTGGACGCCGTCGTGTGGGCGTGCACGAGCGGGAGCTTCGTCTTCGGCTGGGACGGCGCCGCGGCGCAGGTCGCGGCGCTCGCGGCGGCGGCGGGGGCGCCGGCGTCGAGCACCTCGTTCGCGTTCGTCGACGCCTGTGCGCGGCTGGGCGTCACCCGCGTGGCCGTCGGCGCGACCTATCCCGACGACGTCGCCGAGCGGTTCGTCGCGTTCCTCGCCGCGGCCGGCGTCGAGGTGCTGGCGCTCTCGTCGCGGGGGATCGTCACCGCCGCCGAGGTCGGCACCCTCCCGCCCGCCGCCGTGCTGGAGTTCGCCGCTGCCGCCGACCATCCGGACGCGCAGGCGGTGCTGCTGCCCGACACGGCGCTGCACACGATCGCGGTGCTCGACGCGCTGGATTGCCGCGTTGGCAAGCCGGTACTGACGGCCAACCAGGTGAGCATCTGGCAGGGGTTGCGGCTGGCCGGCGCGGACGGCGCGCGCTCCGGGCTGGGCGCGCTGTTCTCCCGGGCGGCCTGACCGTGGATCTCACCGAACTGGAGCCCGTCGAGCGCCGCTCGACCGCGGCCATCGTCGCCGACCGGATCCGCGAGGCGATCATGCGCGGGGTGTTCCCGCCCGGTACCCAGCTCGGCGAGGTGGAGCTGGCCCTGCGGCTCGGGGTGAGTCGGGGACCGCTGCGCGAGGCCATGCAACGGCTCGTCGCCGAGGGGTTGGTGCGCAGCGAGCGCCATCGCGGGCTGTTCGTCCGCGACCTCGGCGCGGCCGACGTGCGCGACGTCTACACCGCCCGGACGGCGGTCGAGCGCGCCGCGGCGTTGCTGGTGATGGCCGGGAACCGTGCGGCGGCCGGGCAGCGGCTGACGGCGGCGCTCGCCACGATGGAGGCGGCGGCGGGTTGCCCGGTCGCGCTGGCCGATGCCGACCACGCCTTCCACACCGAGCTGGTCGCAGCCGCGGGCAGCCCGCGGCTGCGACGGATGGCAGATGCGCTGCTCGTGGAGACCCGGATGTGCCTGGCCGCACTGCAGGAGGCCGCCCCGCCCGCCGGTGCGCTGCTCGCCGAGCACCGGGAGCTCCGCGACGCCGTGCGCGACGGCGACACCGCCCGCCTGCTCACGGCACTGGATTCCCACATGTCCGACGCCGTCCGCCGCATCCTCCCCACGGCACCCCCCGTCCCCGCCTAAACCCGCGAGTCGGTACAGAGTGGCGGACGAGTCGGCACGAACTGGCGGCCCGCGACCTTGCCGGGCCTCGCGGAGGCGTGGTTCCATCGACGAGGATTGTCGACAATCCGACAACATTCAGAGGAGTAGCGCATGGCCCAGCTGTCCCCCATCCTGAAGCAGGCGACGCCGGTACAGGTCGCCCGCGGCGAGGGCGTGTACCTCTACGACACCGACGGCCGCCGCCACCTCGACTTCACCGCCGGAATCGGTGTCACCAGCACCGGGCACTGCCACCCGCGAGTCGTCGCCGCGGCGCAGGAGCAGGTGGCCACGCTGATCCACGGCCAGTACACGACGGTCATGCACCAGCCGCTGCTCCGGCTCGCCGACCGGTTCGGCGACGTGCTGCCCGCGGGTCTGGACAGCGTGTTCTTCCTCAACTCCGGCAGCGAGGCGGTCGAGGCGGCGGTGCGGCTGGCCCGGCACGCCACCGGCCGTCCGCTGGTCGTGGCGTTCGACGGCGGGTTCCACGGCCGGACGATGGGCGCGGCCGCGCTCACCACCTCCGGAGCGAAGATCCGCGCCGGGATCGGGCCGATGATGGGCGGTGTCGCGTTCGCGCCGTTCCCCTATGCGTTCCGCTACGGCTGGAGCGAGGACGAGACCGTGGCGTTCTGCCTGCGCGAGCTGGACCGGCTGCTGGTCACGGTCGCTCCGGCCGCGGACGTGGCGGCGTTGCTCATCGAGCCGGTGCTCGGCGAGGGCGGCTATGTGCCCGTCCCGCCGGCGTTTCTGACCGGGTTGCGCGAGCGGGCCGACGCGCACGGCATCCTGCTTGTCGCCGACGAGGTGCAGACCGGCTTCGGGCGCACCGGTCGGTTCTGGGGCCATCAGCATGCCGGTGTGGCACCCGACGTGCTGATCACCGCCAAGGGACTGGCGTCGGGCTTCCCGCTGTCGGGGATCGCGGCGCCGCGGGCGCTGATGGAGAAAGCCCGTCCCGGCTCGCAGGGCGGTACCTACGGTGGCAACGCCGTGGCCTGCGCCGCCGCGCTCGCCACCCTCGACGTCATCGCCGACGAGGGGCTCGTCGCCAATGCCGCCGAGCAGGGTCTGCGCCTGCGAGACGGGCTCCGCAAGGTGGCGGCCGACCACCCCGGTATCGCCGACGTGCGCGGGCTCGGGCTGATGGTCGGCAACGAGTTCTGCACGCCCGACGGTGCCCCCGATCCGGCCGCGGCCACCCGCGCCCACGCCGCCGCGGCCGAGGGCGGGTTGCTGCTGCTCACCTGCGGGCCGTTCGGCAACGTGGTGCGGATGATCCCGCCACTGATCGTGACCGCCGACCAGGTCGACGAGGGGGTAGCACTCTGGGCCGAGGCTTGTGCGCGGAAATCGTCGCCATAGCAGCGGTTTCCGCGCACAGGCCGCGTCAGCGGCGCACCGGGCTGATGTTCAGCGACATGCCGGCGAGACCCCGCGCGCGCACGGTGAGCTTGTCCGCAACGGCGCTCAGGGCCTGCGCGCTCGCGCTCTCGGGGTCGGCCAGCACGATCGGGGTGCCGGAGTCGCCGCACTCGCGCAGCCTCGTCTCCAGCGGCACCTGGCCGAGCAGCGGCACCGGGGCGCCGAGGATGCGCGTCAGCGAGTCGGCCACCGCCTGGCCGCCGCCGGAGCCGAACACCTCCATGCGGGTGCCATCGGGCAGCTCCATCCACGACATGTTCTCGATGACACCGGCGAGGCGCTGGCGGGTCTGCAGCGCGATCGAGCCGGCCCGCTCGGCCACCTCGGCCGCGGCCGGCTGCGGTGTGGTGACCACCAGCAGCTCCGCGTTCGGCACCAGCTGCGCGGTGGAGATCGCGATGTCGCCGGTGCCCGGGGGAAGATCGAGCAGCAGCACGTCGAGGTCGCCCCAGAACACGTCGGCGAGGAACTGCTGCAACGCGCGATGCAGCATCGGGCCGCGCCAGGGGACGGCCTCGTTGCCGGGCTTGAACATGCCGATCGAGATGATCTTCATCCCGTGCGCCTGTGGCGGCATGATCATGTTCTCGACCCTGGTGGGCCGCGCGGTGGTGCCCAGCATTCGCGGCATCGAGTGGCCGTAGATGTCGGCGTCGAGCACGCCCACCGCGAGCCCGCGGGCGACCATCGCGGCGGCCAGGTTCACCGTGACCGAGGACTTGCCGACCCCGCCCTTGCCCGACGCCACGCAGTACACGCGGGTGAGCGAGCCGGGCTGGGCGAACGGGATCACCGGGTCGGCGGCGTCGCCGCGCAAGCCGCGGCGCAGTTCGGTGCGCTGCTCGTCGTTCATGACGTCGAGCTCCACCTCGACGCCGGTGATGCCGGTGACGGCCGAGACCGCCGCGGTGACACGGGTGGTGATCGTCTCGCGCATCGGGCAGCCGGCGACGGTGAGGTAGACCCCGACGTGGGCGCGGCCCTCGGGGGAGACCGTGACGCCCTTGACCATGCCGAGGTCGGTGATCGGCTTGTGGATCTCCGGATCGTCGACCGTGGCGAGCGCGGCCCGGACGGCCTGCTCGATCGTGGTGGTGTTTCCGGTGGTGGACATTCAGAACCTTCCTGGTGACGCCGTCGTGGCCTCCCCGTGACCGGCCCATGCTACGTCCGCGCTCCGGCCACCGGCGTCCGTAGCATCGTCGGGCGTGATGGACATCGCCGCGCAGGCACCGATCGACGCGCCCGTTGCCGCTGCGGCCTCGCGCAGCGTCCCGACGTGCGAGCAGCTCGCCGCGTGGCGCGCGTTCCTGCGGGCGCACGCCACGATCACCCGTGCGCTCGAGACCGAGCTGGTGGCCGAGCAGCAGCTGTCCCTCGCGGCCTACGACGTGCTCGTCCAGCTCGCCGAGGCTCCGGGCAGGCGGCTGCGGATGACGGAGCTGGCCGACGCGGTGCTGCTGTCCCGGTCCGGGGTCACCCGGCTGGTCGACCGGCTGGAGCGCACGGGCCTGGTCACCCGCTGCCGCGTCGCGACCGATGGCCGGGGGGTGGCCGCCGAACTCACCGACGCGGGCCTGGCCCGACTGCGCGCTGCCGCCCGTACCCACCTCGCCGGCGTCGTGCGCCACTTCGCGACCAGGCTCGATGCCGACGACCTCGCCACCCTGGAGCAGATCAGTCGCCGGTTGGCCGGCTGACCCGCACGGGACGTGCCCGGTCCGCGGCCGCGTCGGTGCCGTCGGCACCCATCCGGTCGGCACCCATCCGGTCGGCGAGCAGCGTGTCGGTGAGCTTCTCCAGCTCGCCCCGCAGGTAGTCCCGCGTCGCCACCTCACCGAGGGCCAGCCGCAGCGCGGCGAGCTCGCGGGCCAGGTACTCCGTGTCGGCCTTGGTGCGCTCGGCGCGGTTACGGTCCTCGGTGAGGGAGACCCGGTCGCGGTCGTCCTGACGGTTCTGGGCCAGCAGGATCAGCGGCGCGGCGTAGGCGGCCTGCGTGGAGAACAACAGGTTGAGCAGGATGAACGGGTACGGATCCCAGCGCAGCGAGACCGCCGCGACGTTCAGCGCGATCCAGGCCACGACGAGCACCGTCTGGATGGCGAGGAACCGACCGGTGCCGAGGAACCGGGCGATCCGCTCCGAGAGCCGCGCGAAGCCGTCCGGGTCGACCTCGAAATGGGCACGGCCCAGCCGTGGCTGGTCCAGCCGTCGGTGGGTGGTGTTCTCAGGCATCGGCGGCCTCGGTCTCGGGATCCTCGCGGGCCCCGTCCGGCTCGGTCAGGCGATCGCGCCAGTCCGGGGGCAGCAGGTGGTCGAGCACGTCGTCGACCGTGACCGCGCCGAGCAGGTGGTCCTCGGCGTCGACGACGGGGCCGGCCACGAGGTTGTACGCCGCGAAGTAACGGGTGATCTCACCGAGCGTCGCCTCGGAGCTCAGTCGCGCCAGCTCGGTGTCGACCACGCCCGCCACCAGCTCGAACGGCGCCTCGCGCAGCAGCCGTTGGGCGTGCACGCAGCCGAGGTAGCGCCCGGTGGGGGTATGTGACGGCGACCGGCAGACGAACACCATGCTGGCCAGCGCCGGGGGGATGTCGGGGTTGCGGATGCGGGCCAGCGCCTCGGCCACCGTCGCGTCCGGGCGCAGGACGATCGGCTCCGGTGTCATGAGCCCGCCCGCGGTGTCGGACGAGTAGCTCATCAACCGCCGGACCGGCGCCGACTCGCCCGGTTCCATCAGCGCGAGCAACGCGTCGGACTCCGCGTCGGAGAGCTCGTGCAGCAGGTCGGCCGCGTCGTCGGGGGACATCGCCTCAAGGACGTCCGCGGCCCGATCGGCGTCGAGGTAGCCGAGCAGCGTGCGCTGGTCGGATTCCGAGAGTTCTTCGAACACGTCGGCGAGCCGCTCGTCGTCGAGGGCGTCGACCACCTCCCGCTGGCGCTTGCCCGGCAGCTCCGACAGCGCCGCGGCGACGTCGGCCGGGCGCATCGTCTCGAACACCGACAACAGCCCGGCAGTGCCTTGGCGGTCCGACAGCGACAGTCCGGTGACCGCGTTCCAGGCCACCACCTGCACCTGCCCGCGGCGGGCGAGGCCGTGCCGCCGGGCCCGTACCGCGAGCCTGCCGACGAGCCAGTCCCGCGATCGGGTGGGCTCGATCGCCGCGTCCACCACGACGACGTCGGCACCGGTCTCGACCAGCCGCACCCGTGCGTCGAGCAGCTGGCCGACGAGCAGCGTCTCGTTGGGCCGCTGCGCGAAGCCTCGCATGCTGACCGAGCCGGTGGCGAGCGTGACGGCACCGGGGTCCACCGTGGTCACGCGCAGCATCGGCACGAAGATCCGCCGACGGGTGGCGAGCTCGACCACCAGGCCGAGTACCCGGGGCGGGCTGGCGTTCACCCGTAGGGTCGCCAGGACGTCGCGCACCTTGCCGATGCGCTCGCCGTCCGGTCCGAAGACGGCCAGGCCCGCCAGCCGCGCCACGAAAACCCGATCGGTGCCCACGGCGCTGAGCCTAGGCGCTGCAATCGTGCTGCCACTGCGCTACGTCCTCGTGGACGTGATCCCGGTTGCATGACGTCGGCAACCGACGGAAGTGGCGCCCGGCGGTTGCTCACTGCGTTACGGTGACGTGGTGTGATCATGTACCACCCGAACCGGGCATGATCGCCGAGAGGAGCATCGATCGTGAACGACGGGCATCCACCGCAGATCGACACCGCCGTCCCGCACGAAGCCCGGATCTACGACTACTGGTTGGGTGGGAAGGACAACTACCCCGCCGATCGCGCTGTCGGGGACCTGATCAGGGAGCAGGTCCCGACGATCAGTGCCATGGCGCGGGCCAACCGCGCCTTTCTCGAACGTGCCGTCGGCTACCTCGCCGGAGAGGCCGGCATCCGGCAGTTCCTCGACATCGGTACCGGCATCCCGACCGCCCCGAACGTCCACCAGGTGGCCCAGCGGATCGCACCCGACTCGCGCGTGCTCTACGTGGACAAGGACCCGCTGGTCCGCGCGCACGCCAGGGCCCTGATGTCGAGCACCCCGCAGGGCCGCACCGCGTTCGTGCTCAGCGACTTCCTCGACGTGGACGCGATCCTGTCCAGCACCGAGCTGCGCGAGACGGTGGACCTCGGTGCGCCGGTGGCGTTGTTGCTGATCGCCGTGCTGATGTACTTCGACCCCCAGGAGGGCAACGACCCCTACCCGGTCGTGCGGAGACTGCTCGACGCCCTCCCGTCGGGGAGCTACCTTGCCCTCACCCACCCCACCGGGGACTTCGACTCCGAGGCGGCGGCCGGGGTCCAGGCCGTGGCCAAGCGGGCCGGAATGACCGTCCTGCCCCGCAACCAGGCCGAGGTCGGACAGTTCTTCGAGGGCCTGGACATGGTGGATCCCGGGGTCGTTCCCGTGCTGAGCTGGCGGCCGGATCCACAGGAACCGCCGATCGCCGATCCGCACAGCGCCTACTACTGGGCCGGGATCGGTCGCAAGCCCTGACGTCCGCGCCGATCTCGTCGAGGAGCCTGTTCGTGACGACCGCTCGCATCCGTGCCCGCCGTTCCTGCCTGGCGGTGCCGGGGTCCAGCCAGAAGTTCATCGACAAGGCCCGCACGCTGCCCGTCGACGAGGTCTTCCTGGATCTCGAGGACGCCTGCGCGCCGCTGGCCAAGCCGGGTGCCCGCACGAGGATCGTCGCGGCGCTCAACGAGGGCGGCTGGGGCGAGCGGGTCCGCGTCGTGCGCGTCAACGACTGGACCACCGAGTGGACCTACCGTGACGTCGTCGAGGTGGTGGAGGGTGCCGGCGCCCACCTCGACGCGATCATGTTGCCGAAGGTGCAGACCCCGCAGCAGATCGTCGCCCTGGACCTGCTGCTCACCCAGATCGAGAAGGCGATGGGCTACGAGGTCGGCCGGATCGGGATCGAGGCCCAGATCGAGGACGCGCTGGGCCTGACGAACGTCACCGCCGTCGCCATCGCGTCGCCGCGCGTCGAGACGATCGTCTTCGGCCCGGCCGACTTCATGGCCTCGATCAACATGCGCTCGCTCGTGGTCGGGGAGCAGCCGCCCGGCTACGACGTGGGCGACGCCTACCACCACATCCTGATGAGCATCCTGATGGCGGCCCGGGCCCACGACAAGCAGGCCATCGACGGGCCGTACTTGCAGATCCGCGACCTCGACGGGTTCCGCCGGGTGGCCGGGCGCTCGGCCGCGCTCGGGTTCGACGGCAAGTGGGTGCTGCACCCGGATCAGATCGACGCGGCGAACGAGACGTTCAGCCCGCGGCAGCAGGACTACGATCGCGCCGAGAACATCCTCGATGCCTATGAGTACTACACCTCGGATGCGGGCGGCCGACTGGGCGCCGCCATGATCGGTGACGAGATGATCGACGAGGCGTCGCGCAAGATGGCACTGGTGATCTCGGGCAAGGGGCGCGCGGCCGGCATGAAGCGCGGTGACCGCTGGACCCCGCCGGAAGGCTGAGCCCGTCCCGACCCCGCGCGGCCGTACGCTGACGCCCATGCCGGACCGGATGATCGAACGTCTCGACGTCGAGGGCTTCACCTCGATCGTCGAGGCTTCGGTGGAGCTTGGTCCGCTCAACGTGCTCGTGGGAGCCAACGGCACGGGCAAGAGCAACCTCATCCGTGCGCTCGAGCTGCTGGGCCGGATCGTCGACGAGGATCTGCGCGTCCACGTGGCGCGCAGCGGCGGTGCCGCCGCCTTAGTGAACGCCACGCTGACGGCGAAGCGGATCCGGTTGTCGCTGCGCGGACGGGGCCGGGATGAGAGCCGCTACGACGTGGTGCTCGTTCCAGCCCCGGACGGCGGCCTGTTCTTCATCGACGAGCACATCTATTACCGGGACCCCGAGCGGTATGTCACGCCCTGACACGACTCGATCGACCGAGGTCACCGTGAGACCAAGCTCCACGAGACCATGGCAGGGCGGGCCCGGGGCTGGCTGGTCGCGTCGTATGTCATCGATCTGCTCCGCGGTTGCCGGGTGTATCATTTCCACGACACGAGCCCGACAGCGCCGGTCAAGAAGTTCGTCACGACCGCAGACAACCTCATCCTGCAACCTAATGCCGGCAACCTGGCCGCCGTCCTGCGCCGACTGCGGGAAAGCGCCGACGTGCGTGATACAGCTGCCTATCGGCGCATCGTGGGATCGCTCCGGCAGGTAGCCCCCTTCTTCCGGGACTTCGTGCTGGAGCCCGAGAACCAGGACCAGATTCAGCTCCGGTGGCGGGAACACGGGACCGATAACGTGTTTCTCCGCGTACCAGATGTCCGATGGCACGCTCCGGTTCCTGTGCCTGTCCACACTGCTGCTGCAACCGTGGCTGCCCGCGCTGGTCGTCCTCGACGAGCCCGAGCTCGGGCTGCACCCCTACGCCATCGTGGTGCTCGCCGACCTGCTCCGGCAGGCGTCCACCCGCAGTCAGGTCATGATCGCCACACAGTCGGTCACGCTCATGAACCAGTTCGACCTGTCCGAACTGATCGTGGTGGAGCGGGGTGAGCGGGGTTCCACGTTCGTCCGTCCCGATCGAGCCCATCTGCGGGATTGGCTGCATGAGTACTCGTTGGGCGAGCTCTGGGAGAAGAACCTCCTCGGTGGCCGGCCAGGCTCGATCGCTGGCCTCGCCGATGGTTGAGCGGATACGTCGGCTACACCTGCTGGTCGAGGGGCAGACGGAGGAAACGGTTGCACGAGAGGTCCTCGCGCCCTATCTGGGAGAGCGGGGCTTCTGGATCACCTCCTCCATCCTCGTCACCCGCAGGCCGGCAGGCAGCGCCTGGAACCGCGGCGGCGTGACGTCATGGTCGAGGCTCGCCGGGGACGTGCGGCGCCTTCTCCGTGACTCCAGCCTCGACATCCTGACAACCATGATTGACTATTACGGATTTCCCGTGGACGCACCGGGCATGGCTGACCGTCCGGATGGTTGTGCTCCTGAGCGTGTTCGGCATGTCGAATCGGCCATCGCGACGACGGTGGGTGACCCGCGTTTCGTGCCACATCTCGTGCTGCACGAACTGGAGGCGTGGGTCTTCGCGGCCGCGGATCAGCTCGCCTCCCTGCGGGGTGAGCAGGCTCGAGGGCTCCGGCGAGCGGGCCGACGTCGAGTCGGCATGGCGAGACTGCAGGCCAGCGAGTACTGTGTCGGGATTGTCCGGGAGACGTTCGCAGCTATGGTCGCTGCGGCGACTCCGTGGGGTACGAGATCGAGCGGCTCCTGCGTTGAGGCGTTGTTCCTGCTGGTCAGCGAGGGTGCCTCGGACACGTCGACGGTCCGCGCGACCTCGGGAGCGTGCCGAGGACAGGTCGTGATCGCGCCCATGCCCCGCGCGGTCGCCGCCCGTGTGAGGATCGGTGTCACGGGGCATGTCGTCCCTGGTCCGTAAGGTGACACCACAGGGATTTTGTCCGCCAGCGGTCCCGACACCGACGATGAGGAGGCCCCGTGACCACACCTTTCGGCGGCCCCGCGCGCACCGCGCCCGGTCTGCCCAACTTGCCGACGCCGCCCACCGGCTGGCCCGTCGGCTCGTATGCCACCTACGAGGAGGCGCAGCGGGCCGTTGACCACCTGGCCGACTCCGATTTCCCGGTTCGGGACGTGACGATCGTCGGCGTCGACCTGATGCTGGTCGAACGCGTCATCGGGCGTCTGAGCTGGGGACGGGTGCTGATGTCCGGCGCTGCGTCCGGCGCGTGGTTCGGCCTGTTCGTCGGGCTGCTGCTGAGCCTGTTCAACGAGGGCGGCACCTCGTTCGGTCCGATCCTGGTCGGTCTGGCCAGCGGTGTGGTGTTCGGTCTCGTGTCGGCCGCCGTCGGGTACCGCGCCGCCCGCGGGCGGCGCGACTTCACCTCCGCCAGCCAGATGGTGGCCGGTCGCTACGACGTGCTGTGCCAGCCGCGCAACGCCGAGCAGGCGCGTGAGCTGCTCGCCAAACTGGCGATGGGGGCGGGACCGGCCTGAATCCCTGCTCTACGTTGTGCGAGGGCACCGGCGGGCATAGGTTCGAGACCAGCTACTGACGGTGAGCAATAACGCAGGTGTGGGCGATGCGGTCGGTGCGCTGGGTGCCGAGAACGGGGGGATTTATGCGGGAGTCGGTCCCTACGAGGTCGTGGCGGGGGCGTCGACTACTCGTGGCGGGAGCGTGCGCGTTGCTGGTCGTCGCCGCGGTGGCAGGCTGCAGCGGCTCGGGCCGAGGTGGACCTCTCGTGCTGAACTTCTACACCCCCGCCGACGGCGCGACACAGTACGCTGCGGCCGCCGAGGACTGCACCGCTGAGGCGGGCGGTCGCTACTCGATCGCCCAGCAGGCGCTCCCCAAGGGCGCCGACAACCAGCGCCTGCAGCTCGCCCGCAGACTGGTGGCCGGCGACCCGGCCTTGGACGTCATCGCTATAGACGTCACCTGGACCGCTGAGTTCGCAACAGCGGGCTGGATCGAGGCGTTTCCCGAGGACGTCGCCGCGCGGGTGCGTGCGGGCACGCTCGAGGCGACCCTCGAGACGGGAAGCTTCCAGGACACCCTCTATGCCGCGCCGCTCAACACCAACACGGAGATCCTCTGGTACCGCAAAGACCTCGCACCCACGCCGCCGGCCACCTGGGATGAGATGATCGCCGCCTCCGAGGCGCTTGCCGACCAGGGCCTGCCGTCCTACATCGAGGTGCAGGGGGCCCAGTACGAGGGCCTGGCGGTCTGGTTCAACACGCTGCTCACCAGCGCCGGCGGGAGGATCGTATCCGAGAACGGCGACGTCCTGATCGGCCAGGGGAACGCTGCCGAGATCGCGCTGTCGACCATGCAGCGGGTGGCCGCGTCGCCGGCGTCTGACCCGTCGCTGTCGGTGGCCAAGGAGAACGACGGCAGGCTCGCGATGGAGGCCGGGATCGCCGCGTTCCAGGTCAACTACCCGTTCGTCTACGCCTCGATCACCACCCCGCCGCCCGACGGTGGGGGTGGCGGAGTGTTCCTCGACGCCAGCGGCAGGCCCTCGGCCACCGACACGGGCCGTCGGGTCCTCGACGAGTTCGCCTGGGCCCCGTACCCGTCGGTGGTTGCCGGGCAGCCGGCGAGCGTGACGATCGGTGGGCTGAACCTCGGGGTCAGCACCACCTCGCGGCACAAAGCCCTGGCCTTCGAGGCCATAGAGTGCCTACGTAACCGGGACAATCAGCTCCGCAACGCCATCGACGGTGGCGTGCCGCCCACCCTCGAGGCGCTGTACTCCGACCCGACGTTCCAGGCCGAGTACCCGGCCTGGGAGGCGATCAAGAACTCGCTGGACACCGCGAGCGTGCGACCGAAGACCCCGGCCTACCAGAGCATCTCGATCGTGATCTCCGACCTGCTGAACCCGCCGGCGCAGATCCGGCCGGACGCGGTCGTCGGCGAGCTCTCCGACCAGATCGTCCGCGCGCAGAACTCGGAGGGCCTGGTCCCGTGACCACCACCGCCCCCGCGCCGTACGTCGGCGTGCATCGCAAGGACCGTCGGGCGCCGCTGTCGGAGGGCAAGCGTGCGGAGCGCAGGCTCGGGCTGCTGCTCTGCGCCCCGGCCGTTGTGATCATTCTGGCGGTCACCGCGTACCCGATCGGTTACGCGGTCTGGCTGTCCCTGCAGCGCTACGACCTGCGGTTCCCTGCTGACCGAGCGTTCGCGGGCCTGGCCAACTACGCCGCCGTGCTCAGCTCGGGGTACTGGTGGAACGCGTTTGCCGTCACGATGGGCATCACGGTCGTCTCGGTGGCTATCGAGTTCGTGCTCGGGCTCGCGCTCGCACTGGTCATGCATCGCACGATCGTCGGGCGCGGGTTGACCCGTACCGTCGTGCTCATCCCATACGGCATCGTCACCGTCGTCGCGGCGTTCTCCTGGCAGTTCGCCTGGACGCCGGACAAGGGCTACCTCGCGGCACTGCTGCCGGAAGGGGCGGCGCCGCTCACCGACCAGGTGGCCTCGCTCGCGATCATCATCCTCGCCGAAGTCTGGAAGACCACCCCGTTCATGGCGCTGCTGCTGCTCGCCGGGCTCGCCCTGGTGCCCGAGGACCTGCTCAAGGCCGCACAGGTGGACGGTGCCGGGCCGTGGCAACGGCTCACGCGGATCATCCTGCCGATGATGAAGCCGGCCATCCTCGTGGCGCTGCTGTTCCGCACGCTCGACGCGTTCCGCGTGTTCGACAACATCTACGTCCTCACCAACGGCTCCAACGGAACGGGTTCGGTCTCGATACTGGGCTATGACAACCTGTTCAAGGTGCTCAATCTCGGCATCGGCTCCGCGATCAGCGTGCTGATCTTCATTGCGGTGGGGATCATCGCGTTCGGGTTCATCAAGCTGTTCGGGACCGCAGCACCGGGCTCTGACGCTGACAGGAGGCGCTGAGAGATGGCGGACACGACCGCTACCGCGAGCCGGCGGACCTGGTGGGCCGTCGGCAACCTGGTGGTGATCATCTACGCGCTGGTTCCGGTGCTGTGGATCGTCAGCCTGTCGTTCAAGACCGCCGACACGATCACCGACGGCAACTTCATCCCCACCAGCGCGACGTTCGACAACTACGCGCAGATCTTCCAGATCGACCTGTTCACCGCGGCGCTGCGCAACTCGATCGGCATCGCGGTCATCGCGACGGTGTTCGCCGTCGTGATCGGGACGATGGCGGCCTACGCGATCGCGCGGCTGGACTTCCCCGGCAAGAAGCTGCTGGTCGGCGTCTCGCTGCTGGTCGCGATGTTCCCGCAGATCTCGCTGGTGAGCCCGCTGTTCGACATCGAGCGCGCGGTCGGGCTGTTCAACACCTGGCCCGGGCTGATCCTGCCCTACATCACCTTCGCGCTGCCACTGGCGATCTACACGCTCTCGGCGTTCTTCCGGGAGATCCCGTGGGAGCTGGAGAAAGCGGCGAAGATGGACGGGGCCACGCCGCTGCAGGCGTTCCGGTCAGTGATCGTGCCGCTGGCCGCTCCGGGCGTGTTCACCACCGCGATCCTCGTGTTCATCTTCGCCTGGAACGACTTCCTGTTCGCAATCTCGCTGACCTCGACGAGCGCGTCGCAGACCGCGACCGTGGCGATCGCGAACTTCACGGGTGCCTCGCAGTTCGCCGAGCCGACGGGCTCGATCGCGGCCGCCGCCGTGCTACTGACGATCCCCATCATCGTCTTCGTGCTTTTCTTCCAGCGGCGCATCGTCGCCGGTCTGACCTCCGGTGCAGTGAAAGGCTGAGTGTAAGTGGCTGACATCGTTCTCGACCACGTGACCAAGCGTTATCCCGACGGAACCGTCGCGGCCGACGCCATCGACGTCGAAATCGCCGACGGCGAGTTCGTCATCCTCGTGGGGCCCTCGGGCTGCGGGAAGTCCACCGCGCTCAACATGATCGCCGGACTGGAGGACATCAGCGATGGCGAGCTGCGCATCGGCGGCGAGCGGATGAACGAGAAGGCGCCTAAGGACCGTGACATCGCGATGGTGTTCCAGTCCTACGCGCTCTACCCGCACATGAGCGTGCGGGAGAACATGGGCTTCCCCCTCAAGATCGCAAAGGTGGCCAAGGCCGAGATCAACCGCAAGGTCGAGGAGGCCGCGACGATCCTCGACCTCACCGCGCACCTCGACCGTCGCCCGGCCACCCTGTCCGGGGGGCAGCGCCAGCGCGTCGCGATGGGCCGGGCGATCGTGCGCAGCCCGAAGGTGTTCCTGATGGACGAGCCGCTGTCCAATCTCGATGCGAAGCTGCGCGTGCAGATGCGCACGATGGTCTCCAAGCTGCAGCAGCGCCTGGGGACCACCATGGTGTACGTCACGCACGACCAGACCGAGGCCATGACCCTCGGCGACCGCATCGTCGTCCTGCGTGCCGGGGTCGTGCAGCAGATCGGCTCGCCGCAGACGCTCTACGACGCCCCAGCCAACATCTTCGTCGCCGGCTTCATCGGCTCGCCCGCCATGAACTTCCTCCCGGCGACGCTGGCGGAGGCGACGCTGCGCACCGCGCTGGGCGATCTGACCATCACCGACGAGCTGCGCCGCGCTCTGGAGAAGGGCGACGCCCCTCGGGAGGTGATCATAGGTCTCCGCCCGGAGCACTTCGAGGACGCCGACCTGGTCGAGGACCACGTCCGAGCCCGCGGATCGCTGTTCACCGCCGAGGTCGACGTGCTCGAGTCGATGGGCTCGGACACGTTCGTGTACGTCACGATCGAGGGTGAGCAGGCGATGTCCGACGACCTCGCCGATCTCGCCGCCGACGCCGGCACCGCCGAGGTCCCCGGTGGTGCCGGCGGGCAGCTGGTCACCCGGCTCTCGGCCGCGACCAGGGCGGTCGAGGGCCAGCGCTGTGAGTTCTGGGTGGACAACAGCAAGATCCAGGTCTTCGACCCGTCGAGCGGGAGGAGCCTCACCACGATGCAGGTCGCACCGATCGCGTCCTGACCCGGTACCGAGGACGATCCGGCCTTGTGCCGTGGGGCAGGATGCGGGCGTGGCGAGCCATTCCCGGACAGTCCAGAAGTCCAGAACGGTCGAGGAGCATCGGGCCGTCGTCGCTGCCCTGTTCCCGCTGGCGCCGGCCGAGGAGGTGCGGTTGGCGCAGGCGCGCGGCCGGGTGCTCGCCGCCGACGTGGTCGCCGCTGTCTCGTTGCCCCCGTTCGACAACTCGGCGATGGACGGGTACGCGGTGCGCGCCGCCGACCTCGCGGGCGCGTCCGGCGCGAGCCCCGTCGAGCTGGCCGTGGCGGCCGACATCCCGGCCGGGCGCAGTGACGTCCCGCCGTTGGAGCCGGGCACCGTGCACCGGATCATGACCGGTGCGCCAATGCCGGCGGGCGCGGACGCCATCATCCCCGTCGAGCAGACCGACGGCGGGGTCACGCGGGTGCGGCTGGCCGCGGCCCCCACCCCCGGCGCACACCTGCGCCGCGCCGGGGAGGACGTCCGTGCCGGGGACGTGGTGCTCGCTGCGGGCACGGTGCTCGGGGCGCCACAGATCGGGGTCGCGGCGGCGGTGGGCTCGGCCACGGTGTCCGTGCGGCGCAGCCCCACGGTGCTGGTGCTCTCCACCGGCTCCGAGCTCGTGGTGCCCGGTACGGCCCTGCGCTCCGGCCAGATCTACGACTCGAACGGGCCGATGCTGGCTGCCGCGGTCGAGGAGGCGGGCGGCTGTGCCGAGCTGTTGCGGTTCGTGCCCGACGACGTCGAGCAGTTCCTCGACCGGCTCCGGGATCGCCTCGACAGCGGCCAGGTGGATCTGGTCCTCACCTCCGGCGGGGTGAGCGCGGGTGCCTACGAGGTGGTCAAGGACGCGTTCACCGACCGTGGGGTGACGTTCGTCAAGGTCGGGATGCAGCCCGGTGGCCCGCAGGGTGCCGGGCGCGTCGCCGAGCTGGGCGGCGTCGGCGTCGGCGTGGTGACGCTGCCCGGGAACCCGGTGAGCTCGCTGGTCTCCTTCGAGGTGTTCGTCCGGCCGGCGCTGCGGGCGGCGCTGGGCCACCCGTACCCCGATCGACCGGTGGTGACGGCCACGCTGGGCGAGCGGTGGCGGTCACCGACCGGGCGGCGGCAGTTCCGCCGTGGAGTGCTCGACGCCGCGCGCGGCACCGTCCGGGAAATCGGCACTCCGGCGTCGCATCTGCTCGGTTCGCTGGCCCGGGCGGACTGCCTCGCCGTCGTCCCGGAGGACGTGACGGAACTCGACGAGGGCGCCGCTGTGCAAGTGTGGCTACTGACCGGGTGAGCCGATCTGTCAATTGTGATGCAAGTCACAGCCGGTAGATGCAACAAGTGGCGCGCTGTGAGCGTCCTACTGGTGAGTGTTCGACTGATCGGTGCGGATACCGGCTTCCTCTCCCGGTGATCTGGACGATCGATCGGACTCTCAGGGATACTCCCAGTGCGACACGGGTACCCGTGTCGCACAGCAGAGGACCTACCGCCCGTCGCTGGGGAGCGGACGAGCGGTTCCACGGCCGGGGTCGTCGTCTCGGGGGATGGCGGCCCCGGCCCTCTGCGTCCGGGGGTATCCGACCGCGTGTGGCAGTGTGGCAGACGGTGACGATCTGCTCTCGCGTACCCTAGCTGGCGCTACCGTGGCCCGACCGGGCCGACACGCCGGAGGAGCCGACCCACCCCGATGCCCGATCCAACCGGGGCCCCTTCCGGGCTCTCCTTATCGCACGTCGCCGAACTGGTCCGGGCCGCCGTCCCGCCGATGCACCCGGGTGGACGCCCCGTGGTCGCGGGCGTGGCCATCGTGGCTGCGAGCGTCCGGGCCCTCACCGGCCGTGGCGCGGTGGCAGGCGCCATCGTCACCGCGGCCACCGCGGCCTTCTTCCGGGCCCCCCACCGGGTGCCCCCACCGATCACCGGGGTGGTGCTCGCCGCGGCCGACGGCACCGTCGCCACCGTCGCCGACGTGGTGCCCCCGCGGGAGCTGGACCTGTTGCCCCGCACGCCGGTGCCCCGCGTCAGCATCTTCCTGTCCGTGCTGGACGTGCACGTGCAGCGCATCCCGGCCGACGGCCGGGTGCTGGCGCACGCCTACCGGCCCGGGAAGTTCCTCTCCGCCGATCTCGACAAGGCCAGCGAGGACAACGAACGCAGCGCCCTGCTGCTGGAGACCACCGGGGGGGCGCGCATCGGTGTCGTGCAGATCGCCGGACTGCTCGCCCGGCGCATCGTGTGCGAGGTCGCGCCCGGCGACGAGGTCGCGGCCGGGCAGACCTACGGGCTGATCCGCTTCGGCTCCCGGGTCGACACCTACCTGCCGCCCGGCTCCCGGGTGCGGGTCGCCGTCGGGCAGCGGACGATCGGCGGCGAGACAGTGCTCGCCGAGCTCCCCGGACCAGGGATCGGCTGATCAGAATGTCGACCTACACCGCCGGAATCCGGCTGCTACCCAACGCTGTCACGGTGCTCGCCCTGTGCGTGGGGCTCTCCGCGGTCTACTTCGCGCTGGACGCGCGGTTCGAGCTCGCCGTCGCCGCCGTCGCCGTCGCCGCCCTGTGCGATGCACTCGACGGCCGGCTGGCCCGGATGCTGGACGCCAGCAGCCGGATCGGCGCCGAGCTCGACTCGCTCGCCGACCTCGTGTCCTTTGGTGTCGCCCCGGCGCTGGTGCTCTACGTCTGGGCGCTGGAGGGCAACCGCTTCGGCTGGACCGTCGCGCTCATCTTCGCGGTGTGCATGGCGCTACGACTGGCCCGCTTCAACACCCTCATCGACGTCGAGGACGAGTTCCCGTTCGCGAAGGAGTTCTTCGTCGGAGTACCCGCGCCCGCCGCGGCGATGACGGTTGGCATCCCGCTCTACGTGACGTTGCACTTCGGGCCCGGCTGGTGGTCCACCCCGGTGCTGGTGGCACTGTGGGCGCTCGTGGTGGCGGGGCTCATGGTGAGTCGGCTCCCGACGCTGTCGCTCAAGACCGTCCGCGTGCCGCCGCGCTACGTCGCACCGCTACTGGTGGGGGTCGGTCTCGCGGCGGCGGCGCTGATCACCGTGCAGTTCCTCGGTCTGGCGATCGTGGCCGCGGGCTACCTCGTGCTGATCCCCTACACCCTGCACCGGTACCGCTGGCTGTCCCGGCACCCGGAGGCGTGGAACGTCCCGGTGCGGGAGCGCCGCGCCGTCGCCAGAGCCGCGCGCTCGGCGCGCAGGCTTGGGCTCCGGTCCCCGCTGCGCCGTCGCGTCGCCGGCCGGGCCAGCGCCGTCGCCCGTGCCGTGCGCCGGTTCGGTGACGACCCGATCAGGTCCGTCCATCGCGGTCCGTCGAGCCGGGCACCGGGTCCCGCCCCGATGCCCCCCCGCGGCAGGTTACGGCTGGGCCTGCGTCGCGCCCGCCGCCGCTGACCCGGGGCCTAATGCTGCCGCCGGCGTTCCAGCCAGGGCGCGCTGCTTCCGTCGCCGATGCCCGCCCGGTCATGGTGATCACCTCGGCGCCGGAGTCCATCGACCGCAGCTGCGCCCCCGCTCTCGTGGACCGCGAGCGGGGCTCGCGCTACTGGACCAGTACAGCTCGCGGAACTGAGGGTCTACGCTGTGCGGGAGCGTGCCACAGCTCGTTACTGTACGTAGCTGCGTGCCTGATCGGGAAGACGGCCAGAAAATAGGGGATACAATGAGGGTTATTCAGCCGTATGTATAGAAGTGCAAAGCGACGACAGTAGAAATGGTCTCCTGGAATGTAGTAATCGGGCGACGGTAGTCGGTGTGCAGGATTCGCCAGGTCTTGAAGTTG
>Ga0136617_10000329_pt1 | contig 38949 bp, 42 predicted proteins | sample AntDrymUQ3222106_2_FD_129672 | JGI IMG/M metagenome (GOLD analysis project Ga0136617, IMG submission 129672) | Polar desert sand microbial communities from Dry Valleys, Antarctica - metaG UQ322 (21.06) | ecosystem: Environmental > Terrestrial > Soil > Desert | place: Antarctica: Dry Valley... | reverse complement strand
CGACGGGCGCCTGTTCGACGCGGGCCCCGACCAGACGACGCGGACGCTCGACCTGTCGACGGGCACCTGGAGCGTCGTCGGGACGAGCCCGGTCGAGGGCCACACCGCGGTGATGTACCGGCCCGGCAAGGTCATGAAGTCGGGCACGTGGTCTGACACCGACGACCCCAACCGCGCGGTGACCAACCGCGCGGCCGCGATCGACATGACGGCGCCCTCGCCCGCCTGGCGCGCGGCGGCCCCGATGAACCATCCGCGCGCCTTTCACTCCCTGCCGATGCTGCCCGACGGTAACGTGCTGGCATCAGGCGGAGGGATCCACTCCGGCGGCGTCGATCCCTCCGACGCCGTGCTGCAGTCGGAGATCTGGAACCCGGTCACCGATGTCTGGACGCCGGCCGCGACGAGCCGGCGACCGCGCCTGTACCACTCGTCGGCGGTCCTGCTGCAGGACGGCCGCGTGCTGCTGGCCGGCGGCGGCGCGTACGAGGGGCGCGCGCCGGACGAGCAGAACGGCGAGATCTACTCGCCGCCGTACCTCTTCAAGGGACCGCGGCCGACGATCACCGCGGCGCCGACGACGATCGACTTCGGCGCTGCGTTCGACATCCAGACGCCGGACGCGGCGAACGTCGCCTCGGTGTCGCTCGTGCGCATGGGATCGGTCACGCACAACGTCGACGCCGACCAGCGCTTCCAGTTCCTGAACTTCAGCCAGGTCGCGGGCGGCCTGCGGATCGACGGCCCGAGCGACGCGAACACCGCCCCGCCCGGCGTCTACCAGCTCTTCGTGCTCAACGGCCAGGGCGTACCGTCGGTCGCAAAGATCGTAAAGGTCCCAGTGGCAGCGGCCGACATCACGCCGCCGAGCGCGCCGTCGAACCTCACGACCGCCGGTGAGCTCGGCCGAGCGAACCTGGACTGGGCGGCTGCCACCGACGACACCGGCGTCGCGCAGTATCGCGTGCACCGCTCGACGACCGCGGGCTTCACGCCGGCCGCCGCCAACCAGATCGCAAGCGTCGCGACGACGAGCTACGTCGACGCGGGCCGCGCGGCCGGCATGTACCACTACCGCGTGGTCGCCGTCGACGGCGCGGGCAACGCCGGCGCGCCGTCCGCCGAGGCCCGCGCCGTCGTGCCGGCCGACACGACGGCGCCCACCGTCACGCTCACTGCTCCCGCCGGCGGCGCGACCGTCTCCGGCCCGGCGGTCGCGGTCACGGCGACGGCGTCCGACGACGCCGGCGGCGTGCAGTTCCGCCTCGACGGCGCGAACCTCGGCGCCGAGGACACGACCGCGCCCTACTCGACGACCTGGAACACGGCGACCACGGCCAACGGCACGCACACGCTCACCGCCGTCGCCCGCGACGCCGCCACGAACGCCACCACCTCCACGCCCGTCACCGTCACCGTCACCAACGTCGCGCCACCGCCACCGCCACCACCCCCGCCGCCTGGCAGCAGCCTCGTCGCCGCCTACGGCTTCGAGGAGACGACGGGCACCGCTGCGATCGACAGCTCCGGCGCGTCGAACACCGGCACGCTCAACGGGCCGACGCGGACCGCCGCCGGCAGGTTCGGCAGCGCCCTGACGTTCGACGGCATCAACGACTGGGTCACGGTCCCCGACGCGCCGGCACTCGACCTCACGACCGGCATGACGCTCGAGGCGTGGATCCACCCGACGACCTCGTCGGGCTGGCGCACCGTGCTCATGAAGGAGCGCCCGAACGGGATGGTCTTCACGATCTACGCCGGCCAGAACACGAACCGGCCCGGCGCCTGGCTGTACGACGCGACGAGCGAGCTCGGCGTCAACGGCACAGCCGCGCTTGCCGTCAACACCTGGACGCACGTCGCCAGCACCTACGACGGAGCGACGCTGCGGATCTTCGTCAACGGCGTGCAGGTCGCCACCCGCGCCGTGACCGGCGCGATGCCCGCCTCCGCCGATCCGCTGCGCTTCGGCGGCAACGCGATCTGGGGCGAATGGTTCAGCGGCCGCCTCGACGAGATCCGCGTCTACGACAAGGCCCGCACCGCCGCCGAGATCCAGGCCGACATGGCCCGCGCCGTGCCGTAGCCCGCACGACCCCGCTCCCGTCAGCACCCGGTCCGTATGCTCGACCGATGCGAGTGACAGTCACGGGCGCGACCGGACGCATCGGGCGCCATCTGGTGCAGGCGCTGAAGGCGCGCGGCGACGAGGTCACCGCGCTCTCGCGCGATCCGGACAAGGCGACCGAGCAGCTCGGCGTCGAGGCCTTCGCGTGGAACATCAAGGAGGACGCCGCGCCGAAGGAGGCGCTCGCCGGCCGCGACGCGATCGTCCATCTCGCCGGCGAGGACGTCGGCCAGCGCTGGAACGACAAGGTCAAGGCCGAGATCCTCGACAGCCGCGAGCGCGGGACGCGCAACATCGTCCACACGATCTTCGACACGAAGCCACGGCCGAAGGCGCTCATCTGCGCATCGGCCGCCGGCTATTACGGCGCGTGCAAGGACGAGCTCGTCGACGAGTCGGTCGGGCCGGGCAGCGACTGGCTCGCGGAGGTCGTCGCGCGCTGGGAGCGCCAGGTCGAGACCGCGAAGATCGGGACGCGCACCGTCATGGTCCGGACCGGGATCGTGCTCGACGCCGGGGGCGGCGCATTGGAGAAGATGCTGCCGCCGTTCAAGGCCGGGCTCGGCGGGCCGGTCGGCAACGGCAAGCAGTACATGCCCTGGATCCATCTCGACGACCTGATCGGCATCTACGTCGCGGCGATCGACAACCCGACGTTCCAGGGGCCGGTCAACGCCTCCGCGCCCGAGCCCGCGACGAACAAGGCGTTCGCCAAGGCGCTCGGACGTGCGCTCGGACGGCCCGCGGTCGCGCCCGTTCCCGGCTTCACGATCAAGCTGCTGTACGGCGAGATGAGCCAGATCGTCCTGACCGGCGTGCGGATGGTGCCGGGCCGCGTCGCCGAGCTCGGCTACGAGTTCCAGCACACCGATCTCGACGAGGCGCTGCGCAGCACGCTCGCCTGACCCGCCGCCACCCGGCCTCCAGCGCCCGCCAGATCAGCCGGCGCGCTTGCGCCGGCCCCAATCGCTCGTCGGCTTGGATGGCATGACGAGCCAGATCAGGACGCCGATCACGGTGAGCAGCAGCCCGCTGGCGAGGCCGACGCGCTCACCGTAGCCCTTCTTCCCCGACAGGTAGGAGGCGACGATCGCCGACAGCAGCCAGCCGTAGAGCAGGTACAGCGCGCTTTCTCCGATGACGGCAAGCATCGTCATCCTCCGAGGTAGGACTTCTGAACGTCGGGGTTCGTACGCAGCGTCGCCGAGGCGTCACTCATCGCCACCACGCCGGTCTCCAGGACATAGGCGCGCTGGGAGACCGAGAGCGCGTAGTTGGCGTTCTGCTCGACGAGCAGGATCGTCGTGCCCTGCTGGTTGATCTCGGCGATGGTCTCGTAGATGCGCTCGACGAGAATCGGGGCGATGCCCATCGAGGGCTCGTCGAGCAGCAGGAGCTTCGGCTTGGCCATCAGCGCGCGGCCGATGGCGAGCATCTGCTGCTCGCCGCCGGACATCGTCCCGGCCTTCTGCTTCTCGCGCTCCTTCAGGCGCGGGAACAGGTCGAACACGCGATCCATGTCGGAGGCGATCTCCTTGTCGCGCCGCAGATAGGCGCCCATGTCGAGGTTCTCGCGGACGGTCATGCGCGGGAAGCAGCGCCGACCCTCGGGCGACTGCGAGATCCCGCGCTTGACGATCTCGGCCGGCGGCGTGCGGGTGATGTTCTCGCCCTCGAAGCGGATGTCGCCGGTGCGCGGCGGGGTGAGTCCGGAGATCGAACGCAGGGTGGTCGACTTGCCGGCACCGTTGGAGCCGATGAGCGTCACGCACTCGCCCTCGTCGACGGTCAGCGAAACGCCCTTCAGAGCCTCGATGTTGCCATAGAACGTGTGGATCTCGTCAACCTCGAGCATCGCCATCGGCTCTGCCCTCCTCACGCTGGCGCTGGCCCTCTTGCTTGCCCAGGTAGGCCTCCACGACCTGCGGATCGCTACGGACCGACTGCGGATCGCCCTCGGAGATCTTCTCGCCGTGGTCGAGCACGGTGACGTGCTCCGAGACGCCCATGACGACCCTCATGTCGTGCTCGATGAGCAGGATCGAAAGCCCCAGCTCGTCACGCAGCTTCTGCATGAACTGCGTGAGGTTCTCGGACTCCTGCGCGTTCATGCCCGCGGTGGGCTCGTCGAGCAGCAGGAGCTTGGGCTCGGATGCCAGCGCGCGGGCGATCTCGACACGGCGCTGGTCCCCGTAGGAGAGGTTCGTGGCCAGCTGGTCGTGGGCGCCGCGCTTGAGGCCGACGTACTCGAGCGTCTCGATCGCCTTGTCCCGTACGCGGCGCTCCTCGGCTCGCACCCGGGGCGGGCGCAGGATCGAGCCGAACAGGCCGGCCTTCATCCGCGCGTGCTGTCCGACCATGACGTTCTCGACCGCGGACATCGTCCCGAACAGGCGGATGTTCTGGAACGTTCGTGCCACGCCGAGGGCCATGATCTTGTCTGGCCGCCCGGCGGTGATGTTCGCGTCGTCGAAGCTCACCCGCCCGAGCGTGGGCTTGTAGAGGCCGGTGAGGATGTTGAAGAACGTCGTCTTGCCCGCGCCGTTGGGCCCGATGAGCGAGACGATCGCGTTGCGTGCAATCGCGAAGTCCACGTCGTTGACGGCGGTGAGGCCGCCGAACTGCTTGGTCACGCCGCGCGCCTCGAGGATGTTCGTGCTCTCGTTCATGGCACCCGGCTCTCGTAGACCGTCTCGTCGACGGCGAGATCCTCGATCCCCTCCTCGAGCTCGATCTGCCTTCGCCGCTCCGGAATCAACCCCTCGGGACGGAGCACCATCATGATCACGAGCAGAAAGCCGAAGATCCCGAAGGACAGCTCCGTGAGGTCGAAGTCCAGGCCGATCTTGCTCGGGACGTTATTGAGCACGTCGGGGATCAGCCGGTTGTTGATGAACGACAGCGCGACGGCGCCCACCACCACGCCCCAGATCGAGCCCAGCCCGCCGAGGATGACCATGGCCAGGATGAAGATCGAGAACGAGAACTGGAACTGGTCGGCGTTGACGGTGTTCAGGTAGGACGCCAGGAACGCGCCGGCCATCCCCCCGAAGGCGGCGCCGGTGCCGTACGCCAGCAGCTTCGTGCGGACCAGCGGCACGCCCATGCTCACCGCCGCCACCTCGTCCTCGCGCAGCGCGATCCAGGCGCGGCCCAGCCGCGAGTCGCGCAGGCGGAAGTTCACGAACAGCACGATCAGCACGAGCGCGAACGCCACCCAGTACCAGGGCCTGAGGTTCAGCGAGGTGAACGGATCGGCGAACGGCAGGTCGATCTTGTCGACCGGCGTGATCCCCTGGCGCCCGTTGGTGAGCTTCGTGCCGAAGCCGGTGATCTCGTCGCCGTTGATGGCGATCCGGCCCACGATCTCGCCGAAGGCGAGCGTCACGATCGCGATGTAGTCGCCGCGCAGGCGCAGCGTCGGCAGGCCGATCACCATGCCGGCGATCGTCGTCGCGATGATCGCCGCGACGAGCACGAGCAGAAAGTTCATGTGGATGCCGGGCAGTTCGGCCGCGGGGCCGCTGACGAGGATGTGCAAGCCCTTGCCGTCGTTGACGTCGATGTGAAACAGCGAGCCGAAGTAGCCCATCGTGTACGCGCCGATCGCGAAGAACGCGACGTAGCCGAGGTCGAGCAGGCCCGCGAAGCCGACGATGATGTTCAGCCCCAGCGCCATCACGACGTAGGCCAGCGCGAGCGTGGCGTCGTCGATGAAGCCACCGCCGGATTGCAGGAACAGCGGCAGCAGCGCGCCGAAGAGGATCGCCGCCGCGACCAGGCCGCGCCGCGTATTGGACGACAGGTCGGGCAGGCCACGGCGCCGCGCTCGCTGGCCGCGGCGCCCGGGCGCTGCCGGCTGCGGGGCGGACGCGGTCGGCGTGGCGCTCATGTCAGCCGGCCTCGCGCGTCTGCTCGCCCAGCAGGCCCGACGGCTTGAACACCATGATCAGCACGAGATAGGCGAACACGATCGCCGGCGTCCACTGCGTTCCGATCCGGTTGTCCGACAGCTGCTGGATGAAGCCGATGATGAGGCCGCCGAGGACGGCCCCGCGGAGGTTGCCGATGCCCCCCATCACCGCGGCCGTGAAGGCGATCAAGCCGGCGGTGAAGCCTTGGAAGAACCAGACGGTCGTCTGGTACAGCGCGTAGATGAGGCCTGCCGCGCCGGCCAGCATGCCGCCGATCAGGAACGTTGCAGAGATCGTCGTGTCGACGTTGATGCCCATCAGGCGCGCCGCGTCGGGGTCTTGAGCCGTCGCGCGCATCGCCTTGCCCAGCCGGCTCTTGGCGATGAACGCCGTCATCGCCAGCACGAGCGGAACGGTCACCGCGACGGCCAGCGCATCGCCGTTGGTCACGCTGATCCCGGCGAAGCTGAACAGCTCCTGCTGGGACTCGATGAGGTCCACGATGCTCTGCTGTGAGCCGCCGCGCCACAGCAGGCCCACGTTCTGCAAGATGAACGAGAAGCCGACCGCCGTGATGAGCGGCGCGAGCTTGGGGGCATTGCGCAGCGGCCGGTACGCGACGCGCTCGATCATCACGTTGAGCGCACCGGAGGCGATCATCGCCAGCACGAGCGTGAGCAGCAGGCCGACGACCAGCCCCGCGGCGCCGGTGGCGGCGGTCAGGCCGATCGTGCCGAAGAAGCCCGCGGACACGAACGACCCGATCATGAACACCTCGCCGTGGGCGAAGTTGATGAGCTCGACGATGCCGTAGACGAGCGTGTATCCGATTGCCACCAGGGCCCAGATCGAGCCGTTGGAGAGGCCGTCGAGCAGGTTGTTGCCCAGGCGAGAGAGGTCTCCCTCCTCACGCAGATCGGCGATGCCGAACGCGACCGGCATGGCCAGCAGCACGAGGATCAGCCCGTAGGTGCCCAGGAAGCTGCGCAGTGCGCGCAGCGGGACGGGCCGTGCGGTGGGGACATTGGCGGCTGCCATCGCTGGGAACCTCGGTACTCGTCGGTGTGGGCGCTACCGAGGGGCGGGCACACGCCCCGCCCCTCGGCAGTCCCGTCGGCTAGGCCGCCGCCTTGATCGTGTCGACGAAGGACGGGTTGCCGTCCTTGATCCTGTAGACGCCGTAGTCGGTCAGCGTCGTATCGCCGTTTTCGTCGATGGAGTACGTCCCGAGCACGCTCGGGCGATCCTTCGTCGCGAACAGCGCCTTGACGACGTCCTCCTTCTTGCCGGTGCCGGAGCGCTCGATGGCGTCCAGCGCGAGCTTCATGGCCTCGTAGCCGTAGATGGAATACGGGTTGGGGTTCTTCTCGGAGTACTTCTTCTCGTAGTCCGCGAAGAACTTCTTGCCCTCCGGCCCGTAGCTGTCCGGGCCGAGCGTCGCCACGGTCAACTTCACCCGCCCGGCGAGCGAGGTCGGGATGCCGCCCTCCTTCGGATCGGTGAAACCGGTCTCCGCGACGCCGTCCGGACCGTAGAGCTTGGCCTGCGGCAGCGCCGCCGCGAAGTCCTTGAAGATCTGGACGCCGTTGGAGGCCGTGATGCCGCTGAACACGAAGCAGTCCGCGCCCTGCTGCTTGGCCTTGGCCGCCAGCGAGCGGTAGTTCGGAGCCTTCGTGTCGATGCCTTCGTTGAAGAGGATGCTCAGGCTCTGCTCCTTCGCGGAGTTCTGGATGTTCCGCGCGAGACCGGCGCCGTAGACCTCCTTGTCGTTGGCCATTGCGACCTTCGTGCAGCCGTCCTCCTTCATCACGGTCGCGAGCGCGGCACCCTGGATCGTGTCCTTGGGGACGATGCGGACGTAGTTGCGAAAGCCGCTGGGGTAGTACTTCGCGGGCTCGCCCTTGTCGGCGCCCGGCTCATCGGAGGTGAGGCCGACGGCCGTGTTGGCGGGCGAGATCTGCGGCACCTTCGCATCGCTGAGGATCGGGATCGAAACGGCGCTGCCGCCGGAGTTGAACTCCCCGATGTAGGCCGCCGTCTTGTCGTCCTGCGCGGCCGCGCGGGCATTCTGGGAGACCGCCTCGGGCGTCCACGACCCGGCCTGCGCAGTCGAGTCGTCCTTGGACTCGTACTTGATCGTGAACTTGCCGGCCTTGTTGCCGGCCTCCTCCAAGGCAAGCCGGATGCCCTTGACCATGTCAGTGGTCTGCGGGCGCTGAGCGCCTTGGAGCGGCAGACTCGAATAGACCGTGAGCGTGCCGCCCGCAGCGTTTCCGGAGGCTCCGCCCCCACCATCTGACTTCTTGTCATCGTCGCCGCACGCCGCCACGCTGAACGCCAGTGCCGGCAACAGCAACCCGAACACGGTTGCTCTATTGAAACGCAAGATGGATCCCTCCTAGGTGGGACTGAACACGGAAGCGCGCCGATCGTACACCGGTTCAGAACGTCGCTGCGCGGCTTGGTCCGTGGCGTGCAAGCGCCAGAACATGTGATCACCCGTACAAGCGGCCCTGCGAATGGCGGACCGTCAGCGACGGACCTCGAGCACCTTGTCGAGCACGAACTGCGTGCGGCTGACGCGGTTTCCGGCGTACGTCGACAGGCTCGTGTCGCCGAAGCGGTCGATCGAATAGCGCCCGAGGACCGAATCGCGGTTACGGATCGCGAAGAACGCGTCCGTCACCGCTTCGCGGTCGTTGCCCTTCGGGCCCGCCGCCCGGATCGCCTGCAGGACCGCGCTCGCCGCCTCGTAGGCCTGCAGCGCCTCCGGCGCGGGCCGGCGCCCGAACGTCATCCGGAAGCGCTCGCGGAACGTGCGCGCGCTGCGCGGCAGCAGGCGCTCGGGCAGTGACGGCGTCGTCACGCGCATCTGCTCCTGCACCGCCGCGGAGATCTCGCGCGCAAACGCGTGGTCGGCGACGGCGGCGGGGCCGAACAGCAGCATGCGCGGGGTGGCGGCCTCGACGGCGGCGAAGATCCGCGCCGCGCCGGTGTCCGTCGTGCCCGCGAAGAGGAACGCGTCGGCGCCGGTCTCGACAACCTTGCGCGCCGTCTTGGAGAGGTCGCCCTTGCGCGCGTCGACCCGGCCGCGGTCGAACACCTCGATCCCCTGCCGCGCGGCGGCCTGCTCGACCTGGTCGGCGATCCCGCCGCCGTAGATCTCGCGGTCGGCGAGCAGCGCGACGCTGCGGACGCCCGAGTCCTTCATATAGCCGACGAGCGCCGACGCCTGGACGTGATCGGCGGGCACCACGCGGCCGAAGGTCCGCTCGCCCGAGGGGTAGAAGCGCTGGGGCTCGCCCTGGCGGCGACTGGCCCGCGTGAGCCCGTCGTACGTGCTCGAGGGGCTGACCTGAAGGATGTGGCCCTCGTTCGTCAGCGGCAGCGAGAGCGCCGTCGCGGCCGAGTCGCGGTCGCCGATGTAGGCGATCGCGTTGAGGTCGCGGACAGCCTTGCGGGCGTTGTCGAGCACCTTGTCGCCCGTCCAGGTGCCGGCCTCGGGGGTGGCCGAGTCCAGCGACACATACGTGATGTTCAACGGACCGATCTTGCCGTTCGCGTCCTGCAGCGCGAGCTTCATCGCGTTGACCATGTCGCGCGAGCGCGCGCGATCCGGGCCCTGCAGCGGCAGGCTCGAGTAGATCGTCAGCGTGTCGCTGCCGTTCTCGACAGCGCTGTCCTTCTCGTCCCCGCAGCCGGCCAGACCCACGCCGAGGACGAGCGCGCCGAGGACGCAGGCGATGGCCGCGCGGAGGCGGCGGGGCACCGGCGCGGCTACTCCCGGTTGGGCAGGTACGGGGTGAGGATCTTCGCGGCGGCGCCGAGCGTCACGATCAGCGTCGTGATCAGGAACGCGTCGAGCGCCTTCCAGCCGATCGCCCACAGGACGATCCAGGCGACGAGACCGGTCGTGGTGGCGAGGACGAGACCCATGTCCGGCGCCACCCTAACGGATGAGCCCGGCGGCGAGATCCGCTACGAGCGCGCCGGCGGCCGCTGCCGGGTCATCGGACTGCGCGGCGGCGCGAATCAGGCGGCTGGCGACGATGACGCCATCGGCGCCCGCGGCCGCCGCCTCCGCCGCCTGGCCGGGCGTCGAGATCCCGAACCCGAGCGCGACGGGCAGGTCGGCGACCTCCTTCACACGCGCGAGCAGACCCGCCACGTGCGCACCGACCGCCTCGCGCTCACCGGTCGTGCCGACGACCGACACGACGTAGACGAAGCCGCGCGCCTCCGTCGCGATCGCCGCGAGCCGCTCGCCGGGCGTCGTCGGGGCGACGAGCGGCACGAGCGCGATGCCCGCCGCATCGCAGGCGGAGCGGATCTCGCCGGCCTCGTGCAATGGCAGGTCGGGCACGATCAGCCCGCTGATCTGCGCGCCGTGCAGTTGGGTCGCGAGCGCCTGCGGTCCGCGCGCGAGCACGAGGTTGACGTAGCACATGAGGATCACCGGGACGCGCCGCGCGAGTGCCGCACCGACCTCCAGGACGCCGTCGAGCGTCGCGCCGGCGCGCAGGGCGGCGGTCCCGGCGGCGTGGATCGCCGGACCGTCGGCGAGCGGGTCGGAGTACGGGACGCCGAGCTCGATGAGGTCGGCGCCGTTGGCCGCGTACGCCTCGCCGATCTGCAGCGAGGTCTCCATGTCGGGGAAGCCGCCCATGACGTAGGGCATCAGCGCGGCGCGGCCGCGGCGCAGCGCGAAGGCCGCCGCGATCCGGTCCTCGCCGGTCTGCGGCAGGGCGGGGACGCGATCGCGCGCGGGCTTACCCATGCCTCTCGCGCAAGTTACCGACCTCGGCGAGGTCCTTGTCGCCGCGGCCCGACAGGCAGACGAGATCGAGCTCGGAGCCCTCACCGTCCTCGTGCAGCGCGTAGTGCAGCGCGTGCGAGGTCTCGAGCGCCGGGATGATCCCCTCCAGGCGGGTGACCTGACGGAATGCCCGCAGCGCGTCGCTGTCCTCGACGGCGACGTAGCGCGCGCGTCCCGAGTCGCGCAGGTAGGCGTGCTCCGGACCCGAGCCGGGGTAGTCGAGGCCGGCGGAGACCGAGTGCGCCTCGGTGACCTGGCCGTCGCCGTCCTGCATGACCGCCGACAGCGAGCCGTGCAGGACGCCGGCGCGGCCGCCGAGGGTCAGCGGTGCGCCGTGGCGGCCGCTGTCCAGGCCCTCCCCCGCGGCCTCGACGCCGATCAGCGCCACGTCGGGGTCGGCGACGAACGGCGTGAAGATCCCGATCGAGTTCGAGCCCCCGCCGACGCAGGCGATGACGCGGTCGGGCAGACGGCCGGTGCGCTCCAGCAGCTCGCTGCGCGACTCGTCACCGATGACCCGCTGCAGGTCGCGCACGAGCGCCGGGTACGGCGCCGGACCGACGGCGGAGCCGATGATGTAGTGCGTCGTCTCGACGGAGGTCACCCAGTCGCGGATCGCCTCGCTGACGGCTTCCTTCAGCGTCCGCGCGCCCGCCTCGACGCTGACGACCTCGGCGCCGAGCAGGCGCATGCGCTGGACGTTGGGCGCCTGGCGGCGGATGTCCTCGGCGCCCATGTAGATGACGCAGTCGAGGTGCAGCAGCGCGCATGCGGTCGCGGTCGCGACGCCGTGCTGGCCGGCGCCGGTCTCGGCGATGATCCGCTGCTTGCCCATGCGCTTGGCCAGCAGCGCCTGCCCGAGCGCGTTGTTGAGCTTGTGCGAGCCGGTGTGCATGAGGTCCTCGCGCTTGAGCCAGATCTCGCGCCCGGCGAGCCCGGACAGCCGCTCGGCGAGGTACAGCGGCGTCGGACGGCCGGCGAAGTCACGCAGCAGGCCGCCGAGCTGGGCCTTGTAGCCCTCGTCGCCGCGCACGGCCACCCAGGCCGCCTCGAGCTCGGTGAGCGCGGGCATGAGCGTCTCCGGGACGTACTGGCCGCCGTAGGGCCCGAAGCGGTGCTCCACGCCGGCCTCGACGATCGGGCTGCGGTCGGTCATGCGGCCATCCTAGATGGTGGTCGCCGGGGCGCACTCGGGCGTCAGCGGGAGGATCAGGGCGTCATAGACCGGCGCGTCGGGGAAGGGCTTGAGCTCGGCGACCTTGCGCCACCCCCAGCGGGCGTACGCGGCCTGGGCGGGCGCGTTATCGGGCGCTGCGAGCAGCGTCGCGCGTTGCTCCGGCCGGCGCGAGAACAACTCCGCATGCACGCTGCGCGCGACCCCTCGTCGCTGCCACTCCGGACGGACCATGATCTCGTTGACGGCGAACGTGCGGCGCCCGTCCTCGTCGGTGAACCCATCCGGGACAGGCGTGAGCAGGCCGTGCCACCAGCGCGTCGTCTCCGGGAGCGCGTACCCGAAGGCCAGGCCGACGGGCTCGCCGGCGGCGTAGGCGACTACCAGCTCGAAGCCGTCGCGCTGCGTGTAGGCGTCAAGCCGTTCGAGGAAGCGCCGGGTCGAGTGAAACGGGTCGTCGAGGCCGTCCGCGTGGCTGGCCTCGTAGACGGGCACGATCACGTCCGTCGAGATGCGGCGAGCGCCGGCCGCATCGACGCGGTCGAGCCTGAGCTCGGCGGTCATCTGACGGGCGGCTGCTCGCCGGCCGGGTCGGCGAGCAGCTCGCGGTAGTCCTGGACGACCGGCAGCCGGAGTGCGCGCTCGGGAAGCCGTGCGAGCACGGCACGCCCGACCGGCTGGATGAACCCGTCCTGGCGGCGCTCGTCGGGAAGCGTCCGCAACACGCCAGCGGCGTGTTCCACGCCGTCGACGACGTCCCCGGTCGCCACGAGGCATGCGGCCTGGTGCAGGCGAACCTGCGCCGGGCCTCGCCACGCCGTCGGCGCATACAGCGCCTGCTCCTGCGCCTGCTCCGCGTGACGCAATTCACCGAGGCGGGTGAAGGTGTAGCTCTCGATGTGGCGGAGGCGATGCTCGGGCCACCCGTAGAAGAACCGCTGCTCGCCGGTCACGTCATCCGGGAGCTGTTCGACAACCGTGCGAAGATCTTCGAGCGCCTTCCGCGCCCCCCTTGTGCGCCCAAGCACTGCAAGGGCTTGTGCGCGCGCGCCCAACGCTGAGGCGAGTCCCGCACATGCCGTCCCGCGAGCCAAGGCTTCTGCCTCGTCGACCAGGGCAAGGACCTGCGCGGGCGCGTGGCTTCCGTACAGCGAGAGCATCGCCTGTTGCCCGTGGACGAACGCGGCCAATGCAGGATCGCCCACGCAGTCGGCGGCAGCTCGTGCGGTGCGCCACCAGCGACGACCGGCCTGATGCTCACCGAGGCTGACGAGCGAATGCGCTATCAGCACGGCGAGCTGACCGGCGACGTGCGTCAGGCGGCGGCACTCACCGTCGAGCCCCGAGCGGTCAAGGACCTTCGCGATCTCATTGAAGTCGGTGAGCAGATGCACCAGAAGCTGCGCAGGTGGCGTCGTGCTCAGCTCGCCACAGTAGGCGTATGCCGTGCGCTCCCACTCGTCGAGATCGAGGTCGAACGGCTCTCGAGTGAGATTGAGGCCGCGCCTGACGCCTTCGAGCTTGCCGTCGAGCGGACTGAGCGCCGTCGCGCCCAGCAATGCGAGGAATCCGCGCCGCCTCACGTCCTCATTCTCCTCTGAAGGCAGGCTAGCGGTCGCCATCTGCGTCGCCTCCGTGGGGAGCGGCGCCCGGAAGCCCGGCCCGGCGGGGTTGGCGCCGTCGAGCTCGCAGTAGCGTAGCGCCACGGAGAGCCCCAGATGCCCTCGAATCCGGCGATGTCGTCGACGGTCAGGCGGCATTGTCCGAGTTCGATCCGGCTCAACGACGCCTGCGATACGTGCAACCAGTCGGCCACGATCGCCTGCGACAGCGGTGGCCCGTGAAAGGGATGCTGGCGATAGGCGCGTAGCACCCGGCCGAAGTCCCCGCTGGCGAGCGCGTCGACCATGACGTCGTCGTCCCAGAACTCGGTCGGCACCCGCGGTGCCCGGTCGCGCGCCGGCGCGTGCGCTTACAGGCCGTGCAGAGCCGGTCGGCGTTGTCGCGGGCCAGCATTGCCCCACAACATCGGCAATAGCGGCGGGCATGGCTCATGCGCGCGATCCTACGCCGCGTCGAGGGTCGCCCGGCGACGAGTTCTATGCAGATCCTGAGTAGGCCGCCCACGTTCTCGCATGGATCCACCGAGCCTCCGTGTGGCGGCAGGCGACGGCCGGATGCAACGTCCACGGCCGTGGTCGTCGAGCAACATCGCGCCTGGGGTCGCGCATATCGCGACGGGTCGCTCGTCTGCGGACGGGTGCACGTCACGATCGGCCGCGACGACCGGCTCTGCCTCGCGCCGCGCGAGCGCCGCTACGTCGCGGCGCGGTTCCAGGATCGCCTGCATCCCACCCTGCGCGCGGAGCTTCACGAGCTGACGCGCCGCCGCGGCGCGGCCGCCCGGCGCGCGGCCGAGCGCTTCGCGCCGATCGTCGTCGTCATCGACGATCCGCTGCGCGGGCGCGAGCGGATCGTCGGCCGGCGCGAGCCGCCCCAGTCGCGACGCGGCGACCTGCGCGACGTCGAGTTCGCGCTGCGCGAGTTGACGGCATGAGCGACGAGCCCACGCACCGCCTGACTGGCGACGAGGTCGAGGTCCTCAAGTTCGCGGCGCGTCGGCAGTTGACGCGCTGGTCTAACAACCGCAAGCTGACCCGCGCCAGCGCGAGCAGCGCGCCGCGCTCGTGCGCACGCTCAGCCTCCTGGAAGATCGCGCGTTCGCCGATGGCTGCGAGCTGCGCGCCATCCGGCGGCCATGTCCGTGACCATGTCCCGCAGCGCCTCACGACGCCGGCGCGACCGCCGTCCCGCGGACGGCCTCGTGAAACGCCCGCAGCTTGTCCGGATCCTTGATCCCCGGCGACAGCTCGGTGCCGCTGGCGGCGTCGACGGCGAAGGGGCTCGTCGCGGCGATCGCGGCCGCGACGTTGTCGGGATTCAGCCCGCCGCTGAGGATGACCGGGGCAGCGAGCTTCGCCTTGCGCACCACGTGCCAGTCGATCGTCTGGCCCGTGCCGCCCGGCACGCCCTCGACGTGGGCGTCGAGCAGCAGGAAGTCGGTGTGGTAGGCGACCGCCGCCTGCAGCGACGCCCGCGACTGCACGCGGACAGCCTTGATGACCTTCGCGCCGGTGCGCCGCGCGACCTCGCCGCAGAAGACCGGTCCCTCGTCGCCGTGCAACTGCACGAAGTCCAGCCCGGCCGTCTGGACGGCGAGGTCGATCTCCTCCAGGCGCTGATTGACGAAGACGCCGGCGAGGTGGACGGTCCGCCGCAGCGCCGTCCCGACGAGCTGCGCCTCGTCGAGCTCGCAGCGCCGCGGCGATCGGGGCCAGAAGATCATCCCCAGCGCCCAGGCGCCCGCCTCGGCCGCGCGGTGGGCATCCTCGACGCTCGTGATCCCGCAGTACTTGATGCGCGTCGCCGGCATGGCGTTCATCGTAGAGTGGGCGGGGTCTCGGCCCCGCCGCGAGCGGCCTCAGAACGTCGGCCTGCGCCCGAGCTTGACGGACACCGTCCGGCGCGTCCCGTCGCGGATGACCTCCAGGCGGACGCGGTCGCCCGGGCGGCGGTCTCCGATGAGCCTCGTCACGTCGTCGTTCGTGCGCACCTTCTTGCCGTCGACGCTCTTGATGATGTCGCCGCCGACGCGGACGGTGTCGCCGCCGAGCTCCTGCAGATCGCTGCCGCCGCGCAGCCCGGCGCGGTCGGCCGGGCTGTCGGGCTGGACCGTCTCGACAAGCGCGCCGTCGGGCGAGGCGAGGTTGAGGCCGTCGAGTGAATCGTCGACCGTCCGCGTGCTGACGCCGAGATAGGCCCGCTGGACGGCGCCGTTCTTACGCAGCTGCGGGATGACCTCCTTCGCCGTGTCGATCGGGACCGCGAAGCCGATGCCGACGTTGCCGCGGCTGCCGCCGCCCGTCTCGATCTGCGAGTTGACGCCGATGACCCTCCCGAGCGCGTCGATCAGCGGGCCGCCGGAGTTGCCGGGGTTGATCGCGGCGTCGGTCTGGATGACGTTGCTGATCGAGAAGCCCGGCTGCAGCGACGGGATCTCGCGCTGCAGGGCGGACACGACGCCGGTCGTCAGCGTACGGTCCAGGCCGAACGGGTTGCCGATCGCGACGGTCGGGTCGCCGACCTGTACGCCCTTGGAGGCGCCGAGCTCGAGCGGGTGCAGATCGAGGCCGTCGGGATCGACGAGCAGCAGCGCGAGGTCCGTCGACGGGTCGCGTCCCGCGACCCGCGCGCGCTTGATCCTGCTGTCGCCGAAGCGCACCGAGACGCTCCTGGCGCCCTCGACGACGTGGGCGTTCGTCACGATCGAGCCGCCCTTGCCGATCACGAAGCCCGACCCCGTCGCCTGGCCGCGCTGCTCGGGTGCGAACGGCGAGGCCGCCTGCGTCACGTCGGCGGTGATGAAGACGACGCCCGGCGCGTCGCGCTTGTAGATCTCGCGCGGCGTCAGGGCGCCCTCCTTCGGGTTCGCGAGGTCGCTGCCGGCGAAGACGGTCTTCGTGTCGTCGCCACCGCCGGCGCCCGTCAGCAGCAGGATGGCGGCGACGACGGCCCCGCCGACCAGCGCGGCGACGAAATGCGTGATCTGGTTCATCGCGTCCGGCGGTAGGCCGCCGCCACGTGGCTCACAACGACAGCCCGTCGCCGTCGCTGTCGACGCCCCTGAGCGCCCGCAGCGCGGCCGCCGGGTCGAGCGCCCGCATCAGCGACTCGCCCACGAGCACGCCGTCGACCCCGACGCGCTCGAGCTCGTCGAGCTGTTCGCGCAAGTGAAACCCGGACTCCGCCACGACGGTCTTGCCGGCGGGGATGTCCGCCAGCAGCTCGAACGTGCGGTCGACGTCGACGCTGAGGTCCGTGAGGTCGCGGTTGTTGATCCCGATGACGTCGGCGTCGAGGACCTCCAGGGCGCACTCGAGCTGCTCCTCGTCGTGGACCTCGACGAGGACGTCGAGGTCCAGCGCGCGCGCCTCGGCGTGCAGCTCGGCGAGCACACGGGGCTCGATCGCGGCGACGATCAGCAGGATCGCGTCGGCGCCGGCGGCCGCCGACTCGTAGAGCTGGTAGGGGTCGACGATGAAGTCCTTGCGCAGGATCGGCAGCGAGGATGCCGCGCGGGCCTCGCGCAGATCGTCGAGCGAGCCGCCGAAATGACGTCCCTCGGTCAGGATCGAGATCGCGGCGGCACCGCCGCGCTCGTAGGCGAGCACGACCTCGGCGACGGTCGCGCCCTCGCGGATCGTGCCGGCCGACGGCGAGCGGCGCTTGTGCTCGGCGATCACCGCGACGCCGGGCAGCGTGAGCGCCTCGGAGAACGGGCGGTCGTCGCCACGGCCGGCGAGCGCCGTCTCGAGCTCGGACAACGGCACGACAGCGCGCCGGCGGCGCACGTCCTCGCGCGTGCCGGCGACGATCTTCTCGAGCACGTTCACGCCGGGGCTGTCTTCTCGGCGAGCTGCTGCGTGCGCACGACGAGCGCGTCGAGCGTGCGCGTCGCGGCGCCGTCGTCGATCGCGGCCTGGGCGGCGGCGACCCCCGCGGCGAGGTCGTCCACACGACCGGCGGCGTAGATCGCGGCGCCTGCGTTGAGCACGGCGAGGTCGCGCCGCGGGCCGGGTTCGCCGGCGAAGATCGCGCGCGCCGTGGCGGCGTTCTCCTCCGGCGAGCCGCCGAGCACGGCCTGCGGATCGGCCACCGTCGCCAGCCCGCAGTCCTCCGGGCGCACGGTGTAGGTCTTCAGGTCGGCGCCGCCGACTTCGACGACGGTGGTGGGGGCCGAGATGCTCATCTCGTCGAGCGCGTCCTGCGAGGATACGACCAACGCACGGTCGACGCCGAGCAGCGCCAGCGCGCCCGCCATGACCTCGACGTAGGCCGGGTCCGACACGCCGATCAGCTGGCGCCGCGCGCCCGCCGGGTTCGTCAGCGGCCCGAGGAAGTTGAAGATCGTGCGAACGGCAAGGTCCTTGCGCACCGGGACGACGAAGCGCGTCGCCTGATGGTGGCGCGGGGCGAACATGAAGCCGAAGCCGACCTCGTCGATGCAGGCCCCGACGGCTGCGGCATCGAGGTCGATCCGCACGCCGAGCGCCTCGAGCACGTCGGCCGAGCCCGAGCGGCCCGTGGCCGAGCGGTTGCCGTGCTTGGCGACCGCGCAACCGGCGCCCGCGGCGATCAGCGCGGCCGTCGTCGAGACGTTGAACGTCGAGCGCCCGCCGCCCGTCCCAGCGGTGTCGACGAGCTCGTCGCGCGACGTCGTGACGGACGCCGCGAGCGCGCGCATCGTCCGCGCCAGGCCGGCGAGCTCCTCGACGGTCTCGCCCTTCGTGCGCAGCGCGATCAGCAGCCCCGCGATCTGCACCTCGGAGGCGTCACCGGCCATGATGACCCCCAGCACCTCGGCCGCCTCGTCGACGCTGAGGTGGCGGCCCGACGCGACCTTGTCGATCGCTTGCGTGAGGACGGGATCTGGCACGTGGCCGCGCAGCCTAGCCCTCAGCGGTCGTGGTGGCGATCTTCTTCGGCCGGCGGCCGGCCGCCGTGATCGGCGCCAGCGCACGGATCTCCTCGACGATGCGAAGCGCGAGGTCGCTGGGCGACTCGCCCGGGCCCAGGCCCTCGGCGGGCGCGAGGAACCGGACATGCAGGCGCGGGCGCTTGGGAAAGCGCGGGATGTCGGTCGAGCCGGTGACGGCGACCGGCACGATCGTCGCCTCCGGCACCGCGGCGACGAGCCGCCCGAGGCCGCTGCGCGGTCGCAGCGTGCGCCCGAGGCTGCGCGTGCCCTCGGGGAAGATCCCGATGCAGCTGCCCGCGCGCAGCTCGGTGATCGCGCGGTCCAGCGCGTCGGCGTCGCCGGTTCCGCGCACGATCGGAATCTGCCCCATGCCGTCGAGCACCCTGCGCAGGCCCTTGACCTTCCACAGCGAGGACTTCGACAGCGCGCGGACCTGGCGGCGCTTGATCGCGGCGAGCCCGATCACGACCGGGTCCCAGTAGGAGTCGTGGTTGCCGACGACCAGCAGCGGGCCCTCGGCGGGCATGTGCTCGAGGCCCTCGACCTCCAGCCGGCCCCACAGGCGCACGACCGGCTTGAAGAGGCTCAGCGCGGCGCGGTAGGTGCGGGTCATCGGCTCGCGATCGCTCATGCGGCGATTCTAGGTTCGCGCCGGATGTCGCGACGTCAGGCTGCCGGCTGCGGCGCAAGCTCGAACGCCTGCGCGACCCGCTCGAGCGCCTGCGCGCGCTGTCCGGGGTCGGCAACCTGCGAGGTCAGCATCAGCTCGTCGGTGCCCGTGCGCTCGACCAGGTCCAGCAGCGCCGCGTGGACGGTCTGCGGCCCGCCGACGATCGCGCGCTCGATCGCCTCGTCGACGACGGCACGCTCGGCGCCAGCCAGGCGCGGCAGCAGCGCCTCGGCGTCATCTACGCTCGGGAGCGGCGCGGGCCGGCCCTGGCGCAGGCGCAGCATCGCGACGCCGCCGGGCAGCGCGCGGCGGGCTGCGTCCGCGTCGTCGTCGCCGACGACGATCCCGGCGGCGACGATCGTGCGCGGCGCGTCGAGCAGCTCGGACGGCTTGAACAGGCTGCGATACAGGTCGAGCGCGGGCTCGGTGAACTGCGGGTGGAAGTGGTGGGCGAAGACGAACGGCAGCCCGAGCGCGGCGGCGATCCGGGCGCCGCCGTCGGTCGAGCCGAGCATCCACAGCTCGGGCACGGTGTGCTCGCCGGCGACCGCGCGCATGCCGCCGTAGCCGCCGCCGAGATGGCCGAGCAGCTGCGCGAACTGCTCTTCGAAGCGCTCCGGCGACGTGCTGCGCAGCGCCATCGCGGTACGCATGTCGGTGCCGGGCGCGCGGCCCAGGCCGAGGTCGATCCGGTTGGGATGCAGCGCCTCGAGCATCCCGAAGCGCTCGGCGACCGCGAGCGGCGCGTGGTTGGGCAGCATCACGCCGCCCGAGCCGACGCGGATGCGCTCGGTGCCGGCCGCGAGGTGCGCGATCAGCGTCTCGGGCGCCGTCGACGCGACGGACGGGATGTTGTGGTGCTCGGCGACCCAGAAGCGCCGGAAGCCGAGCTCGTCGGCGCGGCGGGCGAGGCGGGTCGTGCCCGCGAGCGCGTCGGCGGCGCTCTGGCCGGCGCCGATCGGTGCGAGGTCGAGGACGGAGAGTGCAACGCTCATCCCCACTCAGGGTAGATCGGCGCTCCCTCCGGCCAACGGCGGGACGTCGCCGGTCAGCCGTCGAGGAAGTTGCCCAGCAGCCGCTTGCCCTCGTCGGTGAGCACCGACTCGGGGTGAAACTGGACGCCCTCGGCGGGCAGCTCGCGGTGGCGGATGCCCATGACGACGCCGTCTCCGCGCGCGGAGACCTCGAAGACGTCGGGCAGACTGTCGGGGTCGACGACGAGCGAGTGGTAGCGCCCGACGGTCAGCGTCGGCGACAGCCCGGCGAAGATCGTCCGGCCGTCGTGGCTGATCTCGCTCGTCTTGCCGTGGACCGGCTCGGCGCGGATGACGACCCCGCCGAACGCCTGCGCGAGCGACTGATGCCCGAGGCAGACGCCGAGCGTCGGGATCCCGGCCTCGGGGAACCGGCGCATCGACTCCAGCGAGATCCCCGCCTCGTTGGGCGTGCAAGGCCCGGGCGAGACAACGACGCGATCGGGCGCACGCGCGAGCAGCTCGTCGACCGAGGCACGATCGTTGCGCACGACGTCGAGGTCCGCTCCCAGCTCGCCGAGGAACTGGACCAGGTTGTAGGTGAACGAGTCGTAGTTGTCGACGACGAGGACAGCGGTCATCGCACGGCAAGCGTCTTCAGATAGCGACTTGGAAGCGTTCCGCCGGCCTTGACGACGGCCTTGTCAGCCGAAACGAGCGTCAGGCGATGCTGATCGGCGAGCGCGATATAGGCGGCGTCGTAGAACGAGAGCGCAGCGTCGACGGCGACCTCGGCGACAGCTGCCCGTCGCCGCCGATCCAGGACGAGGCCGGCGCCGCAGACCTCGTGCAGCTGCTCGAGCAGGGTCGCGATGACCTCGCCGGAGGCTCCAAGCTTCTGAAACACGTTCCCGGCCTCGTAGTACGTGAGGTCGAGCACCTTCAGCTCCACGAGCCCGTCGTCCGCAGCCTCGGCGAGACGACGCGCAGCCTGCGTCTCTGGTCCCGGCTCGTCGTGAAACCACTTGACGACGACGTTCGCGTCGCACAACGCGAGCTTCATGAGGTCTCGCGCCGCAGCCTGCGCAGGTCGCGTGCATCGCGATCGTCTCGGACCCAGCTCGTCGTGTCGACCCGCTCGGCGCCCGCGAGCAGGGCTTGGCCTCGTTGCAACGCCCCCCGCGCGCGCTTGGGCCGCGGGCGCTCGAGCTCGTTCAACGCGGCATCGCGCAGCAGCGCGCTGCGCGAGGTGCCTCGGCGCGCGGCCTCGTCGTCGATACGCGCGAGATCCTCGTCCGGAATCGAGATCATCACCTTGGCCATACCGCGAGTATATACCGCTCCTACGGCCAGTCCGGTTGCTGTGATGCCAGCTCGACCGCGCGCAGCACCGCGCGCGCCTTCGCCTCGGACTCGGCGAACTCGTACGCCGGTTGGGCGTCGGCGACGGTCCCGCCGCCGGCCTGCACGTACGCCCGGCCGTCCTTCATCACGACGGTGCGGATGTGGATGCAGGTGTCGAGGTCGCCCGTGTACGACAGGTAGCCGATCGCCCCGCCGTAGCCGCCGCGCTTGATCGGCTCGAGCTCGTCGATGATCTGCATCGCGCGGACCTTCGGCGCGCCTGACAGCGTGCCCGCGGGCAGCACGGAGCGCAGCGCGTCCATCGCCGTGACGCCCTCGCGTAGCGTTCCCGAGACGTTGGAGACGATGTGCATGACGTGCGAGTACGTCTCGATCGCCATGAAGCGGTCGACCGTCACCGAGCCGTACTCGCAGACGCGGCCGAGGTCGTTGCGCCCGAGGTCGACGAGCATGACGTGCTCGGCGCGCTCCTTCTCGTCGGCGAGCAGCTCCTTGGCGATGCTCTCGTCCTCCTCGAGCGTCGCCCCGCGCGGGCGCGTGCCGGCGATCGGCCGCGTCGCGACATGGCTGCCCGTGACCGTGAGGACCGGCTCCGGCGAGGCGCCCGCGACCTGGAAGTCGAGGAAGTCCAGGAAGTACATGTACGGGCTCGGGTTGACGACGCGCAGGCCGCGGTAGATCGAGAACGGGTCGACGTCGAGATCCGCCGACCAGCGCTGCGACGGGACGATCTGGAACGCGTCGCCGGCATGGATGTACTCGACGATCCGCGCGACGTTGGCCTCGAACTGCTCGCGCGGCATGTTCGAGGTGAACGTCGGCCGCGGCCGCGCCGGCGTCGGCGCGCGGCGCGGGACCGGCCCGGCGAGCAGGTCGCGTGCCTTCTGGATCGTCGCGACGGCGTCGGCGTACGCGGTCTCGAGATCGGTGCCGTCGTCGTCGTCGGCGTAGACGTTGACGAGCACGTTGAGCGTGTGCTTGAGGTGGTCGAACACGACGAGCACGTCGGACAGCATCAGCGCCATGTCGGGCAGCCCGACCGGGTCCGGGTTGGGCGCGCCGAGCGGCTCGACGGTGCGCACGAGGTCATAGCCGAAGTAGCCGACCGCGCCACCCGCGAACGGCGGCATGTCGGGCCACGGCGCCTGGCGAAGGCGCGCGACCTCCGCGGCGGCAAAGGCGTACGGGTCGGCGGGGTCGTCGCCGAGCGACCAGCGCACGACCTTGCGCGGGCGCACGCCGATGAAGCTGTAGCGTCCGACCTCCTGGCCGCGCTCGGCGGACTCCAGCAGGAACGCCGGAGACCGGCCCTGGGGACGGGCGGGGTCTCCGCGCAGCTTCAAGAACGCCGAGACCGGCGTCTCGGTGTCGTCGATGAACGAGTGGCGCAGCGGGATGAGGTTGTAGTCGTGCGCGAGCGCGCGGACCTCCTCGAGCGAGGGCTCGATCGACAGCGTTCCGCCCATCCCCGCGGTGTCAGCCGCGACGGCCATTGAGCACGCTTCCGGCGTCCGCAAGCGAGCGGTCGCGCCCGCGCAGCAGGACGGCGAGGTGGTACAGGACGTCGGCGGCCTCCTCGTCGACGCGCTCGTCGGTCTCCTCGCGGACCGCCCGCGTGACCTCCTCGGCCTCCTCGCGCACCTTCTCGCCGGCGAGCCCCGCATCCTCGAGCAGCGTCACGGTGTAGGAGCCCGGCGGCCGCTCGGCGGCGCGCTGCGCGAGCGTGCGGTCGAGGATCGCCAGCGCCTCGTGCGGCGCGGGCGGCTCGAGCTCGCCGTTGTGAAAGCACGTGCGCTCGCCCGTGTGGCAGGCCGGGCCGGCAGGCTCGACGAGCGCGAGCAGGGCGTCGCCGTCGCAGTCCAGGCGCAGCGCGCGCACGGCCTGCGTGTTGCCGCTCGTCGCGCCCTTGTGCCACTGCTCCCGGCGCGAGCGGCTGTAGAGATGCAGCTCGCCGCTCGCGCGCGTGCGGCGGACGGCCTCGGCGTTGGCGTAGGCCAGCGTCAGCACCTCGCCGGTTCGCCAGTCCTGCACGATGACCGGCACGAGGCCGCGTTCGTCATAGGCGATCTGCATCGGCCGTGGAGTCTAGGTCCAAGCGCCCGCGCCTCGCGCGGTGGCTCGAACCGCAGGACTGCCGGCGCCCGTGCAACTTTCGCCGCCCGCGCGCGTTTGGACTGAGATGGCACGCCCGCTCGCCCTGCTGCTCGTCCTCGCCGCCGCCGCGTCGGCCACACCCGCCGCCGCGTCCGCGGCGGGCTTCGAGGGCCGCCGCTGCACGCCGCCCGCCGGTCACCGGATCGCCGACTGCCGCGTCGGGCGACACGGCACGCCGGACCTCAGCCGCGCCGCCTGGCGCGCGCTGCGCGACGCCGAGGTCACGATCGGCGTGCGGATCGAGAGCGTCGCGCCGAACCCCGCCGCCGGCGGCGCCCGCTCGTGGCCGCTGATCGACTCGCTCGCCCAGCCGATGGGCAGGCTGGAGACGGCGCCCGACGGCCGGCTCGTGCTGCGTGGCCTGGACGGCACGCCCTATCGCGTGACGTCGTTGCGCACCCGTGGCCACGGCTGCGCCGCGAGCCTCGACCAGCAGCGCCGCTTCACGCTCCTGCAGATCATCGCGCGGGCGCCGTCGGGCGGCACGCAGGCGTTCGCCGACACCGCCGCGTTCGACCGCCAGACGGCGTCCGGGCGCGCGGCCCTCGCCGCGTTCGCCGGCCAGCGCGGCGGCGGGACCGGCTGCGGGCCCAGCGGTCGCGAGATCGGCCGCGTGCGCGGGCTCGCAGACCCGCGCGTCGGCGCGAGCGCGCACGCGCGGCTGTCGGACGGCACGCTGAACACCGTCACCGAGTACGACGCCAAGCCTGCCTTCGGCAACGTCGCCTACTTCATGTCGAACACGACGAACGTCTCCGTCGGCGGGATCGCGCGCGGGATGGTGCGCGTCGGGACGCCGGTCGCGAAGGTCGATTCCTTCGCCACCTGCGATCCCAACAGCGACGGGACGCTGACCTGGCGCTACTGGTCGATCCGCACCGGCGTGCCGGGGCGGCCGCGCCTGTACGGCTGGATCCCGGCACGCTGCCCTGCGCGCATGCGCGGGTGACGGCGCCTACGCCAGCGCGCGGACCGCGTCGACCCCGGCGCCCTCGGCGATGAAGGACCGCGCCGCGTCGAGATCCTCGCCACGCCCGACCGCGAGCGCCGCGGCGACGCGCCCCGCGGCGAAAAAGAAGACGCTGAAGCTGCCCGCCGCCGGGTCGCCGCGGACGATCTCCTCGTCCCACGCCGCCGCCGGGCCGACGTACTCGATCGTCGTCCAGTCGGCGAGATCCGACCAGAAGTACGGGACCTCGGTGTACGGCCAGCCGGCGCCGAGCATCGCGCGCGCGACGTGGCAGCCCTGCGCGGCCGCGACCTCCTCGTGCTCGATCCGCAGCCGGCGGCCGTGGATGACGCTGTCGTACTCGCACATGTCGCCCGCCGCAAAGATCCCCTCGACCGACGTGCGCAGCCCGCTGTCGCAGGCGACGCCGCCGGTCTCACCGAGCTCGAGGCCCGCCTTGCGCGCCAGCATGACGTCGGGCGTCGCGCCGACGCCGACGACGACGAGGTCGGCGTCGATCCGGCGGCCGTCCTCGCAGACGACCGCCTGCACGCGCCCCTCCTCCCCGTCCCCGGCGAACTCGACGACCTCGGCGCCGCCGGCGATCTCGATGCCATGCGAGGCGAGCAGGTCGCGGACGAACGCGCCCGCGACGGGCCCGAAGCTGCGCTCGGTCGGCAGCTCCTCTTGCATGACGAGCGCGCACTGCTTGCCGAGCAGCGTCAGCGAGGCCGCGGCCTCGGTGGCGATGTACGAGCCGCCGACGACCGCGACCCGCTCGGCCGCTTCGACGTCGTCGCGCAGCGTGTCGGCATTGCCGAGCGTGCGCAGGTAGTGGATGCCCTCGCGCTGGACGCCCTCGCATCGCAGCCGGCGCACCATCGCACCGGTCGCGACGAGCGCCTGGCCGAAGCCGACGACCTCACGGCCGAGCTTGGCCGTGCGCGCGCCGGTGTCGAGGTCCATGACGGGCGTGCGCGTGAGCAGCTCGACGTCGTTGTCGGCATACCACGCCTCGGGGTGGACGAGCGTCGACGCGCGCTCCTCGCGCCCCTGCAGGTAGCCCTTCGTGATCGGCGGGCGGTGGTACGGCGGATCCTGCTCGCGAGTCACGAGCGCGATCGAGCCGTCGAAGCCGCCAGCGCGCAGCTCGGCGGCCGCGTTCGCCGAGGCGACGCCGCCGCCGATCAGCAGGATGTCGACGTCGCGCTGGCTCATCGCCGCTCGCTCGTCACGTTGAACTCGTAGGCCATCGCGATCCCCTCCCGGTCAGCTGCGTTCGCGGACTCTAGTGTCCGCACGAGGGGGTGCTCTTACGTCTAGCGCGGGCGACCGACGCGTCGGGTCACGCGACGGGGCCTGGGGCGCGTTTGGTCATGCACGGGCGGTGTGTCGAACGACCGTCGCGTGGCATGAACACATCGCCCCGGCCTCGGCGCCGGCCCTGGCCCACGCGCGCCTGGCGCGGAAATGCTCCCTGCGAACACATTCGCGCCACGCCGGCAGCCGACCCGAACGCCCGCACCCACACGCCGTCATTGATGCAGTTCGCCAGCACCGGCGCCAGCACCACGACCGCACCGGCGCCACCGCCAGTGGATCACTACGTCTAGCGCGGCGCGATCGAAGCTATCAGGTTGCCACGATGAAACTGGATCGCGGGCGCGTCCGAACTGCACTGCAGGCGGACGTCGTAGGTGCCGGCCTCGACATCGGTTCCGGCGCTCACTGCGACCGGGATGTACCCGCCGTTTGCGATCCTCGCGTTCGTGTAGCTGCCGATCGGCCGGGCGTCGGCCGCGACGACGAGGATCCTGCATGTGACGTTGGCGTCGGCACCGGAGCCGTTCGTGGTGACGGCTTGGGCGCTGGCGACCAAGCGGCTCGGTCCGCCCGCGGTGACGGGCCCGCTCGACGAGACGTAACCGGTGCTTCCCGCGGGAACGGCCAAGCCGATGAAGTCGGCGAATGCCGTGCCGATGGGGATCGCCGCGGCCGCACCGCCCCCGGCGATCGGATCGCGCGACGCGAAGCCGGCGCGCGGGATCGCGCCGGGCGCTGAGTCGCCCTTCGGCCCCACCGGCCCGCGCGGCCCGCGCTTGAGGGCTGAGGACGTGAAGTCCTTCGCCGTCAGCGTCCCGTTGCGCACCTTGGCGCTCGTGACGGCGTTCGAGCGCAGCTGCTTGTTGCCGACGCTGTTGCGAGGCAGCTTGATCGCGGCATAGCCGGTGCCGCCGAGGGCGACGATCAGCGCGATGCATGCGACCACCATCGCGGGCGACGGGCGGCAGTTCAGGACACGGCGCATCAACGCGGGATCGTACGGCACCTGCCGTCATTCGATCCCCAGCCGGTCCAGGAGACCGTCGTCGCCGCGCCAGCCGCGGCGCACGCGTACCGACAGGTCGAGGTGCACGTGCGTGCCGAGCTGGCGCTCGAGCTCACGTCGCGCGGCGATGCCGATCGCCTTGATCATCCGGCCCTGGGCGCCGATCAGGATGCCCTTCTGCGACTCGGCCTCGACCCAGGCCAGCGCCTTGACACGCGTGAGGTCCTCGCGCTCGGTGTCGATCTCCTCGACGTGGACCTCGACGGCGTGCGGAACCTCCTGGAACGTGCGGCGCAGGATCTGCTCGCGGATGAGCTCGGCCAGCAGGACCGACTCCGGCTGGTCGGAGGGGTCGCCGACGTCGAAGAAATGCGGGTTCTCGGGCAGCAGGCCGACGAGGTGCTCGACGAGCGCGTCGACGCCCGTGCCCTTGCGCGCAGACAGCGGGAAGATCTCCTCCGAGACGCCGAGCTCGGCGGCGGCCTGCAGCGCCGCGAGCGTGTGGGCGCGGTCGAGCCGGTCGACCTTGTTGACGACGATCGCGACCGGTATCTCGGCCCGCGCCAGGGCGCCCGCGATGAAGCGGTCGCCCGGCCCGACGCCCTGCTCGCCGTTGAGCAGCAGCAGCGCCGCGTCGGCGTCGGCGAACTCGCGCTCGACGCGCGACTGCATCCGCTGCGTCAGCGCGTCGCGCGGGCGCTGCACGCCGGGCAGGTCGACGAGCACGAGCTGGGCGTCGCCGCGCATCGCGATCCCGCGGATCGCGCGCCGCGTCGTCTGCGGCTTGTCGGAGACGATCGCGATCTTCTGGCCGACGATCGCGTTGACGAGCGTCGACTTGCCGACGTTCGGACGGCCGGCCAGCGCGACGAAGCCGGCGCGCGTGGTCACGGCCCCCACCGGGCTCCGCTCACGCGTCGCTGTCGGGCGAGACCCAGGTCATGATCTCGCGCTGCACGGCGAGCATCTCGCCGTCGTCGGTCTCGTGGTCCATGCCCGTCAGGTGCAGCGCGCCGTGGACGATCGCCTCGCGCAGATCGGCAGTGTGCTCCGGGCAGATGACGATGTCGCCGAGCTCGCGCGGGCCCGGCACGGGATCGCTGCCGTCGATCGGAAACGACAGGACGTCGGTCGGACCGGCCTGCTCGCGGTGGACCGCGTTCAGCTCGGCGATCCGCTCGGCGCTGACGAACTCCAGCGCGACGTGGCCGCTGTCGATACCGGCCGACCCGAGCGCGAGCGCGAGCAGGCGTTCGATCTCCTCGAGCGGCAATATCGGACCCCCCCGGCCGAGGACGTCGATCTCGAGGGCCTCGTCGGTCAAGCGCGGCGGCGGTCCGCGGACCGCAGCTCCGACGTGCGGTTCTCGGCGTGCTCGGCGTAGGCCTCGACGATGCGCTGCACGAGCCGGTGGCGCACGACATCCTCGCCGCCGAAGCGCACGAACTCGATCCCCTCGATGCCCTGGAGGATGTCGCCGATGACGACGAGCCCCGAGCCCTCGTGCTTGGGCAGGTCGATCTGCGTCACGTCGCCCGTGACCACCATCTTCGAGTTGAAGCCCAGCCGCGTGAGGATCATCTTCATCTGCTCGGGCGTCGTGTTCTGGGCCTCGTCGAGGATGATGAAGCTGTCGTTCAGCGTGCGCCCGCGCATGAACGCCAGCGGCGCGACCTCGATCTGGCCGCGCTCGAGGTACGTCGCGACCTTCTCGGCGTCGAGCATGTCGTGCAGCGCGTCGAAGAGCGGGCGCAGGTAGGGATCGATCTTCGCCATCAGGTCGCCGGGCAGGAAGCCGAGCCGCTCGCCGGCCTCGACGGCCGGGCGCGTGAGGATGATCCGGTTGACCTCGCGGCGGCTCAGCGCGGCGGCCGCGAGGGCGACGGCGAGGAACGTCTTGCCGGTGCCCGCGGGCCCGATGCCGAACGTGATCGTGTTCTTGCGGATCGAGTCGACGTAGTGCTTCTGGTTGACGGTCTTCGGCGCGACCTGCTTGGAGCGGTGGCGCCAGACGACGTCCTCGAGGATCTCGGCGGGCGAGCGCTGCTGGTCGAGCGCGCCGGTCACGGCGGCGATCGTGCCCGGCGCGATGTCGTGGCCCTGCTCGATGAGGTCGGCGAGCTCGCGCACGACGATCGCCGCGGCGTCGACCGCCTGCTCCTCGCCGTCGAGCGTGATGACGTTGCCGCGCAGGAACAGGTCGCAGGCGACATGCCCCTCGAGCGCGCGCAGGACCGCGTCGCCGCTGCCCGCCAGCTCGGTCGCAGCCTGGTTTGAGAGCTCGATCTGGCGGCGCATCAGCGGCTCAGCGCCTCGCGCACGAGCGCCGAGACGCGCTTGCCGTCGGCGCGGCCGTCGACGACCGCCATCGCCGCCTTCATGACCTGGCCCATGTCCTTCGGCGACTGCGCGCCCGTCTCGGCGACCGCGGCGGCGACGATCGCGCGCAGGTCATCGTCGGGCAGCTCGGCCGGCAGATAGGTCTCGATGATGCGCGCCTCGGCCTCCTCGCCGGCAGCGAGCTCGGCGCGGCCGGCGTCGCGAAACATGGTCGCGGACTCCAACCGGCGCTTGCGCTCGCGGCGCAGGACGGCGAGCTCGTCGCCGCTGCCTTCCTTGACGGCCTTCTGCAGCTCGCTGAGGACCAGTCGCAATGCGCCGACACGTTCCTTCTCGCCGGCCCGCAGCGCGGAGGCGACATCCTGCTTGACCGTGTCGACCAACGTCATCTGCGTTCAGGATACGCGCCCTGCGGATGACGCCGCCGGGCGGCGCTAGCGGGCGGCGCCGTCACTGCTCTCGGCCGCGGCAGGGCTCGCCATGCGGTCCGCGCCCGCGCCGTTGTGGCCGCTCTCCTCGTCGACGAGCGACGCGCCGAGCGAGCGCACCTCGCCGAGCCGCCCGAGCTCGGCCGTGTCGCGGCCGAAGAGCAGCCCGATGTTCCAGTCGACGAGCAGCCGCGCGCGGCGGCCGATGCCGGGCATCATCGCGAGGTGGTAGGAGCGCGCGAGCATCCACGCCGGCGCGCCGCTCCACGTGATCGGGCCCGTCGTCGCGACCGCCTTGCGCCGGCCCATGTCGACGAACACGCCCTTCGTCTTGTACTCAAAGCGCCGCGAGCGGCCCGAGCCGCCGAGCGCGCTGGCGACGTTGCGACCGACGACGCGTCCCTGGCGGATCGCGTGCTGGGCCGTCGGCGGGCTGGGCATGCCCTTGCGGGCTGGATCGGGCACCGCGGCGCAGTCGCCAATCGCCCAGACATTGTCAAAGCCCTTGACCTGCAGACGGCTGTCGGTGTCGATCCGTCCCCTCTCGTCGAGCGGCAGCCCGAACTTGGCGACGACCGGATGCGGCTTGACGCCCGCGGTCCAGACGAGCGTGCGCGTCGGCACGACCTCGCCGTCGCTCAGCCGGGCGCTGCGGGCCGTGACCTCGTCGAGCGTCGTCTTCGTACGGATCTCGATGCCGCGGAAGCGCAGCTCGCGGACGGCGAAGTCGGCGAGCTTGGGGCCGATCTCCGGCATCACGCGCTCGCCCGCCTCGACGAGGATCCAGCGCATGCCGCTGACGCGGCAGCGCGGATAGAGGTCCATCACGTCGGCGGCGAAGTCCTGCAGCTCGGCGAGCCCCTCGAGGCCGGCGTAGCCGGCACCGACGAAGACGTACGTGAGGTACTCGCGGCGCGCGTCGCCGTCCTCGAGCGTCTCGGCGATCTCGAGCGTGCGGATGACGTGGTTGCGCAGCGCGATCGCCTCGGGCAGCGACTTCAGCGCCCTGCCGTGCTCGGCCAGGCCGGGAATCGGCAGCGTGCGGCTGACCGAGCCGACGGCGACGACGAGCTGGTCGTAGCGCAGGTCCTCCTCGCTGCCGTCCAGCGAGCGCACGTGGATGACGTTGCGCTCCGGCGAGGCGCCGGTGATCTTGGCCAGCCGCAGGTGGATCGAGTCGTGCAGCTCCTCGCGCAGCGGCACGACGACGTGGCGCGGCTCCAGCGTGCCCGCCGCCGCGCCGGGCAGCAGCGGCGTGTAGAGCATGAAGTTGTCCTCGGTGACGAGCCGCACGCGGGTGCTTTGCGGCGGCAGGACGCGGGCGAGCGTGCGAGCGGCGTAGAAGCCGCCGAATCCGCCGCCGGCGATGAGGACGTTCCAGGCCATGGGCATCGCAGGGTAGCCCGTCGATCGCCTACCCTAACGAGCGCATGACGGTGCGTCCGGCAACCGTCGTCGACGCCGTCGCGCCACGCATGTCGAAGTTGCCGGCGCGCACGTCGACGAAGCTGCCCAACGCGCCGGGTTGCAGCGTGCGGGTCTGGCCGGCGATCGTGACCTGCACGGGCCAGCGCTCGCGCGCGAGGCCGTAGACGATCGTGCGGCTCTCGGGGTGCCCGCGGTGCTGGACGGCGACGAGCAGCCCCGCGCCGCCCGGCGGCCCGCAGGCACCCGAGACGTCGGCTGGAAGCTTGCGGAACCTCCGCGTCTCCTCGTACGTGCCGAGCGTGCCGTTCAGCAGGCGCCCGACGGCGACGCACTCCTCACCGGCCGGGTTCGTGAAGACGCGCAGTGCCCACGGCGGCCCGCCATTCGGGTCCGGGGCCGCACTCGTCGCGATGACACCGGGATCGGCGGCCGGCGCGACCTTCTGCGGGATCCGGTCGCCGGGCTTGTCGGGACCCTCGCTGTCGAGCAGCCGCTGAGCGACCGCGACGCCCCCGGCAGAGACGATCGCCGCGACCGCGACGAGCAGCCAGCGCCGCCAGCGCCCGCGCCGCAGGCGCTGCGCGACGCGACCCTCGATCTCGATGTCGCGCGCGGCCGCCTCGCGCAGCTTGTTTCGCAGCCCGCGGAACGCGGGTGGCAGCTCGTCGGGCGTCATGCGTCTGCGAGCACGTCTTTGACCTTGCTGCCGAGGAAGCCCTGCATCGTCCTGAGCCCGCGGGAGACCCGCGCGCGGATGACGTCCGGTGTCGTTTCGAAGTCTGCCGCGATCTCAGCGTATCCGCGTTCCTCGAGGACGCGTGCCCGGATCGCCGCCGCCTGCTCGGGCCGCACTGCGTCGAGCGCCTGCGCAACGCGCTCGCGCAGCACCTCGATGCCGGCCTGGCGGTGCAGGTACTCGATGTCCTCTGTGCCGAGGCTCGGCCGCTCGATCCCCAGGCGCGCGAGCGCCGCGCGCTCGATGCGCCCCTTGCGCCAGTACGCGTGCAGCAGGCTGCGCGCGATCGCGAACAGCCAGCCCTGCTCCTCGTGCGCGTTGCGGCCGCGGAACTGGCGCCGGCGCTCGAGCGCGAGCGCGAACGTCTCGGCCGTGAGATCGACCGCGATCTCCGGATCGAGCACGCGGGGCACGAAGTAGACCGAGACGCGCTGGACATAGCGCTCGTAGAAGGCGGCGAACGCGTCGGCGTCGCGGAAGCTGCGCGCAAGGAGCGATTCGCGGCTTACGCCGGGCTCGGGTGATGTCGGCTCTGCCACAGGACAGACCTTGCCACGTCGGCCGCTGGGTGCGAAGAAAACGGTCACAACATCACGGTGCTGCCCTCGTAGTGGGCATGAACGGCGCATCGCAAGATTTCCTGCGACGACTGACGACGCCGCTGCTGCTGCTCGTGCTCGTCTGCTGCTTCTCCTTCGGGGCGGTCGTGCGCGCCGCGCTCGCGGCGGACAACTTCCACACGACCTGCGTCCCGCACGGGTTCGTCCACGGCAACAGCTTCAGCGACGGCTCGTTCTTCGCCCGCGTCGACCCCGGCTGCGGGTCGACGCTGCGCAGGTGCGACCTCTACACATGGGGCTCGTTCGTCGGCGGCCAGACCGTCACCGGCTCGAGCGCCACGTGCAACGCCTGGTCAAGCGACTTCGGGACCTTCACGGAGTGCGCCTCGACGGCGCACCTCGCGAACTCGGGCGTCTTCTCCGACCACGTCCACAAGGCCGCGAACTGGTGCGGCTGACGCCCGTCAAGCTCGGCGCCGCTGCGCTCGCCGCCGGAGCGCTCGGCGTGTCGGCAGCGTCGGCCGTCGTCGGTGCGCTGCCCACGTCCACGCCGCAGAGCTCGGTTCCGGTGGTCGGCAGCGAGAGCATCGGGCCGATCGCCCCGGACCCGGAGGGCGACCTGGACTGGGCGCTGCGCGTGTACACGAGCACGAGCGGCGCCAGTTGCGTCGAGGTCGGGCGCCTGAGCGGCGGCCGCTTCGGCCAGATCGATGCGCGCAACGCCTTCCACGTGCTCCCGCTCGACGCGAGCGGCACCTGCGGCGACCTCACGGCCGACCCGACGATCCTCGCCGTCAACGTCTATCCGGCGCGCAGGGACCGCGAGGCGCGGACCGTCGTCTTCGGCCGCGCCGGCCCCGACGTCGCCGGCGCCCTCGTGCGGCGGCGCGACGGCTCGCTGCAGGCGCGCCCCGCGATCGGCGCGGCCGGCGGGTTCGTGCTGCCGCTCGCGGGCATGATCGCCGCGAGCGAGCTGCCGGTGACGATCACGCTCGACGACGGCCGAAACCGGGTCTACGACTTGAGCTGAGTTCGTCACAACATCGCGGCGTATGACTCCTATCGTCAGCCAGGCGTGTCCACGGCTGCCCTCCGTTTCCCCGTGGAGGCGCGCCGTGGCTCGTCGGGCGGCCGCTCGAGCGTAAGCGCTGCCCACACGCCGCGCTCCCGGCGCTCTCGCTCGCGGAGCCGGTGGCCGGCGGCGAACGCTACTGCGATCGCGCCGGCCTCGGCGCGCAGCAGGCCGCCTGCGACGAGCACGCGTGGCGGCTCGCCGTCGAAGCCGCAACGCGCGACGTGCTCCAGCAGCGGGCGCAGGAGGTTCGCCACGACCGTCCGCGCCGACGGCGCCAGGCCGCCGTGGCGCAGGTCGCCGTGCCGGACCTCGAGCTCGACGCCGTTGACCCGCGCGTTCTCGCGCGCGGCGGCGACCGCCTCGCGTTCGTGATCGATCGCGCGGACCGGGCCCCAGCCGAGCTTCGCCGCGGCGATCGCGAGCACGCCGGAGCCCGAGCCGAGGTCGACGAGCGGCCCACCCGGTGTCAGCTCGAGCAGCGCCTCCAGGCACAGCCGTGTCGTGTCGTGCGCGCCGGTACCGAAGGCCTGGTTGGGATCGATGACGATGTCCAGCAATCCCGTCCGCGCGGCCGATGGGTCGGCCCACGGCGGGCGCACGTGCAGCCGGCCGCCGACGGTGACCGGCCGGTGGAAGTCGCGCCAGCGCGACGCCCAGTCGTCGGCGACCTCCGTCGTCATCACGTCGACGAGCGCGGCACCCGCGGCGGCGCGCAGGTCGGGCAACGTCGGCAGCTCGCCGGCGGCGCCGTAGACCGCGTACTCGATCGTGTCCCCGCGGTCGACCTCCTCGACGCCCGCGGGCGCAAGCTCGAGCAGCTCCGCGAGCGCGACCTCGGCGTCGGCCCGCGCGACGCGGATCGCCAGCCGGATCATCGCGAGCGGCCACCTGTCGGCTCGGCACCGGCGACAGTCGGGCAATGACGCGCTGTCACCCGTGCAGGACGCGCTTGAGCTTGGAGAACATCGACTCCTCGGACGTCGTGTTCGCGTCGGTCATCGTCTCGGCGAGGCGCTTCATCAACCGCTTCTGCTCGTCGCTGAGCTGGCGCGGGATGATGACGTTGACGATGACGCGCATGTCGCCGCGACGACCCGGACGGCGCAACAGCGGCATGCCGCGCCCGCGCAGCTCGTAGGACTCGCCGGGCTGCGTTCCCGGCCGGACGTGGACGTCCTCGCTGCCGTCGAGCGTCGGCACCTCGAGCTTTGCGCCGAGCGCCGCCACCGGCGCGGGCACGTCGAGCACGGTGATGAGGTCGTCGCCGTCGCGGATGAAGCGCGCGTGCGGCTTGACCTGCACGTGCACGTAGAGGTCGCCCGCCGGCCCGCCGGCGTCGCCCGCATGGCCGCGGCCGGCGACACGGATCCGCTGCCCCTCGGCAATCCCGGCCGGGATGTCGACGCTGACGGCGTGCGTGAGCAGCTCGCGGCCGCGCCCGGCGCAGCGCGCGCAGCGCTTCTCGGCGACCTTGCCGTCGCCGCCGCAGACGTCGCAGGAGACCGTCCGCGCGATCTGGCCGAAGGGCGTGCGGCTGACGGCTTGCAGGACGCCGTTGCCGTTGCAGCGCCCGCACGTCTTGATCGGCGTACCCGGCTCGGCGCCGTTGCCGTGGCAGCGCTCGCAGCGGTCGACGACCTCGTAGCGCACGTCGACCGGCGTTCCGGCGACGGCCTGCTCGAGGTCGATCTCGACCGCGACCTGGACGTCGCCGCCCGAGCGCGGGCCGGCCCCGCCGCCGAAGCCACTGAAGCCGCCGCCACCGCCGCCGAAGAACGCCTCGAAGAGATCGGAGATCGAGCCGAAGCCCTCGAAGTTCGGGCTCTGGCCGCCGCGCCGCAGGCCGTCGTGGCCGTAGCGGTCATAGACCTGGCGGCGCTCGGGGTCGGACAGGATCTCGTATGCCTCGGCGGCCTCCTTGAACTTCTCCTCGGCGTCGGGATCGTGGTTGTTGACGTCCGGGTGCAGCTCGCGCGCGAGCTTGCGAAACGCCTTCTTGACCTCGCCCTCGTCGGCGTTGCGGCCGACGCCGAGGACCTCGTAGCAGTCGCGCTTCGTCACGCGTCGTACACGTCTTCGACGAAGCGGGACAGCTGCGCCGCGGCGTCGCGCACGACGCCGATCGTCAAGCCGTAATCCATCGCGACAGGGCCGATCAAGGAGACCGTGCCCAGCGGCCGCAGCGGCAGGCCGTAGCCGGCCGCGACCATCGCCAGCGAGCGCAGCGCCGGCGCTTCGTTCTCAGCGCCGATGCGCACGATGACGTCGCGCTCGTCGAGCGCCGTGCGCAGCATCTCCAGCAGGGTGACGCGGCCCTCGAGCATCTGCATGAGCTCGTTGATCTGCGCGAAGTCCTGAACGCGGTACTCGGAGAAGAGCCGCGCGGCGCCGTCGACGTAGAGCGAGTCCTCGGCGGTCGCCGCAAGGTTCCTGAAGGCCGGCATGAGCCGGTCCAGGAAGCTGCGCTCGCTGTGCGACAGGGACGGGTCGGCGAGCCGCGCGTGGAGCTTGCGCGCGCCGAGGCCTAGGCCCGTCAGCTGCTCGTTGAGGAACTCTGCCGCCCACGCGACAAGGCCGCTGTCGACGGGCGCGTCGAATGCCAGCACGCGCTTGGACACGCCGCCGGTCGACGTGATGATCACGATCATCACGATCTGCGGCTGCAGCATGAGCACCTCGACGTGGCGGATCGTCGCGGTGTCCAGCGGCGGCGCCGAGACGATCGCGAGCAGGTTCGTTATCTGCGACAGCGTCTCCGTCGTGGCGCGCATCGCGGCGTCGACCTCGCGGCGGGTGAGCTCGAGCTCGAGCGTCGCGCCCGTGCGGGTGGCGGGCAGCAGGCGGTCGACGAAGTAGCGATAGCCCGAATCGGTCGGCACCCGGCCCGCGGACGTGTGCGGATGGGCGAGCAGACCGAGCTCCTCGAGCTGGGCGAGCTCGTGGCGCACGGTCGACGGGCCGGCCTGCAGCTCAGGGTCGGCGGCCAGCGTGCGCGATGCCACGGGCTGGACCGTCGCCTGGTAGGCGAGGACGACCTTGCGCAGGATCTGCTCTTGGCGGGGCGTGAGCATCCACTCGATTGTACGAGCGGCGCCCGCCGGGCTTCCGGCGGGTGCCTCCCGAACGCGCCCCGCGCAGGATCAGTCGTCGTCGGGGTCGTCGGCGCCGTCGTTGGGGTCAAGCGACGGATCGTCGCCCACGTCGTCGCCCGCCTCGGGGCCCTCTGCGGCGCCGCTCTTGCCGGCGGCGCGCTTGTTGGCCTTCAGCATCTTCTTGCCCGCGCGGACACAGCGCGCGAAGGCGGACTTGCGCTCTCCCCGCGCGCGCTTCTTGCTCAGCGCGCGGCATGCCTTCTTCGGCGAAGCAGACTCGCCGCTGGCGAGCTTGGTCATCGCGTCGAGGCACTTCGCGCGTGCGCCGGCCTTGCCCTTGGGCCCGCAATGCTTGCCGTAGGCGCGCTCCTGGGCCTTCGCGGCGGCGGGCGCCTTCGGTGACGGGCCGGCGGCGAGCGCGGTGGGGGCGAGCACGAGCGTGGCGAGGATCGCAACGAGTCCCGCAACCCAGGGTCGGTGGTTCAGCATCGGTTGTCTCCTTCGGAGGCTGGGCGGCCTGCGGGGCGCAGGACCCTGGCTATGCGTGCCCGCCTCGCGACGGGGTTGCCCTTGTCGTGGATACGGGTTCAGACCTGATATCGGCCGCGATCGTCGTAACTGCAGCGCCGGGTTCGAGCACACATCGCGATACGCCGAAACCCCTGGGGGTTGACTCGCTCCGGCGTGCGGAGATATGTTCGCGTGTGAGGAGACGGGTCTGTATCTCTCGCTCGGACGTGAGCACGGAGAGCGCGGACCACGGGCCAGGATGCAGGCACGGCCGCCGCCCAGCACGTACGCGGCGGTTGCAGCGTGCGATGGATCAACAGCGAGGAGACAGAACGCATGTCCGATTACGACCCGAGGACCGATACCGGCATTCCCACGGAGCCGGTCGGGTCGCTTCCGCGGCCGGCCAAGCTCCAGGCCGCCTACGCCGACTACGACGCCGGCAACATCTCCAAGGACGACCTCGAGAAGCAGCAGGATGCGGCGGCCAAGGACTCCATCGAGCGCGAGGAGGCGACGGGCCAGCCGATCAACTCCGACGGCGAGCAGCGCTGGTCGTCGTTCGCGACGTACCCGATCACGGACACCCTCACAGGCACCGGCCTCGCTCCCAACCTCGGCCCGGACGGGCAGTTCTTCGCAATCTTCGCCGACGGCCACGGCCGCCAGCTGCCGAAGCTCACGGGCGGGCCGCTGAAGTACAACCAGTACGCGGCCGACACGCTCGCCAAGTCGCTGCCGTACGCGACGAAGCCGCTCAAGCAGGCGGTGATCGCGCCGTCGATGCTCGCGCTCCTGTACCCGCTGAAGGACCCGGTCGCGGGCTACTCGCGTGAGGAGTTCGAGGAGGACATCGTCCAGGAGTGCGTGACGGACATCCGCAAGGCCTTCGAGGTCGGCGCCAAGCGCGTCTCGATCGACTTCACCGAGGGTCGCTTGGCGACCCGCGAGGATCCGCGCAACCCGTGGACCGGTGCCGGCCTGCTGCCGCACTTCATCGAGCTCAACAACCGCGTGCTGGCGAACTTCTCCGACGAGGAGCGTCAGAGCATCGGCATCCACACGTGCCCCGGCGGCGACCGCGACTCGGTCCACTCCGCGGACGTCCCCTACAACAACCTCCTGCCGGAGATGTTCAAGATCAACGCCGGCTACTTTCTGATCCAGCTCGCCTCCGAGCGCGACAGGGACTCCGTCTACGAGTCGATCGGACAGCACAGCCGCGACGATCAGATGTGCTACATCGGCGTCACCGTGACGCAGTCGCCGCGGCCCGAGAGCGCGCAGGAGATCTGCGACGCGATCGTGCGCGCGGCCGACTTCATCCCGAAGGAGCGCCTCGGCACGACCGACGACTGCGGATTCTCCCCGTTCTCGATCGACGAGAAGCCCAACCACGGCTCGCCGGACTACGCCCGCGAGATCGCGTTCCAGAAGATCGCCAACCGCGTCGAGGGCACGCGCCGCGCCGCCGAGAAGCTCGGCGTCAGCTAGGCGTCTGGGCGGCGGCAGCTCCCGTTCTTCGCGACGGCCCGCCATCTGGCGGGCCGTATGCGTCACCTCCTGCGCCGAGTTGCCGCAAACGTGTGTGGTTCTGTGACCGCAGGGGCGCGACGATCCGGGCCATGTCCGGGGTGGCGTGGCGAGCTAGTGCAGTGTCTCGGTTTTAGTTGGTGATTGAGTTGAGGGCGAGGCGTCCGCGGCGGACCTTCTCGAGGATCTGGTCGGCGGTTGCTGTCCAGACGAATGGCTTGGGGTCGTCGTTG
>Ga0136617_10000328_pt1 | contig 38951 bp, 38 predicted proteins | sample AntDrymUQ3222106_2_FD_129672 | JGI IMG/M metagenome (GOLD analysis project Ga0136617, IMG submission 129672) | Polar desert sand microbial communities from Dry Valleys, Antarctica - metaG UQ322 (21.06) | ecosystem: Environmental > Terrestrial > Soil > Desert | place: Antarctica: Dry Valley... | reverse complement strand
GTTCGGCATCAGCACGCCGAAGTTTGAAGAATCGAGAATCAATCAGGCGATGGTCGGCATCGCGGCGGAAAAATATCTCGTCGCCGATTCGAGCAAATTCGGCAAAAACAGCCTCTCGCGGATTGTTTCGCTGTGGGAAATGAATGGCGTTATATGCGACGAGGGCTTGCCCGTCGAATACCAGGATGAAATTAAATCACGCGGCTTGCAGCTCATATTGGTCTAATAAAAATTATCGGCCACAATAAAGTTTTCAATGGAAGGTGTAAGAAATGACTGAAGAAAAATTGTCTCGGCGCGAGATGTTGCGAAATGCGGCTCTGGGGAGCATCGGATTAGGACTCTTCGGCACTAGCGCAGTCGGTGCGGAAAAGAGCGAAGAACTATTGGAAAACCTAATCGCGGGTAAACCTGCGAAAGGTAAATCAATGATTGGTGTGCCGTTTGAGAGACACGAAACGGTGCGTTTGGCGGTTATCGGGACAGGTTTGCGCGGACGTAATGTTTTGAATGAATTTTTGAATGTGCCGGGCGCGAAAGTAACCGCGCTGTGCGATATAGTGCAGGAGAAAGCCGATATAGCAAGAGCGATGGTGGAAAAAGCCGGACAGCCCACGCCTGCCGTCTATGTCAAAGGCGACCGCGGCTTTGAGGAATTAGTCAGGCGCGACGACATTGATTACGTTTATATCGCCACGCCTTGGGAATGGCACGTGCCGCAACAGCTTGCCGCGATGAACGCTGGAAAGCACGTCGGTTCAGAAGTTCCGGCGGCTTACACGCTGGGAGATTTGTGGAAACTTGTTGATACATCGGAACGCACGCGCAAGCATTGTATGATGCTCGAGAATTGCTGTTACGGCTATGAGGAACTGCTGGTTTTGAACATCATCCGCGCCGGACTCTTGGGCGAATTGGTTCACGGCGAAGGCGCATATAACCACGATTTGCGCCAAGTTTTGTTTGAGACCAAAAACGAAGGACTCTGGCGGCGGGCGCATCACATCTTGCGCGACAGCAATCTTTATCCCACGCACGGACTCGGACCCGTGGCGAATTATATGAACATCAATCGCGGCGACAAGTTTGAGTATATGGTGGCGATGAGTTCGGGTAGCTTGGGCTTGCAGGAGTATCGCAAAGAAAAGCTCGCGGCGCACGATCCGCGCCAAAAAGAAGTTTATAAATGTGGTGACTACAACACAAATCTTATCAAAACCAACAAAGGGCGCTCGATTCTGGTTCAGCATAATGTTACTTCGCCGCGTCCTTACGACCGCATCAACTTGATTCAAGGCACGAAGGGCGTTTTCCGCGATTATCCTGCGCGGATTTACATCGAAAAGGACAAAGGCGGTCATCAGTGGCAGCAGATTGACGCTTATAAGGAAAAATACGAACATAATTTGTGGCGCAGGATCGGCGAGCAGGCACGAAAACTCGGCGGACACGGGGGGATGGATTATTTGATGTGCTACCGATTAGTCCAATGTATGCGCGAAGGCTTAGTTCCTGATATGGAGGTTTATGATGCGGCGGCGTGGAGCGCGCCGGGACCTTTGAGCGAAATTTCCGTCGCCAGAGGTTCGGTGCCGGTTAAGTTTCCCGACTTCACGCGCGGACTTTGGCGGCAAACACGTAATTCGATTGCAGACCAGCCGCTACTGTCTTTTGACACAGAAGAAATAAAATATTCGACTTTCAACAGAGGTTAAGAAAAGAGGAATTGAATTTTTATCTAAGAGAGAATTCGAAGGTAAACATTGAACCAAAGCAAACAAACAGTTGAACCTCTATCATTTATGGAGATTCTGGCGCTGCCATCAACCGAAAAAGAAGCGCGCGGATTGCTTCATACCCCGCAAGAAATTCAACAGCAACCTTCAACCTGGCTGGAGACTTTTCAGATTTTGAAAAGCCGGCAACGCGATTTAAAGGAATTTTTGCGAGAGAGTGGTTTGGGTGGGGTTAGCAATAAGGAAGTCGGCGTCTGTTTGATCGGCGCCGGAACGTCCGATCATATCGGAGGTTCATTAACCGCGCTTCTAAAAAAGGAGTGGAAATGCCATGTTGAGGCAGTTCCAAGCACGGACTTGCTGACCGAAATGGACGAGTATATAGCTTCCGCGCCGGCGAGCACCCACCACCTCTGGATTTCTTTTTCTCGTTCCGGCGACAGTTATGAAGGTGTCACCGTCATTCAGAACGCTTTGGAAAAATATCCTCAAATCCGGCACGTAATCGTTACTTGTAATAAAGCCAGTCGAATGGCAAATGAAATCGCCCGTGATAAATCCAATGTTTTCTGCCTCGCGTTAGACGAGAAAGTCAATGATTTGGGGCTGGCGATGACCGGCTCTTTCACGAATATGGTCGTCGCCGGTCATTGTCTGGCGCACATTTTGGATTTGGACGAATACCAGCCGATTTTGGAAACATTGTCGAAGGTCGGGGCGGAAAGGTTGCCGGAGATTGCCCGACTAGCCGAAGAAACGGCTTCGAATGATTACTCGAGAATCTGCTTTCTCGGCAGCGGTGCGCTGAAAAGCGTCGGGAAGGAAAGCGCTTTGAAAGTGATGGAACTGACCGCCGGGCATTACAGCGTTATGAGCGAATCGTTTCTCGGATTGCGCCACGGTCCCCTTTCGTGGCTCAACCACGATTCTTTGGTGATCGGCTTTCTTTCAAACTATGCCGATAAACTGAGGATCGAACTTGGTCTGCTCGAAGAACTAAGCGAAAAAGGCGCGGCAAAAAACATTCTCGCCGTCTTGCCGCAGGGAGATGTGAATGTGTCGGAATATGTCGACTCCAAACTAATCCTCAATATTCCCGACTGGTTCGACGACAATTACCGCCCGCCGGTTGATATTTTATTCGCGCAGTGTCTGGGACTTTTCGCGTCGCTACGCCGTCATTTAAAACCCGACGCACCGAGTGCAGACGGAAAAATCCAGAGAGTGGTTTCGCAAATCGGTTTTGCCGGCTTAAGTCTTTCGGATTAAATCGAAAAAAAACCCTTGGTAACTGAAACATCAGCCCCGCTAGCAAGGTTATTTGCGAGACTGCAATGTTCTCATGATTGCAGCGTGTAAAACGATCATCACCAACCCGCCGACAAGTGGGACGACCAGCCCCGCGCGTAACGCGCCGTAGTGAGAGGATGCGAGTCCGACCAGCCATGGGAACACGGCCGCACCCAATCCAGCCAGGATAAATAGGGTACCGGTGAGGCGGCTCGCGTCCTGCCCGAATCGCTCAGTGAAGAGGGCGATGGTAGTGGGAAAGACGGGAGCCAGGCCCAGTCCAGCAAGACCTACTCCAATCAGGACAGGCTCTATTGTCGTACCCAGACGAATAACGACCAAGCCGCTCAAGGCAACAAACATACCGACGAGAACCATTCGGGTTTCGCGTATACCTCGTAGGACAAACGGGGCTGTGGCCCTACCCGTCAACAAACCAGCCCAGAAGAGTGATGGCGCCACAGCCCAGGAAAGTTGTGACGAGGGACCGAGTCGCTGAACGTATGAGGCGATCCAACCTCCTGTTGCCGACTCCGTCCCGATGTTGACAAAAACCAGCGCGGCCGTGAGTAGTGCGTATGGAGTGATCCAGAGGCGTATAGCTCCAGAACTGGTTGCCTCTTTGGCTTTCACAGCAACTGGTAGCACGACGGAGCTACGCCGGACAAGCACGCCGATCACGATCAAGGGGGCAGCCACACAGAGTAGCGCGATCGTGAACCCGACCGAGCGCGACAGGGTAGGGACCAGCACTGGGCCGCTGACTGCCCCGACTCCCCAGGCGAGGTTTAAGAGGTTAAGCGCAGCCGCGCGTCGGCCGATATTAAGTTCCGAGATCAGCAGATTAATCGTGGGGATGGTGAGTCCGAGTGACAGTCCCGTTCCGGAAATTGACAGCACGCCCATCACCCACGGCTCGAAGCCAAGACAAGCTGTACTGGCCGCCATCAAGCCGAAGCCCGCTACCAACGGCGGCAAAAACCCAAACCGCTTGATGAGCAGGCCGGACAGCGCTGAACCCACGATTGCGCCAGCCGACTGAACGACGAAAAGCGCGCCCGCACCGGCGTCGTCAAGCCGCCAGCGGGCCGATAGCAAAGGTAGGATCGGGCCGAGCAACGTGTTGACGATGCCTATCAAGACAAACCCGATGTGCAGCAGCAGGACCACTTGGCTTGCGCGTGGAGACCCCACCATTAATTGATCGCTCTGTTGCATAGCATTCGCGCCAGCAAGTTTCGGGCGTTCACAGACCAGCAGTCAGGATAGTTTAGTAAGAGTCTTGCGGCAAAATTTTCTTGGGAGTCTTTCCGTCGAACGGATGCAGGTGTAGCCCAATGAAAGCGAACTAGATCATCGTCGAATGCCTAAAAAGGTGCTGATCGCGATTCTCAAGACTCTATGAAATTGGTAACTTTCACGAGTAGAGAACGGGAAAGAATGTGAAGTGAAATTGCCGAGTTCCGCTGATGTATTTGAGACTGTACTTCGGCAAGCGAGCACGCCCGCTTCACGAACGTCCTTTGAACCCGGCGCATACCATTGAGCATGTCATTAAGGACACGAGGTCGGTGGCAGGAATTCTACAAAGAACGACCACAGGAATCTCTGGGAACATCACGGGCGAGTACATCAGTCGTATCGGAACGTTTGGTTAAAGACGATCACAGCACACACCTGAGTAACGGCTAGCTAGATTGGGTTCGATTTTCTTCTTAATCCAATGTACGATGCGATCCTTGAACAAGCGTCCCTGGAATTGAACGCGTCTTAATCCGAGTTGAGTTGTCTGCTTCGAAAGAGGCGAATCTCGCGCAGCGATCCAGGGCAAGGAGATATCGTGGATCTATATCACGATGCAGGCTAGTCCGAGTTTTGCACGCAGTGAAACTCGAGCACCCGATCTTGGCAGTTTATGCTCTCACCCTGAACTCCACACGGTGAGGGTCAGCCGCAATTGAGGAGACTCACAAGCCTATGGCTCTCACCGGGCGACACTCATCCGAATCCGTCGAGCAAGGTAGGTCGACATGATTACCGTTACCGGTCGTGTCCTCGATGAAGAGCGTAAGCCGCTGTCAAGCGTAAAGGTCGTCGCGCTGGGCGACTGGTTGCTCACCTCCGATAAGCTTGCCAAGCCTGTCGCGGTCGACGATGGCGGACGTTTCACTCTTAAAGTCGAGAGCCTCGAGGCGGTCGAAGCCATCGAGGCTGGAACGATCGTGCCTTCATTTCGCGTGCGTGTCGTGGACTTGGTCGGGCGCCAGTTGAGCTTGGACAAGGTCGTGCACGGCACGGCGGCGAGCCACGAACTCAACGACATAACGATTAATCGGGCCGACGCCGAAGGGCTGCTGGTCACCAACCGCACCGGAACGGCGAAGTTTGTGAGCGACGACAACGCCGTCAAGCTCCTCGTCGATGGCCTAGAAGCGTTCGGGCGCATAGCTGATGAAATAAAACTCGCCGAGCACTCGATCAATATGACCCAGCTGTTCTTTGCCGTGCCGGACAAGTTTCACAAGGATAACGAAGCTACAGACCCTGCGACCAAAGAGCCAAAAGAGAAGGCGATGACACACCGTGAACATTACTCCGGCACCGCCGGCCTCGCTTACATGGCTGGATGATCTAAATCTCGATCCACGGCACCGAGCAGTCGCAGCGATTGGCACGCGCGTCGTGCAAACTGAACAAGAGCAGTTGATGGCGGCAGCGTGGGAACAGCTCGGCGAGATCGAACGCGTCAATCAACTAAGACGACAGGCCCAGCTCGGCCGCACCGTGAACGGCGTGTACCACACTCGCCATTTCACCAAATTATCTGAAGAGGTGCTGTTGAAAGTTCTCGCCCCTGCGCAAACGCGTGTGGTTGTAGAAGCGACTATCAATGTCGCGCCCCGCGCACTGTTGTCCCAGAGAATTGCGAAATCGGCTGTCCCGGACAGAGCAGTTTCTGCACCGATGCGACGGTTTACTAGCCTGCGCGGCACCATCAGCACTCGCTTTCTGACGGTTGGCGCACCGCCCATCCCCATTATGGCCAGGCTGAACACCTCTTCGATGTTGCAGCTTCGAAGAAATGAGGCTGGCCTGGCGACGATCAATCAAGTTTCGGATGATTTGAGAGGAGTGCCCGTCGTACTGCCACTGCAGCAAAGCGTCCGTTTCGAGCGAGCGTCTACCGCAATACGCACCGCACCGCACCTTGGTAATTTCCAGATCGTTGCAGAGGGAGTCGTACCTAAGCGAACCCTGCTGGATTTTGCGCCGGCGCCGACTGACAGTCCTGACGCCGACATGTTTCGGAAAGTCGTGACTGCTCATCAAGAGCATCTGGGACCTTTATTTGCGCCGAGCACGACTCCGGCTTCCTCGATAGACCTGTTCGAGAGCGACATCAAAGGCAAGCTTCTCCGAAGCATCAATCCCGAAACGACAATTCACGCCCGCGTTCAGGCGTCGCTGGTATTGGCCGGCGGCGCTGCCGAGCCGATTGCCGATCCACTAGAACCTATTCTCGACGCACCTGAGTTTCCACAGCCAATGTATGAAGCGTTGCGCGATCTCCAGCAGGACTTTTTACTTCCTGGTTTGGAAAACGTACCGCCGAATACCGTGGCGTTGCTGGAGACCAACTCCAAATTCGTCGAGTCATTTCTGGTCGGACTGAATGCTGAAATGAGTAGCGAACTTCTGTGGCGCAACTACCCCACCGACCAGCGCGGCACCTATTTCCGGCAATTCTGGGATACGTCCGCGGGGAGTGCGCAACTCGATATTGAGGCGATCAACAAGTGGGGTGAGCGAAGGCTCGGCCAGAATAGTCCGAACGCAACTGGCAAGCTCGTCTTGCTAATTCGCGGTCAATTACTGCTCCGGTATCCGAACACGGTGATCTACGCCGTGGCGGCTGTGCGAAAAAGCGGGCGGCTCGATCTCTCGCGCGACACGAAGGATGAGCGCCATCCACTCTTTCGCGGCACTCTAAAACCGGACGTCACATTTCTGGGTTTTGATCTGAATCGTAATGACGCCATCGCCGACCCGGGCTGGTTCTTTGTCATTCAGCAGCAACCGACGGAACCGCGCTTCGGGATGGATGTGGCCGACTTCGAGAAACCTCCGCAGCCGCCCCCGCTTACGACGTGGAATGATCTGAGCTGGCGACATCTGGTCAATACCGAAGTTGAATTGATGGCACTGTCGCACGCTTCGATCAAAACCGTGCTTCCCGACATTGAGAAAGCGAAGTGGGGCCCGAACTCCAACTCGGCGCACAATGCGTACATCACGCTGCAACGTCCGGTGCGCATCGCTATTCACGCATCGCAAATGATCAAGCGAGTCTAGATTAGAATCATGGGTACTCCCAATCCTGATATTCCAAACATTCCGAATACGCCCGAAGTGGGAACGCGGCTTTCGTTTGGTCCTGCTCAGCCGCTCGTGTTGTTTCCCGTACGGTTGGAAACGCGTTTCTTTCCGCAAGCTAAGGGTACCTCCGAGCTTCGCCTCCGCGTCTACCCGACAAGGTTCACATTGATTCGCACGAGCCTCAGCTGACAAACGACGAGTTGACCTGGGGAAAACATTTCTGGGAACAGAACTGGCGATCGGCCAATGATGAAGAACGCGCCAATGCGGCCGTGGGCTTTTTTCACCGCTCGTTGCGACACTCAGTGGCCCGTTGGTGCAAACCGATCAAAGCTTGTCTCTTTCGCCGAACTACATCGAGTCGCTCCTTGCGGCGCGAGACCTCGTCAAAGAGGTTCGGTTCCACGGCCAAACACTTGAGCAACCGCCGCCGCACACACTGCTGCACTTGCTGTTGCGCCATTCGATGCTGTTGGAATACACGGGCGCCGCGTCCCGCTTGCTGATCAAACGTGGCTTGTTGCCACCCGCCCTACGTCGCGAGCCGGAGCTCGTGGATCTGCCACTGGGACAGTTGATGCAAACCGTCTGGCGGCAGATGGCAAAAAAAATCAGCGTCGCGGATGCGGGTGAAATGGAACTAGGGGAGTATCTGCTCGGTTTTACACCTTCCGGCGAACCCGACCTAGCGAGAGAGCCCGATCTTAAGCCGTTGAGCGAGTTCCGCGCCAGCCTGTCGCACCTGAAATCCCTTGATGTCGATAGACTTGAAAAGTTGATGGCGGGCACACTCGATCTGTGTTCGCACCGGTTGGATGCATGGATTACTTCTTTGGCGACGAAGCGATTGGCCGAGTTGCGTAAAGCGAATCCTACCGGCGTGTTGTTCGGCGGGTACGGTTGGGTCATGAACCTGAAGCCTGCCGACGCGCAAACTAAAGTCACTCCTCCGCCGGGTGAACCGGACCCAGTATTTCAAGCGACGAATAATCCTGGCTTCGTCCATGCGCCGTCGCTTACACAGGCCTCCACAGTCGCCATTCTGCGAAGCGGTCATCTAACCCACGCTGGTGCGGCTGGCCAAACAGCAAACGATCTGCTGGCGATCGATTTGTCGTCAGAGCGGGTGAGGTTGGCAACATGGCTGCTCGACGGCGTGCGGCAAGGCCAACCGCTTGGCGCGCTGTTGGGTTACCGATTCGAGCGCCGCTTGCAGGAAGTTCGGAAAGCGCAGTTCTTTCGTCCTTCCGCGAACTCGCACCACTGGTGGCGCGGAAGCTGGAACCGAACCAACCAGTCGATTCGCAGCCGGTCGAAGCCATCGCCGCCAACAACGTCGTGGATGGTCTGGCCTTGCTGCGGCGCTTGCAAAAAGCGAAGACCACAACGCCCCCGCAATGGAACAAAGACACAATTCCTTTTGGGCAAGAGGTCGGTCAAGAGAAGATTAAGCTTCCCCCCGCTGATCCTAACAACCCGGATTTCAAGGCCCTGCAAGCTGAGCTTGCAGTCTTAGAGGAAGCGGTGGACGCCGTCAGCGATGCGTTAGTGGCTGAAAGCGTTTATCAAGTTGTGCGCGGAAATCCGTTGCGCGCCGCCAGCATGGTGGATTTCATCGCAGGCGGTGAAACGCCGCCGCCCGAACTCGAAGTCGTGCGCACGCCGCGCACAGGCGTCGCGCTGACCCATCGGTTGATTACGTTGTTTAGCGGCGAGCCCGCGCTTTCGCCTGAATGGGCGCGACCTGAGAACCCGGTTCGCGCTGACGCGGAACCCCACCTTAACGCCTGGGCGGCGAAACTACTTGGCAGTCCGAGCAAGCTGCGTTGCGTGGTTGAGCGGCTGGAACCCGAGACGGGAATTGTTCTGGAGTCGAAAGAACTGGTGCTGGACCAACTGCGACTCGCGCCAATCGATTTCATCTACGCTGTCGAAGGCGGACAAGGCGGTCAGCAAGCGGAGATTGAACAGCGAATCCTGTACACGATTGCGCGCAAGCCGGAAGGCTTCGCGCCCGGTTCTATGCTGCGCGTGAGTCCCAACCGCAGGCCGGAATGGAAGACGGACGAACTTGGTTACGGAGAGTTCAGCGAGTTGCTGCGGACGGCGCGAAAACTACTTACCGCGGTGCGCGGGATTGATGACGAGGATTTGAATCCGCCAGATCGCGCCGCGGAGTTCAGTGTAGATGTTCCAGAGTTGGACAAACGCGCGGCGGGCGCCGAGCAGTCGTTGCGCCGCACTCTTAGCGATTTCCAAGCGCCACTCGCTGCGCCCGACACGTCTAACCTGGATGTGTTGCGGGAATTGATCATGCGTTCGGCCGGTTTCGGAGTGGCTGGTGCTGTTCCGCTTTCCGCCGCAGGCGCGTCGCCTTCTGATCGTCAAACGCTGCTTACGCAGGCGGGCTCGATCCAGAGCTTGCACAGCGTGTCGAACAACTGGATGCGCTCGCCACCAGCTTCGACAGCGGCATCGCGACGGTGGCAGACAAGCGCAATAACGCACTGGCGCGGTTGCACATTGTCTTCGGCAAGGCGTTCATCGTGCTGCCGCATTTCAAGGCAGCGAACGCCGCGGAGCTTGAGAAGGCACTGGCTGACAGTACCAGGGTACTGGATGGCGATCCGTTTTCAGCAAGCACGTGGTTCCAGCGGATGGCGCGCGTGCGCGATGGCGTCTCCCGACTTAATGCCACCCTTAACTATTCCGAAGCACTCAACACGGGCGAGAAACTTAAATTGACCATCGCGCAGCTTCCCTTCGACGACAAGGACCGCTGGGTCGGCTTGCCCTTGAAAGCCGGAAAGAGCCTGCCTGGTGGAAAGCTCTCCCTCGCCGTTCAGTCTGCGGCGCCGATTGACGTCCGCCAGCCACTTGCCGGGCTGCTGATCGACGAATGGGTAGAAGTTGTGCCGAGTCCGAAGGAAACCACCGGCGTCGCGTTGCAGTACGATCAACCCAACGCCCCACCGCCGCAAACAATTCTGCTCGCCGTGCCGTCGGAGGTCGACTTACCTTGAACGGTTTGGTCGTTGCAACAGGTGCTGCTGGAAACGCTCGATCTGGCCAGAATTCGCGCCGTCGATCCCGATGCACTGGACGAAGTCGGACATTACCTACCCGCGTTGTACTTCGCAGTTAACACTGCCGGCGATACCGTTTCGACGGACTTCACCAAGATCAAGTAGAGGGGAATCATGCCATCGATCACCAGTTGGATGAGACTGGAGCCGCGCAGCCGCAACGCCGAGATGAACACCAGCTTGCAGGCCAGAGTTTACGATCCGCTCTGGCTGCTAGCGCGGCAATGGCAGTTCGGTGAGTTTCAGGGTGAAGACAACGGTTCACCAGTGATGGCGCGTTGGCGCGTGGAGTCTGCGCGGCTTACTCGCTATCATTCGGGTGCCATGAACCCAACACCAGGGTCGACGCTCCCAGTTATGACGCCAGCTTGCCACTCGAGACTGTGGTTGAGCGTGAAAGAACTCTACCCACAAATCAGATAGTGAAGCTGGAAAAACTCAGGCTCGCCGGCGAGGCCGGACAGCAATTCCTGCGAATGCTTGAACAAATGAGAGATCGGGGAATGCTGTCGCGCGACTACCGCGAGGCCTTCATTCGCCTGTATCCGTTTTCTGAATTGACTACAGAGCAACGTGCCACACTCGATGGTGACAGTCTTAGCTACTTTGATTTGATGGCCTCGCGAGTGCCCGATGGTCGGCGGCTCTATGCCGAGTTCAATTCGACAGGTGCGGGTGGGATTGTCATCAAGCCGGCCCTCCAAATTGCTCAGGCCGATGTAGCAGAGGTTAAGGAGACCGCACGGCTCTGGATGCAATGGCTCGAGACGCTTTTCAGCGAGCCCGGAACAGGGAATCCGTCGTGGTTGCCCGAACGCATGGAGTATGCATTCTCGGTGGGAACGAGGTTCAGCGATGGTGAGCGCGTGTTGACTGCATCGGAGTACTCTGATGGGCATCTGGATTGGTATGGATTCGATGCGAATGCTGAAGTGACGCTCGGAGGGGCAACAGACAATGCCTCAACAGAAATCATGCGCACGGCCATACCGGCTCCGGTAAGTTTTCGCGGAATGCCGGCGGCACGGTTCTGGGAATTTGAAGACGCGCAGGTGGACTTGGGTTCGGTGGATGCCGGGCCAACCGATCTGCTGCGGATGCTGTTGGACGAGTTCGCACTCGCCTATGGCAACGACTGGTTCGTCATTCCCCTGGAACTAGAGATTGGATCTATCTATCAGACCCGCTCGTTAATTGTCACGGACACGTTCGGTGTCCGCACTTTGATCAAACCCAACAGCGAACTGGCCGCACCATTCTCAACATGGCGAATGTTCCAGCATTCGCATTTGCGCGGTAGCGGGCTCAAACCCAGCGCCGAATCTGTTCTTCCTGCCGCCGTCGCTGCTCAAGTGCCTGGAGAGCAGACCAATTGAGGAGGTGCTCTTCTTGCGCGACGAGATGGCGAATCTGGCTTGGGCGATTGAGCGTGTGGTTGAAAGCCCGGCAGACCGACCGCTCAACCGATTTGAAGCTTACCTGGAACAGAAACGACGCAGCGAACAGGAATCGTCCGTACAGCCGACGACAGCGCCCGAGACGCTGCGTTACCGGCTGGCGACGGACGTTCCCGATTACTGGGTTCCTTTGCTGCCAGTGCTGACGAAGGAGGGGCTTCGTCTTAGGCGTGGCGCTGTCCTCAAGGCTGATGGGCCGTCGGAACCTGTTCATGCACAGGGACGCATCCTGGAATCCGTTGGTGAGCTTTCGCTCTTTGAAGAGGAGGTGCCGCGCGAGGGGGTCCGCGTTACGCGCAGTTATCAGTTCACTCGATGGATTGACGGCTCATCTCATTTCTGGATCGGACGTCGCAAAGGCGTTGGGCGCGGGGAAGGTTCGAGCGGGCTGCAGTTCGACTCGCTGGATGGAAAAGACTAAAGAAATCAGATTAATTCCGCTAGGCGGGATTGGCCTCGGGTAGACTCTTGCCTGGTGTACAAAACATCCAATGTGCAACGGCTGGTAATCTGGTAGATGAGCCGCGAATGCTGTGCTTACACATTAAAGAATCAGGTACATCAGGTAAGAAGCTGATCGTCGCGGATACATTTGAATGTGAAGTACTGGATGACACGAGCCTGGCAGTAAACGCTAGAGACGCACTTGAGCGGGTATGCTCCGGTAAAGGCCTTGATTCACGTCCCGGTATTACAGCCAGGAATTCGTGGATCACGTCAATGAGATGAAGTTTCAAGGGCTGAGGCGCTCGGCGGTCCGTTGAGCTATATACTAAGGGTCTTTCTGATCTTCATGTCGTAGTTGAAGAGCAACTCACAGATGGAGATCGTGTACGTCACGTTTTGTAGTTTTGGGAAATAGTTTCGGCAAAAGGGCTCGCTTAACGGCATAACGATCAGCCGGTTCAAAGATGGTTTTTGTTGAGGATTGGTCTGTAACAGATATCGTGGGCATGTTCCGTCAACTGGGCGCATGGCGATCAGCCCTGATCGGACTTCGCCAATGAACGACCTTGAAGGGATCGTAGCGCTCAATCGAAGGTTCAAATCCCGCCAAACAGAGCCTGATAGTACCGACTATTGACTGTAGTTGCTGTCACACTTTATACTCCAAAGCTCTCCCAATGCGTCCAAGGTTAGAGAAGAGGTTTATGCATCGCTTCCCCCCGAAAATAGCATTGCGCGGGTTTAGGCCGGGCGCACGCGGTGCGGGCCATGTGCTTGGCGAACTGGAATCTCTGGTGATGGAGATCCTGTGGTCGCAGGCAGGGCAAACTGTCAATGAGGTAGAGGAGAGGTTACGCGCTAAGCGGAACATCGCTCATACAACTGTCCTGACTACGCTCGACCGAATGTACCGAAAGGGCTACTTAACCCGCGAGAAGCAAGCCAAGGCTTTCGTTTATTCGCCACGGTACACGCGCGACGAGTTTGGGCGAACGATGGCGCAAGAGGTATTAGGGGCGCTGATTGGACATTCCGCAGAGACTGCAGTTTCGACCTTCGTGGATCTTATTGGTAACGATCCAGGTGCATTAGACCAACTCGAAGCAAGAATTCGTGAGAAACGTCGGCAGACAAAGAAATAACTAGGGAAGGGCGTTTTGCTCGCAAGAACAGTACTGGTCACAGCCGTAGAAAACTTCGTGCTCTTCGGTACGTGTCTGGCGCTGGCGATGTTCCCGGTAGCTCTGATCGTAAGGCAAATTACCATCAGAGAAATCTGGCGGGTTAAAGCTGAGAGTCTCGCGCAGTTTTACGCCGTTGCGATTATCGTTCCTCCCATTGCTTCTGCTTGGCTAGTTACGGCTGCGTTGCTTCCTCGCCTGTGGTTGACGCCGGAAGCCTTCGCGGCCGAACATTCCGCACCTCTTCACCAGCTACATCTGCTTGGCGAGCTGACCCTAAGCGTCGAGCCGGCGCTTGCTTACGCAATGGCGCTCTTCTTGCTTGTAATTGCTGCCGTGGTAGCCTGGTCCAACCTTCGCGGGTCTTGGCGCGTAAGCAAAGTAATCAAACAATTAGATATGCATGCGGTCGCTCCCCCTATGGAGCAGGTGCTGCTGGTGAAAGAGGTCGCGGGGAAAGCTGGCCTCTCTGTCGGTTTAGTAATGAGCGACTATCCCCTCTGTTTTGTGTGGGGATTCAGGCATTCAAAGCTGATTCTCTCTTCCGGCTTGTTGGGAACTCTAAGTTCGATTGAGTTAACCGGCGTTTTGGAACACGAAGCAGCGCACCATGTTCGGCGCGACAACCTGATCAAACTGCTCCTGTCACTATGCAGCTACAGTTCATTGGCTTTTCCACTTTCCCGATTAATCGTTAGCTGGCGTGCCACCGAAGTCGAAATGATCTGCGATGAGGTAGCTGCCGTACGGATCTCAGATCCATTGGAGATAGCAGAGGCGCTGGTGAAACTGAGGCGCCAAACTATGAAGAGGCAGATTGCTTCTGCGTCCATCCCAACAAATGCAATCGCCTCGAGCTTTGTTTCCGATAGCTCGTTGACTTTCCAACGCCGCGTTGACCGGCTGCTTACGCTAGATGCTCCCGTTTCTTCGACTAGCGGGAGTCCATCGAATTTCTGCTGGACTGGCGCAGTTATTTTGGCAGTCAGCATGGTCACTTTGTCGGTCATTCTTATCGCTCCACTTTCCATCCATCACGCGGCGGAAACTCTCATTGGAATCTTCAAATAGTTAGGACACTCACTGGAAATGCGCACAATGTTTCAGCCCTTTAAAACTACCGCCTGTCGTCGGAGCGCGGGGGTTTTTAGTTTGATCTTGGCTCTTGTCGTGATTTCGGGATGTAGCTCATCTCCGAAACAGGAGGTAGAGCATGAAGAGGAAGCTTTAGCACGCACCGAATTCACTGACCGGATTGAAAACTTCTTTGAATATGAGCCACTGAAGGCGGCCAAGCAAAGCCAGTTCTTGATTCATCTCACGGATCTCTCTGACGGAGCGCCTATCGAGAACGCTGAGGTAACGTTGACTACTCGCGCCAAAGGCGGCGTTGAAGTAATGCAAACCAAGGCGCGGGTCGGCAAAGTAACGGGCATTTACGTCGCCGCTGTGACGATCCCCAGCAGAGGCGATTATGTGATCGAGTTTCACATCAAGAACGCGAAACTCGACGAACGGTTGGCGCTGACAGACTTTAAGGTGGAGTAACTCACTGTGAAGAGTCTTCGAGCAATTACTACTTTGATGTTGGCGCTGTCCGTGTTAGTAAGCGTCCGTGCGCAAATACCCGCTGCGGCTGGACCACCTACTGCTGTCACCCAGGCTCCTGACTACGTTTCGCTGGAGTCGGCGACGGAACAGTTCCTGCGAAAGAATCTGGCCCTCGAAGCGGCACGACTTGAGGTCGGTGTTGCGGAAGCTCAAAGAGTTGGCGCTCGACTGAGTCCACAACCGGGGTTGACAGTCAGCGCGGAGAATCTGCGCCTGTCTGGAGAGACGCCAGCGAGCCGACTCCATGAGTATGGGGTAGCAGTGGCTCAGCCGATTGAGTTGGGTAATCGTAAAGCTTTGCGCATGGAAGTAGCGGAGCGCACCGTTTCGGTTTCCGAAGCTCGCTTAACGGCAGTACTAAGACGTCAGCTGTTCGATCTTAAACGAACCTACTACGAGTCTGTGCTGGCCCGAACTCTACTCGGCATCGAGCAGGAGAACCGCGACAACTTCGAGGGCTTGGTCCGGTTCAACACGGTGCGGTTCGAGGAAGGATTTATCGCGGAAGGGGATCTCCTGAAAGTCCGTTTAGAACGCATCAGGTTCGACTTCGCGGTTGCCAATGCAGAGCTTGCCTTCGGAAAGACGAAGATTCGGCTCCTCGAACTGATGGGCAACGCCGAGTTCGGGCGCGCCGCCAAAGTAGACGTAAGCAACCGTCTCCAGGCGCCGACGGTTAACCTTGACCTGGCGCAACTGCGGGAGACCGCACTGGCCAATCGTCCGGAAGTAAACGTGGCTGAAGCCGAAGGGGCGTTGGCCGAGTCCTCGATCAAACTCGAGCGATCCCGTGCGCGAGGTGAGGTGACTCCATACGTTGGTTACAAGAGGGTGGGTGTGGACAACACGGTTCTTGCCGGAGTTACCGTGCCGCTACCTTTTGGAAATCGCAATCAATCCGGCATCGCTCGCGCTGAAGCTGAGCAAAAACTAGCGGAAACAAAACTGCGCTTCGTTCGCAATCGCGCTTTCGCGGAAGTCGAAGCTGCGTTCCGAGCTTACGAGACTGCGCGCGAACAGGTGAGAGCTTATGAAGCGGGTCTCTTAAGGCAAGCCGACGAGTCTCGGGAGATTCAGCTTGGCGCTTATCAGGAAGGCGCCGCTGAATTAATCACGTTGATTGAAGCGCAGAAAACCAGAACCGAGATCCGGGCCAACTACTACCGCGCAATTTTCGATTACTACATGAGCATCTTCCAGCTGGAGTTGGCAACCGGCACGGATATCAGACTATGAGCACACCGAACGACGCCAATGAAGGGCGCACCGAAGAGACGAAGCAGGTGCGCGTCACACACGAAGAGAGCTTCAGCAGTAGTGACCGCAACGGCAATGACTCACGCCGCAAGCAGGTGATGATCGTCGCTGTGGTAGCCGTGGTTGCAGTCGTCGTTATTCTGTTCGCGTTCCTTTGGTTGCGCCCCTCTAAGGAAGTGAAGACGGAAGCGCCTGCTGCCGCCGGCGCCACTGGAACAGTCAAGTTTCTGATGGAGCAGCAGTGGCTGATCCGCATGAAACTGGCGCGGGTAGATGAGCAGACAGTGGCGCGGCAGATTACTGCGACGGGGCGTGTCGTTCCGGCGGCGAACAAGCAGGCCGTAATCGCTCCACCTGTGGGCGGCATCCTTGCCGGGGGACAGATTCCGCGCATCGGGCAGCGCGTCGCGCAAGGGCAGACCATCGCCGTCCTGCAACAAACCGCGACTTCCGCCGAGCAGGCGCAGGTGCGCGCCGCCGCCGCGTCGATCAGTCTGGAGAACGCGCGGCTTGAAGCGGACAGCCGCACCGCCGTCGGTGAGGTTGAATTAGCACGTGTTCGGCTCGATCTGGCGCAAAAGGAAGCTAACCGCGCTCAGCGTCTCTACGAACGCAAGGCGTTCTCAGAGCGACAGCTTCAGGCCGCCGAGTCAGATCTAAAGTCGGCGAAAGCAGGGTATGACACCGCCGTTAAGCGTGTGGCAGCGCTTACCTCGTCGCGCTTCCTTGCAGCTGCCCGAGCGAATGTCGGTAGCGCCAATGCCAGTTTTGCAGTGCGCGCACCCCTCAGCGGTTACGTTACGAAAGTCAACAAGTCGATCGGCGAGCAGGTCGCTCCCGGCGAAGCGATTCTTGAGATCAGTAATCTCGACACGGTGTGGATCGAAGCCCCCATCTTCGAGCGTGACTTAAACCGTCTCGGCGGGGGCGCTGGAGCAACATTTACTACCGCGGCTTATCCGGGCCAGGAATTTCGCGGGTCGCTCGTGGACATCGGTGCGGAAATTGACGAGCGGACGCGCGCCGCTACGGTCGTCTTTCAAGTGCCAAATGGCGGTCGCGCCTTGCGGATCGGAATGCAGGCGAACGTGAGTTTAGATGCTGGCGAGTCTGTGACGGCGATGATGATACCCCGCTCGGCGGTACTTGATAACGAAGGCAAGAAACTTGTCTATGTACTGCTTTCAGGCGAAGAGTTCCAGCGCCGCGAGGTCACGCTGGGCGATGAGTATGGAGACCAGGTGGCCGTCCTTTCTGGTCTCAGTAAGGGCGAGTGCGTCGTAACGCAAGGCGCTTATCAGATCAGGTTACAGGAACTTAAGCCGGCGGATGCGGGCGTGCATTCGCACGAAACCTGATCCGTCTGCCGTGTCTAAGCTCGAAGAAAATGACCGATGAGTGAGCGCGAGGATAAAAGTCACGGGCGGGAGGGGGGTCACGGACACGACCATCCGCACGATGGCGGGCATTCGTACAAGGCTGGCAAACATGGCGGTTCCCACGGGCACACACACGGCGCAATTGACCCTTCGATTTTGACAACTGCAAAAGGTATCTGGGCATTAAAGCGATCGTTTATTGGCTTGTTCATCACAGCCATTTTCCAGGCCATTGTTGTCTGGTATACCGGCAGCGTCGCGCTTCTCGCCGACACAATTCACAATTTCAGCGATGCCACGACCGCTATTCCGTTGTGGATTGCGTTTGCGATAGGTCTTTGGAAACCGACCAAGCGATTTAGTTACGGCTTCGGGCGAGTGGAAGATTTAGCCGGAGTTTTCATAGTGTTGGCGATTTTGATTAGCGCGATTCTCGCCGGTTACGAGTCAATCAAGCGTCTTTACGCTCCGCAAGACGTAACGTATCTGTGGGCGGTTGCCGCTGCTTCCATTGTCGGCTTTATCGGTAATGAAGCCGTTGCCATTTTTCGCATTAAAGTCGGCCGTGAAATCGGCAGCGCCGCGCCATCGCTGACGGCTGTCACGCCCGCACGGACGGCTTGACGAGTCTTGCTGTTTTGTTCGGCGCAATTGGCGTGTGGCTCGGCTTTCCGCTCGCCGACCCCATTGTCGGTCTGATTATCACATTGATGATTCTCAAAATCGTCTGGGATTCAGCGAAGTCGGTTTTTACCAGACTGCTGGACGGCGTTGAACCGAACGTAGTTGACGAAATTACCGAAGCGGCTAAGCAAACGCTACAGGTCGAAGAGGTGACGGAAGTGCGCGTCAGATGGCTTGGACACAATCTTCATGCGGAACTAAATCTGGCTGTCAACCCGCAATTGACGTTAGCGCAGGCGCACGAGGTCGCTATCGACGCCGAACGAAATCTTTTGGACAAGGTGAATTATCTTTCTTACGCGACGATTCACGTGGACCCCAGCAATGCTTCGGGCGAGGCGCATCACCGGCTATTAAAGTAATTTAGAAGGTTTTCAGCTTCGTGAAATTTGCGGAGACCCCAATTTCGAGAGATTGCGTCCTTATTTTTCAAAAGGCTCTTAAGTTTCGGATAGGGCTCTAATGCTTAACAAAATTATTCAGTGGTCGCTTAGAAACCGGCTGCTCGTTGTCATCGCGGCCGTGGCGCTGATGATCTACGGCGGCTATGTCACCGTGCGCACGCCGGTTGACGTGTTTCCCGATCTGACCGCTCCGACCGTTACGATTCTGACCGAATCGCACGGACTCGCCCCGGAAGAAGTCGAGTCGCTCGTCACGCTTCCCATCGAAGCCGCAATGAACGGCACAGCGGGCGTCTATCGTGGGCGTTCGAACTCCGCCATCGGCATCTCTATCGTCTTCGTCGAATTCAACCTCGACACGGATATCTACCGGGCCCGCCAACTCGTCAACGAGAAGTTACAACAAGTCCGACTCCCGGCCGGAGTGCCCGCCCCCGTGCTGGGCCCGATCTCCTCGACCATGGGGGAGATTATGCTGATCTCGATGACCAGCAAGACAACGTCCGCGATGGATCTGCGCTCGATTGCCGATTGGACTGTGCGTCCTCGCCTGTTGGGCGTCACGGGCGTCTCGCAAGTCATGATTATCGGCGGCGAGACGAAGCAGTTTCAGGTGCTTGTTGACCCGGCGAAACTAGCCGACTCTGGCTTGACGCTCGAACAAGTCGTCGAAGCCGTGACCGCTTCAAACGCGAACGCGGCGGGCGGCTTCCTTGAGCGCACGAACGAAGAGTTTCTCATTCGTGGCCGCGCCCGCCTCCATTCGCCCGAAGACCTAGCAAACTCCGTCGTCACCGTGCGCAGCGGCACGCCCATTCTCGTCGGCAACGTCGCCACCGTCCAAGCGGGCGCGGCTCTGAAGCGCGGCGACGGGAGCTTCAACATGCAGCCGGCGGTAATCGCCACGATTCAGAAACAGCCAAACGCCAATACGCTCGAAGTAACCGCCGAGATCGAGTCGACACTCGCGGGGTTGAGAGCCACGCTGCCCGCGGACGTGACGATTGACACGAAGGCGTTCCAACAGTCCGACTTCATCAACCGCGCGGTGGGCAATGTGCGCTCGTCAATCATCGAGGGCGGCGTCATGGTGACAATCGTGTTGTTCCTGTTCCTGTGGAACTTCCGCACGACTTTCATCTCTTTGACCGCGATTCCGCTTTCGCTGATTGCGGCAATTCTCGTGATGAGCTACTTCGGCATCTCGATCAACACGATGACCCTGGGCGGCCTCGCCATCGCCATCGGCGCGCTAGTGGACGATGCGATCATTGACGTCGAAAACGTTTTCCGACGGCTAAAGCAGAACGCGCAATCGCCTACCCCCGCTCCTGTCATTGATGTGATTTTCCGCGCTTCGAGCGAAATCAGGAATTCGATCCTCTTTGCGACGCTCATCATCATTATTGTTTTCCTCCCGCTCTTCTCCCTGGGCGGCTTCGAAGGGCGCATGTTCGCTCCGCTCGCCTTCGCCTACATCATCTCGATCACTGCTTCACTCGTCGTCGCACTGACCGTGACGCCCGTCCTTTGCTATTTCCTGCTCGGTCGCTCAAAGCTGCTTCACGACGAGAAAGATTCACGACTCGTCGCCTGGATGAAGAAGCATTACGCGCGCATCCTGAATTGGACGCTCCGCAATCCGTACAAGATCATCGCCACGTCCGCCGCGATGCTGCTGGTGGCCGGCGCCATGTTCGCCTTCATGGGTCGCGAATTCCTGCCGCCGTTCAACGAAGGCACGCTGAATATCAACGCCAACATGCCGCCGGGCACGTCCTTGCAGGAGTCCAATCGCATCGGCAATGTCATCGAGTCGGTGCTGCACGAAGTCCCTGAAGTGGTCTCGACCACTCGACGGACGGGACGCGCCGAGTTAGACGAACACGCTGCGGGCGTCAACACGAGCGAGGTCGAGGTCGTCACCAAGGAGGGTGACCGCTCTCACGCCGAGTTTATGGAAGACGTGCGCCAGCGCCTGGCGCGCATCCCCGGCGTCGAGGCGGAAGTGGGGCAGCCCATCTCGCACCGCATCGACCACCTGCTCTCTGGCACGCGGGCGCAGATCGCCATCAAACTTTTCGGACCCGACCTCGCGACGCTTCGCACCAAAGCCGCCGAGATACGCAGCCAGATGGCGGGAGTTCCCGGCATCGTTGATCTGATCGTCGAGCCGCAAGTTGGCGTGCCGCAGGTGCAGATCAACATGGATCGGCAAGGGGCAGCCGCAGTCGGACTGAGAGCCGGAGATTTGGCCGAAACAGTTGACACGGCCTTTAACGGTCACGTCGCCTCGCAGGTACTGGAAGAGCAGAAGACTTACGACGTGCTCGTGCGCTTCGATGACACGGCGCGCGAATCTGTTGAGACGATAGGTCGCACTCTGATTGACACGCCGACGGGCGCCCGTGTGCCCATCGGTCAAGTGGCCGAAGTGCGCGTAGATCAAGGCCCGAACACGATCAATCGTGAGAACGTCCAACGACGCATCATTATTCAAGCCAATGTTGCAGATCGAGACTTAGGCAGCGTCATCAATGATGTCCGAGCGGCTATCGGCAATAGCGTGCAGTTGCCACAAGGCTACTTCGTGCAGTACGGCGGGCAGTTTGAGGCGCAGGAGAAGGCGTCGCGCCTCATCACGCTGCTCTCCATCGTCGCCATCGGTGGCATCTTCCTGCTGCTCTACATCGCTTTAAAGTCGGCCCGCTCTGCCGCGCTCGTGATGGCGAATTTGCCGCTCGCGCTTATCGGCGGCGTGGTGATGGTCTTCCTCTCCGGCGGCACGCTCTCCATCGCCTCTCTCGTTGGTTTCATCACCCTGTTCGGCATCGCCACCCGAAACGGCATCATGCTGATCTCGCACTACACGCACTTGATGCAGGAGGAAGGCGTGGGTTCCCGTGACGCGATTGTGCAAGGTTCGATGGAACGTCTGAGTCCAATTCTGATGACGGCGCTGGTGACGGGTGTCGGTCTCATTCCTCTTGCTTTGGGAGCGGGAGAACCGGGTAAAGAGATTCAACAGCCGATGGCTGTGGTGATTCTTGGCGGTATCGTTACCTCGACCTTCCTCAACATGATCGTCATTCCCGCGCTCTACCTGAAATTCGGCCGAGCGGAAGCGGCAATAGTGGCGTCCGCATACCCGGGTGATCGAGGACTTGTGTCCGCTCGAAATTGAAGTTATCCCAAACGGTCAAACTAAAACACGGCTAGGCCAACTCTCCTTGCTAAGCCAATACTCTTCCCTTCGCGCAGCCAAAGCCATACGAGATAACCGCCGCCAATCACCCAAGCCTGCCGCCGCAAAGAAAAACAAAGACTTAAAAATGACCCTGGGATTGAATCGCTCCAGTAACATGTCAACCTACAGACTTCATCCGAGGTTGACGGCGGGAGTCGAGTATACTCCTTAGCTAAGAAGGTCAGTCCGATGAAGCGGAGTGCGAAAACCGGAAGGCGGGCTTTGGGTGTGTGCAAAGGGCAAACTAATCGTGATTACCAGCCCACCGTCGGGTGCGTTTATCGCGGTAACGGTGCCGCCGTGTAAACGCACGGTCCGTTCGGCGATCGCAAGCCCGAGTCCCGTGCCACCACTCTCGCGGTCGCGGGCGTCATCAACGCGATAAAAAGGACGGAAGATCTCGGCCAGCGCATTCTCCGGTACGCCGGCCCCGTGGTCGCGAACGGTTATTTCGGCAAAACCTTCGCTCAGATTTAGGCCCTCAACAGTTTGGCGTGTATGCCGGTCAGCCGAACTAGCCCCATCTGCCTTGATGTCGATCTCAACCTCGCTCTTTTCCGCCGTGTATTGAACAGCGTTGCGGACGACGTTTTCGATGGCGGGGCGAAGCAGCTCCTCGCTACCCACCATCATGCAACTCTCACAAGAATCAACCCGCACCGATCGATTGCGGCTGCGAGCTTCGAAATCCGCATCATCCGCAATATCCCGAACCAACTTCGCCAGATCAAAATGGTTTTTGCTGATTTCTCGGGCCCCCGTTTCCAGGCGAGTCAGCGCAAGCAACTGTCCAATCATCTCATTCAGATTTTCGGCTTCATGTTGGATCCGTTCTAGCGCGCTAGTCGCTTCCGAGCCGGCACGTTGTCGCGCCAGCTCAAGAGCGACATTCAAGCGCGCCAAAGGCGAACGCAGCTCGTGTGAGATGTCACCCAGCAAACGACGCTGGGCCTTTAACAGCGATTCGATCTGTTCCGCCATGAGATCGAAATCTGAACCCAGCGACGCCAGCTCGTCGCGACGTTTACCCAATGATGGCCCTACCCGAGCTGCAAAATTGCCACTAGCTAACTCGTTAGCTGCTCTGCGCAGCGTAGTTAAAGGTGCGGTCAAATATCTCGCAAGCCAGTAGCAGAAAGCACCGCCGATCAGACTCATGGCGACGAGATGCAGAAGGTGGTCGTACGACAGCAGTGCCCGATGGGGAGGCATCTCCGCGACCCACACATATTGATCTCCTCGGGCAGTCTGTAGGACTCGAGCTACCAGCTGAGGAAACGCCTCGCTCGAAACCTCTGGCTTATGCGTTTGCGTTATCTCGCGAGCTACTTCAAGTGCTCCAGGCGGCGCCTGCTGGCCAGACAGTTCGTCGAGCTGCGATCCAAACAAGACTGCGCGGATTTTGGTCGTGCGCTCTAGCTGCTCCATATGAGCGGCAAGCGCCCTCTGCCCCTCGCTCTCATAGATGTCGACGGCGGTCTGCGCATAACCGGCTAGTATGAAATCTGGAGGTCTACGAAAGTGTAGTCGGAACGGGTCCGGCCTGGTAAGTTCGATCACAAGAAACGTAATCACGATCATTGTGAGCATCGCCGCACCAAACCAGAGAAAGATTTTCAGAAAAAGGCTGCGCGGCAAGGAATTCACTCTCCGTCCGTTCTCATTGTCAGTGCATATACGTAACCGGTACCGCGTACAGTCTTGATGCGATCGGATTCACCCACGCGATGGCCGAGCTTCTTGCGCAAGTTGCTAATGTGCATATCAATACTGCGATCAAAAGGCGACGAGCTGCGTCCGAGAACCTGCTTGGAGAGTTCTTCACGCGTCAGTATCCGTCCGGCACCACGAAGTAGCTTCTCCAGAACGTCATACTCCACCGCGGTTAGGTCGACGATATTTCCAGCCCGACGCACAAGACGCGTGCCCGTTTCCATTTCCACATCACCAACTACAATGCGAGCGGTTTCCGGGCTCTCCTTCGAACTGCTGCGCCGCAAAATGGCGCGAATGCGCGCGGCGAGTTCACGGGGGTTGAATGGCTTTGGTAAGTAATCGTCCGCACCTATTTCAAGCCCGACGATACGATCAACGTCATCCCCTCGGGCTGTAAGCATCAGCACAGGTATTTTTGAAAGGGCGCGTATCTGACGCAGAACGTCGAAGCCGTTCACTCCAGGCAGCATTACGTCAAGGACAACGATGGAATGCTGGCCCTCGAGCGCGCGCTCGGCCCCAGTGTCACCGCGATGAAGAGCTTCGACATGAAAGCCCAGCGGTTCGAGATACTCCGTCACTAGCTCACACAATGCCACATCGTCATCGATGATTAAGATGTCTTCCATGGTTCGAGCAAGCCATTCATTGTAAGCCAATCACCCCAACCGGGTTTGTAAAGAAGTGTCAATGAAACCTAAGCGACTTGGTCGGGGGCGCTCCAAAGACACTACCTAATCCGCCATTTCCATTTACAAAACTTTACATGAGACTAACAACTCTTTACATCGCGCCGGCCGAGAGCGGCGTATAAGACTGTGTAGACAAGAACAAGCGGGACGTTTGCCGTTTCGCCTGCAAAGACACACTCGAATTCCCGCCAGGAAGGCTGCGGGCTCCGGAAGGAGAAATGACAAACCCGAAGTAACGTTTAGTTTGTAACCGTAAAGGCAAAACACCAAGGAGATCAAAGAATGAGAAACCGAATACTTGTGTTAACGAGCATCGTGGCGTTGATTGTCGGCGGGACGATTTTCGCATTGGGACAAGGTGACGCAGTAATGGCTCACTTTCAACATCGAGGCGATGGACCGCGGCACTCTTTCGGACCAGAAACGCTCGATCACATAGCTCGCGAATTGAACTTGACTGAGGCGCAAAAAGGGCAAATAAAGACGCTTCTAGAAGCAGCTCATACCACCATGGCGCCACTGCAACAGAAGATGGACGATGTGCACAAACAACTGGAGGTGGCCACGGCAAATGGGCAGTTTGATGAGGCGCAGGTTCGCGCTCTTGCTACTCAACAGGCGCAGTTGATGGCCGAAACGATCGTTGAGCACCAACGGATAAAGAGTAAAGCTTACGGCCTGCTGACGCCGGAACAACGTGTTAAGGCTGATGAAATGCACAAACGGCACAGCAAGCATCTCCGACATTCAGGGTTGCACTGAGCATCACGGTCACATCACCGAAGGCGATTTGTGGTTTCATGCCCGGTGACTCAACGCAGAGCACGACATGTCGTGTCCTATAACATGACCGGCATTGCAGACTTGCACAGCCGATTAACTTACGAAGTGCGCCGGCAGAGCGAAGCGGGACGACGCTTTGGATGTCCTCGGTGCTGAACGATCCAAAGCGGTGTCGCGCTGCGCTTTTTTAATGTTCTGATCGCCGGACACGCTCCGGCATGCGTAACTGTTTAGCTGTGTCGATAAAAGTCCTGGCTTGATGGGGTTCTTGTCCCGCAAATGTCCCGCGATGAGGTGAAAATAGAGCGTTTAAAGCACAGCATGTGCGGTGTGCACATTCTGTTTTCCTAAGTCTTTGTCTAAATGTTGAAAATAAGGGTTGCCCGAATCAGATTCCCAAGTTGAAAGTTGCGAGTTCGATCCTCGTCGCCAGCTCCACATTTCCTGAGGTAAATCAACAACTTGTAAGGATTGAAAGCGTGGAATTAGTTCTGTCGCGCAGAGTCCCTTGTGCTATCTTTTTGACCGCTGGGTGATGCGTACCCATTTCAGAAGTGAGTGGCAGGACAGCTGGTGAACTACTCAACCGCCATTAGTAAGAGACGCAGAGGCAAGACAGTGACGCACATTGCTCATCCCATGTATGAGGATGCCGGTACGGGCTTAGGAAAGAGAAGTCAAAGATCACCCGGTCGCCGGACTTAATAGCCCATAACTCTCGTAGTACCACCGAGCATTTCAAACTGGCTATCAAGTTAAGAAAGTCATCTTAAAGAATGCGGATAAGCTTCTGTCAATTTTCTCCTCCTGATCCTTTGCCATGGAGCGGAAGGTGCGCCTCAACGAGCCGAAGGCCGCTTCTGAATCTCCCCTGCTTGTGCGATTCCGCTTAAAGGCTGGTAGGCTTGTGTGCCATAAATGACGCGACTCAGCCCTAGGTATGAAGATAGGACCCAGCATCATTATTTGCGCCCTCTTGATGGCCTTCCCACGTCTTGCGGAGGTAGCGTACAGCAGCCCGAGATACGGTGGCTCGGTCGTGGTCGCGATCTCAAGCGACCCGGGAGGTCTTAACCCTGCCATTACAACTCAAGGCGGCGTACATCTCATCTGCGGTTCAATCTTCAGCGGGCTGGTAGCGCATGACTTCACTCTAAATCCCGTGCCGGACTTGGCCGAGCGCTGGGAAGTCTCGCCCGACGGGAAGACCTACACTTTTCACCTTGCATCTGAAGCGGTATTCCACGACGGTGTGTCGGTCACCTCGGAAGACGTAAAGTTTACGTTTGAGCACCTATTGGTGAAGTATCACTCGCGAACGCGTACTTCAGTGGGTGATAACCTGGATAATATATCGACGCCCGATGCGCACACGGTTGTGTTCGAATTCAAACGGCCATACGCCGCCTTCCTTCAACTCATTGATGCTAGTAATGCTCCCGTGATGCCGAAGCACTTGTACGAAGGAACGGACCCGCTAACGAATCCACGCAACACAAATCCTGTGGGCAGCGGGCCCTTCAAGCTTCAGGAGTGGTTGAAGGGCGATCATCTTACCCTCGTGAAGAACGAGCGATACTTCAAGCCAGGCAAACCCTACCTGGATCGCATCGTGTACAAGGTCATGCCAACCGGGGCGCTGGCGACGATTGCGTTCGAACGGGGAGAAGTTGATTATCTATTGGGCGCCTCGCCGCTCGATATCGCGCGACTTAAAAACATCCCTGGCGTTGTTGTCACCACAAAAGGGCGCGAAGGTTTTGCAACCGTCGAAACGCTCATCCCGAACCTTACGCGCGGGCCGCTCTCAGACCTACGTGTCAGGCGGGCCATGGCGCACGCCATTGATAAGAACTTTCTCGTAGATAAGATTTTGTTTGGACAGGGTGTTGCGGCCACAGGTCCAGTTTCGCAAATGCTCGGCTGGGCTTATACTCCGAACGTCGACAAATACGAGCACGACGTAGTGCTCGCTAATCGACTGCTCGATGAAGTAGGACGGAGGCCAGCAAATGACGGGATACGGTTTCACTTGAAGTTCGTTCACGCAGCTTCCTACACCAAGGTGGCGGAAGCGCTGCGCGATCAGTTGCGCGAAGTCGGTATTGCGGTCGACTTGCAACTCATGGAGTTTGCCGCGGCAGTGGACGCCGTCTATATCAAGAAGGATTTCGATCTGGGCTTCGCTTCATTTGAAAACGGGCCCGACCCGGATATCGGGGTCAAACGCACGGTCGTCTCCTCAAACATCGGGCCGATTCCGTTTTCCAACGGCGCTGGCTATCGCAATCCGCGCGTTGATGACTTATTCGCTGTCGCCGCTTCCGAGTTGGACAAACAAAAACGCGCCACCTATTACTTTGAGGCGCAGAACCTTCTGGTCAAGGACCTACCTTACTTCTGGCTCTACGAGCCCAACTCTGGCGCCGCTTACCGCTCGGGGTTGCAGGGCATGTATGAGTGGAGTGCGAAATCAAATATTTATTTTGCACAGGATGCCTGGTGGGCAGACGGCGGGCGCTCGGCTCATTCATCGTCAGACAGTTTTACGCGTTGGAAGCTCTACCTGCTCATGGCGCTCGTCGCGCTTTCTGCCGTTGTTGGTGCAATTCTTCTGAAGAGAAGACAGCGAAGAGTCTGAGCGTCACGTTGGTTTGTCGAGATTCACGATGCGGGCCTTGGGGTCAAGCGCGCGGTTGAGGGCGTCGCCGACCGTGTTAAGGGCCAGGACAAGAAGTGAGACAGCCAGCGCCGGAAAGAACATGACCCACCAGGCATCGCGAATGAAGTGTTCGCCGTTATGCAGCATGTAACCCCAACTTATGTAGTTGCTGTCTCCAATGCCGATAAACTCCAAGGCCGCTTCGACCAGAATCACTCCACCCACCATCAATACAACATTAGTAATAATTATCGGGAGCGCGTTGGGTAAGATGGTGCGAAACAATATTCGGGCGGGCCTGGCGCCCATGGCGTGCGCGGCTTCGACAAAACTTCTTTCCTTAAGTGACATGACCTCGGCCCTGACGAGGCGTGCGGTAGTCGGCCAGTAGGTGACGCTCAATACGACGATTAGTGTGAAAAAGGTTGACCCGAATAGCGCGGCTATGACTAGCGCCAGAAAGAACCTTGGCGGAATAAGGAAAAGTTCAGTGAGCCGCATTAATAGATCGTCGACAAGTCCGCCTGCGTAGCCCGCCGTCAATCCAATCAACACTCCAATGAGTCCGCTTAAAACTGCGACGGTAACGCCAATCGCAATGGAAACTCTGGCGCCATGCACCACGCCGCTAAAGATGTCTCGTCCGAGATCGTCGGTGCCAAATGGATATTCGGCGGATGGAGGGCGCAAACTGTCGTCAGAAGTCCTATGTGGGTTATGCGGCGCAATCTGCTCGGCGAAAACCGCCGCGAATATAAAGAGCGCCAGCAATGCGACTGCCGCCAGCAGGGAGGGCCTGCCCCTGAAGGTGCGCCAGACGATCATGTTTCGCATATTTCCGGGCGCGCGTTTCTCTAACGTCTCATGATTCATTTGCTGGTTTGTCCGTAACGAATGCGTGGATCGAGCGCGGAATACGTCATGTCAACAACAAAATTCACTAAAATGACGCTAACCGAAATCATAAGGAATAGTCCCATCAGGACCGGGTAATCGCGCATGGCGAGCGCGTCAATCATCAGCCTGCCGAGGCCCGGCCAGGCGAATACTGTCTCGACCAGAACGGCGCCGCTCAACAACATCCCAAAGTCATGGCCAACAACCGTGACAATCGGCAAGAGCGCATTACGCAGCGCGTGGCCATACAGGACGCGGCCCTCCGACAAACCCTTTGCGCGTGCCGCAACAATAAAGTTTTCACCGAGCACGGTTAGCATCGAGGTGCGGGTCAGACGCATGATCTGTGCGATATAGACCACGGCGAGCGTCGTGACGGGCAAAACCAGGTGACTAAGCACGTCGAGCCCGTACCTGAGGCCCGTCAACTCCTGAGTGGACGACGACAAATTCTGGGCAGGAAAGAGGCCGAGGCGGAGAGCAAACACGATAAGCAGCAAATGTCCTACAGAGAAAGAAGGCACAGAGTAGCCGACCAACGCAAAAGCATTTATCGAGCGATCGATCACGGAGTTCTCGCGCCGGGCGGCTTCTACACCAAGCACTACCCCAGCGATGGACGAGACAAGGACAGCGCTTATTGTCAACAGGAGTGTGGCTGGGATGCGTGTGACGATGACGCTAGTAACCGATTGCTGGTAGCCGAGTGAATATCCCAAGTCTCCGCGGACAACGCTCGATAGATAGATCCAGAGTTGCGTGGCCAGCGGTTGATTCAAACCGAATTTCGCCCGAATGAACTCATAATACTTTTCGTCGCCGCTTTGTCCGGCGAGCAAATGCACTGGATCGCCTGGAGCGAGATGAATCAGAAGGAAATTGACGACGATTAGGATGAGTATCAAGAAAAGCGATTGAACTACACGCCTGAGAAGATATCTGGCGGAGGGACGCGAGAGTATGGATATCACAGTACCAGTTTCCTCACGAAGCTTGATCTTGCTCACTACCGCAATCGCGGATCGAGCGCATCCCGCAACCCATCTCCCAGTAGGTTGAATCCCATTACCGCGAGGCTGATTGCCAGTCCCGGATAGATCATTAGTTGTGGCGCGCTGCGGAGGAATGGGCGTCCGTCGTTGAGCATCGCGCCCCATTCCGCTGTCGGCGGTTGCACGCCGAGACCGAGGAAGTTAAGACCTGAGATGGCCAAAAGCAAGCTGCCCATTTCCAAACTAGCGAGGACGACGATGGGTGGAATCACGTTCGGAATTACGTGGCGAGTAATGATCCGGATGGGTGTGACGCCACCGGCGCGCGCCGCTTCGATGAAGGGCCGCTCGCGCAAGGAGAGCACCAGCCCGCGCACAATGCGCGCGTAAGACGCCCACCAAACACTTACTATGCCGACGAGCACGCTGCCTATCCCCGCCCCAACAAAGCCTGTGATAGCGAGCGCCAGAAGTAGAAGGGGAAAGGCTAGCACCAAATCCACTACCCGCATGATGACCGCGTCAAGGAACCCGCCGGCATAGCCGGACACCGCTCCTACGAAGACGCCCACCAGTAGCACCAGCAGTGAAGCGACGCCCACAAACCCGAGCGACAACCGCGCCCCGAAGAGTAGCCGGCTCAATAGGCAGCGACCGAGATTATCCGTACCGAGCGGGAACGTAAGGCTGGGAGCCTTAAGTCGTTCCGCAAGGTGCTGCGCGGCCGGGTCGTGCGGTGCTAAGAGCGGTGCGCTGAGCGCTAGAGTTACGAGCAGGAAGACGATAGCGAGTCCTACGATCGCCGCCCAGTCATGCAGCAAACGAACGAAGATACCGGGCCGCCCGACGACGACTAGCGAGATAGTTTCATCGCCTTCATTCGCGATCTCGAAGGGTGCATGCGGAGTTACGCTCTCTAAGTATCTTCGCTTGCTGTTCATCGGCCGATGGGTCGCTTCTTTGCGTAACGTATCCGTGGATCAATCCAGGCATAGGAAAGGTCAACGGCGGCGCTGATCAGAGTGAAAACTGTACCCATAAAGAGCACGAAGCCTTGAATCATCGGATAATCACGATCGTAAATCGAGTTTATCAACAGATTCCCAACGCCGGGCCACGCGTAGATCGCTTCTACGATCACGGCGCCGCCCAGAAGATGGCCGAAGGCGATGCCGGTAACCGTGAGCACCGGGAGCAAAGCAGGTTTCAAAGAATGACGGCAGAGGACTGCCGTCTCGCTAAGTCCTTTCGACCGTGCCGTGCGCACGAAGTCTTCGCCAAGCACTTCGAGCAGGCTTGAGCGAGTCAGGCGCGCCAGCGTCGCCGCCGTGCCGAGCCCGAGGGTCAGCGCCGGCAAGATCAGTGCCCCTGGGCCATCGCGGCCCGCTACCGGCAGCCAGCCTAGCGCCAGCGCGAACAATAGAATCAGCAAGTAGGCAAGCCAATAACTCGGTAGCGATGCGCCTAATAGTGCGCCGGCACGCGCCGCATGATCGATCCAGGAACCGCGCCGCACCGCCGCAAACACACCCAACGGCAAGGCGATGGCTAGCGCGATGACGAGGGCAGCGCAAGCGATCTGAAGCGTGGCTGGAAAGTGCGTGGCAAGTTCCTTAAGCACTGGTTCTTTCGTTCGGTAAGAAATTCCGAGGTCGCCACGCGCCGCTGAACCCAGCCACCGCGCATAGCGGACCGGCAGCGCATCGTCGAGATGATACTCGCGGCGTATAGTCGCGATCTGCTCTTCGCTCGGCGGCGCGTCGGAGAGTCGGTGTGCGATTACGGTTGCCGGGTCGCCCGGGGCAAGGTTGCTCAAAAGGAAAGCGAGCATGGAGATACCAAGCCAAAGTGGAATAAGCGAAAGCAGGCGGATGAGTACGTAGCGTTTCATCGCTGGGTGGAGATTGTATCCCAGCGTTGATTCAATAGAGAGGGATGTGGACTAAAGCCGTGCAAACCTAGACGCATCGCGGAGATGCGCTTAAGGCCGGCAAGCGGAATGACGATGGCTTCCTCATCCACGAGCACGCGCTGCGCTTCAGCGGAGAGGCGCATGGTCTCATCGCGCTGATCCGTCGCGAGACCTGCTTCGATGATCGCATCGAAACTACTGCCGGGCGCGAAGTAGCGGACGGTCTTGCTGGATGATTTAGAGTAGAAACGCAACGCGGGTAGGAACATCGGGTTGGCGTCGTTTTGGTTGGGCGCTTCCAGATCCAGATCAAATTCACCAGCCTCGATTCGCGCCTGGTAGGAAGCCAGGTCGGGCGACCTAACAATACGCAGTTCAATGCCGCTAGTTGCCAGTTGCGCCTGTATGAACTCCAGCGTCGCCGTGTCAAACTCCGGCCACGCGATCATCGTTAGTGTTAACCGTCGTCCATTGCGCACCCTCACACCGTCAGTTCCGGGCAGCCATCCTTCTTGCGCGAGTAAGTGAGCCGCTCGTTCCTTATCAATAATGAATCCCTGAACAAGACCAGCGTAATCGCCTAACATAGCCCGCGGGCCAATCGTTGCAATTAATTCCCCGTTGCCATCCCAAACTTTTTCGATCAGCGTGCGACGGTCTATTGACGAGGCGATTGCACGTCGTAAGTTCTTGTTTGCCAGCAGATCGTGCGGCGCTTCGCGGTGAATATTGAGAAAGATAGCGGCCACGCGTCCTACAGGCGCTTCGATTACAGACATACCTGCTTGCGTGCGCAAGGTGGAGGCTTGCTCGCGCGGCACGTCGAGAATCATTCCGGCCTCTCCGGCCTGCAATGCCAGCACGCGGGTGGTGTCATCCGGTAAGAATCGAAAAGTCATCCGCAATCCGGGGCGCTCCCCCCAATAATGTTCGTTACGCTCCGTTTTGAGCCACTCGCCGCGCCGGTATTCGACAAGCTTAAACGGGCCGGTGCCGACCGGTAGAGTGGCGGGCTCAGTGCCAGGGGCGATGATGCTGTAGTTAGCATGTCCAAGCTGTTCGAGCAGATGTTGGTTCGGGCGTTCAGGTGTTAGGTCTACCGTGAGGTCATCCACAACACTGACGGAATACTCGCCGAGATATGTGTGCTGATAAATACCTGCGCGGTCACCCTTCACAAGCCGGGCGAAGGTGTATTCGACCGCCTCGCTGGTAAGCGGCTGCCCGTCAGAGAAGACAACGTTTGGTCGCAGGAAGAAACGCCAGGTGTTGCCGTGGCGCTCCCAACGCGTCGCCAACAGTGGCTCGATGCCGTACTCGCCAGTAATTCGAACGAGGGGTTCGCAGATTTGGGCGTTGAGCGGATACATGCCGAGCTTCGACTTGAGAGGTTCGACCACGTAGTCGTCAGCCCGAACGCCTATAATTAGTTCATCTTCACTGCCCGCTTGCCTGTCCGTTGCGCAAGCGAACATCAGGGAGCATAGCCCGAATCCAATTAGAACCCGGGCCCTTGATCGCGATGCAACTAGACGCCTGATGAAGAATCCATTAGAGATACGCGAAAATATCGAGGTCACAGTTGAAGGATGGAAACTGTTTAGCAGCGGTTGTTGCTGTCTTGCAATGCCGACGTTGTGCCACAGCTTGGTGAGGGACGATAACATCTCGTTGCTGACGGTTCAATAATTCGCGCTTGGCACCCAGGCAATTTCGGACTGGGTCGGTGTCTCTTTCTGTTCATCTTTACTAATGACTAGCGATATTGAGCGCTATAATCCACCGCCTAGAGGTTCTGGTTCAAGGGGAGAAATGCCTGGTTTAATTTTCTTTCGGGCTGGTGGAGGTTTGTGCCTATGAGTTCCTTCAATAGTAGTATTGGTCTGCTGCTTTGCTTTGTGGCTCTCCTTTTATGCATTCAGTCAACTTGGGGTGAAATCCGAAGTATTCAAAAAGCGAACCCTGCCTTGCTGCGGCGAAATAGCTCGTTTGAGCGTCAGCTTTCAGGTGGTGGAAAACAGAGCGCTATGGTCACGCTGTTGCCCGGCCAGTATTTTCAACTCGACATCGAGCAACGGGAAATAGACGTCGCGACCACAGTTTTTCATCCTGACGGCAAGCAAGTTGAGTTCGACACACCGAGTGGAGCGAATGGCACCGAGTCTGTCCGTTTCATTGCAGCAATTGGTGGTGACTGTAGAATTGAATTTCGTTCACTCTTAAAAGAGGTGGACCCGGGGCGTTACCGTGCCCGAGTCATCGCGCTACGCGAAGCTACGGCGCACGACAAACTTATTGTGTCGGCGGTAGTGGCGCAAAGGCATGGAGATGAGCTACGTGCGAAACCTGAAACCAGGCAGAAGTCAGTGGAACAGTATGAGACGGCTCGGAAGCTCTGGCAGTCAGCAGGGAACCCGGCTGGTGAAGCGAGTGCAGTCCGCGCAATAGGCTTTGCGTGGTTTCGTATGGGAGATAGTCAAAAGGCGATTGAGACGTTTGAGAAAGCTGCGCAACTCTGGCACGCAGCCGGAGAATTTCGCGGTGAGGCTTTCACCTATGGGACTTTGGGTTTTGTCTATGAGCGGCAGAATAATTCCCAGAAAGTCTTAGAGAACAATCTACGCGCGCTGCCTATTTGGAGACGGTTGCGCGACGCAGTTCAGGAAGCGTTTACCCTTTCGACCATTGGCGACGCGTACGCGAAACTAGGAAAGAAGGAAGAATCCGTCGGTTACTGCAAGCGCGCAATTAATCGCAGCCGCGACACTCGAAGGCGTTCGATAGAGGCTGCGGTGCTTCGGAACTGTGGGCAGATGTTAATCGCGGCAAATGACATTGCTCCCGCGAGGGGTTACCTAACGAAATCGCTAGCTCTGTGGCGCGCTGCCAATTTCAAGAATAACGAAGCCATGACACTCACAATGCTTGGTGAAGCCAGCGAAAAGGCAGGTGAGAAGCAGCAAGCAATAGATTACTATTTGCAGGCTGAAACAATCTGGAAGTCGCTAAATGAGCAGAGCAAGGGGGCGGAAATGAAGACCAGAATTGCGCGACTGCACGGCACGCAATGAATGGGCAAATGTCCTTTCGGTAAGCTTGAGTAATGGAGTATGTTGTTACATCGCAGACCGAGGATCCGCATTTTCAAATATGAGGTCGGTTGATATCTTATGAAGCTACCAATTCTAAGGGTACCGGAAGAGAATGCTTGCGGGTGTATCGAACGCTCCGCCACCGGAGGTCACGAATGTCTCTGTTCCACTACCGGACTAGTGCAAATCATGGGGCGGAAATATGCTTTAAGACTGCTTTTTCTAATCGGTGACCGCAGAGTTATGCGCTTTAGTGACCTGAGAAGTGAGATGGACGATATGAGTTCTTCGACCCTCACAATCAGGCTCGCAGAACTCGAACGGGCAGGACTGATAAATCGCAAGATGTTTGCAGAAATACCGCCGCGAGTTGAATACAATCTGACGACGGAGGGCGAGGACATGCGCAAAAGTTTCTTTGCGCTCTCCAGGTTTGCATCAAGAAAATAACTGCCGACTCTAATGATTCTATTTGGCGCGCAATGGTCAAGTGCGACCGAGCGCTTGCACGAGATGCCTTCTTAAAGATTATCCCTCATCTGTCCCCCAGCATCCGACACGAGCCTGTCGATTTTTTCCAGCGCTACCTCCGCCGCACGTCTTACCGGAGGACTTAGGTCTGCGCCCAGTTCGTCATAACCTGTTGGCTCGCAGCCGATCAGAAATATTTTGAGCGGAAGGACGCCTAGGGCCTTTGCCAGAATAAGCACCTTCGAAGGGTCGCTGTAATGTGCGTCCGCCAGAGACTGATGCAGCTTATTTCCCGACTCGTCCTCGAGTTCCGGCACTTGAGGCTCTAATACATAGACAGTTCCGGGAAGGCCGCCCCGATGAACAGTGTCGGCGATGATGAGCAAGTCATAGCCGTTCATCAGTTCCTGAACCAGTGGAATACCGGCGATGCCGGTCTCCATGATGGTGACGTCGTCGCCGTACCTATTGCTTTCAAGGAGTTTCTGGGCAACGGCAACACCAAAGCCATCGTCACCCCGCAGTACATTACCGACGCCGGCAATAAGAGTTCGCATTATTTTTATATCCACCTGAGCGGCAAGATTCTTCACCGAAGATGTCGGCCGACTATTAAACGTCATGCTTTCGAATGCTCATACTACCTAGCATTCCTGAACTTAATCTACGGTCCTTACCATCTCAATGCGTCAATGCTTCGATTAATCGAACAAAGCAAAGGTAAATTAAGCCTTTAGAAACTTCGCTCAAGGTACTATTATGGTCTCGTAGCATTTCCCCCTATTACACTTCGTTCCACAGCTTCGGAGGTTGGTCGATGAAAATTGCGATCAGCGGCAAGGGCGGTTCCGGCAAAACTACTATCAGCGCTACGCTCACGCGTATCCTCGCCCGACGTGGTCTGCCTGTCCTCGCCATTGATGGTGATCCCAATCCAAATCTCATTCAAGCCTTGGGTCTTGGTCCCGGCGTTGAGACCGCTGCGATTCCGCGCAGCGTCGTCGAGCGCCGAGAAGACGAGAGCGGTCAACAGCGTCATGTGTTGACTACAAGCGTCGCGGATATCGTCAGCAAGTATGGACTAAAGGCCCCCGATGGCGTCACGGTACTTGTGGGAACTCATATTGATCACGCGGGCGCTGGTTGACTATGCGGCGCCCATGCTGCCGTGCGCAGCCTCGTCGGAGAGATTGTCAGCAGTTCGAAAGACATCACGGTGATGGACATGGAAGCGTCCATCGAACACATGAGCCGTGGGACGGTCAGGTACGTTGATGCGCTGCTGGTTGTACTGGAACCTTACTATCGCTCGATGGAGACTGCGGGACGAATGGTGCCGTTAGCGCGCGAGCTCGGCATTAAGCGCATATACGGCATTGGCAACAAGTTTCGCAGCCCCGAGGATGGTGAGGCTATCGCGGCCTATTGCCGGAATCACGATCTGGAGCTAATCGCAAGAATTCCATTCGACGACAGTGTGGTTGAGGCAGATCGAACCGGCCGCGCGGTGATTGATTACGATATCACCGCGCCGATTGTCGAAGAGTTATCGCGCGTGGCCGATTTTCTGTTACGTGAAGTTAAAGTTAATGGTAATGGTGCGGGAGGGAACTAAGATGCTCGACAACATGGACACAATGACGATTTGGACTTACTCGCTCATAGCCGGCGCGGTGGTGGTCTTAATTGTAGCCGTGCTGCTAATCATGCTTATCGCGGCGGCGAACCGAGTGAACAAACACGCGAGCCATATCTGGGACGCGGGAAAGCAGATCGCGGGTAATACAGTTTCAATCTGGATGTTGAATGTAACCAACAGAGTAGCGGGAGAGATTCTGGAAGGCGCCAAGTCAATTAACACGAGAGCTGCCTCGATCGATAACAATATCGCTGCTCTTGCTGAAGCTCTCGGGCCGAGGAGGTAGTCGCCGATGCAATTACTGACATGGCTCACTGTTATTTATCTCGTGGTGCTGGTCCTGGCCCTCGCCGTCAGCCTGATTGCGATCTTCATTTATCTGTTCAAGATTGGCAGCGCGCTGGCAGCGGTGGAGGTAGCGCTAGTGCAGTCGGAGAAAAACACTGCGCCCTTGAAAGGGCATGTTGAGGCCATCAATGGGGGCCTCGTCGGCGTTAGGGATGGGTTGATGCTGGTTGACGAACATTTGGCGTCAACCGATAACAGCTTGCATTTTGTCGCGGAACGGCTGGGTATCCGAGAGACCGCTGCCTAGGAATTCGTGAGAAGAGGAATTATGGAAACTGCAATCATTGTCGTCTGGTCGGCTACACTGGTCGTTGCGCTTATTCTGACGCTCGTCATCTTGAAACTGGTTTTCCTGATCTTGAGAACCGAACGCGATATTTTACAACTAGCGCACATCACGCTATCGGCGGCGCGGGGAATTGAGCGGAACACTGCTTTGATCTCAGGGCTCGAAACGACTAAGGGAGTCGCTGGAAATATCCTGAGCGTCGCCATTGCCATTGAAGCAGGCTCACGGTCAATTGGGGAAAAGTTGAGTGCGGTGGGCCAGGCCCTGTCGCAGAGGAGATCCTGAGTATGGAGTTAACATTGACGATTTTGACAGCTCTTCTCACCGCGACGTTGTTAATCGCTCTCGTGGTTGCACTCTTCCTGGTACTGCGCACACTTCAGTCCGTGCGCAAGTACATCGCAAAAATCAACTGGGGCGTTCGTGCAATTGAGAAAGAGACGGAAATGCTCGGTGGCGTGGAGCAACTTAACGGTGGGCTAACCGCTCTAGCGGGCGGACTGGAATCCGTCGCCACACATTTCACTAACGTAGATCGTAACGTGGGCACAGTGGGAGCAGCGTTACTCCGGAAATGATTGCCGCAGCGGCGGTTGAGGAAAAACTTTTATGGGTGAGATTCCTGAGAAACACGGCGGCGAAGCGGGAAGTCCCAAGCAGCATACGTCATCGACTAGCAATCTGCCAGATCAGGTCGGCAACGTCGGCCGACGCACATCGGAGGAACTGATCGAGGACATCTGCGCCTCGCAGGGGAAAACCCAGTTAAGCCTCGGACCGTTAGAAAAAGTCTACGTCTTCTGGCTCGCCGGAATGAGTTGCGACGGCTGCACAGTGTCGGTGAGTGGTGCAACCGAGCCGGCGCTCGAAGACTTGCTCACCGGCTCGATTCCGGGCGTGCCGCTCGTCATCCTGCATCACTACGTCCTGCAACTCGAAGCCGGCGATCACTACATTCAATCGCTGTTGTTGGCCGAGCAGGGCAAACTCGATGGCCCGTACGTCATCGCCTACGAAGGCTCGATCCCTGACGAGAATCTGACTGCCGGCGGCGAGCCGTTCGCGGGCGAAGGTTCGCTGCCGCTCTGGGCGCCGAGCGATCAGCGCAGGCGTGTCTCAACCGCCGAATGGATCAAGCGGCTCGGGCCGGGGGCGGCAGCCATCATCGCCGTCGGTACCTGCGCGACGTGGGGCGGCATCCCCGCGGCCTACGGCAACATCACCGGCTCGATGAGCGTGATGGATTGGATGGGTAAGGATTATCGCTCCGTGTTGGGCCTGCCCGTCATCAACATTCCGGGG
>Ga0136617_10000327_pt1 | contig 39059 bp, 45 predicted proteins | sample AntDrymUQ3222106_2_FD_129672 | JGI IMG/M metagenome (GOLD analysis project Ga0136617, IMG submission 129672) | Polar desert sand microbial communities from Dry Valleys, Antarctica - metaG UQ322 (21.06) | ecosystem: Environmental > Terrestrial > Soil > Desert | place: Antarctica: Dry Valley... | reverse complement strand
GGCGAAGACTTCGACTTCGTGAAGGTCTTGGACTTCGGTCTGGTGAAGACGTTCGATGAGCACGGCGAGGCGGGGCCTGCGCTCACTGGGGAGAATGTAGTTCAGGGTACACCGGCGTTCATCGCCCCAGAGCAGGCGCTGGGCCAGACCGATCTCGATAGCCGGGTGGACATCTACGCCACGGGCTGCGTGGCCTATTGGCTCTTGACGGGACAGCTTGTCTTTACCGCGGACACCCCAATGGCTCTTCTGCTCCACCATGTACAATCCGCGCCCCCGCCACCATCGGCCAGGTCCGAATTGCCGATCCCGGCGGCACTCGACCACCTGGTGTTGTCCTGTCTGGCTAAGAACCCGGCCGAGCGTCCGCAATCGGCCAGGGGGCTGTCAGGACGGCTCGCCGAGATCCATGGCTCCACTGCGTGGACCGAAGGCCGCGCCCGGGACTGGTGGTCCAAGCACCAGCCGGCCCGGGTATGAGACGGAACAGAGAAGACAGTAACACTTCCTCAAGCTCGAAAGCAGGTAGCTTATGCAGTCCTTGAAGGCACTCATCGAACGCTCGAACCGTCAGGCGCTGAAGCAGGTGGATGTACGCGTCACCGTGACCGACTCGAGCTCGGGCCGCCAGTCCTGGCACGGAGAGTTCATGTCTCGCACTGTCGACGGGTTTCTTCCGAGTGAGCGGATCTGGCTGACCCTCGACAACGGTCAGCGAGGGATGGCCAACGTGAGTGAGACCCACTTCAACAGCCGAACGCCGGACGCAACCCTCATTCAGTTCCTGGGCAAGGGCCCACTCGCCTAGGCCTTGGGGGTTCATCGGGTGCGCCGCTGATCCTTCGCGGCGCCCCGCAGGACCAGCGTCTGAGTATGACCGCCCGGCCACTGACCCGTCTGCGCAAACTCTGTCTCGCTCTCCCCGAGGCCCATGAGGTCGAGGCTTGGGGCGAGCCGACGTTCCGGGTCCGCAATAAGCTCTTCGCCATGTATGCCAGCGCCGGGAACCACCATGGAGCCGGTCGTGCCGCGGTCTGGTGTAAGGCGTCCAGGGCGAATCAGGCCATGATGGTGAGTGTCGAGCCCAAGCGCTTCTTTGTCCCCCCCTATGTTGGGCCAAGTGGGTGGGTGGGAGTGTGGCTGGATCGAAACGTCGATTGGAACGAGTTGACAGAGTTCCTGCGTGACGCGTACCTGCTCGTTGCACCCAAGCGACTACGAACGTCGCTCGAGCAGGAATAGGAGAGATGGAACCTGAGCATCCGCGTCGTGCGCCTCGGCGCTCCCCGAGAGCCCGATGAAGGCCTCCGCCTGGGGACTGTGCGCCGACCCCCCCGGGGAGTGCGGAAGGACGAGCTCGGGTTGCGAGACTACTTCGACTTATGGCTGCCCGAGCTCGCGCCCAGCGACCGCCTGCTCCGGTGGGGGAGGGCAGAGCCGTCCACGCCACGCCGATGGGCAACCTACGCTCGCCGGTATCGAACCGAGATGCGGAGCCCCTCCGCGCACCGGCTTATCGCTCTGCTGGCGGCATTCTCTGCCCAGCAGAACCTGTCGGTGGGCTGCTACTGTGTTGACGAGTCGCGCTGTCATCGGTCGGTTCTTAGAGAGCTGCTTCAGGATGCGGGTGCGGCAATGCTGACAGAGGAGGAATCCCACGACGCGCCCCCTGCCGTTGGAGGCAGGGGGTGAGATTGCGAGTTACTGCCGGCAGGAAGTCTTCGTGTGAATCTTGGCTTTGGCTGAGAGCTCTGCCATGGCGGCCTTGATGTCGGTACGACCGTAGTAGCTGGTGCCGTGGCTCCAATTGAAGAACGCGCAGGCATAGCTTTGGTTGAGCAGCGCGGTTCCATAGGTCCTCAGCTCGGTGGCACTCATGGCGTATTGGCCGCGCGTCCACCCGGGAATCTTGCTCGAGCCATTCCCGCCATCCAGGACGTTGATACCTACCACAATCCCGAGCCGCTTTCTCTTCGCTGCCGCGACCTCGGCTGTCACCAGGGTGGTGACGTTGCCTTTGTTCGCGGTGTATTGCAGCCAGCCGGCATCCAGGTGGGTGTAGGTAACCGGGGCAGCCTCCAGCCAGCTGGGCACCACCCGAACCATGGTGGGCATGGTGGGCCAGATCTGCTTGCTGTATGCTGCCATGGCCTCAATGGTGGCCTGAGGGATGACCCTGCCCCATTTAGCCGTACGGTGGGGCTCATCAATGAGAAAATGACCCAGGATGGTCCCGTCGGCGATGAAGGGTGCCAGGTTGACGTTCCGGTACTGAGAGACGAGCGCCTTCCACTTCGTGAGGCTGAAGTTTCCGTCGGCGTCCTTTACATAACTATCACTGCCCTTGCACAGCTTTATGACGATACGGCCGCCCTTGCTGCGCGTCGCGGTCAGCACCGAGACGATATTGGAGGGGCTCAAGGGACCGCCGAGGTGGGTGCCGTTATGTACGCTGCTGAGGTATGACGTCGGCATGGTGAACGTTCCGAACGTGATCCCCGGAAGCGACGAGGCGTCCAAGTCCGGAATCACCGTCCCACCGGAACCCGTGGAGTCACCCGGCGGCGGAACTGTTGAATCCGAAGTGGCCGAGTCGGGAGTTGTGACAGCGGTATCAGCTGGTGGGATAGAGCTCGTGTCGCTTGGAGCGGTGGGCACCGTCACGGCAGAGTCGATGGGAAGCGCGGCTTCCGAAGAAAGCGCGGTGCTATCGCTGCCGCACCCGGCACCGATCAGGACCAACACGAGGAGACTGCCCAGCAACGCTCGCGGGCGGCGGCTCAACTGGGGCGAAGTCGAAGGATCGATCATGAGCGTGGCTTCCCCTTGATTAAACATCGATTCTAGAAGCATCGGCACAGCCGCAGTTCAACGTGAGCGCGCCAACGTCTCTGGCGGGGCCAAGACGAGAGCAGGCCGACCTTTCGGTCAGGCGGCGACGATTAAATGACCTCGAAACTGGGCGAGGTCGAGATTGTAAGTTGGCTTACCCGTGCCGGTTGCGGCCACGGTCGCGATGGAATGAACGCCCGGATAGCGCCATCTCGTTGTAGTGCTCGCGATCGACAATATACCCCCCGGGGCTAATTTGTCAAGCAGTAGGCTCCACAACGTAGGCTTCCATGGCGAAGTACTCCGCGAGCCCCAGACGGTCGAGCTCTGCCGCCGTTCCCTTGTTGCGAGCTTCCACCCGCTGCCAGAACTCCCGCTCGTCCTGCCCTGGGAACGGGGCCGTGTCCTTCTGTGACTGGTGCTTGAAGATCGCCTGGATTTTCAGGCGCAGCTCCTCCTGGGAGAGAGGGACCAGCCAGGTGGCCTCCGTTACCGGCCACTCCTGCCACGCGCCTCGATAGAGCCACACCTCGGGCCGCTCCTGGCCCCCGGCGACTGCCTCCTCCAGGGCAAGCTCGATGGCTTCCTTGCAGAGCCGATGAGTGCCGTGCGGATCCGACAGATCCCCCGCGACGAACACGAGATCGGGTCGAATCTCTTCCAGCAGGGCCCGGACGATCGCCACATCCGCCTGTCCGATGGGGTCCTTCTTGACCTTGCCGGTTTGATAGAACGGAAGATCGAGGAACCGGGCTGCGCGATCGTCGAGCCCTAGCGTGCGGATACCGGCTACGGCTTCCGATTCCCGGATAATCCTCTTGGCGTCCTGCACTTCGGGGATGTCCACGTCGCCCGCTCGCTTGGCGGCCAGGAACCCGTCGATCAGCTGCCCCAGTTCGCGGGCCGCGTCCTTCGGCAGGTGCTGCTCGCCTGCCAGCCGCCGCAGGAAATCGACATGGCGGCGCACGTCGTGATCGAACACGGCCAGGTTGCCGCTGGTCATGTAGGCGACGGTAATGTCGTTGCCGTTCACCGCGAGCTTATGCAGGATCCCACCCATCGAGATCACGTCATCGTCGGGATGAGGGGAGAAGCAGGCGATACGCTTTCCCCGAGGCAGCTTCGACCGGCCCCGGATCTTGGCGCCGAGCACGTTGAACACCTCGCCATTCAACCCTCCGGGCGACCCATAGCGTGCTACCAGGGCGGAAAGATGGTGCTCCGCATAGTCGCCCTGGGTCAGCTTGAGAATCGCCTTTCCGGTCTGGTGCGAGAGCCACACAACCGCTCGCACCACCAGGCTGCCGGTCCATTCCACCGGACCCATGAGCCAGGGCGTCGCCACGCGGGTAAGCGCTGCGGCCGCCGGCTGGTCCAGGTAGAAGGTGGTGTTGCCGTGCCGCTGGAGGAAAGTGGCCGCCACCTCATGGTCGACCTCACCCTCGACCGCCCGGCGAACAATGTCGGCCTTATGTTCACCGGTAGCGAGCATGAGTATCTCGCGCGCCTCGAAGATTGTCTCCACTCCCATCGTAAGTGCTTCCCGCGGAACATTGTCCTCGCCGAAAAAGTCCGCCGCAGTATCTTTTCGGGTCACCAGATCGAGGGTCACGGCCCGGGTGCGGCTTTCGGCGCCGGAGCCAGGCTCGTTGAACCCGATGTGACCGGTACGTCCGATGCCCAGCAGCTGAAGATCGATGCCTCCCGCGGCGCGGATGGACTCTTCGTACCGCCGGCACTCGGCATCGACCTCGTCCCGTCTGACATCACCCCGCGGGATGTGCACGTTGGCCGGAGGAATGTCGAGATGGTGAAACAGATTCTCCCACATGAACCGATGGTACGAGTGGATGCTGCCCGGATCCATCGGGTAGTACTCGTCGAGATTGAAGGTGACGACGTCGGTGAAGCGAAGCCCCTCGTCGCGATGCATCCGGATGAGCTCCCGGTACACTCCGATAGGCGTCGAGCCGGTGGCGAGGCCGAGCACCGGGCGCTGCCCCGCGGCCCGCTTCGTCCTGATCACCTCGGCAATCCGGTGTGCCACGAGACGCCCCATGTCATCGTGACCATGCACGATGACCGTGCGGATCCGCTCCAGGCCTTTGGGGCTATCGTTCTCCGGTGGTTTCATCGCTCAAAAGTATCGGCTGTCGGGGCGTTGGCCTGCAACGTCGCCCGTCCGCCCGTCCGCCCGCGCACCCGTCCACCCGTTTCGCAACCGGGCGAACGCACATAGAATGGAGCGGGCTCATGATCCCCCTGTAACACCGATGCACTATGACGAGTGAGGGCTAGTGGACACAGAACCGGCGCTACACACGGCCGAAGACGCGTCGCCTCCGGAATTGTGGCGGGCCAGCTGGAAGCTCCTGCTCACGCTTGCCGCGCTCGGCCTGTTGGTATTGCCGATCATTCGGGAGCTTCCGCTGGGGCAGAGCTCCCGAACCGGGCTCCTCGCATGGCTGCTCGTGGGCCTTGCCATGTACTGGCTCTACGCGGGCATGGGATACCGGCCCCTGCTGCTCCTGCAGCTATTGCTGTTCTCCGCTGCCGCGGCCCTCCTCAGCGCCAAGCTTCTGCTGGTGGCTATCGACGTCCGGAGCATGGCCGTGCTGCGGCACGTCGCTCGAGGGTTGATCCTGGTGGGCGCGGGATGCGCCATTGCCAACCTCGGTGCCATGCTGCTGCTGCTCTGGCGCCGATCACGTACTGACTCCAGTACGCCGAACACGCCCCGACCCTAAATGATTTCCCGGTCGAGTCCGGTGGCGAGTTCGTTGTCTCAACCGATCGCCGGAATGGGGTTTACAGCCGGTCCCGGACATAACATGGAGCGAGGCGACACCTGACCACCCGGCTGCTCCTGGCCGGCCTCCACCTGCTCGCGCTCGGAATCGGCCTCGGTGCGGTGTGGGCCCGGGGGCGGGCGCTCACCTCACGTCTCGACCTGGCGGGCCTCCGGCAGGTCTTTCTTTCCGACGCCTGGTGGGGCCTGGCGGCCCTCTTGTGGATCAGCACTGGCCTCTGGCGTCTCCTGGCCGGGGTCGAAAAAGAGACGGCCTACTATCTCCACAATCACCTGTTCCTGGGCAAGATGGCACTCCTCGCCATCGTTCTCGGCTTGGAGGTCCGACCGATGATGACGCTGATCGGGTGGCGCCGGAGCATGTCGGGAGGAAAGCAACCTGACACCAGCGCCGCTCCGGTGTTGGCCCGACTCAGCTTCGCGCAGGCTGGACTGATCGCGCTCATGACCTTCCTCGCCGCGGCCATGGCCCGCGGGTACGGTGGTTGATTCGCAGCCCACCAGCACATTCTGGAGGACGCTATGCCGCGGGTAAATACGCAGCGCATAATCGCGGGAGGTCTGGCTGCCGGTCTGGTCATGAATATCATCGATGCGCTCACCAACGGAGTTATGCTCGGCGAACGCTGGAAGATCGGAACTGACGTGTTGAATCCGGACCTCAGTGCCCAGATGGGCATGTCGGGGACGCTCGGTTGGGTCATCGTCGATTTCATCCTCGGAATTCTTACTGTGTGGGTGTATGCGAGCATTCGCCCCCGTTTCGGACCGGGGCCGAGGACCGCAATCACAGCAGCACTCGTCATCTGGCTCGCGGTGCATGCGGCGTACGCGTCCTACGCTTTCATGGGGCTCTATCCCTGGTCCCTGATCATCGCCAGCAGTCTGGGCGGTCTGCTCGCTGCCCTCGCCGGCGGTTATGTCGGGGGCCGATTATATCGCGAGGCGGCGTAAGCCTCCCGCCCCGGGAACGCCCCGCCGGCAGTAAAGTCGAGTGATCATGCGCCCACCCTCAACCTCTCCTTCCCGTCGTCGTAATTCTCATTGCTGGACGCGGCGTCAGCCGCCGCGCAGGGGCGACCTTCGGGGTTCGGCGGAGCCCTAGAGGATAATTCAGTCAGGAGATTCGATGCCGGCATATGTGATTCTCGATATCGACGTGACCGACGCGAAGACCTACGCGAAATACAAGGAGCTCGGACCTCCGGCGGTGGCTGCACACGGCGGCCGCTACCTGGTGCGGGGTGGTAGCCTCGAGTCGTTGGAGGGGTCGTGGCTTCCTTCGCGGTTCGTCATCCTCGAGTTCCCCGCGGTGGAGGCGGCCCGCGCCTGGTGGGCATCACCGGAATACGCGCCGGCAAAAGCGCTGCGTCACGCCAGCGCCCGAACCGAGATGCTCCTGGTCGAAGGTGTGGCGGGCACGGGCGGTTAGTCGGCGCATGCGGGACTTGCCCAGGTGCAGCTAACAGGGATTCTTTACGCCGATGTGCGTATGCGTCCATCCGGCGAGGAGGACCGATGGCGGAGCCGACCTTTGTGCAGCAGATAGCCACACTCAGCGCGACGCTGACGACCATCGAGGACAGCCTTGCGAAAGGGCAGGCCCCGGTGGAGGGGCTGGAGGATTTCAAGAGCGCGCTCGATGAGGTGCGGCTGCGGCTCTGGGGTTTGTTGAGCGCGGCAGGCGGCGACGACTACAAGGGCTTTCAGGAGCGGTTTCGGATCCGCCGCGCCACCGAGCTGAGCCGGGGACTGGGGGGAGACCTGCGTACCGGCGCCGTCAGTGGACGGCATCGGGAGTTGGCCGGGCTCAGGGAGGCTGCCATGGAGCTTACGCAGTGTATCGAGCAGGCGCAGCGTTACGTCTAGCCGGCGCGGCGGGGACATCTACCAGGAGGTGTAATGTCGAAGCGTGAAGATCAGCGGATTGCGGCCCTGGCCAAGAAGAACGCCGAGAAAGTGGTTCATCCCAAACGCGACCGCGCGGCCCAGTTCGATTCCACTTTACGCCAGAAGCCCGAGGAAGAGGAAGCCGAAACCAAGCGTCTGTTCAAGGACATGAAGCGCCGGGAGTTCTGAGCCGCGGCATGGCCGACTCGCGGCGCCGGCGGCCGGTGGCGGCGGCTCTCATTTCCCTCCTGCTCTTCGGCGGGGCTCTCCTTCTCATCGGTGTTGCCGTTCACCGTTTTTCTCCCGTCCTCCGGAACCTGTTGCCGGGCGGGGGCGAAACGAAGGTCACCCACGGCGTCGTGGTGGAACAAGTACGCTCAGTAGCGCAGCTCGTTACCAGCGAGACGACCGTCCGCGATGTCGTCGTCTATGAGAATCGCCGCCTCGGATCCACCAAGCGGTCATTAGTCGTAGTTACCGGCAAGGTCATGGCCGGGATCGATCTCGATGCCGGAACCCAGGTGGACGTCGACCACGGCGAGCGCCGGGTGCGGGTGGTGCTCCCGCGGGCGAAGGTGCTGAGCGTGGAGGTAACCCAGCTCCGGACCTACGATGAGCGCAGCGGCCTTTGGAATCCTTTCCGGCCCGCCGACCGCGACACCATTTATCACCTGGCGCGCGAGCAGCTGATAAGCGCCGCCGGTGAGATCGGGGCTGCCGCCCACGCGGAAGAAAGCGCACGACGGTTGCTTGGCGCGATGATTCATGCGGATGGCTACACTGTGGATGTCACCTATGGCTCTGACGGCCCTGTCATGCGCCGGGAGACGGACTGACAAACTTCTCGCAGACGATCGAGGACCTCTGTGCCATTTAGCAGCCTGAAGCTGCACCCTGACCTTCTCAAGGGGATCAAGGAGCTCGGGTTTACCCGGCCGACACCGATCCAGCAGGCCGCCATCCCACCGGCGCTGGCCGGCCGGGACCTGCTTGCCTCGGCGATGACCGGCAGCGGCAAGACTGCGGCCTTTCTCCTGCCGATCCTCCACCGTCTGATCAGCCGGCCCCGGGGAGTTACTCGGGCCCTGGTGCTCACGCCCACGCGAGAGCTGGCTGCCCAGATCCTGGAGGATCTGAATGATTTGGCGGTCCACACGCCGATCACCGGAGCGGCCGTCTATGGCGGGGTGGGTATGGGGCCGCAGGAGCACGCCTTCCGCAGCGGAGTGGACGTGCTGGTCGCCACCCCCGGCCGGCTGCTGGATCACTTCAAGGCGCCGTACGCCAGGCTGGTTGGTGTTGAATACCTCGTGCTCGATGAGGCCGACCGGATGCTGGATATGGGGTTCCTGCCGGACATCCGGCGGATCCTCCGGCATCTGCCGCAGAAGCGCCAGACGCTGCTCTTCAGCGCTACCATGCCGGCGCCGATCGTGACGCTCACCCGGGAGATGCTCCGCAATCCCGAAGCAATTCAGCTCGATCGCAAGCCCGCCCCGGCCGTGGGGATTACCCAGGCGGTCTACCCCGTGCCTCAGGAGCTCAAGTCCGCGCTCCTCGTTGCACTGCTCCAGCGGGGCGAGATGCGGGAGGCGCTGGTCTTCACCCGCACCAAGCACCGGGCCAACCGGCTCGCCGAGTATCTGGCGCGGAACGGCATCAAGGCCGAACGGATTCACGGCAACCGGTCGCAAACGCAGCGGACCGAGGCGCTCGCAGGCTTCAAGAGCGGGAAGTATCGCGTCCTGGTTGCCACCGACATCGCGGCGCGTGGCATCGACGTCGAAGCGCTGGGTCATGTCGTAAACTTCGACGTGCCGACCGCCCCCGAGGATTACATTCACCGCGTGGGCCGGACTGCGCGGGCGGAAGCAACGGGCGAGGCCTTTACCCTGGTGTCGCCCGAGGAAGAGGGCGAGCTGCGCGGCATCGAGCGGGCCGTGGGGAAACGGCTCCCGCGGGTAACGGTACCGGACTTCGATTACCGCGCCAAGCCAGAAGCGCGCTTCGAGGTCCCGCTCGCCGAGCGGATCGCCGCTATCCGGGCCAAGAAAGCGGAAGACCGCGCGCGCTCGCAGGCCAAGGCAGCGCGCCGGGCGGCTCCTGCGGCCGGGCAACCGGACCGCCAGCCTAGCGGCCGGCCGGGCGCGCACCGCAATCGTGGGCGTCCCCGGAATGGCGGGTCACCGCACTGACAGGACGAGGCAGCATGGAGGAAGTAACGGTCGAACACCAGGGAAAACGGTTCACCGCCGCCCTGAGTGGCGGGCAGACCCCCTCAGGACAGGCGCTGCCGAGCACGCAGGCGTCCATGTGGTACGTGACGATCGCGGGAACGGCATTGACAAAATTCCCGGCCGCCCCGTCGGACAGCGAAGATTCGGTGCGCGAGCGGGTAGTTCGATGGCTCGAGGAACATCCCGACATGCTGGACCGGGATCAGATCGTGCTCGGAGGTGGATGACCGCGGTTAGATTCCATCAGCGCGGCCTCGCGGTCCGCGGCTGTGGACGACCATTCACGTTCCCAAGCGAGCCTTCCTGTGAGCACCCATAAAGTCGAGCAGCGCCGCCTGAGCCATCGCGGACGCGAATTTCACTTCGTCTCCTACGACGCTCAGATAGCCAACGAGCGGCGCGGCGTAGAGGCGGTTCCCCCCATGTGGTATCTCATGAACGAGGGCAAGCGACGACCCGTCCTGCCCCACGTACCTGGGCAGGAGCTCAATGAGCTCGACGGGGCTCTTCTGCGCTGGGTAGACGAGCAGGTCTTCGGAACCAAGCCTTTGCTGCTGCAGCGCCACCGGAAGTAGGGCGCAGGCCAACCAAGAGGCACGCCATCTGTGTTCGATGCCCTCGATCCCGACTCTCCCGCGTTCTGGTTCCGACTGGGTACCGCCATCGTGTGCGGCGGGATCATCGGACTCGAGCGTCAGCTGCGGGGGAAAGCCGCCGGCATTAGAACCAGCATACTCATCTGTCTTGGTACCGAGCTGTTCGTCAGCCTGGGAGCGTCGTTCGAGGGCGATCGGGTCGATCCCACCCGGGTTCTGGCTCAGGTAGTCACCGGCATCGGATTTCTCGGAGGCGGTGTCATTCTCGCCCGCGAGGGGGCTGTGGTCGGGGTGACTTCAGCGGCCATCATCTGGGTGCTTGCCGCTCTGGGCTCGCTGATCGGATTCGGCCATCTGGCCGCCGCCTTTATCCTCACCCTGATTACGGTTGCACTTCTGCTCGGAGTGGAGCTTCTGGAATCGATGTTCCGCCGCCTCCGCCAGGGAGCTCATGAGCGGGAGATGTCCAAGATCGAGATGGAAGACTGACCGGCATCTCCGTGGCTCGCGGAATCCTGCTGTTCCTGATGGTCCTGGCCGGCTGTAACGGTCCACCGGACCGCGGCGCGCCGGCGGCAAGTCCGGCGGTGCGACACTCCTCTGACAGCGCGTTCGCAAAGGTCCAGACCCGCGGCCACACCGCCATGGGAGTCGATCAATACTCCTCCTTTCATCGCTTCGAGCCGCTGCCCGACGGAGGCCGCATCGTGCTTCAGCGGGACCCCGCCGACTCAACCGGCGTGACCCAGATCAGAACCCATCTGCGGACCATCGCCCAGGCGTTCGAGCACGGCGACTTCTCGCTCCCCGGCTTCGTTCACGACCGGGAGGTCCCCGGGACCGGTGTGATGGCGGCCCGCCGGTCCCGCATCAGTTACCGGGCCGACACCTTGCCAGGTGGCGGGCAGGTGCGCCTGCAGAGCTCTGACTCAGCTGCCATAGCGGCCATACACGACTTTCTCGCCTTTCAGCGCCACGACCATCGCTCGTAATGCTATTGCGCTCCGTTGCCGCCATTCTGGACCGGGATCTCCGCGCCCTCAGACGCGAGATCGAGGCGTATCCCGATGAGCGCAGCCTGTGGCAAGAGGTGCCTGGAGTCTCGAACGTGGCGGGTACGCTCGCCCTCCATCTGGCCGGAAACATCCAGCACTACCTCGGCGCCAGGCTCGCTGGCACCGGCTACGTCAGGGATCGTGCGGCCGAGTTTGCGCGCCGTAACGTGCCTCGATCGGAGCTGCTGCGTGAGGTCGAAGCGGCACGGGCTGCGGTGCAGTCCGCGCTCTCCGGCCCCTCGGCACCGGATCCCGGGGATGATTTCCCCGAGCCTATCGCCGGGGCCAGGGTACGCATCGGAGACTACCTGGTGCATCTCGCCACCCATGTCGCTTACCACCTGGGTCAGGTCGATTACCACCGACGGATGGTGACGGGGCAGGGAACAGCTGTCGACGCCATGCGTCCCGGCGACTTGAGTTCGGCCCGGTCCGCCCCCCCGTGACGGTCAAGAGAGAGGCGCTCGTGCTCGTCGGGCTGGTCCTGGCGGTCGACGCCATCTTCGTTGCCCTCTATTTCCTTGCCGGCGGCAGACTCGCCTCGGACGGCGCAAAGTTGGCATTCACGGTAGTGTGGACCGTGATGACCCTGGCTGTTGTGCTTCGCGGATTGACTCGAATCCGCCGCGCGCGATTCCGTCTGGCAGGCTCGCCCGAGGCGCAATGAGCCGTGTCCGGCCTGGCTCGCCGACTCCCCTCGGTGCCACCTGGGACGGCGAGGGGACCAACTTCGCCGTTTTCTCCGAGCACGCCACCCGGGTAGAGCTCTGTCTTTTCGCGATCCCCGGGGAGGCCGCCGAATCCCACCGTATTGATCTGCGGGAACGCAGTGGAGACGTCTGGCACGCATACCTGCCCGGCGTCATTCCGAATCAGGCGTATGGATATCGCGTCCACGGACCTCATGCTCCCGCCGAAGGTCACCGGTTCAACCCGGCCAAGCTACTCCTCGACCCCTATGCCAAGGCCATCAGTGGCGTCATCAAATGGAGTGACGCCCTGTCCGGCTATCCGCTTCGAAGCTCCGATCCTGATCGCGATCTGACCGCCGACACCGCCGACAGTGCAGCCGTCATTCCCAAGAGTATCGTGGTGGAAACCGCCTTTACCTGGGGCGACGATCGCCCGCTCCGGACCCCGTGGCACAGTACGCTGATCTATGAGTGTCACGTCAAAGGCATGACGATGCTGCACCCCGGCGTACCGGAGACGCTCAAGGGGACTTATCTCGGCCTGGCTGCCGATCCAGTTCTCGAGCACCTGACCGGTTTAGGCGTAACGGCCGTGGAGCTGCTGCCGGTCCACCACATAGCCTCCGAGCGGCGCCTGATGGAGCAGGGACTGACCAACTACTGGGGCTACAGCTCCATCGGTTACTTCGCGCCCGACGTGCGGTACGCCACGGGAGGCGGCCAGGAGGGGCGCCAGGTAGCGGAGTTCAAGTCGATGGTAAAGCGGTTCCACCAGACGGGGATCGAGGTCTTGCTCGACGTGGTTTACAATCACACGGGCGAGGGCAATCACCTGGGCCCGACCCTCTCGTTTCGCGGCTTCGACAACGCCAGGTATTACCGTCTCAGACCGGACAACCGGCGCCTGCACGAGGACTTCACCGGGTGCGGAAATACGGTGGACCTGCGGCACCTCCGGACCAGGCAGCTGGTGGTCGACAGCCTGCGCTACTGGGTAGAGGAGATGCACGTCGATGGCTTTCGTTTCGACATTGCACCGGTGCTCGGTCGTGACGATCACGGCTTCAACCCCGAGGCGGAGTTTTTTCATCTCGTTCGGCAGGACCCGGTGCTCGCCCAGGTCAAGCTCATTGCGGAGCCGTGGGACCTCGGGCCCGGCGGCTACCAGACCGGCAGATTTCCCCCGGGATGGAGCGAGTGGAACGACAAGTACCGGGACGCGGTGCGGCACTTCTGGCGGGGCAACCCCGGCAGGGTAGGGGATCTTGCCTCCCGGCTGTCGGGAAGCAGCGACCTTTTTGCGACCAGCAATCGTACCCCCGAGGCCAGCGTGAACTTCGTCACCTGTCACGACGGATTCACCCTGGAGGACCTGGTCAGCTACGAGGCGAAGCACAACGAGGCAAACCTGGAGGACAATCGCGACGGCACCAACCACAACCTGAGCCGTAACTGGGGAGTGGAGGGACCCACCGATGTGGGTCACATCGTGCGCCTGCGCGAGCAAATAAAGCGAAACTTCCTCGCCACGCTCGCATTCTCCCAGGGCGTGCCGATGCTGTCCCATGGAGACGAGCTGGGCCGTACCCAGTTGGGAAACAACAACGCCTACTGCCAGGACAGTTCGCTCAGCTGGCTCGACTGGCGGCTCCCTCGCCAGCATGGCGAGCTGCTCGAGTTCACCCGCAAAGTTTTCGCCATCCGCGCGCAGAATCCTTTGCTCCGGCGCGGCACCTTTTTCCGGCACCAGCCGCAGGTCCCCGGCGAGGCCAAGGATCTGACCTGGCTCAGAGCCGATGGGCAGGAAATGACCGTCGATGACTGGAGCGATGAAACCAACCACGTGCTCGGCAGGCTCATTCGGGGTGAGGCGCCCGAGGACGTCGACCAGCCGAGACGGCCGGGCCGGGGAGACGCGCTGCTGCTGTTGCTGAACGGCGGTCCGCAGGCCCGACAGTTCACCCTGCCGGTGCTGGAGCGTCCGGGCGGCTGGACCGAGCTGCTCGACACATCTCATCACGCGACACCGCCAGTGATAGAGAACCGAGTGAACCTGGCGGCGCATGCCTTGATCCTGCTGTCCTTCCACTCGTCGCTGTAACGGGCCCGCAACCGCTTGCGGTGAACGCGTGAATGGCGGTTGCGGGGCTACTGCTCGCCGCTCAAGGCCCGCAGCACCTGGTCCGGGAAGCTGCGAATGTCGATAGGCTTGGTGATGTAACCGTCGAATCCCGCGTCCAAGGCTCGCTCCCGATCACCAGTCATAGCGTGCGCGGTCAGCGCAACGACCCGAAGCTTGGGGCCAGCCAGGCTCCGGATCTCCCCTAGCAACGCGAATCCGTCTTTCCCTGGAAGCTGAATGTCCATCAGCACCAGGTCGGGCCGCTCCTGCTGGATCTTTTCAATCAGTCCCTCGCCACCCGAAAGCCCTGTCAGCTCATGACCCTTGAGCCCCAGGACGGTTCGAAACAGCTTCATGTTGTCCGGACTATCTTCCACGATCAGGATTTTCGCCATGTTCGCTCCCGCTCCAATCGGGTGCCATATCAGTACACTTCTGGCTGAACTCGGGCAACGTAGGCGGCCCTCACCGGCGTGAAGCGAGTGCGCCCATCCTCTCTTGCCGTCATCGGTCTCGGCGCCATCGGTGGCTCGTTAGCGTGGCAGGCCCGGCTGGCGGGGGTGCAGCGCGTGGTTGGCTACTCGCCCGACCGAGCCGAGGGAATTCAGGCTTTGAAGGCGGCGGCCATCACGGACCTGGCCGACACCCCCGCGCGAGCGGTCCAGGGGGCCGAGCTCGTTGTCCTTGCCGTCCCTCCCCGGCCCACCCTCGATCTCATCGCCCTGCTGGCCTCTAGCCTCGAGCCGGCCGCGCTCCTCACCGACGTATGCAGCGTCAAGGTTCCCGTAGTCAGGGAGGCGGTGAGTGCAGGACTGGGCGACCGCTTTGCCGGCGCCCACCCTCTGGCCGGCACCCACGAGACAGGATTCGTGTCGGCGCGCCCGGACCGCCTGCGCGGCTGCGTGGTCTACATCTGCGAGAGCGGAACGCCGGAGAGCCATGGCGCCGCGGGCAGTGTCGCCAGCTTCTGGGAGCACACGCTCGAAGCCCAACCTGTTCGGATAGCCGCGGAGCACCACGACCGACAGCTCGCCTGGACCAGCCACCTGCCTCAGGCGGTCGCGTACGCACTGGCCCGAAGCCTGGCCGAACGTGGCCTTGGGGGTGTGTCATACGGCAGCGGCGTCAGGGATACCACCCGGCTCGCGGGCAGCAACCCTGACCTGTGGGTGGATATCCTCCTCTACAACGCCCCGGCGGTAAGCGAGGCGCTGGCGCAAACTGAAGCACAGGTGACAGAGCTCAGACGGCTTCTGGCCAATGGCGACGCGCCCGGCCTCCGCGCGTACCTCCGCGCGGCGCAGAGTTTTCGCCAGGGCATCGACCGATGAAAGTGGCGGGCAGTGTCCTGGTTCCGGGAGACAAGAGTATTACCCATCGAGTGCTCCTCCTGGCCGCGCTGAGCCGCGGCACCAGCTACGTTGGCGGCGCCCTCACTTCGCTCGATGCCCGTTCGACCGCCCGGGTGCTCCGTCAGCTGGGAGCGGAGTTGTCGCCCCTACGCCAGGGCATGCCCGTTACCGTGCGTGGTAGAGGAAAGTTTCGCCGCCCGGACGGCCCGCTGTTCTGCGGAAACTCCGGCACCACGACCCGGCTCTTACTGGGTCTGCTCGCCGCCCACCGATTCTCCGTCACATTGACCGGGGATCGCTCGCTTCGGCGGCGTCCTATGCGACGGGTAACTTTCCCGCTCGCCACCATGGGGGCGCGGTTTACCGAGCAGAACGGGGATGGACTGCCGCTCACGATCCGGGGCGAGCGCCTTCGGTCGCTCCGCTACGAGATGCCGGTCTCCAGCGCCCAGATCAAGAGCGCCCTCCTGCTGGCAGGGATGGCGGCGGAGGTTGACGTCGCGCTGCTCGAGCCTGATGGGCGCTCCCGCGACCACACCGAGCGGCTGTTGCAGGCCTTCGGGTACGGCGTAACAGAGAAAGACGGGTGGATTCACTTCAGTCCCGGGGGCTGCCTGGAGCCGTTCGATGTCCAGATACCGGGAGATCCTTCATCGGCCGCGTTTCTCGCAGGGGCGGCCACTCTGGCCGAAGCGGGTGAGCTTCGCATTGCCGGCGTAGGCGTCAATCCGACTCGCACCGGGTTCCTTTCCGTGCTGGGCAGGATGGGGGGAAAGATCCAGATCGAGAATCATTCGTTCCGGTTCGGCGAGCCGGTGGGCGACCTCATTGTCCGCCCAGCCCCACTCCACGGGACCGAGGTCGCCGCCGGGGAAATTCCTGGAGTCATCGACGAGATTCCGCTGCTGGCGGTTCTGGCCTCACGCGCCGCGGGAACCACCTCGTTCCGGCGGGTGGGAGAGCTGCGGGTGAAGGAGAGCGACCGGCTCGGGCTCATAGCCGAGAACCTTCGGGCGGTGGGCACCAATGCCCAGGTACTGGGCGACGACCTGGTGGTGGAGGGAAGCGACCAGGCGCCCCGCGGAAAGGTCCGGACTGCGGCCGATCACCGGCTGGCCATGGCCTTCGCGGTGCTTGGCACTGTATCGGGAGCGCGCATTCGAGTCGATGACATGGCGTGCGCCGCCGTCAGCTTCCCGGAGTTCCCCGCGACCCTACGCGGCATCGCCGCTCGAGGTGGAAAGTGAGTGGCGGCGTCATCGCCATCGACGGCCCGTCGGCGTCGGGAAAATCCAGCACGGCTAGAGCGGTGGCGGAGGCCCTCGGATTCGCCCACCTCGACTCCGGCTCCCTGTACCGCGGAGTGACTCTCGTGGGATTGCGCGAGATGTCGCGGCAGAGACCCCCGGGAAGGGACCCGGCCCGCGATCTGGCACCGGAGCTCCTGCTCCGGGCGGCGGAGGATCGTGGCCTCATGCTCCAGTCCGACGGCGCTGGCTTCACCGCTTACCTCGAGGGGGAGCCGGTGGACGATGCGCTCAGATCGTCGGAGGTGACCTCGCGCGTCTCCGCCATATCGGCGATCCCGGTGGTGCGCGAGTGGATCAACTCGCGGCTCCGGGCGATGGTGCGCGCGGGCCAGAATGTGGTGGTCGATGGGCGCGACATCGGGACCGTGGTTTTCCCCGATGCCGACCTGAAGATCTTCCTGACAGCGTCCCCGGAGGCTCGGGCCGGGCGCCGGATCAGCCAGCGGGGTATCGCCGTTCTGCCCAAGGGGCTGGATGCCGAGGCCGCGGCGCTGGCCGCGCGCGACCACGCCGACTCGACTCGCCCGGTGGCGCCGCTGCGGCCGGCGGACGATGCCGTGCACCTCGATACAACCAGCATGGGTTTCGCCGAGCAGGTTCGATTTATCGTCGAACGCGCACGCCCAATCTTCAGTGGTCCCTGATCGTATCGCGCAACTCACCTGTTGGATTCCCCATCGAAAGGGCTGACATGGACTCGAAAGCGCCCTGGGTGTCGAAACGGGCAGGTATCCTCCTGGGCGTTGGTCTAGGCGGCTTCGTAGACGGCATCCTGCTCCATCAAATCATCCATTGGCACAACATGGGCTCGGCGGTGGTGCCGCCGACCACGATGGAGGCCATGCAGAGAAACATGACCTGGGACGGCTGGTTCCACGCCGCTGTGTGGGTATTGACCCTTATCGGGGTGTACTGGCTCCTGCAGGATGGGCGTCGGGGTACTCCTCTTCCCAGCCCCAAGGCATTCACCGGCCTGCTCATCCTGGGCTGGGGTCTATTCAACTTGGTAGAAGGGGTTATTGACCATCACCTTCTGGGGCTCCATCACGTCCGGGATCTTCCGGCGCATGTCCCACTGTATGACTGGATGTTCCTGGGAATCGGTGGAGTCGGCTTGATTTTACTGGGACTGGCGACGGCACAAAAAAGAGAGCCAGCTGCGGTTTAACAGTTAGGAACCGAGTCTGGTGGTCGAGCTCAGGCAGGTGCCGCACGCACTGTTGCCAACCGCTTGATAGACCTTGCGTTGTGTGGCCTCGAACGCTATCCTACTTGGCTCTCGACGCTGGCACCTCGGCCGGCGGCGCGGCTACCCCTAACCCCGTGGCTCTCCTTCGAATGCTCGATCAACTCAATCCTTCCACCGACCAGTTTATCACCCAGACCGGCCTGCGCGTTCGCCAGGATCTCTACGACGAAGACTACTCCGACGAAGACTACGAGCAGATGCTCTCGATGTACGAGGGCACCATGTCGCAGATTGTCGAAGGCGAGATCGTCAAATCCAAGGTTCTCCGGGTCACCGATAACGCCGTAATCCTGGACGTAGGCTTCAAATCTGAGGGGTCGGTTCCGCTGGATGAGTTCAAGGACCCCCACTCCCTCAAGGAAGGGGATGAGGTCGAGGTCTTCCTCGAGCATCTCGAGGATCAGGAAGGCGCCGTCGTCCTGTCGAAGAAGAAGGCCGACTTCATGCGGGTCTGGGAGAAGATCCGCCTGGCCCACGAGAGCGATCAGCCAGTGGAAGGAACCCTGGTCAAGAAGATCAAGGGCGGGGTGGTGGTCAATCTGATGGGAGTCGATGCGTTCCTGCCCGGCAGCCAGATTGCGCTCCGGCGGGTCCCGAACATCGATGAGCTTCTGGGTCAAACCTACGAATTCAAGATCATCAAGCTGAACAAGCGGCGCCGGAACATCGTGGTCAGCCGCCGGGTGATCCTCGAGAACGAGCGGGCCCACAAGCGCGAGCACCTGATGAAGGAGCTTGCCGTCGGCCAGGTCCGGAAGGGTGTGGTCAAGAACATCACCGACTTCGGCGCGTTCATCGACCTGGGCGGCGTAGACGGCCTGCTGCATATCACCGATATGTCCTACGGCCGCGTGTCCCACCCCACCGAGATGGTCACCATCGGCAAGGAAGTCGAAGTCAAGATTCTGGACATCGACTGGCAGCGCGAGCGCATCAGCCTTGGCATGAAGCAGCTCCAGTCCTACCCGTGGCAGAACGTGGCGGCCAAGTATCCGGTCGGCACCCGGGTGCAGGGTAAGGTCGTCTCGATCACCAATTACGGGGCTTTCGTCGAGATCGAGCCGGGGATCGAAGGCCTGGTGCACATTTCGGAAATGAGCTGGACCAGGAACGTGAGGCACCCCTCGAAGATCGTCAGCATCGGCGAGACCATCGAGGCGGTGGTGCTCAAGGTGGACGAGGCCGAGGAGAAGATCTCGCTCGGCATGAAGCAGACGGAGCAGGATCCGTGGATGGTGCTTCCGCTCAAGTATCCGGTGGGCACCCGCATCAACGGCAAGGTGCGGAATCTCACCAGCTTCGGGGCCTTCGTAGAAATCGAGCCCGGCATCGACGGGCTGATCCACATCTCCGACATGTCCTGGACCAAGCGGGTGCAGCATCCGTCCGAGGTGGTAAAGAAGGGCGATGCCGTTGACGTCGTGATCCTCAACATCGACGCCGAGAACAAGCGGATCTCGCTCGGACTCAAGCAGGCCGAAGAAGATCCGTGGCTCAAGATCGGAGAGACCTATCCCATCGGGATGGAGCTTCGGGGCCGCGCGGTGCGCTTGATGGACAAGGGCGTTGTCGTCGATCTGGGGAACGACATCGAAGGCTTCGTTCCCATGTCGCAACTCGGAGTTGCCGACCTCGAGAATCCGGGTGACGCGGTGAAGGAAGGCCAGGTTGTCGATCTGAAGGTGCTCGAGGTGGACCCGATCCATCACCGGATCGTGCTCGCGGTCATCGGCTATCCCGATGAGCCGATCATTCCGCCGGTGCGGCCCGCCTTCGAGGAGAGCGCGGCGACGGAATAGGCGGCAGCGCGGCCGTGGAAGCTGTTACCCTGAGCCAGCGCAAGCGAGGGGGAGGGGCCGAAGACTCGGGTGAGCTCGGCCCTTCGTCGTTCCCACCCACAAGATTCTCTCGAGGACACCCCATGCCTGCACCTGCCATTCCGCTCCCGGAGTTCGACCAGGAAATGGCGTCCACCCGGAAGCTTCTGGAGCGAGTACCGGGCGAGAAGGGCACCTGGAAGCCGCACGAGAAGTCGTTCGCCCTCGGTCACCTCGCGCAACTAGTCTCGTGGATGCCGGGGTGGATCGCCAGTTCGCTGCGCCAGCCCCACATCGATCTGGCCGAGTCCTCAGGCTACAGTTTCGAGCCAACCGAGACGCTGCTACGTGAATTCGACAGGAATGTCCGCAAGGCCCGGGAGGCACTCGCCTCCGTCAAGGGTACCGAACTGGGGGAACCGTGGTCTCTCCAGCACGGCGAGCAGGTGCTGTTCACGGCGGCACGCGGGGAAGTGGTGCGCCAGCATCTGAACCACCTGATCCATCACCGCGGACAGCTCACGGTTTACCTCAGGCTGGTAGACGTGCCGCTCCCGCAGATCTACGGGCCTACAGCTGACGAGAAGTGGTGAAATCTACCGGGTGAAAAAGGAGAGCCCAGCGCTAACGCCGAAAGTCCCATCGGTGCCGCCTTCTGCGCCGAAGCGGCCTGTGATCGTCCCCTCGATTCGGACGGCCAGCCGGTCAGCGGCGCGCGAGTGGGTCCCGAATCCGAGCCCCCGATCCACCACCGACCCACCAAGGGAGAAGCTGGCATCGGAGTATTCGTATCCGACGAACAGACGGGTGTAGGTGGTATGGGCGGCGGTGAAGTCGTAGACGGCGCGGAGATGAAAAGCAGCTTCGAGTCCAGCTCGTACAACACTCGACTGTCAAGGCCGATCTCCACGCCACGCTGCTGTGCGGGAATTGGATGGAAGCGGGAGCGCAACGAGCATCAGCACATAATGACGTGGACGCATGAACACCTCAGGGCAGACCTCGGGATGCGGCAGTGAGCCGGGAGAGTGTCCCCGGATTCCGGAAGGGGCAAGAGCCCCGCTGCCCCGCTGCCCTGCTGCCCACTATCTTCTCCCTCCATGCCGGACCCCCGACAACTCCTCGAACACCTGCACCGTCGCCAAGCCCTCGCCGAACAAGGTGGGGGCCCCGATCGCGCCGCCCAGCAGCACAAGAAAGGCAAACTCACCGCCCGCGAGCGGCTCGATCTCCTGCTTGACGAAGGAAGCTTCGTGGAGCTGGACCGGTTCGTCACTCACCGGTCAACCGACTTCGGGTTGGAGCAGCAGGTGTTTCCCGGCGACGGCGTGGTCACCGGCTGGGGCCGGATCGAGGGACGCGTCGTCTACGTCTTCTCGCAGGACTTTACCGTCTTCGGCGGTTCCCTCTCCGAGGCGCACGCGGAGAAGATCTGCAAGATCATGGACCTGGCGCAGCGGAACGGCGCGCCAGTGATCGGGCTCAACGATTCCGGCGGGGCCCGGATCCAGGAGGGCGTCGCTTCCCTCGGCGGGTATGCCGACATTTTTCTCCGCAACACGCTCGCCTCGGGCGTAATCCCCCAGATCTCCGCGGTGCTGGGGCCATGCGCCGGCGGCGCAGTTTACAGCCCCGCCATTACCGACTTCATCTTCATGGTCCGCGGGGTGAGTTACATGTTCGTCACCGGCCCCAACGTGGTGAAGACGGTTACTCACGAGGAGGTGAGCTTCGACGAGCTCGGCGGGGCCGACACCCATGGTGGAGTGTCTGGCGTCGCCCACTTTGTCCACGATTCCGAGCCCGAGTGCATTCAGGCGATTCGGGAGCTGATCGGCTTTCTTCCGCTCAACAACCTGGATCCGCCGCCGGAACGCCCCAGCGCCGATCCAGCTGACCGGCGCGACGAAGCACTCCTGGATCTGATTCCCGACAGCCCCAACAAGCCATACGACATGCACGGCGTGATTGGCAGCGTTGTGGACGATGCCACTTTCCTGGAGGTGCAGCGCGGGCACGCTGACAACATCGTGGTGGGGTTTGGACGGTTGGGGGGCAGTCCGGTCGGGATCGTGGCGAATCAACCCGCGGTCCTGGCCGGCGTCCTGGACATCAACGCTTCGATCAAGGCTGCTCGTTTCATTCGCTTCTGCGATTGCTTCAACGTGCCCGTGGTGACCTTCGTGGACGTACCCGGATTTTTACCGGGGGTGGCGCAGGAACATGGGGGGATCATCAAGCATGGCGCCAAGCTGCTCTACGCTTACTGCGAGGCCACAGTGCCGAAGCTGACGGTCATCACCCGAAAGGCGTATGGCGGGGCCTACGATGTCATGAGCTCCAAGCACATCCGGGGCGACGTAAATCTGGCTTGGCCTACTGCGGAGATCGCGGTGATGGGCCCCAAGGGAGCGGTCGAGATCCTCTTCAAGGACGAGATCTCCCGGTCGGACGATCCGGCGGCCGCCACCGGCCGGCTGATCGAGGAATACACCGGGAAGTTCGCTCACCCCTACGCCGCCGCGGCGCGAGGTTATATCGACGATGTCATCGACCCGCGCGATACTCGCCCCCGCCTGATCGAGGCCCTTAGAACCCTTCGGGGGAAACGGGACCGGAATCCGCCGAAGAAGCATGGGAATATTCCGCTGTGAGTCGGGAGTCAGGAGTCGGGAGTCAAGAGCTCTTGTCCTGGCCCAAGCCCACAGCTCCTGGCTCCCCCCTCGGTGCGCACCCAGCCGCCACCGGTGTCTCCTACTAGCTAACTCCTGGCTCCCAAGCCATTTTTGTCACACATGTTTCAGGCACGCCTCCAGTGCACAAGACAACGAGCTAACCGGGTGTTCCGCTTCTGCTCCCGAGGTGCGGTCGCGCTCGCACTCGCGTCGGCGGTTCTGGCGGGAGAGTTGCCCGCCCAGGCCGCGGTCGATCCCAACGTGGCTCCGCGGGCCGCTGCCCTCGAGCGTGCCGGAGAGCGCCGGATGGCTATCGGCCTCCTCGGCCGCTACCTCGCAACCGCCCCCGACGACGGACGAGCCTGGTTCCATCTCGGCCGCTTCTACCTCCTAGACGCGCGTGACTGGCACCTCCAGGGCCATCGGGGCGATCCCGATGGCCTTCTGTACCTGGACTTCGCCGCTACCGCGTTCGATCAGGCGGTGCGCCTGGCCGTAGACTCCGGTGTCGTCTTCCGGGGGCTGGTCGAGCTGGAACGGTCGGTGGTTTTGGTGGAGGATTCCGGATGGGGCGCCGGTGTCCACACGCCTTCCCGGTCCGATGCTCCGCAGATGCCGTCCTTTCTTCTCGAGCTGGGGGCTAACCTGCTGAGCTCCTGCCCGGTTGGTGGCGTGCTCCTGGTGGGCAGTGACCTCGAGGCGCTCTCGGTATGGTACGACAATGACGATCTGCGCTCCCGCAAGATTCTGCCGCTCCGGTCCGACCGCTACGCCACCGATTCCATGTACCGCCGCCGGATGGCCGAAGCCATGGGGGCCGACCCGGCACTCCCGATCCGCAATGCGCTGGCCAGCGTGGCGGCGCAGCGGCCCCTTTGCCTTTCGCCCACGGCCGACAACGCGGCCGCCCCTGCAATCCCCTGGACCTCTTTTCGGTTGGCCAGAGTGAGCCGTCCCGTGGCCCCCGGGCCCGAGGCGCTCTCCGTAACCGAGCTCCTCGGGGCCATGCTGCAGGGCGAATCAGTCTGGGTAGGCGACGTGCGACGGGTGTACGACAACGCGGCTCGCCACAATGCTCTCCTCTGCCGCAGCTTCCTACCCGTCTTCGGAGACGCGCCGCCCACAGCATGCCGTCCGTAGGTGACGGAAAGCGCCTGCCCCGAGCAGAGCCAGAGACTGGAGAGGTCGTTTTCGAGCATTATGACTCTCCATTCGAGCAGCAGGCGCGCCAGTCCGACGGTCCCCTTCACTCCATAAAACGGGTCCTCATCGCCAACCGCGGCGAGATCGCCCTTCGCATCATTCGCGCGTGTCATGCAGAAGGTCTCGAGGCCATTGCCGTCTACTCGTCGGCGGATCGGGGCAGCTCCCACGTGCGTGCGGCCGATCGAGCCGTTGCCATCGGACCGGCGCCACCATCCGAGAGCTACCTCTCGATCGACCGACTGATCGCGGCGGCGCGGGAATCCGGCGCCGATGCCGTACACCCGGGCTACGGTTTTCTGGCGGAGCGCGCCGCATTCGCCGACGCGGTTGAGGCGGCCGATTTGAAGTGGGTGGGCCCGCCGGCGGCCGCCATTCGGGCCATGGGCGACAAGACGGAGGCCCGGCGCCGCATGCGGGAGGCTGGTGTGCCGATCGTGCCGGGCGGCCAGGCGCCCATCGACGATCCGGAGGCGGCTCTCGCGGCGGCTGAGGAGATAGGCTATCCGGTGATGGTCAAGGCCGCTGCCGGCGGCGGCGGCAAAGGAATGCGGATCGTCCGGAGCCCGGACGAGATGGCGGCGGCGCTCACGACGGCGGCTTCGGAAGCGCTCAAGGCTTTCGGCGACGCAAGCGTGTACCTGGAGAAGTTTATCCAGCGGCCACGCCACATCGAGATACAGATACTGGCGGACGACGAGCGCACCTTGCACCTGGGTGAGCGGGAATGCTCGATCCAGCGACGACATCAGAAGCTGGTGGAAGAAGCTCCCTCGCTGGCGCTCTCGACTGATTTGCGTGAGTGGATGGGATCTGCCGCCGTTTCGGCCGCGCAGGCGGTGGGATACCGCGGGGCAGGCACCTGCGAGTTTCTGCTGACCGACGACAACAGCTTTTACTTCCTGGAGATGAACACCAGGATCCAGGTGGAGCATCCCGTTACCGAGCTGGTGTACGGCGTGGATCTCGTCCGAGAGCAGCTCCGGATTGCCGCGGGCGAACCCATGCGAGTCCATTCTGGCTGGCTGACCCCGCGAGGGTGGGCCATGGAATGCCGGATAACCAGTGAAGACCCGGCCAGCGGCTTCCTGCCTTCGACCGGACGGATCGACTACCTCAGGGTGCCGGGCGGCCCCGGTATTCGCTGGGATAGCGGGGTGGAGACCGGCGACGAGATCACCCTTCACTACGACTCGTTGCTGGCCAAGCTGATCGTCTGGGGGCCGGATCGGGCGCAGGCCATTGCCCGCATGATTCAGGCGCTGGACGAGCTCATCATTTCGGGCGTGCCCACCAACCAGGCGTTTCATCGCCGGCTGATGGCGGACGCGGAATTCCGTAAGGGCGAGATCGACATCCAGTTCCTCGAGCGCCGGCCCGATCTTCTGGCCCCCGCCAAGTCTCCCGGCCGGCTTCTCGATCTCGCAGTGGCGGCAGCGCTCGCCGAGGACCAGGTGCGTCACGGGCGGCGGCTGCCCGGCCCCACGGAAGCCGGAGCAGACACCGAGTGGGCCCGCGAGGCGCGGCGAGAACGCATAAGCCCGTGACCGCCGTTCATATCCTTCGTTTGGCCGCCGGGGGAGATGGAGTCGGCAAGCTGCCGGACGGAAAGACCGTTTTCGTGCCCCGTACCGCGCCGGGAGATGTGGTAACCCTGACCGGGCTTCGCGAGCACAAGCGCTTTGCCCGCGCCCGCCTGGATCTTCTGATCGAAACTTCCCGCGAGCGGGTGGAGCCTCGCTGCCCCCACTACACCAACGATGAGTGCGGCGGATGCCAGCTCCAGCACCTCAACTACGAGGCCCAGCTTCAGAGCCGTCGCTCGTTCGTGGGCGACGCACTTCGGCGTCTGGGCAAACAGGAGATCCCCGATCCAGCGATCGTTCCCGCTATCGGAACTTACGATTACCGAACCAAGCTCACCCTTCACGTGAGTGAAGACGGACGCAGGATAGGCCTGCATCGCTACGGGCGGCCGAACGAGGTCTTCGATCTCGAATGGTGCCACATCACTATTCCCGACCTTATGGAGCTGTGGCAGGTAGTGCGAACGCTGCGCCCGTTCCTGCCCGCTCGTCTCCTACAGGTTGTTCTGCGGCTCGACCGCAGCGGCGGCCGGCATGTGGTGGTCCGGGTGGGTGAGGGTGAGGTGTGGTCGGGGTTCGACCGGCTGCGGGGTGAGCTCGAGCGCAGCGGAACGCCGGCTACCATCTGGTACCAGCCCGAGGGTGGGGCGGCCCGGGCCGTTGCCGGTGCGGGCGAGGCCTTCCCGGCCACGGTATTTGAGCAGGTAAACCCGGAGATGGGTGACCGGGTGCGGACCTTTGCGCTGGAGCAGCTGGGGAACGTGTCCGGCCATCTCGTGTGGGATCTCTATGCCGGCATCGGAGAGAGCACCGCGCAATTGATTGCGATGGGAGCGAGGGTAGAGAGCGTCGAGGTCGACCGCCGAGCGGTTGCCGAAGCGGAGGCACGAGGCCCCGCGGCCCGGCGCATTACCGGACGGGTTGAGGACGTGCTCGGCGAGCTGCACCAGCCGGGCCTGGTGATCGTCAACCCGCCGCGGACGGGAATGGACCACCGGGTTTGCACCGGGCTCAACCGGGTGGCACCGAGGCGGATGGTCTATATCTCCTGTGATCCCGCGACTCTGGCGCGGGACCTCCAGCGGCTGGAGCGGTTTCGCCTCTCACTGGTACAGGCGTTCGACCTGTTTCCCCAGACGACGCATGTCGAGACCGTTGCCATTCTGGAGACTGTGTGAGGTACGCCGTACTCCTTGACGGCCAGACCATCGAAGTCGAGGTAGACGGTGAGCGGGTCGTGGTCGCCGGTCAGACCCACACCGCCACGCTCCGCGCAATACCCGGCACGCCGCTTCGGCAGCTCCTGCTCGACGGCCGCCCGGCCACTCTCTCGGTCGAATCTCTTGGTCGAGGCCGCTGGGCTCTCGCTCCCGGGGGTGAGCGATGGGAGGTGGAAGTTCTCGATGAGCGTACCCGCCATATCCGAAGTCTCACGGCAAACGACGATCGGCCACGGGCGATCCCGGTGCTCAAGGCGCCGATGCCCGGTCTGGTCCTGCGGGTCCAGGTCCGGCCGGGACAGCGGGTGTCCGCCGGAGCCGGCCTGGTAGTGCTCGAGGCCATGAAGATGGAGAACGAGTTGAAGGCGCCGGCCCCCGCCGTCATTAAGGCGGTGCGGGTGCAGCCAGGAGCGGCGGTCGAAAAGGGGCAGGTGCTGTTGGAGTTCGACAGTGAAAACAGTCAGGAGTGATGTCTGGCGCGAAAATGCAAAATTCAATCCGCCGTCGCGTCCCTGACTCAGCACCCCCTCTCAGAGCGGCCCCGAGGTGGCCAAAGCAATGACTGGCGTACCCTATCCGTGGATTCTCGGGGGCCGGTAGCACCGGCTTTTTCGTGCCCGTCAACCACGGAAGGTGCTCTGCCCTCGAGTCTTGACCCAGACCTCGCTACGCCGCTATCTTGTGAGTCTGTTTCGGTTTGACCCGGTCCAAAGCCCAAGGCACCGCCAGATATGAAGACCTTTACCGCCACACCGGCGGACATCAGCCACGACTGGCACGTTGTCGACGCCGAGGGGGTTCCCCTCGGCCGCCTGGCAAGCGTGGTGGCCCAGCTCATTCGTGGCAAGCACAAGCCGACGTACACTCCGCACATGGACGGGGGAGACTTCGTGGTGGTTATCAACGCCTCGAAGGTGAAGCTGACCGGTAAGAAAATGACGAAGAAGCACTACTTCTCGCATACCGGGTACATGGGTCACGAGCGGTTCACCGCCGCCCGGGATCTGCTGGCCAAGCATCCCGACCGGGTCATCGAGAAAGCCGTATTCGGCATGCTGCCGAAGACCTCTCTCGCCAAGCAGCACATGCGGGGCAAGCTCAAGGTCTATGGTGGCGCAGATCATCCGCACACAGCGCAGCAGCCCAAACCGTTCTCCGTTACCCCGTCGAAGGTTAGCGCATGACCGCAGCAGTACCTCAGTTTCGGTGGCAGGCGGTAGGCCGGCGCAAAACCAGTGTAGCCCGGGTGTACCTGACCCCCGGAACCGGCAAGTGGGACATCAACGGCCGCACCCTCGGTGATTATTTCCCGAGGCCCTCCCTGGTCCAGCACATTCAGCAGTCCTTCACCGCTACCGATACCCTGGGAGCTTTCGACGTGAAGGCGCACGTGGCCGGCGGCGGGCAGGCGGGTCAGGCCGGTGCGCTCCGGCATGGCATCGCCCGGGCGCTGGTAGAGGCAGATGGCCAGCACCGGCTCAAGCTCCGGGCAGCAGGCCTCATGACCCGTGATCCGCGCGCGGTCGAGCGGAAGAAGCCCGGTCGTCCGGGCGCCCGGAAGCGGTTCCAGTTCAGTAAGCGGTAATCTACGGCGGGGCAGCGGGGCGGCGGGGCAGTTCGTGCGGGTGACGCCATCGGAGCACTGGCCATCATCGGAGCAAACTGACCCGCTGCCCAGCGGCCCCGCTGACCTCACATCGCGGGATTCGGCTATGGGTGCCTCCTCGGGGGTCGTAGCCGGAGATGAACGCGGTGGACGCACAACCCTCAATCGGACGGGAAGTCATCTAACGCATGGCACAGCCTCAACTGCAGGACCTGCTCGAAGCCGGTGTGCACTTCGGCCATCAGACCCGCCGGTGGAACCCGAAGATGCGGCGTTTTATCTTCGCCGAGCGCTCCGGCATCTACATCATCGACCTCCAGAAAACCCTTCGCCAGATCGGCAAGGCGCAGGAGCTCCTGAAGGGTGTGGTGCTCAAGGGAGAGGGTGTCCTCTTCGTCTGCACCAAGAAGCAGCTCAAGGCCGTTGTCCAGGCGGAGGCCGAGACTGCGGGCGCTTTCTACGTCACCGAGCGCTGGCTGGGCGGCATGCTCACCAACTTCCAAACCCTCAAGAAGCAGATCCGCCGGCTCCGCGAGCTGGAGCAGGGAGCGGCCGAGGGCGACTTCGAGAACTACACCAAGAAGGAAAAGCTGCTCTTCGAGCGCGAGCGAGTGAAGCTCAGCCGGAATCTGGAGGGCATCAAGGGAATGGGTCGTGTTCCCGGCGCTCTCTTCGTGGTGGACGCCAAGAAGGAAAAGATCGCCGTTGCCGAGGCCAACAAGCTGGGGATCCCGGTCGTAGCCATCGTGGATACCAACGCCGACCCGGACGTGATCACCGTGCCGGTGCCCGGTAACGACGACGCTATCCGCTCCGTCTCGCTCATCACTGCCGCGCTGTCCGACATCATCAAGGAAGCCCGCTCCCAGATGCCGATGCGCGAGGTCACCGAAGACCTCGAGGCCGAGACCTACAGCACCGACGCCGGCAGCGAAGGCGACGATGCCGACCGGAAGCGCCGCCGTCCTCGCCGTAAGCGGCGGCCCAAGCCGGAGGCCATTGCCGCCCGGCTCAAGACCGACGCCGATCCGGAGGGTGTCGCCGAAGCCGCCGCACCCGGCGCGGTGAGCGACGCCGGCGCGTAAGTCACGGCCACCGGCAATTTCCGCCGCTCACGGCCGTGCGGGCCGTGAGCGGCGGCTTTACTATTCACCCCTGAGTTGAACCCGGTTGGAGACTATGGCAAGCACGACGATTTCCCCGAAGGATGTAAGCGAGCTCCGGACGCGCACCGGCGCTGGAATGATGGACTGCAAGCGGGCCCTGGAGGAGGCCGGTGGCGACATGGACCGGGCCGCCGAGCTCCTGAGGAAGAAGGGGATCGCCAAGGCCGAGAAGCGCGCCGGCAGGGTTGCCTCGGAAGGGGTGGTGGTCAGCTATCTCCACCACAATGGCCAGGTGGGCGCTCTGGTGGAACTCAACTGCGAGACCGACTTTGTCGCGCGCACCGACGACTTCCAGCAGCTCGCCCGCGACATCGCCCTGCACGTGGCCTCGGCCGATCCGATCGGGGTCAACCCCGAGGACCTCCCGGCCGAGCTGCTCGAGCGCGAGCGCCGTATCGCCGAGGAGCAGGTGGCCCAGGAAGGAAAGCCCGAGAACATTCGGCCCAAGATCGTAGACGGCAAGATCAAGAAGTTTGTGGCCGAGCGCACCCTGACCGAGCAGCCGTTCGTCAAGGACGACAAGAAAACGGTCGGCCAACTGGTAAAGGAGGCCTCCGGCAAGCTGGGCGAGGCAATCTCGATCCGGCGCTTCGCCCGGTTTAAAATCGGGGAAGCTTGATGGCTCTCGCCTACACCCGCGCCTTGCTCAAAATCTCGGGCGAGGCGCTGGCTGGCGATAAGGGGTTTGGCCTCGACTACCAGGTGGTCGAGGCTTTCGCCGAAGAAATCAAGGCGGTGCATGCACTGGGCGTGCACCTGGCCCTGGTGGTTGGCGGCGGTAACATCATTCGCGGCACCACCGCCAGCCGCGAAGGACTGGACCGGGTCTCAGCCGACTACATGGGTATGCTTGGCACGGTTATCAACGCCCTGGCGCTGCAGGATGTGCTCGAGAAAATCGGCGTCGATACCCGGGTAATGACCGCCATTCGGATGGAATCGGTTGCCGAGCCGTATATCCGGCGCCGGGCAATCCGCCATCTGGAGAAGGGCCGGCTGATCATCTTTGCCGCCGGCACCGGCAATCCATTCTTCTCCACGGACACCGCCGGCGTGCTGCGCGCCCTGGAAATGGAGGCACAGGTGATTCTCAAGGCCACTAACGTGGATGGAGTCTACACCGGCGATCCGCGGACGGATCCGGCCGCCACGTTCATCCCCGAGCTCACCTTTCAGGAAGCGATTGTCAAGAACTACGCGGTCATGGACGCCAATGCGTTCGGGCTGTGCAAGGCCAACCAGCTGCCAATCGTCGTCTTCAACATCAATCAGCCCGGCGCCATCACGCGCGTGCTGCGCGGTGAACGGGTGGGAACCATCGTCCGATGAGCAGCATACCCGAACTGACGAAGCACGGCCGGGAGTTGATGCACAAAGCGGTCGAGAATACCAAGCGTGAGTTCAGCTCCATCCGCAGCGGGAAGGCCAGCGTCTCACTGCTCGACCTCGTTCGAGTCGAGGCCTACGGCAGCAGCGTCCAACTCACCCAGGTGGCCATGGTGGCCGCCCCCGAGCCGCGTCTCCTCACCGTACAGCCGTTCGATAAGGGCCTCACCCAGAGCATCGAAAAGGCCATCCGCGACGCCGACCTGGGCCTCAATCCGGCCTCGCAAGGCAATCTGATCCGGGTGCCGCTTCCCGCGCTCTCGGAAGAGCGGCGCAAGACCTGGTTAAGGTGGTCCACAAGCTGGGCGAGGAAGGTCGCATTGCCGTCCGCCACGCCCGCACCGAAACGCTCTCGAAAATCAAGAAGCTGGAGAAGATCTCGGAAGACGACAAGGTCCGCGCCGAGAAAGAGATTCAGAAGCACACCGACGAGCACATCAAACAGATCGAGGGGCTCATTCACTCGAAAGAGGCGGAGATCCTGGAAGTCTGACCGGATGAGCAACGACCTGCTGCAGCAGTTGCGGGTACACGGGGCCGTGCCGGCCCACCTCGCCATCATCATGGACGGCAACGGCCGCTGGGCCAAGGGCCGGGCGCTGCCGCGTCCGCTGGGGCACCACGCCGGTATGAAAGCCGTGCGTGAGGTGGTGGAAGGCTGTCTGGAGGCGGGCGTCGGCGTGCTCACTCTTTTCGCGTTCAGCCAGGATAACTGGAAGCGGCCGGCCAGCGAGATCGAGGCGCTGATGAAGCTGCTCGAGGAGTACATAGCCAGGGAGGCAAACGAGCTCCGCACGCAGGGAGTCTCGGTACGCATCCTGGGGCACCTCGACCCGCTCGGCCCAGGGGCGCGAAGGGCGGTCGACCGGATCATCGCGGAGACGGCGGGCGGTCAGTCACTCGCCCTCAATCTCTGCATCTCCTACAGCGCCCGGGCGGAGATCGCCCGCGCGGCCCGCCTGCTGGCGGAATCTGCCGCCGCCGGCCGCTTGGACCCCGGGGACATCGACGAGGAAGCCGTGGGCCGGATGCTGTACACCGCGGAGTGGCCCGATCCCGATCTCCTGATCCGGACATCTGGCGAAATGCGGATCTCCAACTTTCTGCTTTGGCAGCTCGCCTACGCCGAGCTCTACGTCACGCCCGTTCTCTGGCCGGATTTCACCCGGCACCATCTCTTCGAGGCGATCCTGGAGTTTCAGCGGCGCGACCGCCGATTCGGCCGCGTTTCCGTTTGATGGATTCCAACCTCGTTCGTCGGGTTGGATTCGCCGTGGTCGCAATCCCTCTGGCGTTGGCGATCATCTGGTATGGCGGACTGCCGCTGGTCCTGGTCCTGGCCGTGGTCAGTGCGCTTGGCACCCGCGAGCTGTTCGACTTGGTTGCCCGCCAGGGCGTGCGTGCGGCTCGACCGTTCGGTATCGTCAGCGCCGCGGCCCTGGCGCCCATCACCTACGCCGCGCTGGCTGCCGCCGATGTGCAAGCACTGGTCGTAACCGCATGGCCTTACCTCGTGGCTTTCTGGATCATGGCGCTGCTCGGCTGGGCGCTGGCCTTCCGGTCTCCCGCCGAGAAGCCGCTCGAAGCGGTGGGTGCTACACTCCTGGCAGTGGCCTACACCGGGGCCTTGCCGTCGTTCCTCCTCGGGATCAGGCACGGCCATTTTGCGGAGCGCTCCTGGCCGGCTGCCTGGCTGGTTTTCTTTCCTCTGGTAGTGACCTGGGTGTGCGACACCGCGGCCATGTTCGGGGGCCGTGCGGTCGGAGGGCCTAAACTGGCCCCGGCAATCAGTCCGGGGAAAACCCGTTCGGGGGCAGTCGCCGGCGTGGTAGGCGGGCTCATGGTAGCGCCGATATTCAGCGCCATGGTGTTCCCGCGCTTTGGAATCGAGGTACCGCTGTGGCAGCTTCTGGTAATGGCCGGGGTGCTGTCGGTGGTCGGACAGATCGGTGACCTGGTGGAATCCCTCTTCAAGCGCGAAGCCGGAGTGAAAGACTCCAGCAGCCTCATCCCGGGTCATGGCGGAGTGCTCGATCGCTTCGACTCGCTCTACTTCGTCATTCCCATGGCCGCAGTCCTGTACCAGCTGTTCGGGGTGACATGATGAACGGGGGGAAGCGCGGGATAGCTCTCCTGGGGTCCACCGGTTCGATCGGGCACAGCACGCTCGACGTGCTCCGGCGCCAGCAGGATCACTTCCACCTGGTCGCGCTAACGGCGGGCCGCAACCGCGACGAGTTTTCTTCTCAGGTCGCTGAATGGCGCCCGAGTTACGCGGGTCTGGCCGGTGTGGCCAACGACGTGCAATGGCCCAGCGGTCCGGAGGTCCTGGTCGAGGCGGCGACGCACCCTGATGTAGATATCGTGGTGAACGCCGTGGTTGGCGCAGCCGGGCTCGATGCTACACTGGCGGCGCTCCGGGCCGGTAAGCGCGTCGCGCTGGCCAACAAGGAGACCCTGGTGATGGCGGGCGACCTGGTGGCCCATGCGGCCTGTGCCGGAGGCGGTGAAATCGTCCCGATCGACTCCGAACACAGCGCCGTACTTCAGTGCGTCACCGGACGCGATGGCGGGCTGGCTCGTCTCATCCTCACGGCCTCAGGTGGGCCGTTTCGGGAATGGGAGCCGGCCCGAGTATGGAACGCTACGGTCGAAGAAGCCCTCCAGCATCCGACCTGGCGCATGGGCAACAAGATTACCGTGGACTGCGCCACTCTTGCCAACAAGGCCCTCGAGCTGATCGAGGCGCACCACCTGTTCGGCCTGTCATACGATGGGCTCGAGGTTGTGGTCCATCCCCAGAGCATCGTGCACGCCTTTGCCGAGTTTCATGACGGTAGCGTGCTGGCACAACTGGGTTTCCCCTCGATGGAGCTGCCGATTCTCTACGCCTTGACTCATCCTGAGCGGCTGCCGGACGCGGGTGTGCGCCGCTTCGACCCGATCGCGGCCGGCCCGCTGACCTTCGAGCCCGTACGGGGCGATGTCTTTCCCGCGCTGATCTCCGGCATAGCGGCAGGGCGTGCCGGTGGTACCGCGCCTGCAGTCTTCAATGCCGCCAACGAGGTTGCCGTTGCCGCCTTTCTCCGGGGGGCCATTCCTTTCGGTCGCATCAGCGAGACCATCGAGCGCGCGCTCGATGCGCATGCGCCCGTGCCCGCCAGCTCCGTGGAAGCGGTGCGAGCGGCTGATCGCTGGGCGCGGGAAGTGGCCCAGCAGAGTGTGAGGCAATAGTGCTATTGACCATTCTGGCCCTGATCGTCGTTCTGGGTGTTCTCATCTTCGTTCACGAAGCCGGACACTTCGTCGCCGCCAAGCTGGCCGGCATCTACGTGCACCGATTCTCGCTGGGCCTGGGGCCCCCGGTTCCCTGGCTCACCTTCCGGCGGGGTGAGACTGAGTACTCCATCTCGTGGCTCCCGCTTGGCGGCTACGTCAAGATGGCCAGCAGGGAAGAGGACATCGGAAGCAGCGCGCTCGAGGGTGGCGCTCCAGCGGTGCAAGTTCCCCCCGACCGGGTGTTCGAAGCCAAGCCGGTCCTGGTGCGGATGGTCGTAATTCTCGCGGGTGTGGCCATGAACGCCTTGTTCGCCTGGGCGGTGTTCGCATTTCTGGCCTACAAGAACGGACGCCAGATCGACCCGGTCACCACCGTCGGACGGGTGGTAGCGGAGGCTGCCCCTCCGGAAGCGGTGGCGCTGAATCAGATCCGCCCGGGAACCGGAATCCTCCGGATCAATGGGGACACGGTGCAGTCGTGGGACGAGATCGTGTCGGCTATGGTGAACACGAACCAGCCGGAAGTGCGGCTTGATCTATCCAACGGGTCGACCGTCGTTCTCCCGATTCATCCTGATGCTTTGGAGCAGCGGCTCAAGGCGGCGCAGGCGCTACAGCCTTTCCGCACCCCGGTTGTAGGTCAGGTGCTGCCCGACAAGCCTGCCGCCAGGGCGGGGATAGAGGAGGGCGACACCATCGTGGCGGTGAACGGCCGGCCGGTGCAGCAGTGGTACGACCTCCTGGAGCTGCTCCAAGCGAGCGCCGGCGAGCCCCTGAAGGTGGAAGTAGCGCGCAGCGGGCGCCGACTGGCCTTCGACGTCACTCCGTATTTGGACTCTATGCCGGGCCCTGATGGAAAGCCCCGGCCGGTTGGACGAATCGGCGTTGCCGTGGGAACGGGGTTCATCTCCGAGCCACTCACCCTCGGCAGTGCGGTCGTTGAGGGTTGGAGCGCCACGATTCGGTCTTCGACTCAGATCGTACGCACTGTTCGCGGTCTCTTTACCGGCCGCATTTCCGGAAACACCGTCGGAGGTCCAATCCTGATCGGCCAGCTGGCCGGCGAGAGTGCTCGCCTGGGGCTCGACACCTTCCTCGGCTTCATGGCGCTGATCTCGATCAATCTGGCCATCTTGAATCTGCTTCCGATTCCGGTGCTGGACGGTGGCCAGTTCCTGTTCCTGCTGGCAGAGGCGGTATTCCGCCGGCCCTTGCCGATGAAGCTGCGGGAGCGGCTCACCACGGTAGGGCTGGTTTTGATCATTCTCCTTATGGGCCTGGCTTTTTCGAACGACATCCGGAGGCTCATCGGCGGGTAGTCCCCAAGGTTCATACGGGATGCGGTTGCCTGCGCCAGACGAAATGGTCGACTGACCAGGAGCCGCCGCCCCGGATGACCAGTGCCAGCACGATGCCTATTACCAGCAGGTGGTACTCGAAGCCCTCGCCCTTCTGGGTGCCGAACCAGTTCATGAAAAAGCCGAATGGGGTGTGTACCAGAAAGATCGCCCCGACCATGACGGCCCCAATTCCCAGAGCGGAGGCCCGTGTGAGAAACCCGGCGAGTACGCCGAGTGACCCGCAGAACTCCGCGACCATTACAAGAACAGTGAGAAGGGCCGGCATACCCAAGTGATCTTGCAATGCGGCAATCTCGCCGCTGAAACCCGGGCCGCCGAACCAGCCGAGCATCTTCTGGTCACTCCATGAGTCGCTCGCCATCCACTTCGACCTCCAGCTTCTCCGAGTAGAAGCAGAAGCAGTCCGCGATCACCTGGGCCTCGCCCAGTGGCCGGGGGAGTGTCCACGCTGCGTTCCGCAGCATGGTTCCGTCAATGGTCAGATTCCAATGCTGGCCGTCCCCCTTGTACGGGCACTGTGAGACGGTTGCGCTCCGTTCCAGCAAATCGACCCTGACGTCCTCCGGTGGCAGGTAGTAGCGAGGGACGACCCCGGTCTCGAACAGAATACGCGGCCCGCCCGACTCGGCGATCACGCTGGCGCCGTGGCGCACGATTACCCGCCGAGACGAGTTGTGGATGTCGAAGCGGTGGTACGGATCACGGGGATGCGAGTAGACGCGGTCGTCCTCTTGGTACCACGCATCCATGGCGGTATAGACAAAGGCCACGTAGTGCGCCATCGGCGTCGCCGAGGCTGCCGGATTCCCGTACGACCAGGCGGCGTCCGCTGCCACACGATCCCCGACCCTCACCGACCAATGGGTGGCGCTGCCCTTGTGCGGAGACTCGATGCGATGATTGCTGCCCTCGAGATAGCGCATCTCCACATCCTCGCGAGGGAAGTAGAGGACCATAAATTCCCCCGTTTCATGCAGTGCCTTCACCCGGCGGCTGTCGGCGATTGTGGCGCCATTGAATTCGACTCGCACCCGCTTGGGAAAGTCTTCCCAGTAGAGGACGGCAGCCGGACCCTCCCGGCGGAAGTTGAACACTCCGCCGGGTCGATCCGAGAAGGGGGCCTTGCCGTAGGTCAATGTCATGGGAAGGTCACGCTGCCGCGCCAGTCTGCGCCGGATCGTACACGGAGTAATCCGTGTATCCTCGCGCATCGCCCCCGTAGAAGGTTGTCGGATCGGGCGGATTGAGCGGCGCTCCGGTCCGGAAACGCTTCACCAGGTCGGGATTGGCCAGGAACAGGGCGGCAAACGAGACTAGATTGGCATCTCCTCGGAGAATCGCGGCCTCGGCGGTGGACGCGTCGTACCCGTCATTCACCATCAGTGGCCCCTGGAAAGACTCGCGCATCGCCAGCAGGGGTCGCGGGGCCGATGGGTCATATCCCGCACCCCCCACCGCAGGCTCCACGATGTGCAGGTAGGCAAGCCCAAGATCGTCGAGGGCACGGGCGGCTGCGCTGAAGGTCGCCACTGGATCCGAGTCATGCATGTCGTTGAATGGGCTGATGGTGGAGAGCCTCGCTCCGACCCGGCCCTCACCCCACACTCCGACGACGGCTTCGGCTACTTCGCGGAGAAAGCGGACCCGGTTGGCCACCGTACCGCCGTACCGGTCGGTGCGGTGATTCGATCCATCGCGCAGGAACTGATCCACGAGATAGCCGTTGGCGCCGTGGATCTCCACGCCATCGAATCCCGCCTCCTTGGCTCTCCGCGCACCTTCGGCAAACTGGGCGATAAGTAGCGGGATCTCTTGGGTGTCGAGCGCCCGTGGGGTGACGTACGGCTGGAGACCCTGTGCTGTATAAACCTGTCCCTCTGGCTTGATGGCCGAGGGGGCGAGCGGCAGCGCGCCATCTGGCTGCATGGACGGATGTGAGATCCGTCCTACATGCCAGAGTTGGAGGAGGATCCTTCCACCCGCGGCGTGCACCTGTTGGACAACACGGCGCCAACCGGCGACCTGCTCATCGGTATAAATGCCGGGTGTGTTGGGATAGCCCACGCCTTCGGGAGCTACCTGGGTGGCCTCGGTGATGATGAGTCCAGCCGAGGCGCGCTGGCTGTAGTAGGTCGCCATGAGCGCAGTCGGGACGTTCCCCGCGCCGGCTCGGCTGCGCGTCATCGGTGCCATCACGATCCGGTTGGACAACGGCAGCGCGCCCGCGGCAAAAGGCGTGAACAGAATCGGCACGCTGTCAGCGGGTTCCTTGATGCCTGACATCGGGTAACCTCTCACGGTTGAAGAAATAAATAATGTGTTGACAACACGTATTTCTCCCAAGAAAAGCGCCCTCGGGCGCTGGCCGCGAACCGGGGAAGCCGGTTCCAACCCCTGATGTTCTCGTTATCCGCCGCTCACGGCACCAGCGCGTCGCACAGGCGGGCCAACCGGCGAAGCTGAGCCGGGGTGAGCATCGCCGTCATGGTTTCCTGCACGGACTCCAACTCCGGATCCACCCGCGCCAGCAGCGCCAGCCCGGCCCTGGTGATTGTGGCGACAGACAGGCGGCGGTCCGCTGAATCCCGAACCCGAGCTACCAGGCCCCGGCGCAGGAGCCGGTCGAGCATGCGCGTGACATCCGGGGAGGGATTAATCATCCTTCGGGCGACCTCGCAGCGAGGGTGTCCGGCCGGATGCACGCCGCGCAGGATCCGCAGCACATTGTATTGGTCTCCTGTAATTCCATGACGCTCGAATACCGACTCGGCCGCCTGCTCGATGTGAGTGGCCGCGACGATCAGACTCACGACAGCTTCGTCCGCGGCGTTCTTGAACCGCCATTGCTGGATCCGCTCCCTAACCGGCATAGGCGAGAATATGTGTTGTAAACACGAATTGTCAAGAGCCCAGCTCGCTGGTGACCCAGCAGGGAACCGGCCCGCCCTCTCGCCGGTTTGTTTCCTGGCCCCGCAACGCGTTACCAGGAGTGCCCCGTGAGCCCGAGTGTACCGTCGCCGACCCTGGCGGAGCAGGCATCTCAGTCTGCTGCTTTCTCCTCCGACCCGACCGGCGCTGATTGGCTGGTGCTGATTCTTCCGGGCGTCATCTGGGGCGCTTCGTTTCTCTTCATCGCCGAGGGACTGCGGGCGATGGGACCCAACGGGGTCACATTCATGCGGATCCTCGTGGGGTTTGGGACGCTGGCGCTGTTGCCTGCAGCCCGCCGGTCAATGGCCGGATCTGAGTGGGGCTGGGTGGCACTCCTGGGGGTGCTCTGGATGGCGTTTCCGCTGAGCATGTTTCCCTTCGCTGAGCAGCGCGTGTCCTCGGCGCTGACAGGTATGCTGAATGGAGCGGTGCCCTTGTTCGCCGCTCTCGTGGCCGCCGCGCTGGCCCGGCGAGCGCCTTCCCGGGGCGTCACGGCGGGCCTCGCGGTCGGACTGACCGGAGCGGTGCTCATGGCGTGGCCCTCGATCCACGAAGGCCGCAACAGCCTCACCGGCGTCCTGCTGATCCTGGCCGCTCTAGTCTCCTACGGCTTCGCGATCAACCTTGCACGTCCCCTGCAGCAGCGGAACGGCGCCCTGCCAGTCATCTGGCGGGCCCAGGCCGT
>Ga0136617_10000326_pt1 | contig 39070 bp, 35 predicted proteins | sample AntDrymUQ3222106_2_FD_129672 | JGI IMG/M metagenome (GOLD analysis project Ga0136617, IMG submission 129672) | Polar desert sand microbial communities from Dry Valleys, Antarctica - metaG UQ322 (21.06) | ecosystem: Environmental > Terrestrial > Soil > Desert | place: Antarctica: Dry Valley... | reverse complement strand
TCAAGAAGAGCAAAACCAGCAAATACAGGAACTCTTTTTATTACAGCGCGTGGCTCTGCGGATTAATTCCATCTTAGACCTTGACGTTTTGCTCGAAGAAATCGTCGGCGACGTGGCGGAAACATTCGGCTACACGCGCTCGGGCGTTTTGCTCAAAGACGATACGACCGACGAACTGGTCATCGCGGCGGTTCGTGGCTGGACGACCAATTACCACCTCAAAGGCGAGCGTTTCAAGATCGGCGAATACGGCATGGTCGGACATGTCGGCGCAACGGGCGAGACATATTACGCGCCGGACGTAACGGTTGACGCTTACTACCAAGTCAGCGAAGAATTGACGCGCTCGGAGGTGGATATTCCTTTGAAAGTTCGCGGGCGTCTGCTTGGGGTTTTCAGCACACAGCATAACGAGATTGATGCCTTTTCACCCGAACGAATTCAACTGCTCGAAGCACTGGCGGGACACGTCGCAACGGCAATCGAAAACGCCCGTCTGTTTCAAAGAGAACGTCTGGAAAAACAGCGGGCGCTTGAAGAATTGGACGAAGCGTACAGCATTCAGCACGGTTTGTTCCCGAATCAATCTCCCGTTATCTCAAAGTTTGAAATCACCGGAGTTTGTCTCCCCTGCCGTGCAGCCGGCGGCGATTGGTATGACTACATTCCTCTGCCGGACGGTCGGTTGGCGGTGGTGCTGGCGGACGTTTCCGGTAAAGGTATGGGCGCGGCGCTGCTTATGTCTTCAACGCGGAGCATCCTGCGGCTACACGCCGAAAGAGAATTGCGACCATCGGAAGTTTTATCCAATGTCAATCGCGTGCTGCTGAAAGATTTTCCGACGGCTAAGTTTGTAACAATGATTTACGCTATTCTTGACCCGAACAAAGGAACCGTAACCTTTGCCAGCGCGGGACATCTCAGCCCTCTTCTTGTTGATACGAAAGGCGCGAGCTTTTTGGAAACTGATACAGGCTTTCCCTTGGGAGTATTTGAATGTGAATTTTCCGAGCGCGAAATACAGATGCCAGCGGGAAGTCGTCTTTTCCTATATTCGGACGGTATTACCGAAGCCAACAATTCATCGTTCGACGAATACGGAGCAGAGCGCCTACATGCTCACGTTTCAAATCCTTCGGCTTCCGTTCAGAGTCTTTTAGATGATGTCAATACTTTTGCGGCTAGTTTTCCCGCCACGGATGACATCACGGTTGTTCTAATACAGGCGCGTGAGTAACCCAACTGGAATTTGGCGCGGGCGTTGCCTAACAAGTCATTCGACCGGAGCGCGAAGAGCGGAGCTTTCATTCGTTAATTTGGATGCCTAATACATTGAACGCGCACCCGGTCAATTCCAGCGTTCAGCGCAAATTCGTCATTGAATTCAGCTCTTTTCGCAAAAAATCTCCGCCAGCATACAGCGCACGCTTCCGCCGCCGACGGCTTCGATTGTTTCGATGTCGGAAGATAAAATTTCCGCGTGTTTTTCTATTTGCTCGATTTGCGATTCGTTCAAGGATTTGTGCGCCGCTTCGGACATCAGCAAAAAAGATTTTCCCTGCCGGTTGCGAACTTCGAGCATATTTCCCGCGAAATCATTCATTTGCTCAAAGGAAATTTCGACGATTTCGTGATTTGTTTCGCGCAAACTTTCCTCAACCAGATTTCTTTCCGCCGAATTTTTAATCGTGTCCAGACAAACAACTGCCAACTTTTCGCCGACGCACATTATGACGTTCGTGTGATAAATTTCCGCGCCGTTTGCGTCCAGACAAACAAATGAAACGAGCGAATAATTAATCATCGCGGCAAATTTTTCCAGTAAATCTTTGTTCGTGCGCGGTGAAAGACAGGCGTAAACGATTCGATTCGCGTGGTCTAAAACCATGCTTCCCGTGCCTTCGAGAATTTGATTTTCGTCAGTTCTTAAATCAATCGTTTCGCGGATTTGAAAATGCTGTTTTAGATTTTCGACGATGTCGGCGCGGCGTTCCGTGTTGCGAATCGGCGACATCATCGGGTAAAGAAAAACCGTGCCGTCGTGGTGAAAGCTAATCCAATTATTCGGAAAAACGGCGTCGGGTTTGACGGGTTCGGGCGTGTCTTCGATGACAATAACATTTATTTCATTGGCGCGTAAAAGCTCGACAAGACGGTCAAATTCTTCCCGCGCCTTCGCCCAGATTTCCGCATCAGAAAGTTCTCCAATTCGCCTTTGAAAAGCATTTGACGCTGCCGTCTGCTCGTTAAAACCGCAGCGAGCCGGGCGAATCATCAAAAGCGAATCGGTTGTTTGCCGTAACTTGTGCATCTTTACGAACATTACAAGACATCTTACGTTTTGTCTAAAATCACTTCTTCTTTGCTATTATAACTTTTATGAATCTAAGCAATTTTTTATTCTTCTTATTCGTTTTTACGTTTTCAATCACAAAAATTTCAGCCGCCGCAAATGAATTTTTTTATCTCGCGGCTGAACCTGTAATCCGTATCGGTCTGGCGACGAATGCAAGGTCGGCTTCAATTACGACAACCGATTCTTCGCTGGTAGCGACAAGTCCCGGCGAGGTGCAGAAGTTTTTGGCGGCAAACCGCGTAACCGTTGCGGCGCGAACTTATCGCCCGCCTGAATTTGAGATTTATTTTTTTGAAATTACGAACGTTGCAACGCGCCCGGAAGCTGATGAGTTAGCCAAAGACGCGAACGAAGCAACGGGCGAAAAAACTTCGATTTTACTCGACGCAAAAACAAACACCTGGCGCGTTCGAATCGGCGAAAGGCGCGAAACGATTGAAGAGGCGAACGAATTTAAGGCTGTTTTGGGTGAAAAAGGTTTTGGAACGGTGGAAATTGTCTCAGAAAAATTCGTGCAGCCGTCCGAAGAAGCCGTTAAGCTTTCCAGCCAAATTGCCAAAGGCGGAAAATCCCAAGTCAGAAGCATAATTTCAGCGCCGCCGGACAATTCAAATTCCAATCAGAATAGCGTCAAAACGATTGGCTCCGCAAATTCGACATACGGCGTTGTCAATCCGAATTTGCGCGAGGTAATTGTTTCGGGCGGAAGCGAAACGGCGCGGTTTTCTTCTCTCAAATCGGTTGCCTTTGGCTCAATGAATGAGCGTGCCGTTCCGGTTCGCTTTAACGGGAAAGCGTATCGTGGAAAGATTGAAGTTTTCGTCAATTCGCGCGGCACATTAACGGTTGTTAACGCAGTTTCGCTCGAAGACTATCTTCTCGGCGTGGTGCCAAATGAATTGAGTCTGCCGGCAATCGAAGCGCAAAAAGCGCAGGCAATCGCTGCCCGAACTTATGCCGTTGCCAATATCAATCAATTCGGCTCGCAGGGTTTTGATTTACTGCCGACGGTTCGCTCGCAGGTTTATAAAGGTCATTCTTCGGAAAGCAAAATGGGAACGCAAGCCGTTCTGCAAACGCGCGGCGTGGTTGCAACTTACCAAGGGAAACCGATAACCGCTTATTATACTTCTACCTGCGGCGGAAGAACAGAGAATTCTGAAAATATTTTTGATGTAAACGAGCCGTATTTGCGCGGTGTCGAATGTTCGCTCGAAGGTCGTAAACATTTCGAGCCTTTTTTGATAAAAACCATTCGCGTTCCTGCGAAAATGCGCGACGAAAACAATCTTGAACTTGTCCGTTTGATGTCGCTCTTCGCAGTCAACGGTTTTCAGTTAAACACGGCGCAGTTAACCGATGATTTTTTTGAAAACGAACCGACGCAAAGCGAGCTTTCAAATTGGTTGAATCAATTGGCAGTAAAATTCGGCAAGGCTTTTCCAAACGTAAACAAGGAATCAGCTAAACCTTTGGAACTTGCGCGAATTTTATCGGCAATGATTTACGGCGAAGGTTATGCCAACACGCTCCTGTCTGAAGCCGATATAAATTACCAACTGGCATTTGATGACGCGGCGGAAATTCCGCAACCGCGCCGCGCCGATGCTGCAATTTTATTCCGCGACGGCTTTTTTTTGCTTTACCCAGATTTGACATTAAAACCGAACAAAGCATTTTCACGCGCTAAAATGCTGCGTCTGGTCGAACAGATTTATACGAAAAAGAAATGGTTTCCCACGCTGCAAACCGGCATTTCAAAATCAAGCGAAAACGGAAAGTTAATTTTGCGCGTCGGAAAAACCGATAAACAATTAATTGTGCGTCCCGATGTTTTTTTGCTTAGAAAATTCGGCGATGATTTTTATCAAGTCAAGGAAACCGCGCTAGTCGGTGGCGAAAAAGTAAATTTTCAAACAAACGGTCTGGGCGAAGTTACATACTTGGAAATTGAACCGACCGACGACACGGCAACTGCGGAAAGAATGTCAAGCTTTACTTTATGGAACAAAAATCTTTCGCCCGCCGCCGTTCAATCACGCCTGTCGCGCTACGTGCGCGGAATAGGCTCGTTGATTGACGTTCGCGTCGCGCGTCAAGGCGTTTCGCGCCGCGCGATTGATTTGGAAATCGTCGGAACTGGCGGCACGTTTCATTTGCTCGGCGGAAAAATCCGCTCGGCTTTGCGTTTGAACGAACAGCTTTTTGTAATTAACAAACGTTACGATTCAGCGGGTCGCGCGACTTCATATTCATTCACCGGACGCGGCTGGGGACACGGCGTCGGAATGTGCCAATACGGTGCGTATGGACTTGCAAAAATGGGCGTGAAATACGACGCGATTTTGAAGCATTATTACACGGGAATTGATTTGACGAAGGCTTACTAATCAAAAAATATGTCTGATGATAAAAGCGAAAATTGGGTATTTATAACGCCTGTCTTTGGAGTTGAGTTAACTAATGCTGTAAAGGATGAATTAAGAATAAAAAGAGCTTTATTAATTTCAAAAAATAAACTACCTCGAATTAGAAAACGCCTAGGCATTTCAAAAAAATTTTCTGAGTTAAAAAATACAGCTCTAGGAGAAAGTATAGACGATATACTCAAATCATCAAATACGTTCGCTATTGTTCGCCATACAGCCAATTCTAAAAAAGCTATAAATGATTGTAGAAAAATAGTTCAAGATGAATTATCAATTCTTTCTGCTTCTCAACTTGGTTGGTCGAAACGAAGAAACAATTACAACATTACTGTAAAGGAGAATAAGTCGTTCTCAATTTTACAGAATATTTTAATTAGCACTGAAAATGATAGAAGAAGGACTAGGCATCAACTTGCTCAGAAAGTTGGAGATTTATCTTTAGCTAGTAGTTGGAAATCTTTTTGTAAACAAAATTTCTTTTTTAATTTACTGAAAATCATAAATAAAAAAACAAGTGTTAGCGAAAGCTGGCGTAAAGATATTGAAAGAGTTTCAATTTTAATTGGGCAAAGCCAAAACTCAGATGATATAGCTCACGCTTTTATGTGGAATATGATAGCGTTAGAGGTATTATTAACCAGACAAGGTGATAAATATACAGATGTTTTGCCACAAAGAATATCTGCTTTTTTAGGTTGGTTTAGATTTTGGGGAACGGGTAAATTCTCAGAAAAAATTAATGAGATTTATGGCAAAAGATGTGCTTTTGTTCACGATGGGAGAAAGGAAAACATAACTGTTCCAGATTTGTTGTTCACAGACGATATTTTATTTAACATTTTGACCAACTTACTCGCACATACAAAACTTCTTTCATCAAAAGATGATGTTATTAATTTCGCCCGAAAAGTAGAAGCAGAACAACTACTGCGAATTAAAACAAAAGTTCGACCTAAAACTTTACGATTCATTTCTAGAAGCTACACGGAAGAAGATTTTCAAAACATTTAGTTTATTTTTATGAAATTCTCCCGCAATCAAATCATTGGCTCGCTCATTTTGCTCGGTGTGATTTTGATAATCGCGCTGCTTCGACTGGTTTTTCGTTCAGAATAAAAATATATAACAAATTCCAAAAAGTATTCATTGAAAATTGCCAATTTTTCTTCGGTATTTTCCCTGTGCTACTCTGTGTTCTCTGTGGCAAAAAATTTTCAAAATTCAATTTACGCCATTGTCGGACCGACGGCTTCGGGCAAAACCGAAATTGGCGTTGAGCTTGCTTTAAAAATCGGAAGCGGCGAGATTATCAACTGCGATTCGGTGCAGATTTATAAGGAAATTAAAATCGCAACCGCTAAACCGAGCGTCGAAGAAATGCGCGGCGTTCCGCATCATTTACTTGATTACGTTCCACCAAATATAAATTATACGGCGGCGGATTGGGCGCAAGACGCAAGCGCGAAAATAAAGGAAATTGAGGAGAGAGGAAACGTGCCTATTCTGGTCGGCGGAACTGGTTTTTATCTTCGCGCATTGCGCCACCCTTTTTTTGAAAGTCCGAAACCAGATGAAAAATTAAGAGCGAAATTAAAGGAAATAAAAGAAACAAAAGGCGCGGAACATCTTTATAAAATCTTAAAAAGAGTTGACCGAAAATCTGCTGAAAAACTTTTTTCGCGCGATTACGTGCGCGTGTCGCGGGCGCTGGAAGTTTTTTTTCAAACCGGAAAGACGATTACTGAGCTACAACCGAATCGCGCCGAACCACCCGAATTTGCTCGGCGAATAAAAGTTTTTGTTCTTAATCCGCCGCGCGCGTGTTTGTATGAAAGAATAAACAAACGCGCCGCGAAGCATTTTGAAAACGGCTTGGTTGAAGAAGTGGAACTTCTTCGTGAGCGAGGCGTAAATGACGACACAAACGCGCTCGGAGCGCACGGTTACCGAAGAGTTTGCGAATACTTGCGCGGCGAGCGCAGTTTAGAAAGCGCAATCGAACAAACGAAACAAGACGTGCGCAATTATGCCAAACGCCAAATGTCCTGGTTCAGGCGCGAGAAAGATGTGATTTGGCTCGACGGTTTTGGTGATGACGCAAAATTACAGCAAAAACTTTGGCAAATGCTCAAATAATAACAACTTGTGAAATTTTTCTTGTATGAACGGGTAAATCTGTTATAGACTTACATTTGCAATCCCACAACTAAATCTAAAGAGAGAGAATGTTATGGAAAAATTTACTGCCCAAAACATACAGGATGCGTTTCTAAACACGGCGCGGCGAGAAAAACACAGCGTCATCGTTCATCTTCTGCACGGCTCGACGCTTTCGGGCAGAATAAAAAGTTTTGATAAATTTTCGGTGTTGTTAGATGTGGGCGGGCAAGATTTTTTGATTTTCAAACACGCCATTTCAACCGTTTCCCAAGAGCGAAGAAGAACGGATTCTGAATAAAACATTTTGCACGGAAAATTTATCAGCTTTGAAGGAATTGACGGAAGCGGCAAATCTACGCAATTGCGTATGCTTGCCGGCGCGCTTCGTCTGCAAAAGTTTGATGTTTTGACAACCTGCGAGCCGGGCGGAACGCCACTTGGCAGACGACTGCGCGAAGCGTTTCTCGAAACCGAAGAAACTGTTTCGCCGCTTGCCGAACTTCTGCTTTTTGCGGCAGACCGCGCCCAGCACGTTGATTTTCTTGTTAAACCGGCACTAAACGAAGGAAAAATCGTCATTTCAGACCGCTACGCCGACGCGACTTTCGCTTACCAAGGCGCGGGGCGGGGCTTTCCCGCCGAAACCGTCAACCAAATTATCAACCTCGCCACCGGCGGACTCAAACCCGATTTAACGCTTTTCTTTGATTTATCAATCGAAAAAGCGCTCGCGCGGACAAATTCACGCGGCGACGGCGGCGAGCGGAAAAACCGTATGGACATGGAAACATCGGACTTTTACTCGCGCGTGCGTGCCGCTTATCTTCAAATTGCCGAAACTGAGCCTGAGCGTTTTCGTATTGTCGAAGCAAGCGATTCAATCGAGGAAATTCACCAACAGGTTTTGAAAATCGCAACAAATTTTCTAATGGAGAACGTTTTTTCTAATGGAAAACGGAAAGTGGAAAATGGAAAATAAGGACATGAAATTTATTTTCCATTTTTCACTTTCCGTTTTTGACATTTATGTTCGATAAATTCATCGGCAATAGTCACGTCAAGGAAATTTTGCGCCGAATGCTGGCGGCTGAAAGACTTCCGCATTCGCTTTTGTTAGTCGGCGCGGAAGGCGTCGGGAAAAAACATTTCGCGCTCGAAATTGCCAAAGCGTTCGTTTGTCAAAGCCCGAAAAGCGGCGCGGCTTGCGACGTTTGTTCAGCTTGCCGCCGCGCCGATAATTTTACATTTCCGAAATCCGATAAAAATGACGATTTCAAGAAAGTGATTTTCAGCGAACATGCCGATGTCGGAATGGTTATTCCGTATAATAACATCATTTTAGTTGACGCGATTCGTGAGCTCGAACGCGAAGCGAATTTTCGCCCGTTTGAAGCAAAGGCGAGATTTTTCATAATTGACGACGCCGAAAAACTCAGCGCCGCCAAAGACAATGCCGCAAACGCCTTATTGAAAACTTTGGAAGAGCCGCCGCCGAGTTCGTATATTTTTCTCGTAACATCGCGCCCCGACGCGCTGTTGCCGACGATTCGCTCGCGCTGTCAAACCGTTGGTTTCGCGCCAGTTGAAGCAAAGGAAATTGAAATAGTTTTACGCCGCACGAAAAATGCTTCGCCTGCTGATGCCGAGCTTTTAGCAAAACTTGCGCGCGGCAGCGTCGGGCGCGCCCTGGGAATTGATTTGGGTAAATTTCGTGAAGGGCGCGACACGATGCTCAAAGTTCTGGAAAGCCTTTTGCTTAAAGAAGACCGCGTCGTTCTTTTAAGAACCGCCGAGGAAATGAACGACGCTAAAAACAAAGACAACTACAACCAATCGCTCGAAATTTTGGAAACTTTAATTCACGACGTTTGGAATTTAACTCTCGGCGCAGACGAGGAAAAAATTGTAAATGCCGATATTAAAACAAATTTGAAAAAATTTGCCGAAAGCGCCGAAAGCAAAAGGCTCGCGTCGTGGCTGACGGAAATCGAAAAAATGCGCGAAAGTTTTGCCGTCAACATCAACCGCAAAATTGCTACCGACGCGCTCTTTATGCAAATGGCTGGATGACAAACACAAAGTTTTCAAAATTGTTTCGCGCATTTATCCGGCGAATATTTTATAAATAAACACAACTTTGATTTATAATGATTTTCATCAAAGCGGAAGGAATACAAAATGCGAAATATATTTTTCTCTATCATATTTCTGAGTTTTTTTGCCTTAAGCGCAATCGCTCAGGATAAGCCTAAGACGGTTTCAGGCGGAATCTTAAACTCAAACGCCGCGTTTCTGGCAAAGCCTGATTATTCGGAACAAGCGAAAGCCGCCGGTGCTGATGGTCAGGTAAATGTTCAGATATTGCTCGATGAACAAGGCAAAATCGTTTCCGCAAAGGCGATTTCGGGAAATCAGCTTCTCTGGCAAGCGGCGGAAGAAGCGGCGTTGAAATCAAAATTTACTCCAACGCTTCTTGATGGAGAAAATGTCAGAATTAATGGCGTTCTCGTTTACCATTTTGTTGGATATCAGGTAAATTGGTTCGCTTTCGGGAAAGCGGTAAATGCGACCAGAATTTACGATAATCTAAAGCTTGATCGTGTCGTCGAGTTTTTGAATAAAGATTACGAAGCGGAGAAAAATCAACTGCTTTCTCTCGACAGCGATGCGAAATTGTCACGAGCAGAAGTAATTGACCGCGTAATTTCTTCAATTCGAGGCAAACTAACGGCGAAAGAAAATTGGTATTTTGAAGTCGGAATGGCTTTGACCGAAGTTAATTTATCCTTTAATAGAGGAAGGGTAGATTACGAAAATTTGAAAGAATCTTTCTCGAAATTGAAAACATTATCGGCTAAGACACCCGAAGGCGTTTCGACGGAAATGCACGAAGGCGTAAAAAAACTCGCTGGTTATATCGCTGATCCGGCTCTTTCATTCGAGGAAACAAGAAAACAACTTTTCATGCTTGAAAGAGACATACCGCAATTTCCCAGATGAATAAAATCGTAAGCTCAACAACTGAACGCATTTTGTCAGCAGCGGGAATTTTATTAGGCACAACGGGAATTTCCTTGGTCAGTTATTTCAATCCAGCGACCGCCAGATTTTTCCCCGTTTGTCCGCTTTACTCATTGACCGGAATCGCTTGTCCGGGCTGCGGTTTGACGCGCGGTTTTCATGCGCTTTTTCACGGTGACGTTTTAACTGCGCTTGATTTTAACGCGATGTTGCCGTTTTATTTATTCTTATTCGGTTACTTTTTTGTCTCGCTGGGTTTTACGGTTCTCCGCGGTCGCGGGCTTTCTTGGAGAGTTTTCTCGCCTGTTGCGATGTATGGATTTTTAATCGTAGCGCTCGCTTTTACGATTTTGCGAAACTTTCCCGTTTATCCTTTTACTGTTTTGGCTCCATAAATTTAGCTGCAAACAGAAACGAAAAATATTTTACAAAAGTTTTCGTTTCTGTTTGTGTTTGTTCGTGGGTAAAAGTTTATGAAATCTGAACAAGTGGTTTATTTTCCGCTAAAGATTTTGCGCCTGCACCTTCGCTTCGTAAAATCTCGACTTCTTTGACAAATTCTTCGACAATATCCGCGCCGGACACTCTGCGCATCGGAACGCCGTCTTTGAAAATCATTCCGACGTTGCGTCCGAAGGTAATGCCCAATTGCGAATCGTGCGCTTCGCCAGGACCGTTGACGGCACAGCCCATAATTGAAAGATGCAGCGGTTCTTCGACGTGTGCTAAACGGCGTTCGACTTCCGTGACGATTTCGACAAAATTATCAATATCCAATCTTCCGCACGTCGGACAAGCAACGACAGTTACGCCGCGTTTTCTGAGTTCCAGACTTTTTAGAATTTCCCAACCGACGCGAACTTCTTCGTGCGGTTCTGCCGCTAAGGACACGCGAATCGTATCGCCGATGCCTTCGTGGAGCAGAATTCCCAAACCGATTGCCGATTTTATCGTCCCGCCGAAAGCCGTTCCCGCTTCGGTTACGCCGAGATGAAACGGATAATTAACTTTTTCCGCCATCAAGCGATAGGCGGCGACAGTTCGGTTTACGTCCGATGCTTTGAGCGAAATTATTATGTCGGAAAAACCTAAATCTTCTAAAATTCGGACGTGGCGCATTCCCGATTCGACAATCGCTTCGGGCGTCGCCGTGCCGTATTTTTTCAGCAAATCTTTTTCGAGCGAGCCGCCATTAACGCCAATTCTAATCGGAACTTTCTGCGCTTCAGTCGCGCGGACAACTTCTCTGACTCTTTCAATCGAACCGATGTTTCCCGGATTAATTCTTAACTTATCAATTCCGGCTTCGAGCGCCATTAAAGCTAATTTGTAATGAAAATGAATGTCGGCGACGATTGGAACTTCCGTAAGTTTACGGATTTCTTTCAAGGCGATTGCGGCATCTTTATCGGGAACGGCGATGCGAACAATCTCGCATCCAGCCGCGGTCATTTCTTCAATTTGCTTGATTGTTCCGTTAACATCGGTTGTGTCGGTTTTTGTCATTGATTGAACAACGACGGGCGCGCCGCCGCCGATTTGGACGTTGCGAACCATTACCGCTTTTGAGCTTCTTTTCATTTCAAATCAATTTTGCCGTAAAAAATATGAAGATAAATTTACAGGGATGAAGGGGATAAAAGGGATTTAAAAACGATTTTGTATTTATCCTCGGTCTATCCCTTCCATCCCTTTCATCCCCGTAAATTTCTATTTATTTCCCGACAAGCCGCGAAATATCCAAGAACAACGTAAAGACCATCAAAATCAAAATTATCGCAAGTCCTGCAAGCTGAATTTTTTCTTTCACATTCATCGAAAGCGACAAACCGAACAAGCCTAAAAACCCTTCAATTCCCAAAACCGCGATTTGACCGCCGTCGAGCATCGGAATCGGTAGTAGATTGAACACGCCCAGATTTAAACTTATTACTGCTAAAATTGAAACGAGTCCGGCAAATCCGGCTTCGCGGACGATTTGCGAAATGATTTGCACAATTCCAATCGGTCCGGCGACGCCCGCGTCTTTGACCGAACGCTGACCTGAGAACAATTGACCGAAAACTTTTCCGGTTAAACGGATAACTTCCAAATTTGAATTTACCGCAAAACTTGCGGCTTGTCCGACGCCAACTTTTTCTCTCGCGCTTTCAATTGTATTTCCGAATTTAATGCCAATCAGCCAATCGCCGCCTTCGCTTTGCTGTTTGGCGCGTGTTGAAATTTCTTTGCGTTCTCCGTTGCGGTTGACGGAAAGATTCAACGGCTGGTCTTTGGCTTCGGTAATAAAATTTTTCATCTCCATCCGGTTATGGACGGGTTTTCCGTTGACTGAAACAATCCAATCGCCTTTTTGCAAACCCGAAGCTGCGGCAGGCATATCAGGCTGGATTTCGCCGACAACAACGGGTTCAGCTTCCATTTCCGGCTCTAAATCGAGCGAGCCGATTGTGTTGCCGCCTTGCTCGACACGACTTAATTTAATCTTGAGCGGAACTTTTTGTCCGTCGCGCTCAACGACAACCGGGATTTCCTTTTCCGGCGCGACAAGCGAATCGTTTCGGACGCGATCCCACGTTGGGTTTTCGATGCCGTCAAAATTGACAATTCGATCTCCAACTCGAACTCCGGCTTGTTCTGCCGCTCCGCCCGATTTGACCATTCCGACAATCGGCGCGGGCATCGAAGGAACACCGTAAATCATCGCGCCGAAAAACGGAATCGCCAGCGCGAGCATGATGTTCATAAACGGTCCGCCAATCATTACAAGAAACTTTTGCCAGCGCGGGCGCAGTTCGTAAAGCTCTGATTCGGGAACGACTTCGCCCTGCTCGTCTTTGCCTTCCAGCCCCGAATTTGATTCGTCGCCGTAAAGTTTGACATACGCGCCCAGCGGAATCGCGCTAATTCGATAATCGGTGTGTCCGCGTTTGAAACCCCAAATTCTCGGACCCAAACCAAAAAACGAATAAGCGTCAACACGCATTCCGAGAAGTTTGGCAACCGCGAAATGTCCAAATTCGTGAATGTTAATGGCAATACCAAGAACAAAAATAACTGCTAAAATAACTAAAATAATATCGGGCATCTTACTAAATTCCTTTTTAAAATTTCTTGTCGCTTAGAAACAAATTTCATCCGCCAAGTTGCAAATTTAATAGTGTAAGACCGCTTTACGCTTCGGTCAAACACGCATTTTACGGTAATAAATCGGCAACCTTAATTTTCGCATCGAGTTTTGCTAGAGGCGAAGCAGTTTCGGTTTCGGTTAAAATCTGAATTTCGGTATAAACGAAACCGAGTTTTTTATCACGAATCGGGCGGCGATAAATTTCCAAACAGCGGTTTTTTAAGTTCAAAATCCAGTAGTCTTCGATTTTATTTTTCGCATAAAGTCCGGCTTTTTTCGTGCGGTCGTTTTGTTGCGTCATGTCGGAAACTTCAATTATCAATTCGGCGGTTTTCGGATGCGATTGACTGAAATCTCTGATTTTGCCTTTAACCACCGCAACGTCGGGTTCAGGTTCGCTCACGCCGCTAAAACTCATCGGAAGTTGCGTGCGGACAACATAATTTTTCGCGAAAATTTTGCCTAAAGCTTCAATCAATAATCCTATTGCCGTTGCATGCGCTTGTTTCATCGGCGACATTTCAACAATTTCTCCTTCGATCAATTCAACTCGTTTACCTTCAAAAAAGCCCAAGTCGCCGAGCCGGTAATAGTCTTTTCGCGTCCAGCGAAAGCGGCGCGGCTCGCCGCCATTTTTCGGTTTGATTGCAGGTTCTGTTTTCGGCAGTTCCAAAACGCCCGTCATAAATTTTCTCCAATTTTTCCTAAACAGCCACGCTCTGCGCTGTCACCGAACGAAAGGCTTCGCTTCGCGCTTCTCTGTCACATTCTAAAACATTTTCGATACTTATGACAGGTTTTGCCGCGTGTTTGTTCATCACGCTTTCGATAATTTTCGGAATGTCCGAAAGACGAATTTTATCGTCCAGAAACGCTTGCACGGCGATTTCATTGGCGGCACTCAAAGTCGCGGGCATCGTGCCGCCGATTTTTAATGCTTTGTAGGCAAGCGCCAAACACGGAAACTTTTCCAAATCCGGTTCTTCAAAATTTAATTGCGTGAGTTTCGCAAAATCGAGCGGCGGCAGACAGTTTTCTTTTCTTTCGGGAAAAGTCAAAGCGTATTGAATGGCGTGCCGCATATCGGTTACGCCCATTTGCGCGATAATCGAGCCGTCAACCATTTCAACCATTGAGTGAACGACCGATTGCGGATGCACGACGACTGATATTTTGTCCGCGTCAAAACCGAAAAGCCAACGCGCTTCGATAACTTCCAAGCCTTTGTTCATCAAGGTCGCTGAGTCAATCGTAACTTTGTCGCCCATATTCCAGGTCGGATGATTTAAGGCTTCTTCGCGTGTCGCGTTTTCGATTTCTTGTCTTGATTTTGCGCGAAAAGGTCCGCCGGAAGCCGTCAAAATCAAGCGTTTAACTTCTCTTTTTGATTCGCCGCGCAAGCATTGATGAAGCGCGTTGTGTTCCGAATCAATCGGTAAAATCTCGGCTCGATTCGCACGCGCCGCTTTTGTCATCAACTCGCCTGCCATAACAAGTGTTTCTTTGTTGGCGAGCGCGACTCTTTTTCCAGCCTCCAAAGCCCGCAATGTCGGGACGAAACCGACCGCGCCGACGGTTGCCGAAACAACTGTTTCCGCTTCGGCGTGCGTCGCAACGTCAATCAAACCTTGTTCGCCGACGACAATTTTTGGAATTTGAAATCTCAAATCTGAAATTTTGCGAAGCAAATCTTCCGCGCAATCTTCATTTTCAACCGCGACGAGTTCGGGTTGAAAACGCGCAATTTGTTCGGCAAGTTTTTCGACGTTTTTTCCGGCGGCGAGCGCCACGACGCGAAATTCATTTTGCAAAAATTCGACTACTTTCAGCGTGTTGCAGCCAATTGAGCCGGTCGAGCCTAAAATTGAGATAGCTTTCATAAATAATCAATAATAATCAATTGCCGCGCGGCGAATTTTGTCTTTACTTAACTTTACATTAGAAGAGTGTTTTTTCTCCAACCATTACGCACGGCGGCGCGTCAAAAATTGCGAGTCAACTTTCGGAATCGGTTTTTGCAGATTCCGTTTTTGACAGAAAAATAAAATAGGGAGAAATAAAATGAAGAAATTTTTAGCTTTAGCGATACTTTCAATTTCGGCGGTGGCTTTTGTTCCGTCGGTCGAAGCAAAATCGAGCAATTCCGCAGCGAATACTATTATTGAACCGCAGATAAATGTCCAAATTGGGCGGAATAACCGTCGTTATAACCAACGCCGTACTGTCCGCACATATGTGCGCAACGTGCGTGTCGGCAGACAGCTTTACCGCGAAACTTATCGAGTTGTTTACCGTGCGAACGGCACAACCCGAACTCAACTCATCAGCCGCGTCCGCATCGGTCGTGTCGGTCGTTATTAATTGCTGAACGATTTTGCAAAAATTTGAGCGGGGAATTACTCTCCCTTCCCGCTCTTTTCTATTTTAACTCTTTCTCGGCAAACTCCTGTGTCGCTTCCAGATAATTTCCCTTATCTTCTTTCGCTTCCAGATATGCGTTAAACTCCGCTGATTTATTTTTCGGAATGCTTAAAGTCTGCCACTCGGAAGCGCGAAAATGTTTTGCCAAAAACGTAATTTGTCCGATATGCGAAGCCGTATGCATCGACGCCCGATTGATTGCTTTGACAACCGTAAAATCTTCGCCGCGAATCTGAACGGTTTTTCCCAAATCTTCGATTTTCAAAGATTCGAGCGAATCAAAAAATGTCTTCCAGCCGTCTTCCCAAAACCGCATCAGTTCTGCGCGAGTTTCATCACCGGCAACAAATTCCGAATCACGATTGCGATCCGGCTTTTCCCCGTCGGCGGTTAAAAAGTTTGTCCAGCGCGAGCGCAGATTTCCGCCGATGTGTTTTGCAATTGTCGCTATCGAATTGGCTTCATCGTCAATCGCTCGAAAAAATTCTTCATCCGTAACCTGCCGCATCGCTTTTTCTGCCAACTTTTTATAATTGCGAAACGCGTCAATTGATTCGTCTAAAAAATTCTGTAAAATTTGTTTCATAGCTATTAAATTTTATTCGCCGAAATTTTTTGGCAACTTACGGGGAACTAAAAGAATCGTACTTTGTCATTTTCCGACATCCTGAATTATAATTTTTCAAATCACAGCCTGTAAAAGTTTGTTTATATTTTGTTTGCTAGTCGCAAAATCCTTGCGTTTTCCAAATATTTAGGCGATTATTTTTCTTGTCTGTTTGATTTTGTAAAACTTCTATTCAATCGTTAAATCGTATCTAATCAGGCTTTATATTTTATATAAAGCCTTTGCTGGAAGATTACTGCAAGAAACTTTCTGTTTCAAGCTGCAATTTGCCGGTCTATTAATAAAAAACCAATTCACTATTTATTTTAGGAGACTAAGTATTGATGTATTTTTTTCTGACCGCCCGTTTTATCAAATCTGTAACTTTCTTGTTTTTACTTTCTTCGATTTTTATCGGAAATGTTTTTGCTCAGAAAGACAAAGAGTCTTTTGAAAAGCTGGCGCGCGGGCAAGAGGCAATCAATAAATTAAGCGAGCGTTTGCCTGCGATTGCCTCGAAACACGGCAAATCGGCGAACGAATTACGCCAATTGCTTTTAGAGGATACGACTCTTCGCGTTGATGACTCGGACAGATTGGTTTATGTCGACGAGATAGTCGGCGACATAAAGGAAAAAACAGAAACTCTTAATCTTAACGCTCCAGAAACCGCACAAGCGGCTCCCTTTCCGTACGCTCAAACATTCACTTTGCACAGCCGTCCCGGTTCGAACCGGGTTATTTATCTCGACTTTGACGGTCATGTGACGACCGGTACAGGTTGGAATACAAATTATACAAGCGGACAACCGATAACCTCCGCGCCTTTCGACACAGACGGTAATCCGAGTTCCTTTAGCCAGATTGAGCAAGATATGATTCAGAATGTCTGGCAAAGAGTGGCGGAAGATTACGCGCCGTTTGACGTGGACGTAACGACGCAAGATCCCGGTGACGACGCGATTAATCGCGTTAATTCCGCAGATTTGGTTTACGGAACGCGCGCTGTTATCAGCCCGACAAACTTTACCGGAAACAGCATCGGCGGCATCGCTTACGTCGGCGTCTTTGATGGCTACGGCGCGGGTTATAAACCGGCTTTCGTAATGTCCGCTAATCTCAGCAACAGCGAAAAAAATATCGCCGAAGCAGCCTCGCACGAAGTCGGACATAATCTGGGTCTGGATCACGACGGAACTGCTTCCTCCTCGTATTACTCAGGACACGGAAGTTGGGCGCCGATTATGGGTTCGGGTTATACCAAAAGCGTAACTCAATGGAGCAAGGGCGAATATCCGGGCGCTAACCAAACGCAAGATGATTTTGTGATAATGCAAAGTAACGGAGCTGCCATAATTGCGGACGACCACGGAGACACTAATGCTGCCGCAACCTTTCTAAGCGGAAGTTCTATAAGCGCGTCCGGCAGGATTACAACCAGAAGCGACGTTGATGTTTTTCAATTTTCAACCGGCGGCGGCAACGTCACAATCAACTTAAATCCCGCTCCGCGCGGCGCGAATCTTGATATTCAAGCAAAAATTTCAGACGCGCAGGGGAATGTTCTGGCGACTTCCGACTTGACGGGTTTGACGGCAAGTTTCAATCAATCTCTTTCGGCGGGCGCTTATTACCTGACGGTTGACGGTGTCGGCGCGGGCGATTTGACAACCGGTTATTCAGATTACGCCAGCATCGGACAATACAGCATTTCGGGAACGCTCGTGGCGAGCAGCGCGCAATCACCGGTTGCCGCCGTTTCGGCAAATCCAACTTCCGGCACAACGCCTTTAACGGTTAGTTTCTCAAGCATTAATTCGAGAGACCCGGACGGCACAATTACCAGTTACAGTTGGAATTTCGGCGACGGAAGCAGTTCGACCGACCCAAATCCGGTTCACATCTATAACTCAGCCGGGACTTTTACGGCGGTTTTAACGGTTAGAGATGATAGCGGTCTGACCGATACTGAAAGCGTTGTGATTACGGCATCTCCGTCAGCGAATCAATCGCCAATCGCAGTTGCCGGAGCGAATAGAACATCCGGTTACGCGCCTCTGGCAATAAATTTTTCCAGCGCCGGTTCATACGACCCGGACGGCACGATTGTCAGTTACCTATGGAGTTTCGGCGACGGAACAAGTGTAAACCAAGCCAATCCGTCATATACTTATAACAATGCCGGAAATTACACGGCGACCTTAACGGTTACCGACAACGGCGGCGCGACTCGTTCGAGCAGCGTGACGATTAATGTTCAGCAAGCGCAAAACACCGTAATTTTTGTAAACGGCATCTCAATGTCTCTTGTGTCGAACGATCGTATCGCGCAAGCGGTTATAACGGTTTACGGCAGCAACGGCACACCGCGTCCGAACGTGACGGTTACGGGAAACTGGAGCGGTTTGACGAGAGGCGGTTTTTCGGGAGTAACAAACGCCTCCGGTCAGATGGTAATTTCTTCAAATCCGTCTAAAAAACAAGGCACATTCACGCTAACAGTTACAAATCTTTCGGCTACGGGATATACATATAATCCGAGTTTGAATAGTGTCACGAGCGCGTCTATCTCGAATTAGTCAGATGGAACAAGTCTCAAAGAAAAAGCTGTCCAGTTAATCTGGACAGCTTTTTCATTTGAAAAAACAAACTCGATTCAAAAGCCAGAAATTTACAATCAAAAAAGTTGATTACAATTGAAAAATCCAAGCCTGATTCGTACTGACCGGACCCGCTTGGCGCGTGCCGCGCCCGTAACCGCCGACAATCAAAGCGCGTCCGTCTTTTAGTAAAGTAACCGAAGCATAGTAAATCGGTTCGCCGATTTTCCCTTTCACGATTGAAAAAGTCTTTGTATTCGGATCAAAAATTTCTGCTTCTGCGGCGCCGCCCGCAATCAAAACTTTTCCGTCCTTGAGCAAAACGGAAGTTCCGTCAATTTTGAAACGCGCCAAATTCATATCGCCCGCCGCCGTAAATTCTCCGTTTCGCGGGTCATAAATTTCCGCCGATTTGTATTGTCCGTTCCAATCGCGGCTGTCCGAACCGCCAAAAATTAAAACGCGCCTGTCTTTAAGCAAAATTGAATCGTGTTTGTAGCGCACGCTCTTCATTTCGCCTGTTGCAGCAAAACTGTTTGTTTTCGGATTGTAAATTTCCGCGCTTGATGAAATTTGTCTGTCAGAAAATTCGCCGCCGCTCAACAAAATTCGCCCGTCCGCGAGCATTGTCGCCGAATGTGCGGACCGCGCGTTCGACAATTTTCCGCCAAGGGTGAAAGTTTTGTTTTGCGGGTCATAGATTTCCGTATCGTTCAGATTTTCTTTGCCGTCAAAACCGCCTGCAATTAAAACCTTTCCGCTTTCGAGCAAAGTCGCGGTCTGTCCCGAGCGTTTGCGATTAATACCTCTTATCGCCGTGAAAGAATCCGCTTGCGAGTCGTATATTTCGGCGCTTGCTTCCGGCGTGTCGCGGTTCGACCAACCGCCGACAATTAAAATCTTACCGTCAGGCAAAAGCGTTGCCGTGTGTCCGACGCGCGCCATATTCATTTTGCTTTTCGAGACAATAAATTTATTTGTTTCGGGGTCGAAAATCTCGGCTGTATCAAAGAAAACTCCATTGCGCTCCATTCCGCCGATGATGACAACTTTCCCGTTCGGCAAAAGCGTCGCGCTATGACTAGCACGTTTTTCGCTCAGATTTTGAATCGAAATGATTTTTCCGACAGTTGAAGATTCTTGGGCGGAACTTTCGTTTGCGGAAGATATTTTCGGCAAACTCGAACAATTTAAAAAAGCGAGGATTGTCAATAAAAGAAAAACTGGCAAAAGATGTGTATTCATAAAAACTCCTTCGAGAAAATTTTAGCTTCTATTAAGTAAACACCTTGAAAGAGTTTTTTGTGACATAAATTTATTCAAGCATTTAGATAAAGTTATAATTTTCGCAATCGCCAGTTATATTTTTGGCGCTTTTATTTTCTCCGAAACATTTTCTCTCGGAATTGTTTGCTGTTCGCCGGTTTGCATATTTTTGAGCGCGACAGTGTTATTTTTGATTTCATCTTCGCCCAAGACGCAAACAAACGGAACGCCGATTTGCGCGGCGTATTTGAATTGCTTGCCAAGTTTGTCAGCTTCGGGATAGACGAGAACGCGCAAGCCTCGAGCGCGTAAATCCATTGCAAGTTCGAGCGATTCAGAAATAGTTTCTCCGTTCCAAATGGTTATCAAAACGTCTGCCGAAGTGTTTTTCAATTCGGCGGGAAACATTCCGCGTTCTTCCATCACAACGAGAATTCTTTCAAGTCCCAGCGAGAAGCCGCACGCGGGTATTTGTTCTTTACCGAACATTCCGATAAGTCTGTCATACCGCCCGCCGCCGCCAAGCGAGCCTATCTCTTTTCCCACGTCAATTTCAAAAATCGCGCCTGTGTAATAAGAAAGACCACGAGCGAGCGATGGGTCAAGTTTTATATGAGAGTTTTTAGATATTTCAATAATTTGACGCAGTTCGTTTGCGCCGAAAGCGTCTCTGCCAATGAATTTTTCAAGTTCATCATAGATTTCATTATTGTTTTGTAACTTTGCAATACCTTCGAGAAAATTCAAAACTTTTTTACCTGAATTTTGGGAAATGCCTCGTTGTTCAAATTCTTTTAGAACGCCGTCGAAGCCAATTTTATCAAGTTTATCTATTGCAATTAATGCGTCAGTTTGTCGTGTCTCTCCAATACTTGAAACAAGTAGCAAATCTCTCAAAATCTCTCTGTGATTAAGACGAATTGTAAAATCTTCAAATCCTAGCTTCCGTAAAATTTCAGTGACCGCTAAGGAAAGTTCAGCTTCAATTACAACTGAAATTGAACCAATTGCGTCAACATCGCATTGATAAAACTCTCGGAAGCGTCCACGCGCCGGACGGTCGGCGCGCCAGACGGGTTGAATCTGGTAGCGTTTGAAAAATTTCGGTAAATCGTTTTTATGATTGGCGACGACACGCGCGAGCGGAACAGTTAAGTCGTAACGCAAAGCCAAATCTGCTTCGCCCGTTTTTTCGTGTTCGCCGCGTTTTAAGATTTTGTAAATTAATTGATTGCCTTCTTCTCCGTATTTGCCCGTTAAAGTTTCCAGATTTTCAACCGCCGGAGTTTCCAAAGGCTCAAAGCCGTAAGATTCGTAAACTTCCTTGATAATTCCGATAACGTATTCGCGCCGCCGAACCTGGACGGGCAAAAAATCGCGCATTCCGCGTGCCGGATTTGTGTTAGCCATTTCTCAAACCTTTACCATTTCTTAAATGTATAGCCGAAGTAAAATAAACTCTGGTCAAAGCCGGGATTGATATTGCCTCTCGAAGCGTTGGAAATGTGTTGCAGTTTGAAACCGGCGGTGTATGAGCGTTCCGATGCGGTTGCAAACTCGACGCCGCCGCCGCCTGATGTGACAAAGTTTAAGTGCGTTCCGATGCGGTCGGGGAAAACCGGGCTGCGGTCATCGGGAATAGATTTAGCAAAATAAATCATGCCAAGGGTCAGCCCAACGAACGGCTGGACTTTCTTTTTACGGCGGAAATTTAATTGCAGACCGACGGGCGCGACTCCGATGCCGTAAACGGTCTCGCGCTCGCGTTCAAGGTCGAAAGTGTTCGGCGCAATTTGAACAACTCTCTGCCGTTCGTAATTGATTAAGGCAAGCGGTATAAAATCAATTTGATATTTGAGCGCGAGGCTGTCGCCGGAAGCAAGCCGGCGCGAGTATCGAACGGCGGCAAATCCATATGTTGATTTTCTAGAACCGCCATAAAGACGCGCTGTTTCCGGCACAAATCCGCCTAAAACGGAAAGCTCGTTTTTTTTATCAAACGCTTCGGAATCACTAATTTGAATAATCGCGGCGTTTTCATCCGCCGTACTGTCTTTGCTTTTGTCCGCAAATTCACTTGAAGCTGTTTGCCCGAACACGGACAAGACGCAAACAATTGTAATAAAAAAAATACTAATCACAGATGCGAGATTAGCAGAAAATTTTTGCATAAATTTTTCCTTAACTTGGTATTTGCTAAATGTCAAAACGCACGCCAAACGCGCCTTTCAAGCATAAACTAAATTTTATTTTTTGACTAAAGATTACTCGAAGAAAAAAGAATAATTAATGTGTATCAACACTAATGTTAAGGAAACTATTTCTTTGTTTAATCTCATCGGATAAAACGAATGTGCGGGAATAATTTAGAGTTTACTCCCGCACAGAATTATTCGAAAAATTTACAAACCGAAATTTATTCCAAAACGAATCATCGTTTGTGTTAAAGACAGCCTGCAAAATACGGCTAATTTCCTCTTTGCATATACATTCCAAAGTAAACCATATTTGTGTTGTAACCAACATTTAAGGGTGCCGTGTAGCCATTCGACATATGGTGATATTTGTAGCCGATAAAATAGCTTTTAATTTCCGAATTGCGGATTTCGACGCCCGCGCCGAATTCGGGCATAATTTGAAAACGGTTTCCGATTCGGTCAGGCTCGAGCGTCGAACGATTATCGGGAAACTTTTTGTTAAATAATGCAATGCCCATTCCTCCGGCAATAAAGGGTTGTATTTTTTTACTGTTTCGCCAGTTAAACTGTAAACCGAACGGAACAAAGCCGACGCCGAAAACGGTTTTGCGGTCGCCGACAGTTGTGGTTGTCGTTGGTGAAGTCTGCACTAATTGTCTCTCACGGTAATTGACTATAATAAGCGGATTCAAATCCATATAATATCTGAACCGATGACTCGGATTGTTTTTCATTGACCAGGCGTGACGAACGCCGAACAAGACGACCGGCGCTTTTTGTGACTCGCCTTTTAAATCCTTATGAAACGTAAATGAACCAGCATAAAACCCCCATTCTTTATTGCTGCCGGCATCGTTTTGCTTTTCGTATTTGTTATCAGTTTTGTTTTTAATTGGAGAGAAAGATTTGCTGTCGGAAAAGTCGTTTTCACTGCGCCGCGGCGAAAATTCGGTTGATTTCAGGGAAGAAACAGATTCGCTTTCCGTTTTTATTGTCAATTTATCTTTATCGTTCGATAAGTTTTGCGCTTTTACAAATGTAAAGCTGAAAACAATAATAAGCCAGAGCGCAGCGCTCCGGCTCAGTTGCGATGAATTCATTAAAATTTTGACTCCTTGTTATCTTCTTGTTTATAAATCTTCAAAAGTTCTGTGTAATTCTGCCAAAAGTGCGCCAAATTGTAAAACTCTTCATCGCTTAATTCGCGCTTGACACGCGCCGGACTTCCCATTACAAGCGAGCGCGGCGGAATTTGCGTATCCGGCGTAACGAGCGAACCGGCGGCGACAAGCGAATTTCTTCCTATTCTCGCGCCGTCCAAAACAATCGCGCCGATACCGATTAAACAACCGGTTTCGACATAGCAGCCGTGTAAAGTTACGCGATGTCCGAGCGTGATTTCGTCTTCGAGAATTGTCGGGTGCGTGTTTCGAGAAACGTGAACGATGCAGCCGTCCTGGACGTTTGTTCTCGCGCCAATGCGAATAAAATTTACGTCGCCGCGCAGAATTGAGCCGTACCAAACGCTCGATTCCGCGCCGATCTCTACGTCGCCAATAATTGTTGCGGTCTCGGCAACAAAAACCGTTTCGTGAATGTTCGGTTTTTTGTCCAGAAAACTTTTAATCATAAAAAATCAAAAAGACAGAAAAGAATAAACAGATTGCAGGCGAAAAACAATCCCTTTACCGGCAATTTCATTTTTACCGTAAAAAATGGCAAACTCGTTTTAAATTTTGGATTTTAGATTTTGGATTTTGGATTAGCGACGACTTATGACAAAAACACCGAAAATTCTAGCATTCGCCGGAAGTCTGCGCGAACATTCCTATAATAAAAGAGTTTTGAAAACGGCGATTAGGGGCGCAGAAAATGCGGGCGCGAAAGTTACATACGTTGATTTGCGCGATTATCCAATGCCAATTTATGACGGCGACATTCAGGAAAAAGAAGGCTTTCCGGAAAACGCGAAAAAACTGCAAAAACTTCTTCTCGAACACGACGGACTTTTAATCGCTTCGCCAGAATATAACGGTTCGCTTCCGGCGGCGCTGAAAAACGCGATTGACTGGACTTCACGCGCGAACGGCGACATCAAACCGATACAATGCTACAAAGGAAAAGTCGCGGCAATCATGACGGCTTCGCCCGGCGCTTTCGGCGGTATTCGGTGTCTGGCGCATTTGCGCGCCGTTCTAACAATCTTGCTGGTAAACACTTTGCCTTCGGAAATCGCCGTTGGTAAAGTTCAGGAAATGTTTGACGGCAACGGCGCGGAAATGAAAGACGAAAAAATGAAAGGCATTTTGGAGAATCTGGGCAAATCGCTCGTTGATATGCTGAGAAAAACGCATAGTGAAGTTGAAGTCGTCGAAAGCGCGACATCGAATATAAGCAGCCGGCAAAAGGCATAAAACGGAAAGCGAGTTTTTCGCGTTTTTATAACCGAAAGGAGTTTTACAATGACAAAGTGCGAGCATTTGAAAGAAATAAAAGACGTTTCACCGAGCGCGGACGGTTGCGAAGATTGTCTGAAAACCGGCGATAGTTGGGTTCATCTGCGACTTTGCGAAATTTGCGGTCACGTCGGCTGTTGCGATTCTTCAAAAAACAAACACGCGACAAAACATTTTAACGTCACCAATCACGCCATCATCAAATCATTTGAAGCGGGCGAAAATTGGGGTTATTGCTACCCGGACGATTTGTTTTTTGAAACGCTTCCGACGCGGTAAAAATTTTATGAATCGAACAAGTTTTGAAAAAGAAACGGCTTTTCCGCCGCTTCCGCTCGAAGAATGGAAACAGACGAAAAACACACTGCATCTTTATTTGCAGATTGTCGGAAAAATTCGTCTCGCGCTTTTTCCACCGATGAATCATTGGTGGAACGTTCCGCTTTACGTTTCGACGCGAGGCTTGACGACGCGCCCGATTCCGTTCGGTTACGGCAATTTTGAAATCGAGTTTAATTTCGTCGAACATCAGCTAAAAATCATCACAAGCGGCGGCGAAGAAAAAAGTTTTGCATTGGAAGACGGCTTAACGGTTGCTGATTTTTACCATCAGACATTTGAAAATCTCGCCGCGCTCGGCGTCAAAGCTAAAATTCGTGCAGAGCCGTATGAAGCGGCTAGCAAAATTCCCTTTCCCGAAGACACCGAAAATAAATCTTACGACAAAGAATACATTGAAAGATTTCGCCGCGTTTTAATCGGCGTGAACGATATTCTTGAAGAATTTCGCGGACGTTTCACCGGCAAATCAACGCCGGTTCATCTGTTCTGGCACAGCTTCGACCTAGCTCTGACCAGATTTTCGGGAAAGCCCGCGCCTGCACGCGAAGGTGCGGGAATGGTTGAGCGCGAAGCGTATTCGCAGGAAGTCATCAGCTTCGGTTTCTGGGCTGGCGACGAAAATGTCACAGCTCCCGCATTTTATTCGTACGCTGCGCCCGAACCAAAAGATTTAATCGAAGAAAAATTAAACCCCAAAGCCGCAACTTGGAATACGGACAAAGGAGCGATGGCGATTTTAATGTATGACGAAGCGAGAAAATCAGAACACCCGCGTGAAATTATTTTAGAATTTTTAGAAAGTGCGTATCAAGCCGGAGCGAAACGCGCTGGTTGGGACACGGAAAAATTCGAGCTAAAATCTTTTGCATAATGAAATAATGACATTTTTGATTAATCTTTTAGGAGTGAATATTATTAGCATAATGTTAGTGGGCGAAGGCAAAGTTTCTTTCGGTCTTTACGAAATTAAAAGAAGTTTGACTCCTTTAGGTTGGGCGGTATTTATCGTTTTACCGATTGCTTTGATTTTCGCGCTCGTTTATTTAACCGTCAAGATTCTAAAAAACCAAAATCAAAATGATTGATTTACGAAGCGATACTGTAACAAAACCAACACCTTCGATGCGTCGCGCAATGGCGGAAGCGGAAGTCGGCGATGACGTTTATGGTGAAGACCCGACGGTGAATTTATTACAGGAACGCGCCGCCGAGATTTTCGGTAAAGAAGCCGCGCTATTTGTGCCGACTGGCTCGATGGGCAATCAAATCGCTATCAAACTTCATACGAAACCCGGACAAGAAGTCGTCATTGAAGAACGCGGACATATTTATAATTTCGAAATGGCGGCAATGGCAGCGGTTTCGGGAACTTTGGCGCGTCCGGTAAAAAGCGTCGACGGCACAGGTATTTTGAATTGGGAAGAAATTTCCGGCGCGATTCACGCCAACGACGCGCCGTATTATGTTGCCCGCACGGGTTTGATCGCACTTGAAAATTCGCACAATCTCGCGGGCGGAACTGTTTTAACGAAAGAACGAACCGAAGAAATTTGCGCGAAAGCACATTCGCTTGGTTTACCCGTTCATCTCGACGGCGCGAGAATTTTCAACGCGGCGGTCGCGCAAAACGAGACGGTTGCCGATTTGTCGAAAGACTGCGATTCGGTGCAGTTTTGTTTGTCGAAAGGCTTGGGCGCGCCGGTCGGTTCGATGCTCGTCGGCAACAAAGATTTCATCGCCGAAGCGCGTGCGTGGCGCAAACTTTTGGGCGGCGGAATGCGGCAAGTCGGCGTTTTAGCGGCAGCCGGTTTGATTGCGCTCGAAGAAACGCCGAAGATTCTACACATTGACCACGGAAACGCGCGAATGTTAGCCGAAGGCGTCGCAAACTTGAAAGGCGTTTCGATTGACGCGGAGCGAGTTGCGACGAACATTGTAATTTTCGACGTTTCAAATGATGAAATTTCGGCGAGCGAAATTTGCGCGAAATTAAAAGAAAAAAATATTTTAGCTTCGGCTTTCGGCAATTCTATTCGGATGGTGACGCATTACGACGTTTCGCGTGAAGATATTGAAACCACTTTGAAAGTCTTAAATGAAACGATTCAATAAACCAACGCAGCCGAAATCGGTTTTCGCTTTACCTTATCAAAACAAAAAAGCCATTCATGTTTGAATGGCTTTTTTGTTTTGGAAACGAGCGTTTAGTTTCTAGAGTATTCTAAACGTCCGTTGTCGTTGTCAATTCCACGAATTACGATTGTCGATCTGACAAAAGAACCGTTGGTTTTTTGACAGCGCGCAATTAAACTGTTGCCTCTAACCCGAATGTTTTGGCAAGAATTTTGAAACGTGCTTGCGCCGCGCGAGTTTCTCAAATATTCCAGGCGACCATTGTCGTTGCGAATCCCGCGAATTACAATCGAACTTGTTCTGTTACGACCGTTTTCTCTTTGACATTCCGCCGTCAACGTATTGCCGGCGATTCTGATGTTATTGCATGAATTGTGAAATGTGCTGGCGTTAGTCTGGTTCAAAAACGAATTCGACACAATTATCGAAGGCAGATAATTTTGCCGTGCTACGGTTGCCTGACTGCTCAATCCGTCTGAAACAAAGCCGGCAACGACAATAACTATACAAATCAACCGAAAGCAAAAAGCTGACTTTTTCAAAACAAGCTGTTGAGTTGAAATCATTTCAAGTTCTCCTTTTTATTCAAAATTTGGTAACGAAAATTCCTCGCGCGGGAGCGTTTAATTTTTAACACGAAAAGTAACAAATTAAAAGTTTTATTCGGCGGAAAAGCATAAATTCGGCGATTTAACTTTAAAGTCTTCGGTCGTTGCCCGAAAACCGTTGTGCCGCCTGCTCAGACGGCTCATACTTTTGCGGTTAAATACAAACTATCGTAGCATTAACAAAAACAAAATTTGAAAATGAATTACGAAACTCGTTGTGCCAAAATCAAGCTCAGTCGAAAATCGAAAAGACGATTAAATAAAAATGATAATTGCCATTGACGGACCTTCGGGCGCGGGAAAATCTACGCTTGGCAAAATGCTGGCTAAAGAATTGGGCTTGTTGTATCTCGACACGGGCGCGATGTATCGCGCCGTCGGATTGGCTGTTTTGGAAGCGAGTTTCGATGTGGGCGATGATGAAATTGTTATTGAATTTGCTGAAAAAGCAAAAATCGAACTCGTCGGTGAGCCGGAAAACTTACAGGTTTTATTAAATGGGCGAAATGTTTCGGCGGAAATTCGCACGGTGGAAGTTGGACAGATGGCTTCGATTGTCTCGACAATTTCAGAAGTGCGGAAATTTTTGGTCGAACATCAAAGAACGCTCGGAAACAATTCGGAAAGAGGATGTGTTCTCGACGGACGTGACATCGGGACGGTCGTTTTTCCGAATGCGGACGTGAAATTTTTCCTTACGGCAAAGCCCGAAGCGCGAGCGCGTCGGCGTTTTCAGGAAGATTTGGCAAAAGGTCGAGACACAACCTTTGAGCAGACTTTAATCGAAATAAACAGCCGCGATCAGCGCGATGTTTCCCGCGCCGATTCGCCGCTTTTGATAGCTGAAGACGCCTCTGTGATTGACACGAGCGAGATGGATTTGACGGAAGTGTTTGAACAAATGATGTTGGTTGTGCGTGAAAAGCAAAAGGCGAAATATGAAACTTCTTAAATTCACATTAGAAAATAGCGCGGTTTGGAATTTGATTTTTGCGCTTTTCCCTTTGATAATCGTAATTATATTTATGTTTTGGCTGTTTGTGTTTGGGCAAGTTTGACTTAAAAAACGCCAGTCGCTAACATCTTTTAGTGCATTATGCTCCCGTAGCTCAGTTGGATAGAGCAACAGCCTTCTAAGCTGTGGGTCGCACGTTCGAGTCGTGCCGGGGGCATTTCAAATTACTAGTCTGTTAGAAAGAAAACAGATCGTGCTAAAATAAAAACGTGGAGAAGACTTGCACAAAATGCCGATGTCAAAAGGAATTGTTTTTATTTCCGGCGCGAAATAAATCGAAAGACGGGCGCGCTTCTTGGTGCCGAGCGTGTTATAAAGAAAATTGGGACAAGCGATATCGGGAAAATCATCAGCATTATAGAAATGCGCATAATGTAAGCCGCAACAAAAGCCGCGAACAAAATGCGCGAAAAGTCTTTGAATATCTAACACAGCATCCGTGTGTAAATTGCGGAGAATCCGATCCGGTAGTTCTGGAATTTGACCATCGTGATAGAGTTGAAAAATTTGAATGCGTCTCAACATTAGTTCTTAATTCGTCGTGGAGACAAGTTGAGTCGGAAATTCAAAAGTGCGATGTACTTTGCGCTAATTGCCATCGGCGCAAATCCGCCGCAGAGTTTAATTATAAGCGGCACGTCTTTGTTAACGTATAAATATGGCGGCTATAGTTCAGCGGTTAGAACGTCGGTTTGTGGAGCCGAATGTCGAGGGTTCGATTCCCTCTAGCCGCCCCATCTTTATTCGTTACAATTGCAATTAACAGAAAGCGGTTTAAGCGTCTCACTTGAATCTGTTTGTCTCTTTATATCGAAAACCTTACAATCAAGTGCATCTCCAAATTTTCTCTTTGAGGTTCGTTTAATGTTGAAAGCCGTCCGGTTTGTATTTTATTTCGCCCTGTTATTTTCGCTTTCGAGCCAGTCTGCTTTGGCGCAGAAAGGCGAGAAGTCTTACGTTGAAGGCGAACTGCTGGTCAAATTTAAGAACGGCACGGCATCGGCAAAGACTCGTCAAGCCAATGCGGAAATCGGCGCGAGCGTTATCGAAGAATTTCCTGACCTCGGCTGGCAGCGAGTTAAAATACCCGCTAATTTATCTACGAACCAAACCATTTCGCTTTACAAAACAAACGCTGAAGTCGAAACGGCGCAGCCGAATTTTTATTATCATTTACTTGTCGCGCCGAACGACACGCGATTTTCCGACCTTTACGGAATGGAGAAAATTTCCGCGCTCGAAGCGTGGAATTTAACGACAGGAAGCGCAAACACGGTTGTCGCCATAATTGATACGGGTGTTAACTACAATCATGAAGACCTTGGGGCAAATATGTGGACAAATCCTGGCGAGATAAACGCCAATGGCATTGACGACGACAGCAACGGATTTGTTGACGATCATTACGGTTACGACTTTTTCTATAACGATTCAGACCCGTTCGACGAAAACGGACACGGAACGCATACGGCAGGAACAGTCGGCGCGGTCGGCAATAATGCCTTAGGCGTGGTCGGCGTAAATTGGAACGTACGCCTGATGGCGATAAAAATTTATAGTCCGAACGGCAATGATTCAACTTCGGCGATGCTCGTCAACGCTTATAATTATGTGCGGATGATGAAAAATCGCGGCGTTAACATTCGCGTTACGAATAATTCTTATGGCGGCTGTAATGAGGCTTGCAATTACGACCAGGCGACGAAAGATGCGCTTGACGCGTTGGGAAATGCGGGAATTTTGAACGTCTTCGCGGCGGGAAATGACAATACAAATCTCGAAACAACACCGTTTTATCCGGCAAGCTATTCGAGTCCGAGCATTTTGTCGGTAGCCGCTTCTACCTCGACCGACACGCGCGCGGGCTTTTCAAATTACGGCGGGTTGAGTGTTGATTTAGCCGCGCCGGGACAAGGTATTTTAAGCACTTATAACAATTCAAATTCAAGCTACGCATCTCTGAGCGGAACTTCGATGGCAAGTCCGCACGCGGCGGGCGCGGCGGCGCTTCTTTACAGCTATAATCCGAATCTTTCGGTGGCTTCGCTCAAAGCGACTTTGATGAATACGGTTGACCCGCTCGCACAGTGGAATGGCGTTGTCAAAACGGGCGGTAGATTAAATGTGTTCCGCGCTTTGCAAAATCAAACAATTTGCAATTTTAACCTTTCGCAAGATTCTATCTTTGTCAGCAATTTAAGCGGCGGTAATTTCACCGTTACTGTTACCGCACCGCCTAACTGCGATTTCTCTGCCCTCAGCAACGCGAGTTGGATTACGATTACAAGCGGAAATCCGGGAAGCGGAAATCCGGGAAGCGGAAATGCCACTGTTTCTTTCACCGTTGCGGCAAACAACGGTTTAAACAGAACGGGAACAATAACGATTGCCGGAAAAACTTTTACGGTGCAGCAGCACGGCGCCGACCCGGCGGCATTGACACCGCCGCTCGATTTTGACGGCGATGGACGCAGCGACTATTCGGCGATTCAAAATAACAACGGCGCAATGGTTTGGCACAATTTTCAAAGCATAAGCGGGTATTCCTCGATTAGTTTCGGACTTTTCGCCGACGACATTCCCGTTCCGAACGATTTCGACGGTGACGGCAGAATTGATGTCGCCGTCTGGCGCATTTCAAACGGCACGTTTTATGTTTTGCAAAGTTCGAACAATAAGTTTCAGGCGTTTCAATTTGGACAAGCCGGCGACAATCCGAATGTTTCGCAGGATTTCGACCGCGACGGAAAAACCGACTTTGCCGTAACGCGCGTCGAAGGCGGAAATCTTGTTTGGTATATTTTCGGCACCGCCAGCGGTTTTCGCGCCGTTCAATTTGGCGCGGCGACGGACAAACCGCTGCGCGGCGATTTCGATGGTGACGAAAAAGCCGACTTAGCCGTTTATCGTCCGGCGGGCGCGTCGTCGGCTGGTACATTTTTTGTTCGGAAAAGTTCTGATAATCAAGACATTAGCGTTCGATTCGGCGATTCGACAACTGACAAAGTCGTGTCCGGCGATTTTGACGGCGACGGCAAAACGGATTTCGCCGTCTGGCGCACAACCACCGGCGTTTGGTATTATCTGAAAAGTTCGGACGGAAGTTTTACAGCTCGGCAATTCGGCGCGGCAGGCGATTTACCGACGCCGGGCGATTATGACGGCGATGGCAAAACGGATTTTGCCGTCTGGCGTCCGAATGAGAATCAAACCGAAGCGGGTGTTTTCTATGTTCTGAAAAGCTCGGCAGAATTTTCGGCTCTCGGCTGGGGAAATTCTGCAATGAAGATTCCCGCTAATTCGATGCAGAGCCAATAGTTTTTTGCGATGAAAATGCTAATAAAAAAAGCCCTCAATCGTTTTGGTCTGGACGTTGTTTCACATAAACCGTCGAGCAATTCGGACTTTGAAGCATTTGCCGACCTTTCCGACGAGGAGCGACACATTGTGTCGGCGGTTAAACCATTTACAATGACGAGTGTCGAGCGGATAGTTTGTCTGATGAATGCCGTATCTTTTATTACGAGCAATAAAATTGCCGGCGATATTGCCGAGTGCGGCGTATGGCGCGGCGGTAGTATGATGACCGTCGCCTTGACTCTTCTCGCTCATAACGACACGAGTCGAAAATTATATCTATACGATACGTTCGAGGGAATGACTGCGCCGACAGAATTTGACGAGAGTTTCGACGGGGTTTCGGCTCAATCGCAGATGCAGCAAGAAGCGGGAAAATGGTGTTATGCAAGCATCGAAGACGTTCGACAGAACATTCTCTCGACGGGTTATCCAGAAGAAAAAGTTTTTCTTGTCAAAGGCAAGGTCGAAGATACGATTCCAGAAACTCTGCCGGAAAAACTTTCCTTACTGCGTCTCGATACCGACTGGTACGAATCAACCAAACATGAATTAACTCATCTGTGTCCCAAACTCTCGCCCGAAGGCATTTTGATAATTGATGATTACGGGCATTGGCAAGGCGCAAAAAAGGCGGTTGACGAATATTTTACCGAGCGGAACAGAAAAATATATCTTCATAGGATTGATTACACGGGAAGAATCGCGGTCGGCGTTAATAATTTGAGTTAGCAAATGATTTCGTAAATAAATCAGGTAATTTTTTAATTTGTATCAAACTTTCTGTAAATAAATTGCGTCTAAAGCCATAATATCTCAATAATTCTTGATAATCATCATTAACACGAATTAGATTTTAGCGGAAAATTCTTGCATTTGTTGTTTACAAAATAGTATATTTGAAATTCTTAAACATTTGGCGTAAATAAACGTCTAAAACTCCTTAAGAATTAAATAAAAGGAAAAAAAATGAAAAATATCTTTATCAAAAGCGGTAAAATTGGCTTAATTTTTGCGTTTGCGGCGTTTTTAACAATTTCGGCTTTCGCCCAAACTACTCTGCGTAAGGCTCTGGATTTTGACGGTGACGGCAAAGCCGATTTTTCGGTTTTTCGTCCCGACAATAATGTCTGGTATATATCGAAGAGCAACGGCGGATTTCTTTTTCAACAGTTTGGCGATACGGTGAATGATTACCAAACGCCCGGCGATTATGACGGCGACGGTAAAAGCGACATTGCCGTATGGCGTGAAACGGATGGAAACTGGTATCGCATAAACAGCTTGGATAACACTTTCACCGGCGTTTCGTTTGGTACGCTTGGCGATGAGCCGGTTGCTAGAGATTACGATAACGACGGAAAAACAGACGTTGCGGTTGTTCGCCGAAGCAATAACGTAATGACTTGGTATGTGATGCGAAGCACCGATAATTCGTTTTACGGCGGTCAATTCGGTGCGGCAAGCGATTATACGGCGCCGGGCGATTATGACGGCGACGGAAGATTTGATTTTGCCGTTCAGCGTCCGGGAGCTAATCCGGGCGACCAGGCAACTTTCTTTGTTCTTCAAAGCAATACAAATACTTTGCTTTCGATACCTTGGGGTGTCAGTAACGACGTAGTAGTTCCGGGCGATTATGACGGCGACCTGAAAACAGATATTGCCGTAGTTCGTGAAGGAGCAACCGAGAATTCCGCTCTTACCTGGTATATTCGCAGAAGTACGGATGGCGGGTTAAAAGCAGTTTCTTTCGGAGCGACCTTAACTGATTACACTGTCCAAGGCGATTATGACGGCGACGGTAAAACCGACATTGCCGTATGGCGCGATACAAACGGCACTTATTATATTTTAAGAAGCAGCGATAACGATTTCTCGGGCGCTGCGTGGGGACAGCTAAACGACTTTCCGATTGCCAGTTACGACACTCATTAATTTTTTCTAAACGAATAAACAAGAGGTTGAAGACTTTTCACAGGTCTTCAACCTTTTTTTATATTCATTCAATTTGCAGTAATATTTCACTGTTTTTGGTTGAATAACAGATTACGCCGATTATATAAATTAATCTTTATTTTCGAGAAATTCGCGTAATCGGTGTAATCTGTTATTGAGATTCTTCAACCCGGAGAAAATGAATAATCTTTCCGACATCGTTGCAAAACAATTTCCGGGCAAAAAAATCGTCGTTATCGGCGATTTGGTTGCCGACCAATTTCTTTACGGAACGATTGCTCGCGTCTCGCGCGAGGCGCCGGTTTTTATCTTGCGCCATAACGAAACGGAAACGCTGGCGGGCGGCGCGGCAAACGCGGCGGTCAATATTGCGTCGCTCGGCGGAAATGCCGTGCTGGTCGGTCTGGTTGGAAAAGATACAAACGGAGAAACACTCGCGGAAAAACTTCAACAATCAAAAGTAGATTGCCGTTATGTCGTAGGAAGCGAAAAATTTCAAACCACAACAAAGGTTCGCGTTTTGGCAGGTCAGCATTACGCTCCGCGTCAGCAAGTGATTCGCATTGATTACGAAAATCGGGGAGCAATCAGTTCGAAATTGCAGAGCCGTCTAAAAAACAATTTTCTTTCAGCCGTCGAAGAAGCGGCGGCAATCGTTTTCTCCGATTACGATTACGGAGTAGCAAACGCCGAAATAATAAAAATTGCCAAAGAGGTCGCAGCCGCTCGAAAAATTCCGTTTTTAGCAGATTCACGTTTCAATCTGCGAAATTTTCAAGGCGCGACAACTGCGACGCCGAATCAAGAAGAAGTCGAGCAGATTTTAGGAAAAGATTTTACCGAAAATGACTGCATTAATCTTTGTCAAAATCTCGGCTTCGAATCTTTACTTGTAACGCGCGGAAACAAAGGAATGCTGCTCGTCGAAAAGAATAAACCGCCCGCTCATTTTGAAGCAATCGGCTCAAAAGAACCGGTTGATGTAACGGGCGCGGGCGACACGGTTATCGCCGCTTACGCTTTAAGTTTAGCTTCCGGTTTGAGCTTTTCCGAAGCGGCAAGCGTTGCCAATCACGCCGGAGGAATTGTGGTTATGAAAAAAGGAACAGCTTCGGTCAGTTCGGATGAATTGCTTACATCCTTAGTAACAAGGGAAAATACGGAAAATGCGGAACGTAAAATAGAAGCTTATTTATAAATTCAGCCGATTGTATGAACTCTATAAATTCGACAAACTTTTTCGCGCCCGTTTTAGACAGAAATCGCCTTTTAGCGCGGGTTGCAATAGAACGCAGAAAAACTAAAAAAATCGTTTTGGCAAACGGCTGTTTCGACCTTTTCCATGTCGGACATATTCGCTATCTAGCAGGCGCTCGCACATTGGGCGATTGTCTGGTTGTCGCTATTAATTCGGATGAACAAGTTAGAAAATTAAAAGGCGAAAACCGTCCGTTTATGCCCGAGCGCGAACGCGCCGAGATTATTTCCGCTTTAAGATTTGTTGATTTGGTAACGATTTTTTCCGAACCGACGGTTGAAGAATTGATTCGCGCGATTCGTCCCGACTTTCACGCGAAAGGAACGGACTATACAACCGAAAACGTTCCCGAGCGCGAAATTGTTATTGAATGCGGCGGGCAAGTCGCAATTGTCGGCGACGCGAAAAATCATTCGTCAACCGATTTGATTGAAATTGTGAGTCATAAGCCGTAAATACGAAATTTTACTTATCACTGACCACCGACAACTGACTACAAAATAATGTATAACTCGCGCACGAAAACGGATTTAATCATCGAAGTTTGGGAAAAGCTCGACTGCGAATCGGTCGGCGCCAAGGAGATTGTGGCAATTGAAGAAGCGATACACAAAAATTTTGGCGACGGGGCGTTGGAAAGCCCGATGATTATTGCCCGAATTCTAGCCGACGAAGGCGCGGAACTTCGCCACGCGGAAATTATGGAACTCGACGCCGAACGGCGTCTCGAATCGCCTTATGCGGCAATGTTTCGCAATATTCTGAAATTTTCCGATTTTAAGCAAGCGCTGGTTTCCATCCGGCAACTGGAAAATCTGCGCAGAAAATTTGTCGCCGAAAAAGACCGCGAAGGACTTCGCCTGGTGCGCGAAACGGCAATTAAAGGCAAACGCCGCGCACAGATGATTGCCAAAAACGAAAAAGTCGCCGCACCGAAACGCACCGAAAAACAGGAAATCGCCGATTGGTTCACCATCTGGCTGCAAAACCCGGAAGTCTTTGAAAGTTGGGTTGCACTGCGACAAAAATCGCCTGATTTTAATAAAAGTTTTGGAATTTCTATAACGGCAGACGAGCCTTAGTTTGCGGAATCAAACAAAATGCGAAGAGGCAAACTAAAATTTCACTTGTGCCGGCAAACTACGGATGCGTCATTTCTTCCGGTTTCACTAATTCATCAAATTTCTCGCCCGTTAAAAGTCCAAGTTCGATTGCCGATTCTTTTAGATTAATTCCCTTTTTGTGCGCGTTTTTAGCAATCTTCGCGGCGTTGTCATAGCCGATGTGTTGATTTAATGCCGTTACGAGCATTAGCGAATCGTTTAAATATTCATCAATCTGCTGACGATTAAGTTCGATTCCATCAATGCAAAATTCGACAAAGCCTTGGCAAGCGTCGTTCAATAATCGAACCGAATGCAGAAAATTGTGAATCATCACGGGCTTGAAAACATTCAATTCAAAATTGCCTTGCGAGCCGGCGAAACCAATTGCCGCATCGTTGCCCAAAACCTGCGCGGCAACCATCGTCATCGCTTCGCTTTGCGTCGGATTGACCTTACCCGGCATTATCGAAGAACCTGGCTCATTTTCCGGCAAAACGAGTTCGCCAATACCGCAACGCGGACCCGACGCGAGCCAGCGAATATCATTGGCAATTTTCATAAGCGAAGCGGCGAGAGTTTTCAGCGCGCCCGAAGCGAAAACGATTTCGTCATGCGCCGAAAGCGCGGCGAATTTGTTTGGATGAGCGCGAAACGGCAAGCCGGTTAATTCGGTAATTTGCGCTGCAGCGCGTTCCGCAAATTCGGGATGCGAATTCAAGCCTGTTCCGACAGCAGTTCCGCCAATTGCCAAATCGTGCAAGCCCGACATAACTATTTTTAATCTTTCAATGTCGCGCTCAATCAAACTAGCCCAGCCGCCGAACTCTTGTCCAACTGTTAAAGGCGTCGCGTCCTGCAAGTGTGTTCTACCAATCTTTACAACGTCGGTAAATTCTTTTGCCTTCGCGTCAATCGCGTCGTGAACATTTTGAACAGTTGGAATCAAAGCGTTCAATCTTTCGGCAGCAGCAATATACATCGCCGTCGGAAAAGTGTCGTTCGACGATTGCGACATATTTACGTCATCGTTCGGATGAACCGGCTTTTTGCTGCCCAAACGCCCGCCCGCTATTTCGATAGCGCGATTTGAAATGACTTCGTTCGCATTCATATTCGTCTGCGTTCCGCTTCCCGTCTGCCAAACGCGGAGCGGAAAATGCGCGTCGAGTTTTCCTTCGATAACCTCATCGGCGGCGCGCACAATCAAATCCAATTTCTCTTTAGTCAATTTGTCCGCTTTTAATTCGTGATTCGTGAGCGCGGCGGCTTTTTTCAAAATACCTAATGCGCGAATCATCTCGCGCGGCATCACGTCAAAACCGATATTGAAATGATGCAGGCTTCTTTCGGTCTGCGCGCCCCAATACTTGTCAGATTCGACTGCGATTTCGCCCATCGAATCGGTTTCAATTCGCGTTTTTATCTGGTCGGTCGGTTGTTCCTTTACTGATTCTACCGGCATATAATTTCCTCTCTAAACTTAGAATAAAAAGCATTCGAATAAAATTGAAACTAAAAGTATAAAATTTACAATTTCAGCTTTTCCTGATTATAATACGCTAACGACAAGTTATAAAATCAGGTAATCAATGCGAATCTTGTCAAGCTGTTTTGTCTCACCAAAAGTATGAAAGCCTTGACAAAGATAAATCACCTTTTAAACTTCTCGCTTCAAATTTGGTTTGGCGGTCTGTTAATCGGAATTTTTTGTGTCACGGACGCGTATGCCGACAAATATCATTTCGATTCAAGGGATACGGACAGCGGGCTGCCGCAAAACAGCATCAAGGCTATTTTGCAGACGCGCGACGGTTATTTGTGGTTTACCACGGTCGACGGCGCGGTTCGTTATGACGGCGCGAAATTTACCGTTTTCAACACGACAAATTCGCCGGGCATCCGCAGCAATCGTTTTGCGAGTATGTATGAGAGCGCGGACGGCGCGTTGTGGCTCGGCACCGAAGACGGCGGCTTGACCCGTTATCAAAACGGTGAGTTTCATAGCTTTGGCACAGCCGAAGGATTGCCCCATAACCTTGTCAAAACCGTCGCCGGAGATGAAAACGGAGAGTTGTTGGTCGGGACTCATAACGCCGTCGGGCAGTTGAAAAACGATACTTTTGAAATTCTTTTCAAACAACCGCACCCGGATCGAACATATTTTGGGAAATCTCCAAGCGGGTTGTGGTTTTGGGATAATACGGCATATTACCGCCTTAAAAACGGCAGTTTAGAGGCGCATCCGACCGGCGGCGCGCTGAACAGTGAATACACGAGCGTGATTTTTGAAGACCGCGGCGGCGACCTCTGGATCGGAAGACGAGACGGCGGTTTGTATAAGTTGAAAGGCGGAGATTTTCAATCGCCTGTGCAGTATTTTCCGCTGCGGGAAAACTTCACGTCGGCTTTCCAGGATCGTGGAGGTCAGATGTGGTTCGGCACGGCGAGCGGCGCTTTATACGTTCTGCAAAACGAACGATTCGTCGAATTGATAGAACCGCAGGAAAGTTCGACGAGCGACGCGGTTGCCGGTAACGGCATTATCGCAATTTATCAAGACCGTGAAGGAACGATTTGGTGCGGCACTTTCGCGCGTGGTCTGAAACAGTTAAATCGAGAAATTATTACAGTTTTAACGACCGGTCAGG
>Ga0136617_10000325_pt1 | contig 39088 bp, 38 predicted proteins | sample AntDrymUQ3222106_2_FD_129672 | JGI IMG/M metagenome (GOLD analysis project Ga0136617, IMG submission 129672) | Polar desert sand microbial communities from Dry Valleys, Antarctica - metaG UQ322 (21.06) | ecosystem: Environmental > Terrestrial > Soil > Desert | place: Antarctica: Dry Valley... | reverse complement strand
CGTTGGTCGCCGACCCCCAGGGCCGCTGGCTGGCCTCCGCCGGCGACGACGCCACCGTCCGCATCTGGGACCCCACCACCGGCGAGCACCGCCACACCCTCACCGGCCACACCGGCTCGGTCCGGGCGTTGGTCGCCGACCCCCAGGGCCGCTGGCTGGCCTCCGCCGGCGACGACGCCACCGTCCGCATCTGGGACCCCACCACCGGCGAGCTGCTGGTCACCCTCGTCGCCTCGGAGGACGGCTGGGCCGCCCTGTTGCCCGACGGCTCTTATAAGGTCCACGGTCAGCCGGCCGGGCTCTGGTGGGCGGCGGGGCTCTGCCGGTTCGAGGCCCACGACCTCCCGGCGCTGCTCCCCTACCAGCCGCACCTGCGCCCGCTGGCCGACGACGCGGTGGTGCTCCGTGGCTGACGAGCCGGAGTCGCTGACCGCGTCGTCCCGGCTGGCGCTGCGCTGGGCGTGGGCCGCCGCGACGGCCCGGACCGGGAAGGAGCTGCCTCCCGACACCCTCGACCTGCTCGCTGGCATCGCGCTGGCCCACCTGCGCGACAGCCCGGCCCGGGAGCTGCTCGAGCACTTCGACATCCCGCTCGGCGCGGTGCTCTCCGCCGACGGGAGGCGCCGCTACGAGGCCGAGGCGCTGTTACAAGCGGCCGCAAAGGCACCCGACGCCGTCGTCCCGCCGGACACCGAGCTCGACGAGATCATCCGTCACGCAAGCACCACGTTCCCGCCGAGCGACGATGGCCTCACGACGCTGTCGATGCTGTTCGGCGCACTGCTGGAGACCACCAACCCGGCCTCGGCCGCTATCCGGCGCCGGCTGGCCGAGCGCGGCGAGGATGCCGAGGCCGTGGTCCGCCCCTACGCCGAGTTCCTCGGGGGCCGCGAGCCCTACCGGGAGTTCCTGCGCCGGCGCCATCCCCGCCGCCCACTCGAACTCCCGCCCTACGCGGCGGACGAGCCGCTCGCGCGCCTACCGGACACCACCGAGCCGGACGCGTCCGACCTGGTCGGGATCGGCCCGGAGGTGGACGCGTTCGCCTACCTCATCGCCTCCCGCCGGCTCACCCCACCGCTGGCCGTGGGCCTGTTCGGCAACTGGGGGTCGGGCAAGAGCTACTTCCTGCGCAGCCTCCAGCGCCGTATCGACCAGGTCGCCGCCACCGCAGCGGCCGCGACCGAGCAGCCCACGCCGTTCCACACGGCCATCGCCCAGATCGAGTTCAACGCCTGGCAGTACGTCGAGGGCGACCTGTGGGCCAGCCTGCTCGAACACCTCTTCCGCAACCTACGCATCTCCCCCGACGAATCCGACGACCTGCTCAAGGAGCGTCGCAACTACTGGCTCCGGCAGATCGACGAGGCCACGGCCGACCGGGCGAAGGCCCGCACCGACCGGGTCGCGCTCGAGGAGAAGCGCCACGTCGCGGCGGCCGACGTGGGCCGTCGGCTGGCCGAGCGCGACATCGCGATCGCCGAGCTGGAACGCCGCCAGCGCGAGCGCCCGCGCTGGGAGCCGTCACCAGAACTGGAGGGCCTGCGCGAAGAGGTCGCGCAGCGCACCGGCTTCGACAACGTCGCGACCGAGGCGGCGGGCGTCGCGGCCGAGCTGGCACGCTCCGGCGAGGCGCTACGGGAGGTCGGCGCGCTGCTCGCCCCGCTACGGGAGCGGGGATGGAAATACGCGACCTTGTTGATCGTCGCCCTGCTGGTCACCCCGGGCATCACGATCGCGCTGGACTTCTTCGACCTCTCCGCCGTCACGAGCGCGGCGGGCAGCGCGGCGTGGGTGCTCGCCACCGTCGCCGGCTACCTCAAGATCGGCAATAGCCTCCTGCGCTCCGGGCTGGACAAGGTCGCCGAGGCGGAACGCCAGCTCGCCGAGGACACGAAGGAGGCGCGCACCGAGCTGGACGCGAAGGTCGCCAAGGCCGAGCAGCACCTGACGGAGGTCACGAGCTCCCTGGCCACGGCGATCGAGCAGGAGCGCTCGCTCGACGAGCGGGCCGGGAAGCTGACCGAACAGCTCGCCGACGTGACCCCAGCCAAGGTGCTCAACGACTTCATCGCCGAGCGCACCGGCAGCAACGACTACCGCAGCCACCTCGGCATCCCCGCGGTCGTGCGCCAGGACCTGGAGCGGCTGTCCCGGCTCATCGGCCAGCAGCGGGCCGGTACCGGCTGCGACGCCCCGCACGCCGTCGAGCGCGTCGTCCTCTACATCGACGACCTCGACCGCTGCCCGACCGAGCTGGTGATCAAGGTACTGGAGGCGGTGCACCTGCTGCTGGCGTTCCCGCTGTTCGTGGTCGTGGTGGCCGTCGACTCGCGCTGGCTGGAGTCGTCGCTGCGGGAGCACTACGCGCAGCTGCGCGACCAGGGCGCGGCGCCGGCCGACTACCTCGAGAAGATTTTCCAGGTGCCCTTCCGCGTCCGGTCCCTCGACAGCGGCGTTCGGCGGCAGATGGTGCGGGCCCTGCTCACCCCCAGCCTCCGCGCCGCAGTCGAGAGCCCCGAGCAGGGCGCCGAGGCTCTCGACGCACCCGGCCGCCTGGGTGTCTCGGTGGCCGACCGGCCGTACTTCGACGAGGTGCTCGCCGAGATGGGCCGGACGCAGCTTCCGGATCGACGCTGGTCCACCGCCGCCGACCTCACCGTGACCACGGCCGAGGTGGCGCAGATCGACGAGCTCGCCGACCTCCTGGGCGCCACCCCGCGCACCCTCAAGCGGTACGTGAACGTCTACCTGCTGGTGAAGGCCCTGGGCCGGGGCCGGGGATGGCCGGTACCCGACGGCGGGCAGGTCGCGTTGCTGCTCGCCCTCGCCACGACGATGCCCGAGCTGACCGAGGCACTCGTCCCGGCGCTGCACGCCGACACCGCACCGCTGACCCTGGGGTCCGCCGTCCCGACGGCCGGATCGCTCACCGATCCCGCCGCGGAGCAGCGCGCCCGGCTGACGGCCTGGCTCGACGCCCACCCCGACTGGGCGAAGACCGACCTGTCCGCCCACGCCCACTGGGCCGACACCATCCTCCAGTTCACCTTCAACCGCCGCAACAACGCCACGGCCCCCACCCCGCGAGTCTCCCATCCTAATCCGGCGAGTCCCCCTTCCGAGCCCGGCGAGTCCCCCGTTCCAGCACGGTGAGTCTCCCACCACACGCCACGCATGAAGGGAGGAACTCGCCGTGTCACAACGCGGACTCGCCGTGGCAGAACGGGGAACTCGCCGGGGCAGAACGGGGAACTCGCCGCGTCAGGCGGGGACGAGGGTGCGCATCCAGCAATGCGTGTCCCGGGCGTCGCCGTGCTGGATGTTGGTCAGCATCGAGCGCAGCGTCATGGTGATCGGTCCCGGTTCACCGTCGGCCACCGTGACCTCGCCGTCGTAGTGCTTCACCCGGCCCACCGGGGTGATCACCGCGGCGGTACCGCAGGCGAACACCTCACTGATCCGCCCGTCGGCACAGCCGTCGAGCCACTCCTGCGCCGAGATACGTCGCTCGTTGACCTGGCAACCGAGCTCCTTGGCCAGCACGAGCAGCGAGTCGCGGGTGATGCCGGGCAGGATGCTGCCGCTCAGCTCGGGCGTCACCACCTCGATGGAGTCACTATCAGCGGAGTCGGCACTGCCGAACACGTAGAACAGGTTCATCCCACCCATCTCCTCGACCCACTTACGCTCAGCGGCGTCGAGGTAGGCCACCTGGGCACAGCCGTTCTCCGTACCCTGGGCCTGCGGGAGCAGCGACGCGGCGTAGTTGCCGCCGCACTTCGCGGCACCGGTGCCGCCCACCGCGGCGCGCGTGTAGTCGGTGCACAACCACACGTCGACGGGCTTGACCCCACCCGGGAAGTACGCACCGGCGGGCGAGGCGATGAGTACGTAGAGGTACTCCGACGACGGCCGCACCCCCAGCCCGACCTCCGTCGCGATCATGAACGGTCGCAGGTACAGCGACTTCTCGCCGTCCACGGAGGGCACCCACGCGTGGTCGGCGGTGAGCAGCTCGGTGAGCGAGGCGAAGAACAGCTCGTCAGGAAGCTCGGGCATCGCCATCCGGGCCGCCGAGCCGCGGAAGCGCGCGGCGTTGGCCTCCGGCCGGAACGAGGCCACCGAACCGTCGGTCTGCCGGTAGGCCTTGAGCCCCTCGAAGATCTCCTGCCCGTAGTGCAGGACCGTGGTCGCCGGGTCCAGCGACAGCGGCCCGTAGGGCACCACCGCGGCGTCGTGCCAGCCCTCGGCCGCCGCCCACCGGATCGTAACCATGTGGTCGGTGGAGTACCGACCGAATCCGGGGTTCGCGAGGATCTCCGCGCGCCGCGACTCCGGCGTCGGCGCTGGGTGGGGGGTCCGGGTGAACTGCGTGCTCATGACGCAGACGGTACTGGGTCGGGCAACGATCGGACGTCCGAGTGTCGCGCTCAGCGCACGTGGGACGGCACGAACGGCGGCGCGACCACAACGCACGGCAGGGTCCGCCCGCGGACGTCCACGTCGACGGTGTCCTCCGGCCCGACACCCGCGGCCGTGTCGATCAGGGCGAGGGCGATGCCGACCTTCAGCGTCGGGGAGAAGGTGCCCGACGTCGTGACGCCGACCTTGTGGCCGTCCGCGAGCACGTCCATCCCGGCGCGCGGGATCCCCCGGCCGGTGGCCCGCAGTCCGCGCAGCCGCCGTGCCGGCCCGGCCTCCTTCTCGGCGAGGAGCGCGTCGCGTCCCCAGAACTCGGGTTTGCGCCAGCCGACGGCCCATCCGCTGCGGGCCTGCACCGGCGAGATGTCGGTCGAGAGGTCCTGGCCGTGCAACGGGTAGCCCATCTCGGTACGCAGGGTGTCGCGGGCACCGAGTCCGGCCGCCCGCCCGCCGAGCGGCTCGGCCGCGGCGAGCAGGGCGTCCCAGACCCGCGGCGCGTCGTCGGCGGGCACGAGCAGCTCGTAGCCGTGCTCGCCGGTGTAGCCGGTGCGGCCGACGCGGACGTCGGCGCCGGCGTTACGCGCGGCGACGTCGACGAAGGCCATGTAGTCCAGCTCCGCGAGGCCCGCCTCGGGCAGGACCGTCGCGAGTACCTCCGGCGAGCGTGGCCCCTGCACGGCGAGCACGGCCAGGTCGCGGTGCCGGTCAATGATCTCGACCCCGCTCGGGGCGGCGGCGCGCAGCAGCTCCGCCACCCGTGCGGCGTTGGCGGCGTTGGGCATGGCGAGCACCTCGTCGCGCCCGACGAGGTAGGCGACGAGGTCGTCGACGACGCCGCCTTCCGGCGTGCAGCACAGCGTGTACTGGGCGTGCCCGGCGGTGATCTTCCCGAGGTCCGCGGTGAAGCAGCGGTTGACGAACTCCGCCGCATCCGGACCGGTGATCGTGAGCTTGCCCAGGTGGCTGACGTCGAAGACGCCGACGGTCTCGCGCGCGCTCGCGTGCTCGGCCACCGTGCCCGACGGGTAGGACAGCGGCATCGACCAGCCACCGAACGCTCCGAGGGTGGCCCCGAGCGCGGTGTGCCGGTCGTGCAGCGGACTGGTCAGCAGATCACCCACGAGCAGGCACGCTACTGCTCGCACCGGCGCTTCAGCCCCTCGCACTCCAGCTCCAGGTAGCGGCGGGTGCGCCCGCGGGTGAGCAGACCGATCAGCCGGCCCACCGCTCTGTGCTGGACCACCCGTAGCCGCACCCGGGTTCCCGCCGGACCGGGCTCGATGTGGTGCTCGGCGATCGTCCGCACCCCGGGACCGGTCGCCACCCAGGTGAAGCCGCAGGCGGGATCGAGGTCGGTGACCTGCCAGCGGGCGAGCGGCAGCCGCGGTTGCCGCACCAGCGCGCGGCTGCCGACCGCCAGCGGGCCCGCGTCCAGGCGCTGCACGGTGGTTATCGACGCGGTCCACTCCGCCCAGCGCTCCACGTCGGCGAGCACCGACCACACGAGCGCGGGCGGCGCGTCGATCGTCACGACATGCTCGAACTCCATGCGTCCTCCTCACATCCGCACCCAAGGGCTCAGCCAGTTCGTCGCGACTCGGGCGCCAACTCGTACCGACTCGCGAGATTAGTGGGGGCGGTGGGAGAGGAGGGTGGCGGTGGTCCATGCCGCGGCTAGGGCGGCGGCGGTGGTCAGGACTTGGGGTAGTGGCAGCAGGACCGCGAGGCTGGCGCAGAGGGCCAGGCCCAGCCACGACGTCCACGGCGGCCAGCGCCGCTGGGCCGGGGGCAGTCGCAGCGCGGCCAGGTTGACCAGCCCGTAGTGCACCAGCAGGCTGCACGCCGACAGTGCGATGGCCGCGACCGGCCCGGCCAGCACGGCGACGATGATCGCGGCGAGCCCACCGGTGAGGTCGGCCCAACGCGGGGTGCCCCGAGTACCGAGCACCGCGAACGCGCCGGGCAGCTCGCCGTTCCGCGCCATCGCCCGTGCGGTGGCACTGAGATCGACCAGCACCGACAGCAGCGCCGACCCGGCCGTGACCGCGGCACCGACCCGCACGAGCACGCCGAGCGCCGGCGCCCGCCCGGTGTCCACGAGCGCCACCAGCGGCGCGGGCTCGGTGGCGAGCCGCTCGACCCCGAGCCCGACCAGCAACGCGCTCGCGACCAGCAGGTACGCGACGAGCGCGACGCCCAGTGTCACGACGACGGCCCGGCGCAGCGTCCGGGCCGGGTCGCGGACCTCCTCGCCGAGCGTGGCGACCCGGGTGTACCCGGCGAACGCGAAGAACACCAGCCCGGTGGCGCACAGCCACCCGCGCACCCCCCCGCGCACCGCCACCGGCTCCGGCTCCTGCGCCGCGGCCGAGGCGACCTCGACTCCCCCAGAGCCCAGCAGCCCGACGACGATCACGATGAGCAGCACCGTGAGCGTGCCGCCGACCAGCGCGTACGCCCCGCGGACCGTCCACCGCACGCCCGCGGTGTTCAGCACCGCGACCGCGACGATCACCAGTATCGCCGCGGGCAGCGGCTGCGACGGGAGCACGTAGCTGCCGAAGACCCCGGCCGCCGCGGCGGCCGCCGCCGTCTTGCCCACGACAAGCGCGAGACCCGCGAGCCGCTCGGCGCCGGCGGAGAGCCGCTCGCGCCCGTAGCCGAAACCGTCCCCGCTGCCCGGGTGGGCGGCCGCGAGATCGGCCATGGAAGTGACGTTGCAGGCCGCGACGATCCCGGCCAGCACGACGGCCAGCAGCAACCACGGTCCCGCGGCGGCCGCTGCGGGGGTCCAGACGACGAACACGCCGGCGCCGAGCACGGTGGCCAGCCCGAGCACGGCCGCGTCGACCGTACCGAGGCGGCGATGCACGCTCGAAGACACGGCGAACACCCTTGCATCTTCCCCGGCCTTCGCCGGACGCACACTGGTGTCATTACCATCTCGAAGCGGTATCGCCGGGACAACCATCGACGCCGCGACACCGGAGAGGAACCGAACGTGTCCACCGATCTGCATATCGGGAGCAGCTCCCCCGCCACCGCCGAGGCCGACGCCGTGGTGATCGGGCTGTTGCCCGCCACCGATGCGGACTCGACACCGCGACTCGCACCGGGCGCCGACGAGCTCGACGCCGCCTTCGACTCCGAGCTCGCCGCGCTGCTCGCGATGGCAGGCGCCACCGGCAAGGCCGAGGACGTCGTGAAGGTGCTCACCCGGGGGGCGATCACCGCGCCGCTGCTCGTCGCGGTCGGCCTCGGCGCGCCGGGCCAGGACGGGACGTCGAGCGCCGAGCAGGTCCGGCGGGCCTCGGGGGCCGCGGCCCGCGCGCTGGCCGGCACCGGGCATGCGGTGAGCACGCTGGGTCGGCTCGATCTCGCCGCCGCGGCGGAGGGCACGCTGCTCGGCGCCTACGCGTTCACCACCTACCGCAGCACGGAGAACGGGCGCGCGCCGGTCGAGCACGTCGACCTGATGACCGCGGACGTCGACGCCGACGCGACGCTGCGCACCGCGGTGGCCGTCGCGAACGCCGTGCGAACCACCCGGGACCTGGTCAACACCCCACCCAACGACCTGTTCCCGGAGTCGTTCGCGGCGCGGGCACGAGAGCTGGCCGAGGCGGCGGGTGTCGAGGTCGAGGTGCTCGACGACGCCGCGCTCGCCGAGGGTGGGTTCGGCGGGCTGCTGGGCGTCGGGCGCGGCTCGTCCCGGGGACCGCGGCTCGTGCGGCTGCACTACCCGGGCGGCGCGCAACCCCGCGCGAAGGTCGCGCTCGTCGGCAAGGGCATCACGTTCGACACCGGCGGCATCTCGATCAAACCCGCAGCGCACATGGACTACATGACCTCGGACATGGGCGGCGCCGCGGCGGTGATCGCCACGACGGTGCTGGCCGCGCAGCTGCAGCTGCCGGTGGCCGTCACCGCGACCGTGCCGATGGCCGAGAACATGCCCAGCGACACCGCCTACCGGCCCGGTGACGTGCTGCGGATGTACGGCGGCCGGACCGTCGAGGTGCTCAACACCGACGCCGAGGGCCGCCTGGTCCTGGCCGACGCGATCGTCCGCGCCGCCCAGGACACCCCCGACTACCTGATCGAGACCTCCACGCTCACCGGCGCCCAGCAGGTGGCGCTCGGCCTGCGCACGGCCGGGGTCATGGGCAGCGACGAGCTCCGCGACCGCGTGGCCGCCCACGCCCGCGCCACCGGCGAGGACGGGTGGGCGATGCCGCTACCCGAGCATCTGCGCGCCGAGCTGGACTCGCGGGTGGCCGACCTGGCCAACATCACCGACAGCCGCTGGGGCGGCATGCTCGTGGCCGCGACGTTCCTGCGCGAGTTCGTGCCCGAGGACCTGCCGTGGGCCCACATCGACATCGCCGGGCCGTCGTTCCACCCCGGAGGTCCGTACGGCTACACGACCAAGGGGGGCACCGGGGTGCCGGTACGCACCCTGTTCGCGGTGCTCTCCGACATCGCCGAGAACGGCTGACGCGCGACCCGACCCGCTTTAGTCCAACAGCTCGCGCAGGCAGGCCATCGTGGACGGCAGTGGGTCCTGCCAGAGCCAGCCGACCTCGATCCAGAACCCGGGCAGCACCACCGACGGGAGCCGGCCGTCGGTGAGCCGCCGGGTGCGGTAGGTGTCGCCGTCGAGCTGGTCGACCAGCACGGTGCCGGTCTGCGGGGAGATCCACCACATCTCCGGGATGCGCGCCTGGTGATAGCGGGGCCGCTTCTCGCGCTCGTCGAGGCGCGGATCGCCGTCGGGGGCGATCTCGACGACGAAGGCGGCCGGGCCCTCCAGGCGGGTCGGCAGCAGCCGGTCCCGCAGCGCGTCGGTCACGACGAGCAGATCGGGCTCGGGCGACCACCGCGGATCCAGTCGCATCGGGTACCGGGAACCGAGCACGACACCGCCGCCGCGCTCCTCCAGCCAGATCCGGGCAAGAGCGATGAGGAATCCACCCAGGTCCTCCTGCCGGTAGGAGGAGGGACTCATCACCAGCCGCCCGTCGAGGAACTCGAACGGCGAGTCCTCCCCGAGGGCGTAGTACTCCTGCTCGTCCGCGACAGGCTTGGTCAGCACGTAGGGCGGCGAGATGTCCGGTGACATGCCCTTCAGGGTAACGCCGGGATCCTCCTACCGAGGCCGTTTCACCCCAGGTCGCGACGGCGCTCCCGCTCGCGCAGGATCCGCTGCCGGGCATCGTGGTCGCGCATCCGCTGTGGGTAGCCGACCAGCTGCACGTCGTAGACGGGCATCTTCAGCGAGCGCGCGAGCTTGCGCGCGCCGTCGGGGCCGGCGATCCGGCGCCGGGTCCATTCCCCGTCCTTCGCCACCAGCAGCATCGTCGTGTCGGTCACCGCGGTGCGCGGCTCCACGAACGCCTCCACGCCCTCGTGCGCTGCCGCCCAGGAGCGCAGGTGTGCCTCGTCACCGCCGTCGGCCGCGCGCAACGTGCCGGCACGACGCCGACGCAGCCTTCCCAGCAGCCCCATCGCGATCCACCTCCCGCCCGTTCAACGTGCCAGGGTAGCGATTTTCTCCCCCGTTCGGACCAGCCCCACACGCCGACCCGACGGATGACAAGATGGGATCAGCGGCGCGACCTGCCGCGAACGAAATCTTCGGTGAGGGAGTACTCGCGTGTCCGAGCACAACGCGGACCTGGTCGTTCTCGGCGGCGGATCGGGCGGGTACGCCTGTGCGCTGCGCGCGGCGGAGCTGGGCATGTCCGTCGTGCTGGTGGAGCGCGACAAGCTCGGCGGCACCTGCCTGCACTGGGGCTGCATCCCCACCAAGGCGTTGCTGCACGCCGCCGAGGTCGCCGACGCGGCCCGCGAGGGTGACAAGATCGGCGTGAAGAGCTCGCTGGCCGGCATCGACATGGCCGGGGTCAACGCCTACAAGGACCGGGTCGTCGCCAAGCTGTACAAGGGCCTGCGGGGGCTGGTGGCCTCCCGGAAGATCGACTTTGTGGAGGGGTCCGGCAAGTTCGTCGCCCCGAACGCCGTCGAGGTGGACGGACAGCGCTACGTCGGCACGAACGTCGTGCTCGCCACCGGCAGCTACGCCAAGTCGCTGCCGGGTCTGGACATCGGTGGGCGCATCATCACCAGCAACGAGGCGATCCGCCTCGACGAGGTGCCGAACCGGGTCGTGGTGCTCGGCGGCGGCGTGATCGGCGTGGAGTTCGCGTCGGTGTTCACCAGCTTCGGCTCCGAGGTCACGATCGTCGAGGCGTTGCCCCATCTCGTGCCCAACGAGGATGAGTTCGCCTCCACGTTGCTGGAGCGGGCGTTCCGCCGCCGCAAGATCGCTTTCAAGACCGGCGTGCGGTTCACCGGCGCCACGCAGACCGACGACGCGGTCACCGTCTCGCTGGAGTCCGGTGAGGAGATCGAGGCCGACCTGCTGCTCGTCGCCGTCGGCCGCGGCCCCAACACCACGGGCCACGGCTACGAGGAGGCCGGCGTCGCGATGGACCGCGGGTTCGTCCGCACCGACGAGCGGCTCCGCACGAACCTGGACCACGTCTACGCGCTCGGCGACATCGTCGCAGGCCTGCAGCTCGCGCACCGCGGCTTCGCCCAGGGCATCTTCCTCGCCGAGGACCTCGCCGGGCTCAACCCGCCGGTGCTCGACGAGGCCGGCATCCCGCGCGTCACCTACTGCGAGCCCGAGGTCGCCTCCGTCGGGCTCACCGAAGCGCAGGCCAGGCAGCGTCACGGCGAGATCCAGACGCTGACCTACGACCTCGGAGGCAACGGCAAGAGCCAGATCCTGCAGACCCAGGGCGCGCTCAAGCTGATCAAGGCCGGCGCCGAGGGCACGCCGGGCCCCGTCGTCGGTATCCACATGGTCGGTGCCCGCGTCGGGGAGCTCATCGGGGAGGCACAGCTCGTCTACAACTGGGACGCCCAGGCCGAGGACGTGGCCGCGCTCATCCATGCGCATCCCACCCAGAACGAGGCGTTCGGCGAGGCGCACCTCGCGCTGGCCGGCAAGCCGCTGCACAGCCACAACTGACCCGGTTCGCCGCCCGAACCCGCCCGCGTAGCCAGAGGAGCTCCGACCCGCCATGGCCTTCTCCATCCAGATGCCCGCCCTCGGTGAGAGCGTCACCGAGGGCACCGTCACCCGGTGGCTCAAGCAAGTGGGTGACCGGGTCGAGGTCGACGAGCCGCTGCTCGAGGTCTCCACCGACAAGGTCGACACCGAGATCCCCTCGCCCACCGCGGGCGTGCTGCAGCGGATCGTCGCCGGTGCGGACGAGACGGTCGAGGTCGGTGGTGAGCTCGCCGTGATCAGCGACAACGACGGCGACGCGGCGCCCGCCGAGCAGGCCCCCGCAGAGGTTCCGCCCGCACCGCCGAGTCGGGCGTCCACCCCGAGCTCCTCCGACGAACCGGCGCCCGCGCCGGCCGCCGCCCCCACGGCGACGGCAGGCAGCGGCACCACGATCACCATGCCGGAGCTGGGCGAGAGTGTCACCGAGGGCACGGTGACCCGCTGGCTCAAGCAGGTCGGCGACAGCGTGGCGATGGACGAGCCGCTGCTCGAGGTGTCCACCGACAAGGTCGACACCGAGATCCCCTCGCCCCTCGTCGGCACCCTGCTGGAGATCATCGCCGCCGAGAACGAGACGGTCGAAATCGGCGGGCATCTCGCCGTGATCGGTGACGCCCCGGCGGCACCGGCGGCGGAACCCCGACGCAGACCCACACCCCGACCTGAGCCCGCACCCGAGCAGGTCTGGACCGACCCGACCACCGGCACCGGCACCGGCACCGGCACGACCAACGGTGCCGTCGACACGACGGAGGACGCGACGGAAGCCCCAGACTCCGGGGGCGAGGAGCAGGCCGGACGCGACAACGTCACCGTCCGGAGCGGCACCCCCTACGTCACACCGCTGGTCCGCAAGCTCGCGAGCGAGCACGGCGTCGACCTCACCACGATCACCGGTTCGGGCATCGGCGGCCGCGTCCGCAAGCAGGACGTGCTGGCCGTGTCCGAGGCCGCCCAGCAGCAGGCCGCCGCGAAGGAGACCGCTGAGACGCAGGCCGCCGCAGCGTCAGCCGACGCCCCGTCGGCACCCGCTGCACCCGCGCCGCACACCGCCGTCGCCAGGCCGGCCGGCGATGGCCCGCAGCCGGGCTCGACGGTGAAGCTACCGCGGCTGCGGCAGGTGATCGCGCAGCGGATGAGCGAGTCGCTGCGGGTCTCGGCGCAGCTCACCACCGTGCAGGAGGTCGACGTCACCCGGGTCGCGACGCTGCGGGCCCGCGCCCGGGCGGAGTTCGAGCGCCGCGAGGGCGTCAAGCTGACGTACCTGCCGTTCTTCGTGAAGGCCACTGTGGAGGCGCTGAAGGCGTTCCCGCAGCTCAACGCGTCGATCAACGATGAGACCGGGGAGGTGACCTATCACGGCGCCGTGCACCTGGCGATCGCGGTGGACACCCCTCGCGGACTGCTCGTCCCCGTGATCCGGGGAACCGAGGATCTCAACATCGCCGGGCTGGCGAAGCGGATCGCCGACGTGGCCGCCCGCACCCGGGAGGGCAGGATCGGGCCCGACGAGCTCTCCGGTGGCACGTTCACCATCACCAACATCGGCAGCGCCGGTGCGCTGTTCGACACCCCGATCATCAACCAGCCACAGGTCGCGATCCTCGGTACGGGGATGATCACCAAGCAGCCGGTCGTGGTCACCGGCCCGGACGGCGAGGACGCCATCGCCATCCGCTCGGTCTGCTACCTGCCGCTCACCTACGACCACCGCCTGGTCGACGGCGCCGATGCCGGTCGATTCGTCCATGCGATCAAGACCCGGCTCGAGGAGGGCGCGTTCGAGGCCGACCTCGGTCTCTAGCAGCGGTCTCCCGGCGCGACACCAGCTCCGCGCCCGAGTCGCGCGCCCCGTCCGGGTCGGCAAGGATCACGGCGTGCGCGTCGTCATCGCCGGATCGTCGGGTCTGATCGGAACCGCTCTCGTCGCCCACCTGCGCGAGGCCGGCCACGACGTGCTCCGGCTGGTCCGCCGGGCCCGGGCGGCCCCCGACGAGCGCGGCTGGGACCCACCCGCCGGCCGCGTCGACGCCGGGACGTTCGACGGCGTCGACGCGGTGGTGAGCCTGGGCGGGGCCGGCATCGCCGACCGGCCCTGGAGCGGAGCCCGCAAGCAGCTGGTGCGCGACAGCCGCAACGTGCCCACGGAGGTCCTGGCCGCGGCCGTCGCCGAGCACGGCGTCCCCGCGTTCCTGTCCGGTTCCGCGGTCGGCTACTACGGCCACACCGGTGGACGCGCCGTCGACGAGGACGCGCCGTCCGGTGCGGGGTTCCTCGCCGAGGTCTGCCGGGACTGGGAGGCCGCCACGGCGGCGGCCCGGGACGGGGGCGCGCGGGTGGCGCTGCTGCGGACCGGCCTCGTGCTCGCCCCGGCCGGTGGCCTGCTCGGGAGGCTGCGGCCGCTGTTCAAGGGGTTCCTGGGCGGGCGGCTGGGCAGCGGGCGGCAGTACATGTCGTGGGTCTCCCTCGACGACGAGGTCGGCGCCATCCGCTTCGTCCTGGAGCACCCCGACATCGCCGGGCCGGTCAACCTCACCGGGCCGACCCCGGTGACGAACGCGGAGTTCACCACGGCGCTGGCCGCCGCGGTCGGGCGGCCGGCGCCGTTCGTCGCCGTGCCGGCTTTCGCGATCAAGGGCGCACTGGGCGCGATGGGCGAGGAGATGCTGCTGTTCGGTCAGCGGGCCGTGCCGGCGAAGCTGCAGGCGGCCGGCTACCGGTTTCACCATCACGGGGTCGGCGAGGCGCTCGCGACCGCCGTAGATCGATGACCACCGTGCCCGGACGGCGGGTGAGCGATCACGATGTGATCGTCGTCGGCGCGGGCCTGGCGGGGCTGCGCGCCGCGCAGCTGCTGTGTCGGCGCGGCCTCGACGTGGCCGTCCTGGAGGCCGGCGACCGGCCCGGCGGGCGGATGGCCACCGACGTCATCGACGGCTTTCGCTGCGACCGCGGGTTCCAGGTGCTCAACACCTCCTACCCGGCGCTGCGGGCCACGGTCGAGCTGTCCTCGCTCGACCTGCGGGCGTTCGAGCCGGGTGCGGTGATCCGCGGCCGCGACGGCCGGCGGCACGTGTTCACCGACCCGCGCCGCCGCCCGGAGCTGGCCTGGGCGACGGCGACCGACGGGCTGCTCCCCCTCGTCGACAAGGTCAAGCTGGTGGCGTGGACGGCGCGGGTGCTCGCCGCGCCGCCGGCGCGCACCGTGCGCTACCTCGACCGTTCGGCCGCCCAGGACCTCGCGGCGGCGGGCCTGGACGGGCCCGTCGTGGAGCGGTTCCTGCGGCCGTTCCTGTCCGGGGTGCTGGGTGAGGCGGACCTGAGCACCTCGGCGGCGTTCGTGCGGCTGGTGTGGCGCAGCTTCGCGTTGGGCACCATCGCGGTGCCCGACGCTGGGATGGGCGCGCTCCCGGCGCGGCTCGCGGCCGGGCTGCCCGCGGGCGTGCTGCGGCTGGGGTGTCGGGTGTCGGCGGTGCGCGGGCGCACCGTGCGGACCGACGACGGCGAGCTGACCGGGCGCGCCGTGCTGGTGGCCACCGACCCGGTGACGGCGGGCGAGCTGCTGCCCGGGCTGGACGTGCCGCCGATGCACGCGCTGACCACCTATTACCACGTCCCGCCCGCACCGCCGGCGCGCGAGCCGCTGCTGCACCTGGACGCGGCGGGCGGCCCGGTGGCCAACACCGTGGTCCTCACCGCCGCCGCACCCGGCTACTCCCCCGACGGTCGGGCGCTGGTGTCCTCGACGGTGCTCGGCGGCGCCGATCGGGTGCCCGAGCCCGTCGTGCGCCGGGAGCTGGCCCGGATCTACGGGGTGCCGACCGACCGCTGGGAGCACCTGCACACCGCCGAGGTGCGCCGCGCCCTGCCCGCGTTCCCGGCGGGCCGACCGCTGCGCCGCGACGTCGACCTCGGCGACGGCGTCTTCGTCGCAGGCGACCACCGCGACACCCCCTCCACCCAAGGCGCCCTCGTCAGCGGCCGCCGCGCCGCCCACGCCCTAACAACCCGCGAGTCGGTACGAAGTGGCGGCTGAGTGGGTCGCCTCTGGCGCGCTCGGCGTAGCGTGCCGGTCATGGGCACGCCTGCCGCCGTCCGGTCCTGTCGCCGCAGCACCGCACCCATCCGGATCGCCCAGCTGGGCACCGTCGACTATCTGGCCGCATGGGACACCCAGCGCGCACACGCCACCGCCCGCCACGGAGGCACCGGTCCCGACGTGCTCATGCTGCTCGAGCACCCCTCGGTCTACACCGCGGGCAAACGCACCCGGTTCGAGGACCGCCCGACCGACGGCACCCCGGTCGTCGACGTGGACCGCGGCGGCCGGATCACCTGGCACGGCCCCGGCCAGCTCGTCGGCTACCCGATCGTCGCGCTGGCCCAGCCGCTGGACGTGGTCGACTTCGTCCGGCGGCTCGAGGAGGCGCTGATAACGGTCGCGCACGCCTTCGGTGTCACCGCCGCGGGACGCGTCCAGGGCCGCAGTGGTGTGTGGCTGCCCGCCGACGACCGCCGCCCCGAACGCAAGATCGGTGCCATCGGGGTGCGCGTGCAGGGCGGCGTCACCCTGCATGGCTTCGCGCTCAACTGCGATCCCGACCTCGGCGCGTTCGACCGGATCGTGCCGTGCGGGATCGCCGACGCCGGGGTGAGCTCGCTGTCGACCGAACTCGACGAGCCGGTGTCGGTGGCCGACGTGCGGGAGGACGTGGCCGTCGCCGTCATCGCCGCCCTGGACGGGACGCTGGCCGTCACCGACCACCCCCTCGCACACGCCGCGCTGCGCTGACGCGCCCGTGCGCGGAAATCGTCGTCAGGGCGACGATTTCCGCGCACGGGCGCGTCAGCGCGGGCGGCTGGGGGCGGGCGTAGCCTGGCGGGCGTGACGATCACTCCCGCCGGTCGCAAGCTGCTGCGGCTCGAGGTCCGCAACAGCGCGACCCCGATCGAGCGCAAGCCTCCGTGGATCCGCACTCGCGCACGCACCGGCCCGCAGTACACCGAGCTCAAGTCGCTCGTGCGAGCCGGGGGCCTGCACACGGTGTGCGAGGAGGCCGGCTGCCCCAACATCTACGAGTGCTGGGAGGACCGCGAGGCCACGTTTCTCATCGGCGGGGAGCAGTGCACGCGGCGGTGCGACTTCTGCCAGATCGACACCGGCCGTCCCGCCGAGCTGGACCGCGACGAGCCGCGTCGCGTCGCCGAGTCGGTGGCCACGATGGGGTTGCGCTACTCCACCGTCACCGGCGTCGCCCGCGACGACCTGCCGGACGGCGGCGCCTGGCTCTACGCCGAGACCGTCCGCCAGATCCACGCGTTCAACCCGGGCACCGGAGTCGAGCTGCTGATCCCGGACTTCAACTCGCGCGACGACCAGCTCGGTGAGGTCTTCGGCGCCCGGCCCGAGGTACTCGCCCACAACCTGGAGACGGTCCCGCGGATCTTCAAGCGGATCCGCCCCGCGTTCGGCTACTCCCGGTCGCTCGAGGTGCTCACGAAGGCGCGCGGGGCCGGGCTGGTCACGAAGTCGAACCTGATCCTGGGCATGGGTGAGACCCCCGAGGAGGTCACCGCCGCGCTGCATGACCTGCATGCGGCGGGGTGCGAGATCATCACGATCACGCAGTACCTGCGGCCCTCGGCCCGCCACCACCCCGTCGAACGCTGGGTGCGCCCGGAGGAGTTCGTCGCCCATGCCGGGGACGCGGAGCGGATCGGCTTCGCGGGGGTGATGGCCGGGCCGCTGGTGCGCTCGTCCTACCGCGCCGGGCGGCTCTACGCCCAGACGGTGCGCGCGCGCGGCGAGCAGCTCCCCCCGGCGCTGGCACACCTGGCCACCGAAGGTGCCGCCACCCAGGAGGCCCGCAGCCTCCTCGCCCCACCCCCGGCAGCAACGACCGGCGCGGTCCCCAGATAGGTTCCGACGAGAACGCCGGTCGTTGCACCCGTATCCTGGGCCCATGGCTGGTAAGCCCGACAAGGCTGCGAAGAAGGACCTCAAGCGCGCGAAGCGCGAGGTCTCGAAGCAGCGTCGCAAGCAGATCTTCGAAGCGTTCCAGATGCAGCGCCGCGAGGACAAGGCGCTCATCCCGTGGATGGTCGGGCTGTTCCTGCTGTCGGTCGCCGTGGTGTTCGGGGTCGGGCTGATCTTCGGCCTGCACTGGATCCTGCTGCCGGTGGGCGTCGCGATCGGCCTGCTCGCCGCGATCAGCGTGTTCGGACGCCGCGTGCAACGTTCGGTGTACTCGAAGGCCGAGGGCCAACCGGGTGCGGCGGGCTGGGCGCTGGACAACATGCGCGGGCAGTGGCGGGTCACGCCGGGCGTCGCCGGCAACACCCACCTCGACGCCGTGCACCGGGTGATCGGCCGCCCCGGCGTCGTCCTCGTGGCCGAGGGGGCTCCGCACCGGGTGAAGAGCCTGCTGGCGCAGGAGAAGAAGCGCACCTCCCGGGTCGTCGGCAGCCTGCCGATCTACGACGTCGTCGTCGGCAACGACGAGGGCCAGGTGCCGCTGAAGAAACTGCAGCGGCACCTGATGAAGCTGCCGCGCAACATCAGCGCCAAGCAGATGGAGACGATCGAGGGCCGGCTCGCGGCGTTGGGCTCCCGTGCCGCCGCGATGCCGAAGGGCCCGATGCCGGCCGGAGCCAAGATGCGCAGCGTGCAGCGGACAGTCCGCCGCCGCTGACCCTGACTCTCAACGCGTGCGGACCACGACCGTGTGGGTGGCGCGGTCGTGCCAGCCGCGGCCGTCGGCGTCCCGGGCCAGCGGTGGCACGATCACCGCCACCAGCGCTGTCCGCAGCACCGCGCGTGGCACGCCGACGACGACAGCGGAGTCGAGAGACGCCACCCGGATACCGAGCAGGATCTTACCCGCGCTCGCACCGAAGATCGCTACGGACACGACCGTCAGCAGGAACCAGACTCCGAGGACGATCCATCCCACGTTCGGGTTGGTGAGGGGATCCGGACCTGCCAGCGGGAGCCCGACGAGGTACGCCAGGAACCAGTCCACCAGTACCGCCGCGAAACGCCGTCCGAAGCCCGCGACCGAGCCCACCCCCTGGGCCGGCAGCCCAAGCCGGTCCCCCGGATGGTCGCCGGCGGCGCGTGCGTTCGGACCCGCGGTCGATCCGGACATCCAGGAGTCGATCCATCGGGCCATGCCTCCAGCTTAGGTCGCCCGGTGCCGGGACCCGCTCCCCGCCAGCCCGTTAACCTCTGCGAAACTACGGAGTGACCGGCAGGCAACAACGCCACCATAACGTCGCGCCCAACCGCGGTGTCGAGTCGTGAGGAGCCAGTGAGGGTGTTCAGCAACTCCGAAGAGGTCCTGAGCTTCATCTCGGGCGAGAAGGTCGAGTACGTCGACATCAGGTTCTGCGACCTTCCCGGTGTCATGCAGCACCTCACCGTTCCCGCCTCGACGTTCGATCAAGATCTTCTGGACAACGGCATCGCGTTCGACGGCTCGTCCGTCCGCGGCTTCCAGGCGATCAACGAGTCCGACATGGCCTTGTTCCCCGACGCCGTCACCGCCCGCCTCGACCCGTTCCGCAAGCACAAGACGCTCAACATCAACTTCTTCGTGCACGACCCGATCACCGGCGAGCCCTACAGCCGCGACCCGCGCAACGTCGCCCGCAAGGCCGAGGAGTACCTCGCGGCGTCCGGCGTCGCCGACACCGCGTACTTCGGGGCCGAGGCCGAGTTCTACATCTTCGACTCGGTGAAGTTCGGCTCCGACCCGCACCAGCAGTACCACCACATCGACTCGGTCGAGGGTTGGTGGAACACCGGCCGCGAGGAAGAGGGCGGCAACCTCGGCTACAAGGTCAACTACAAGAGCGGCTACTTCCCAGTGCCGCCGGTGGACCACTACGCCGACCTCCGTGACGACATCGTCACCAACATGACCAACAGTGGCTTCCAGGTGGAGCGCGGCCACCACGAGGTCGGCACCGCGGGCCAGGCCGAGATCAACTACCGGTTCAACACGCTGCTGCACGCCGCCGATGACGTGATGCTGTTCAAGTACCTCGTCAAGAACACCGCCTGGCACGCCGGCAAGACCGCGACCTTCATGCCGAAGCCGCTCTTCGGCGACAACGGCTCGGGCATGCACGCCCACCAGTCGCTGTGGAAGGACGGCTCGCCGCTGTTCCACGACGAGGCGGGCTACGGCGGGCTCTCGGACCTGGCCCGTTACTACATCGGCGGGCTGTTGCACCACGCCCCGAGCCTGCTCGCGTTCACCAACCCGACGGTCAACTCCTATCACCGTCTCGTGCCGGGCTTCGAGGCACCGGTGAACCTGGTCTACTCGGCGCGCAACCGCTCGGCCTGCATCCGGATCCCGCTCACGGGCAACAACCCCAAGGCCAAGCGCCTCGAGTTCCGCTGCCCCGACTCCTCGGGGAACCCGTACCTGGCGTTCGCGGCGATGACGATGGCCGGCCTCGACGGGATCAAGAACAAGATCGAGCCGCCCGCCCCGATCGACAAGGACCTCTACGAGCTCCCGCCGGAAGAGGCCAAGGACATCCCGCAGGTACCCGGCAGCCTGGGCGCGGTGATCGACCGGCTCGAGGCCGACCACGACTACCTGCTCGAAGGCGGCGTGTTCACCTCCGACCTGATCGAGACCTGGATCTCCTACAAGCGGGAGAACGAGATCGACCCACTACGCCTGCGCCCCCACCCCTACGAGTTCGCGCTCTACTACGACGTCTGAGCGACTACCCGCACTTACATCGCGATGCAGTGATGCCATGCTGGCGGTGTGCGAACGACGATCGACCTTCCCGAAGACCTGCACCGTCAGGCTCTGTCGATTGCACGCGATACCTCGCGCACCCTCAGCGAAGTTGTTGCGGAACTCATGCGCCGTGGGCTGGGCCAGGGCAAACCGGCTCAGACATCGCAGAGCGCGAGAACCGGCCTACCTGTCGTGAGCCTCGGCACGGTCATCACCACCGACGATGTCCGTTCGCTGGAGGATGAGTAGTAGCGAGCGCCACGTCTTCTGGCCGGACTCGGTCTCCTACAGCGACGTGCTGATGAACGGAGTCCTCGGCCATCGGCAGGTGACCGATTCCTACCTCGCCTAACTCGCCCGAGCCCAGGGCGGCCGGCTCGCAACCTTCGACCAAGGCCTCGCCAAGCTCCACACCGACATCGTGGATCTCCTGCCGATAATTCCTGTTCAGCCCGCACGCTGATACCCATCGACTTCGACGAACTCGACCTGCTGCGTCGCAACAGCCGTAGTAGCCCCGAACCTCGGGGCCGGTCTGCGGGGGTCCGAGCACGCGCCCGGACCCCCGCTGGGCTCAGCTCTCCGACTCGTACTTGAACGACAGGGCCAGGCGGACCCGGTAGCCGCTGATCCGACCGTTCTCGATCGTGACGTCCTGGCGGACCACCTCGGCGATGCGCAGGTCACGCACCGTTCCGGCGGCAGTCTCCACCGCGCTGCGCGCCGCCGCCTCCCACGACTCGCTGCTGACCCCAATGACCTCGGTGACGCGGTAGACGCTCATTCGCTCGCTCCTCCTGGTAGCCATCCGGTAATCGGACCGGCACTCACCGTACACACCACGAGGACGGCAGGTCCCCGTTCCCACCCTCGTCGCCACCGGCAAGTCAGCACCTGGTGATGAGCTGTGCCCGATACGCCGTGCGCGTGTGCGCCGTGCGGGGCTGCACGATCACTGCATGGCCGGCCCCTCGACCACAGGAGATGGTTGACAGCCATGACACCCTGTCCCGGGTCGGGTCGTGCTCGCCCTCGTCGGAAGCGACTACCGACTGCCGTCCTTACTCGATCAGCTCGACCGTCCAGTTCACCTGCTGGATGCGGGTGTCCAGCATGCGGTACTCGCGCGCCAGCTCGTCGGCAGTGGACCGCAGCTCCCGCACGTCGACGGCCGCGACCGACCGCAGCTCGGTGCGGGTGAAGCGATCCTGCGAGGAACCGGCGGCGTCCGCGAGGTCGGCGTGCATCCGGTGCCGCAGCCGCAGCACGTCGCGCCGCGCCAGGGCGTCGGTCACGGTGACGCCCGGCTCCAGCTCGGTGGCGAGGTTGGTGGCGTTGATCCGCCGGATCAGCCCCTCCAGGTCGTCGGCGAGCCTGCCGTGCTCGGCCAGCAGCTCACCCGCGTCCTCGGCGGGCGTCTCGCCCTCCTGGTGGCGCGCCGAACGCTGGGCCCGCTGCTTGAGCTGCCCGAGCCGGGCGGCGATGTCGGCGCGCTGGGCGAGCGCCTCGGCGAGCTTCATGATCCCTCCATTCCGGTAGGCCGCCAGTGTGACCGCACAGGCGTCCGCCAGGCGAACGGATTACCGGGAGCCCACCGGATCAGCCGGCCCGCCGACGACGGCGTGTGCGCGCGGCGCGGATCACGAGGCCGAGGAGCAGGACGGCGCCGCCGGTCAGCGAGCTCGCCGGCGGCAACGTCGCGACGAGCGTCAGGCACGACACGACGCCGAACACGGCGAGCGGGCGCAACCACCGACGGTGCGGGCCGCGCAGGGTGCACGCCGAGGCGTTCGCGATCGCGTAGTAGACGAGCACGGCGAAGCTGGAGAAACCGATCGCGGCGCGCAGGTCGAACGCCAGCACCAGCGCCAGGACGAGCCCGCCGAACAGCAGCTGGGCGCGGTGTGGCACCCGGTGGCGGGGATGGATCGCGGCCAGCAGGTGCGGCAGCTCGTGGTCGCGCGCCATGGCCAGCGCGGTGCGACCGATCCCGGCGAGCAACGAGAGCAGCACGCCACCGGCGGCGACGGCCCCGCCGACGCGCACCGCGACGTCCCAGCCCGGACCGGCGGCCGTGGCCAGCGGCACCGGGGACCGCGCCAGCGCGGCCGGGCCGATCGCGGCGAGCGCGGCGGCGCCGACAATCCCGTAGACGAGCACGACGACGCCCAGGGCGATCGGGATCGCGCGTGGGATGGTGCGGCTCGGGTCGCGGACCTCCTCACCCAGGGTGGCGATGCGGGCGTACCCGGCGAAGGCGAAGAAGAGCAGTCCGGCCGCCTGCAACACGCCCGGCACGCCGGCCGGGAGACCCGCGCCGAGCAGCCGGTCGACCCCCGCGTCGGGCCTGGTCAGCGCACCGATCACGACGACGGCGAGCGCGCCGAGAGTGACCGCGACCAGCACCCTGGTGAGCCGGGCGGTCTTCGACACCCCCAGGTAGTTCACCGCGGTGAAGCCCACGACGGCGACCGCGGCCACCGGGCGGGCGTACTCCGGCCAGGCGTAGGCCCCCAGGGTCAGCGCCATGGCCGCGCAGCTGGCGGTCTTGCCGACGACGAACCCCCACCCGGCCAGGAAGCCCCAGGCATCGCCCAACCTGCGCCGCCCATAGACGTAGGCACCACCGGACTCGGGATAGCGGACGGCCAGCTGCGCCGAGGACATGGCGTTGGCGTAGGCGACCACGGCGGCCACCACCAGGGCAAGCAGCAGCCCGGAACCGGCCACGGCGGCAGCCGGACCGAACGCGGCGAACACCCCCGCCCCGAGCATCGAACCCAGGCCGAGCACCACCGCGTCGCTCATCCCGAGCCGGCGGGACAGACCGGCCCCGCCGGAGGTCGCCGTCATGGGATCATCGTCGTCCGGCCAGGTGAGTGGGCAGCGACGGCCTCACGACCGGTAGCGGGAGCCCCTGGCGACCCCGTCCCCCTCGAGGCTCATGCCGGCACTGGTGACGTCCATCCGGCACCCCTCCTGCGCGGACCATCGGGCAAGGACGCTGAAGCGATCCCCCCGGATGAGGCTCTCGCGCCACTCGACGGACTGATCGCGCAGGAAGCCGATGCGTTGCACCTCCAGCACGGCGGTACCGGCCGGGATCTCGAGCAACTGCTGGTCCGCGGCACTGGGGACGATCGCGGTGATCACTTCTGTGCCGCCCGTCAGCCGGGTGCCGGTCAGACTCGCCAGCTCGTCGTGGAGACCGGAGCGGGTGAGGTCGGCGTCGAGCAACGGCCCGGCCAGCGACCGCGGGAACCAGGCGTGGTCGAGCACGAGCGGTTCCCGGTCGGCCCACCGCAGCCGTTCCAGGTAGACGAGCTCGGTGGACGCCGGCAGGTTGAGCCGCCCCGCCACGCCCTCGTCGACCCGGACCTCGAGCGCGCGCACCTCGCTGCGCTGCTCCAGACCCATCGCCTCGACCGCCCGAAACAGCGAGTGCAACGCACCGAACGGTGGGGAGACCCGCGGTCTGCGCAGCCAGGTGCCGCGACCCCGACCGGACTCCAGGATCCCGTCGTCGCGCAGGCGGCGCAGCGCGTCGCGCACCGTGTGCCTGCTGACCCCGTACTCGGCGACGAGCTCGTACTCGCCGGGGAACCGGTCGTCGAAGGCGGCGGCCCGCATCCGGCGCAGGAGATCGGCCTCCAACTGCGCCCACAGCGGGAGGGGGTTCCCGCGGTCCAGCGGTCGAGCCTCCACGCGCCGGGCCATGGCTACCTCATCGACACACTCGCAGAATGGTGACCGTGCACGGCCGAGAGTACCGGGGACCGACCCCGTGATTGGGCCATTCGAGCAAACGGTTCCGCTAGGGAGACGACACCCATGACGAGACGACATCCACCGCTACGGACCGGGTCGCCGGGATGAACGCGGGTGCCGCGCGGCGCGAGACCGCGCTGCTGCTGTCCATCATCGAGGCGGTATCGGCCGGTCCGGACGTCGGACCCCTGGCCGCCGCCGTCGCCCGGCTGATCACCGAGACGACCACGACCGACGTCTGCTTCGTGCACGTTCTCGACGACGCGGAGCGATCGCTCACCCTCACCGGGGCTACCCCACCGTTCGACGCCGCCGTCGGTCAGATCCAGATCCCGTTCGGGATCGGGGTGACGGGCTGGGTGGCCAGTCACCGGGAACCGGTCGTACTCGTCGAGCACAAGGAACAGGACCCGCGCTACCTCCCGATCCCGGCGCTGCGCGGCTCGGAGTTCATCTCGATGGCGTCGGTGCCGATGACCAGCGAGGCGGCCGGTCTGGTCGGCGTGCTGAACGTGCACACCGTGGCGCGCCGCGAGTTCAGCGCAGCCGACGTCCGGCTGCTCACCTCGATCGGCAGCCTCGTCGCCGGGGCCATGCACGCGGCGCGGCTGCACCGCCAGCTCGTCGCGCGGGAGCAAGCCCAGGAGCGCTTCACCGAGCAGATCATCACCGCCCAGGAGACCGAGCGGCAGCGGCTGGCCGGGGACATCCACGACGGCATCTCCCAGCGCCTGGTCAGCCTGGCCTACCATCTCGACGCCGCCGAGCAGGCACTGCCGTCGCGCCCGGCCGACGCCGCCGAGCAGCTCCGGCTCGCTCGCGGGCTGGCCGATCTGAGCATGGACGAGGCCCGCACGGCCATCGGCGGGCTCCGCCCGCCGGTGCTCGACGACCTGGGGCTGGCGGGAGGTCTGTCCAGCCTGATCCGCTCGCTGCCCGAGCTGGCGGTCGAGCTCGACGTGGCCGAGCACCGGCTCCCGGAACCCCACGAGGTGGCGCTCTACCGGATCGCGCAGGAGGCACTGCAAAACGTCGTCAAGCACGCCGCGGCGAGCCGGGTCCGCCTGCGCTTCACCGTCGGCGCCGACGGTGCCCGGCTCGAGGTCGGTGACAACGGCCGCGGCTTCGACCCGGCCGAGGCCAGGCCCGGCTACGGCTTGCACAGCATGGCCGAGCGGGCCGAGCTCGTCGGCGGGACGCTGACCATCCGGTCCCGACCGGGGGCCGGCACGACGGTGACGGTGACCGTGCTCGACCCCACGAACCGGTCGCCAGCACCGCTTCAGGCCTCAGCGACCCATTCCGGACGGCCACCGACGTGAGCGACCAGCAGCTCGGCGCTGGCCGTCGCCCAGGTTCCGCTGACGACATGCCACGGCCGTTCCAGCGGCATCCCGGGTACCGGCAGGACGACCAGCTGCCCGGCCTGGACCTGGGCCGCGACGGCCTGCTCGGACACGCACGTGACGCCGAGCCCCGCCACCGCCGCGGCCACCGTCGCCCCGTGCGAACCCAGGGTGAGCTGCGGTGGGTCGGCCTCCAGCGCCGAGAGCACCCCGAGGCAGGTCGCGCGGGTCCCGGAACCCGGTTCGCGCAGCAGCCAGGTCGCCCGGTGCGGCTCGAAGTCGGCGGCGTACCGCGGTGCTCCCACGACCACCAGCGTGTTCGGGCTCGTCGCGCGCACCACGACCGCCAGGTCGGCGGGCGGGCGCCCGGCGACGACCAGGTCGACCTCGTGGTGGACCAGCAACGGCCACACCGCGTCCCGGGCGCGAACCTCCAGGCGCAGGTCCACGCCTGGATGCTCGGCCCGGAACGAGGCGAGCAGGTCAGGGAGCACGTGCTCGCCCGCCGTCGTGACCGCAGCCAACCGGACCAGGCCGTGCTCGGGACCGCTCTCGCTGCGTGCGGCGGCGACGGCCTCCTCGTGCAGGCCGAGGATCCGCCGGGCATAACCTGCGTACCGCTCACCGGCCGGGGTCAGTCGCACGCCGCGACCGTCCCGCTCCAGCAGCGGCACCCCCACGTCACGAGCCAGCGCGGTGACCGCGGCGGACACCGAGGACTCGGTGACCACGAGGGCCTGGGCGGCAGCCCGCACCGAGCCGCACTCGGCCAGCTGGACGAACACGCGCAGCCGGGCGTTGGTGGTCATCGCCGGATGCTGCCGAACCCGATCACCGGATGCGATGGCCGGGTGGTCACCGGCTCAGCCCACGCCCGCCGCCTGCTGATCACGTTCGGCGACGGCCTCGGCACCTCCGGAGAACACCCGGCTGCCCGCCAGGTCGGCCTTCTCGAAGGTCGTCAGCTCAGCGAGCCCGACCTCCGTATCGGACTGATCAAGCAGGCGATGGGCCTGCCGGAGCCGGGCCCGCTCGACCGCGTTGCGGACGCTGCGCGCTCCGGCGAACCAGGGCTGCTCGACGCGCTCGTGCAGGTAGGCCCGCAGGGTCTCGTGGGCCTCGTCGGAGAACCGGTAGCCCAGGTCCTCGGCCATCAGCAGCCCGATCTGTTCGAGCTCGGGCACGGTGAAGTCGGGGAAGGTGATGTGGTGGGCGATCCGCGAGCTCATACCCGGGTTGGCACGGAAGAACGTGTTCATGCGTTCGGCGTAGCCGGCCAGGATGACGACGAGGTCGTCGCGGTTGTTCTCCATCACCTGCAGCAGGATCTCGATCGCCTCCTGCCCGTAGTCGCGCTCGTTCTCCGCGCGATACAGGTAGTAGGCCTCGTCGATGAACAGCACCCCGCCCATCGCCCGCTTGACGACGTCCTTGGTCTTCGGCGCGGTGTGCCCGACGTACTGCCCGACCAGGTCGTCGCGGGTGACGGTGACCAGGTGGCCGCGCCGCAGGTAGCCGAGCCCGTGGAGCAGGTCGGCCATCCGGAGCGCGACGGTGGTCTTGCCGGTGCCCGGACTGCCGGTGAAGGACATGTGCAGGTTCGGCTGCGGTGCAGTGATCCCGAAACGGGCCCGGGTGCGGTCCACCAGCAGCAGTGCCGCGATCTCGGCGATCCGCGCCTTGACCGGCGCCAGCCCGACCAGCTCACGGTCCAGCGTGTCCAGCACGTCGTCGATCCCGGCCTCCTGGCGCACCTGCGTCAGGTCGACGCGGGCGTCTTCCGGGAGGGTCTCGTCGGCGCCCTCCGCGGCAGGGTCGTGGTCGTCCTGGCCGTTGTCCTGGCCCTTGGTCGAGGACGACATCGCGAAACCCTGCCGCGACGCCGGTGCAGCATCGTTCACGACCGGGCGTACCGCTCGCCGATCGGCTTCTCAGTGGCGTAGGCGTGCGTCGTGTAGCGGACGCTGCGGTCCGCACCCTCCTGCCGCTCGATGCGGAAGCCGGGCTCGTGCTGCGGTCGCTGCACGATGAACGACAGCATGGTGCTCTGCCGGCCCAACGTCGCGTCGTAGGCGTTGAGCTTGATGTAGTGGTCCGGGTGCGCCGTGCGGCAGGCGTTGACCTCCATCAGCACCCCGGCCGCGTCCTTCAGGTCGAACATCGGCAGCCCCCACATGTCCCAGTAGACGTTGCGCGGGTGCGGGTCGTCGGTGAACTCCACCGACAGCGGCCAGTCGTTGTCGAGGCAGTACTGGATCTGCTTGGTGATCTCGTCGTCGGTGAACTCGGGCAGATAGGAGAACGTGCCCTGGGTGATGTGCATCCGGTCTCCTCAGACGGTGGTCGGCGTCTCGACGACGTCGGGGACGTCGGTGGACTCGTAGTTGAAGGTGATGTCGCCCCAGGTGGTCAGGGCGACGTCGAGGGCGCGGTTGCGCTTCGCGGCGTTCTTGAGGATGTCCTCGCCCTCGGCCATGAAGTCGCGGCCCTCGTTCCGCGCCTTGATCATCACTTCGACGGCGACGCGGTTCGCCTCGGCCCCCGCTGCGACCCCCATGGGGTGGCCGATGGTGCCGCCGCCGAACTGCAGCACCACGTCCTCACCGAGGTGGTGCAGCAGCTGGTGCGCCTGGCCCGCATGGATGCCGCCGGAGGCGACCGGCATGACACCGGGCATGGATGCCCAGTCCTGGTCGAAGTAGATGCCCGTGACCGGGTCCGCGCTCATCTTGCCCAGCCGCAGCGTGTCGTAGTACCCGCGGATCGCGTTCGGGTCACCCTCGAGCTTGCCGACCACGGTGCCGGCATGGATGTGGTCCACCCCGGCCAGCCGCATCCACTTGGCGAGCACCCGGAAGTTCACACCGTGGTTCTTCTGCCGGGACCACGTGGCGTACCCGGCCCGGTGCAGGTGCAGGATCAGGCCGTTCGCCCGGGCCCACTTGGACATCGACTGGATCGCCGTGTAGCCGATCGTCAGGTCGATCATGATGATCACGCTGCCGAGCGACTTGGCGACCTCGGCGCGCTCGTACATCTCCTCCATCGTGCCGGCGGTGACGTTGAGGTAGTGCCCCTTGATCTCGCCGGTCTCGGCCTGCGCCCGGTTCACCGCCTCCATGCAAAACAGGTACCGGTCGCGCCAGCGCATGAACGGCTGGGAGTTGATGTTCTCGTCGTCCTTGGTGAAGTCCAGCCCACCGCGCAGCGCCTCGTAGACCACCCGGCCGTAGTTGCGCGCCGAGAGCCCCAGCTTCGGCTTGGTCGTCGCACCGAGCAGCGGGCGCCCGTACTTGTTCAGGTACTCCCGCTCCATCACGATCCCGTGCGCGGGACCTTGGAACGTCTTGACGTAGGCGACCGGGATCCGCATGTCCTCCAGGCGCAGCGCCTTGAGCGCCTTGAAGCCGAAGACGTTGCCGATGATCGACGACGTGAGGTTGGCGACCGACCCCTCCTCGAACAGGTCGATGTCGTAGGCGATCCAGGCGATGAACTCCCCCGGCCGGCCCGGCACGGCGTCCACCTTGTAGCACTTCGCCTGGTAGTGCTCGTGTGCGGTCAACCGGTCGGTCCACACGACGGTCCAGGTCGCCGTGCTGGACTCCCCCGCGACGGCGGCGCCCGCCTCCTCCGGCGGCACCCCCTCCTGCGGGGTGATCCGGAACACGCACAGCACGTCCGTGTCCTTCGGCACGTAGTCCGGTTCCCAGTAACCCATCTCCGCGTACGGGATCACGCCCGCGCTCCACCGATCAGCCATGGGGTGCAGCCTGCCCCCAAACGCTGTGAATGTCCATCAAGTGTTTGCCAACGACACTTAAGTCAACGGTTAGGTAAGCGTCACCACAGCCTGCGGCGCGACCCGGACGAAGCCGACGTCAAGGTACCTGAGGTGGGCCCGGACGAGGCCGGCTCGCGGGTGGACGTCACCGACACGGCGGGCGGCGGACGCCCGTAACCTCGGGGTGTGCTCTCCGCCGTGATATTCGACGTCGACGGGACGATGGCCGACACCGAACGCGACGGCCACCGGCCCGCGTTCAACCAGGCCTTCGCCGACCACGGGCTGCCCTACCACTGGGACGTGCCCACCTACGGTCGGCTGCTCGCAGTCACCGGAGGCCAGCGCCGGCTCGAACGGTTCCTGGCCGAGCAGGGCCACCCCGACCCGGTCGGTGCCTCCCACGACCTGCACCGCACCAAGACCGAGTACTTCCGCGAATGGGTGCACTCGGGCCCGGTCCGCTGCCGCCCCGGTATCGACACCCTCATCGCCGACCTGCGCCAGGCCGGGGTGCGCTGCGCGGTCGCGACGACGGGCCGGCAGACCTGGGTCGAGCCGCTGCTCGACCGGCTCATCGGCCTCGGCAGCTTCGCCGCCGTCGTCACCGGAGACGACGTCGCGAACCTCAAACCCGCACCCGACTCCTACCTCACCGCGCTCGACCGGCTCGGTCTTCCAGCCACCGACGCCCTCGCCGTCGAGGACTCCCCTCCCGGTCTCGCGGCCGCCCGGGCCGCGGGGCTGGCCTGCCTGGTCGTACCCAGCGACTACACCCGCGGGGCCGACTTCACCGACGCCATCGCGGTCCGCGACGGGTTCGACGAGCTCGACGCCACCGCCTGCCGCAAGCTGGTCAGCGACTGATGGGTGGTGGGTGGTGTTCGTCGGTGAGCCGCCGCGACCAGTACCCCTCGGCCGACTTCAACGCCCGGGATGCCCGCACGAGACGTCGTGCCAGCCGACCAGGGACGGAGTCCGGCTCGGGGATACTCATCGGTCGTACCCGGCCGTTGTGCACGGCGGTGAACCGCCAGCCTTCCTCCGGACGCCGCACGGCGACGATGGTGTTGCGGGTGAGGCGCCGTCTCGGGAGCTGCGAGCGCCAGGCGACGAGCACCGAACCGGTGCCGAACACCAGGGCGACGTCGTCGCTCAGGTAGCGGATCGACTCGACCTCACCGACCAGGGCCGACCCGAAGAGAACTCCCCGGAACAGCTTGTCGTGCGACTCGATCACCGGTGCCCGGCCCAGGGCTCGGGCGCCGTCGAAGGAGACGTAGTCGCAGTCGGGGGTGAAGCAGGCCCCGTACGCCTGCGCGTCCCCCTCGGTCCATGTTCGGCACAGCTCATCGAACAGAGCGGTGATCTTTGCGTCGTCGTTCATCATGCCTCCTCCTCGGTGGGGGCGATGGTTCGAGCAACGGGGCGGGTTCGGCCGCCGGCGGCGAGCAGCTGAGCGCGCAGCAGGGTGGCGCGCCGGTAGGCGAAGTCCGTGCTGCGGGCCAGGAACTCCGCGATGGCGGCGAGCTGATGGGTGTCGAAGCCCTCAAGCAGGGTGGCTGCGTCCTCCCGCAGCGGGTCGAACACGGCATGAAGGTCCCGCATCCCCTCGGGAACCAGGTGCAGGACCTGCTTGCGCCGGTCGTGCTGGTCCGGTTCCCGGCGGACGTAGCCGGCCCGATCCAACCGGGTGACCACTCCGGTGATCGCACCGGTGGTCAGGCCGGTGATCGCGGCCAGTTCGCTGCCGGTCATCAACCCGCGCTCGCGCAGCAGGTCGAGGCACTTGTGGTCGGTCGGACCCAGCCCGAGAAGGTCGGCCACCGCATGATGGAACAGCACGGTCGCGGTGCTGTGCCGGCGCGCCAGCGACCCGACGATCTCCTCCGCCAGCTGCCTACCGTCCCCTGCGGCGTCCGGTACGGCCACTCCACCCCCTCAACTCGCTTAGAATATAAGCTAGTTTACGAGCAAGCTGCCAATCAACATGCCCACTACGGCCGAAGGTGTGAGACGAGTGGTCACTCGGGGGCAATGTTGCCAAGCCGCCGAAGGATCTCGACCAGCAGCTCACCGTGCTGTGTCAGCAACTCACCGTGCTGGGCCAGCGTCCCCTGAACCGTGGCCAAGGACTCACCGTGCTGGACCAGCGTCCCCTGGACGGTGGCTAAGGTCTCGGTGTGCTGGGCCAGCGTCCCCTGGACCGCAGTCAAAGTCTCGGTGTGCTGATCCACCGTCACCTGGACCGCGGCCAACGTCTCGGTGTGCTGATCCACTGTCTCTTTGATGTCAAGCATGGTGTCGCTGAGCGCGCGAACAGTCTCGTCCTGCTCATCGACACGGCGCGCGAGCCGGGCAACGTTCGGGCTAACCATGCCAAGCAGAGTATCGCGCACCACCGACAAGAACCGGCAAGAAGCAGACCGCGAGCCGAGCAGCGGTCCGGGGTCGCCCATCAGCGGGCACCGTCCAGCACGGCGGCGACCGTTTCCGGGTCACCGACGGCGAGCAGCACCTGACCGGGCCCGTCGAGCGCGCTCCACGCCCACCGCACTCCCGGCGTCTCCCCTGCGCCGACGACGTCCGGCGCCGACGTGGCGCCGGCGATGACCAGCGTCCCCACCGCCCGGGCTCCCGCCGTGCCCGCGGGCCCGCTCAGCGCGGTGTCGGCACCGTCGAGGACCGTGGTGTGCGCGAGCAGCGGCGTCCCGCCGACCCGCACGTCGAGGGTTCCGCGGTAACGACCGCCGCGCTCGGCGTACCGACCGAGCACTACCAGCTCGCGCAGCACTGCGACGGCGTCGGCCGCGAGGTCGACCCGCAGCAGCGACTCCAGCGCTGCCCCGTCACACACGACGGTGGCCTCGGGAGCCCACTCGAGGACGGCGCCGGAACCGACCTGGGCGGTGACGGCCCAGTGAGCTCCCTCCCTCGGGCCCGGCTGCACGAGCGTCGCGCCCGCGCTGCGCACCCGTAGCACCGCCCCGGGCGCCACGGAGACGTCGAGGGAGAACGCGTCGCCACCCAGCGGCCCACCGGCGCCGTGCACGAGATGCACCTGCTCGTCACCGGTCGGGCGGATCACCACCGGCCAGGCGTGCGACCAGCGCATTCGCTGGCGCCCGTGGCCCGGCTCGACGCACAGCCGGGCGGCGGCGGTGAGCGCCCCGCGCGTCACGTCCGGTGCGCCGCGAGCAGCCCCGCGACCCACTCCACGATCGGCGCGGCGTCGGGCTGCTCCCGCAGTGAGACCAGCACGGTCGGCCGGCCCTCGCGGACCCGCTCGGCGTCGCGCGCCATCACCTCCAGGTCGGCGCCGACAAGCGGCGCCAGGTCGATCTTGTTGATCACCAGCAGGTCCGCGCGGGTGACGCCGGGGCCGCCCTTGCGCGGCACCTTGTCGCCGCCGGCCACGTCGAGCACGAATATCTGGGCATGCACCAGGCCGTAGCTGAAAGTCGCGGTCAGGTTGTCCCCGCCGCTCTCGACCAGCACGAGGTCCGGGTCGTGAAGCGCGACAAGCTCCTCGACGGCGCCGAGGTTGGCGGTGATGTCGTCGCGGATCGCGGTGTGCGGGCAGCAGCCGGTGCGCACCGCGCGGATGCGCTCGTCGGGCAGGACGCCGTGGCGGCGCAGGAACTCGGCGTCCTCCTCGGTGTAGATGTCGTTGGTGACGACGGCGAGGGACAGCTCGTCGCGCAGGGCCCGGCACAGCGCCGCGACGAGCGCGGTCTTGCCGCCGCCGACGGGGCCGCCGATGCCGACGCGCAGCGCGCCCACCGGACTGGTGATCAGGTCGTCACGAAGCAAAGAGGGTCGCCTCCGATCGGCGGTGCAGCTCGGCGAGGACGTCGGTGAGCGGGCTCCCGCTGGTGGGCAGCAGGGTGGGATCGTCGGCGGCGACGGCGGTCGCGGCGGCGATAGCGGCCTGCGCGGCGACCGGCTCGGCGTCGCGCCCGGCCGCCGCGGCCACCGCGGCGACGCGCAGCGGGTCGAGCCCGAGGAGCCGGACGGCGGCGGTGCACGCACCCCCGACCAGGTGGTGCAGCGCGAGCCCGGCCGCCTGCTGCGGGGTCGCACCGGCGGCCGCGGCGGCGACCCCGAGCACGAGCGGATGGTGCACCCGTGGCAGCGCACGCAGGGCGTCGATCGCCGGCCCGGGCCAGGCCAGCGCGACGGTGCGCAGCAACGCGGCCCCCTGCGCACAGGACGCGGCCCGCTGCGCAGCCGACGGCATCCGGGCCCCGACGGCGCCGTCCCACCGTCCCCACCGCGGGTCAGGAGTCACCGCCAGCACGCACGCGGCGGCCGCGGCAACCGCCGGTACCTGGCCCCCGGTTCGCACCCGGCCGGCCAGGAACAGCGCCAGATCGTCTGTCGTGCGCAGCAAACCGCGGTCAACCAGCGCTTCCACCCCACCCGAGTGGCCGTGGCCACCCGACGGCAGCCGGGAGTCGGCCAGCAACATCAGCCCCAACATCACCACAGGAACCAGCACCCGCCGGGAGCTGTCGACCAGCAGCTATACCCGCTATTCTCTACCGGAGCAGCCAGAACGCTTCCCACCGGCTGCCGTCCTACGCCGACGTCTCTAGACATCGGATGTACCTGCGCACGTGACCCCTCATCCTGTCCAGATCCGACTCCAACCCAGCGACCATAGCTTCACATAGCTGGCAGTGAACTCGTCGGCGGTCCGTGGGCATCGGGAGTGCCAACGTAGCTCGCCGTCGGTGAAGACCTGGCGGTCTGGTCAGGACGCTCGGGTCAGCCAGCGGCGACATTCGGTCCGACGTCAGCCAGCCGGGTGACAGGATTGGACGCGATCAGGAGGAGGAACAGGTGTGTCGACACGCCCGAAACATCCCCGCAAGGAGCTGGAAGCTGTCCTGCGATCCCTGGAGACGCAGGGTTGGCGTGTCATCAGGGGCAAGGGCTACTACAAGTGCTACTGCCCGCCGCCGCATGCCCGATGCGTGAAAACGGTGAAGCTGACTCCTTCAGACCCCAACTACACCCGAAACCTGCGAGCATGGCTGAGAAGGTCGGGATGCTGGGAGGAAGAGCCGTGAGCCGTTGGTTCTACGTTGAGCTGCACTGCCAGGGCGACCCCGGGGAGGATCTTGACGGGCAGCTCGACCTCATCATGGACGCGCTCGACGGTGAGCCGGGCGAAGTCGATGCTGATGTAGGCGGGGATTTGGTTGCCGGCACCGTGGACTTCTGCATCTCGCTCAAGGCGGACAACCCCGCCGAGGCGCTGGCCCGCGTGCAGGCGTTCGTTCGGTCCGCTCTGCACGGCGCAGGCATCGGCACCCCCGGCTGGGAACGGATCACTGAACTCGTCGACCGAGGTGAGGCGGTAGCGACCGTTCGCCCCTCTGAGCTGCTGGTCGACTCGTAGTGGCCCAGACGCAGGACCCGACGTCGTCGGCCGATCAGAACAGGAAGTAGCGCTGGGCCATCGGTAGCTCGATGGCGGGTGCCGGCTCCACGACGGAGCCGTCGATGCGGACGGTGAAGGTGTCCGGTTCCACCTCGATGCGGGGCAGCGCGTCGTTGCCGGGCAGGTCGGCCTTGGTGAGCGCACGGGTGTCGCGCACCGCCACCAGCCGGCGCCGGACGGCCAACCGGTCGGCGAGCCCGCCGTCGAGGGCCGCGGGCGCGACGAAGTGCACCGACGTCGCCGCCGCCGTGGCGGCCGAGGCGCCGAACATGGGCCGGGGCAGCACCGGCTGCGGCGTCGGGATCGAGGCGTTCGCGTCGCCCACCGCCGCCCAGGCGATCATCCCGCCCTTGATCACGAGCGCGGGCCGCACCCCGAAGAACGCCGGATGCCACAGCACCAGGTCGGCGAGCTTGCCCGGCTCGACCGAGCCGACCTCGCCGTCGAGGCCGTGCGCGACCGCCGGGCAGATCGTGTACTTCGCGACGTAGCGCCGCGCCCGGTGGTTGTCCGCCGGACCGTCCCCGGGCAGCGACCCCCACCGCGCCTTCCCCACGTGCGCGGTCTGCCAGGTGCGCAGCGGCACCTCCCCGACCCGGCCCATCGCCTGCGAGTCCGAGCCGATCATCGAGATGGCGCCGAGGTCGTGCAGCAGGTCCTCGGCGGCGATCGTCGAGGGCCGGATCCGGCTCTGCGCGAACGCCAGGTCCTCGGGCACGGTCGGCTTCAGATGATGGCAGACCATCAGCATGTCGAGGTGCTCGTCGACGGTGTTGACGGTGTGCGGGCGCGTCGGGTTCGTCGAGGACGGAAGCACGTTCGGCTGCCCCGCGACGGTGATGATGTCCGGCGCGTGCCCGCCGCCGGCGCCCTCGGTGTGGTAGGCGTGGATGGTCCGGCCGTCGATCGCGGCGAGGGTGTCGGCGACGTAGCCGGCCTCGTTGAGCGTGTCGGTGTGGATGGCGACCTGCACACCGGTCTCGTCAGCCACCCGCAGGCACGCGTCGATCGCGGCGGGCGTGGAACCCCAGTCCTCGTGCAGCTTGAACCCGGACGCGCCGGCCACCGCCTGCTCGTGCAGCGCCTCGACGCCGACGGTGTTGCCCTTGCCCAGCAGCGCGATGTTGACCGGCCACTCGTCGAGCGCCTCCAGCATCCGCGCGAGGTACCAGGCCCCGGGCGTCACCGTGGTGGCCTTGGTGCCCTCGGCCGGGCCGGTGCCGCCGCCGACCAGCGTGGTGACCCCCGAGCCGAGTGCCTCCGGGATCTGCGTCGGGCTGACCAGGTGGACGTGGCAGTCGACGCCGCCCGCGGTGAGGACCATCCCGTTGCCCGCGATGATCTCCGTGGCCGGGCCGATCACCAGCTCGGGGTGGACACCGTCCATGATGTCGGGGTTGCCGGCCTTGCCCAGCGCCACGATCCGCCCGTCACGCACGCCGACGTCGGCCTTGACCACGCCCCAGTGGTCGAGCACGAGCGCGCCGGTGATCACGAGGTCGGGGGTGCCCGCGGCGCGCGGGGCGCGGGCCTGGCCCATCGACTCGCGGATCACCTTGCCGCCGCCGAACACCACCTCGTCGCCCCCGTGCGGGCCGCGGCAGCGGTCCTCGGTGACCTCGATGAGCAGGTCGGTGTCGGCCAGCCGCACCCGGTCGCCGGTGGTGGGCCCGTACAGCTCGGCGTAGCGGGCCCGGTCGATGATCCACGGCTCGGTCACGGCAGCCGCAACCCCGGCACCGTGGCCGTCCCGCCCAGCTCGACGAGCTCGACGGTCTGCTCGACGCCCGGCTCGAACCGCACCGCGGTGCCGGCCGGCACGGCGAGCCGACGTCCCTGCGCGGCGTCACGGTCGAACAGCAGTGCGGGGTTGGCCGCGGCGAAGTGGTAGTGCGACCCTACCTGGATCGGCCGATCACCGGAGTTGACGACGTGCAGCGCCGTACGCGCCAGGTCGATCACCACGGGCTCGTCGGCCAGCACGTACTCCCCTGGGATCACCTGCGCCGTCCGCTCACTGGACAGGCCGGTGCACGGTGACGAGCTTGGTGCCGTCCGGGAACGTGGCCTCCACCTGCACCGAGGTCACCATCTCCGGCACCCCATCGAGCACGTCCTCCCGGGTGAGCACCTGCTGCCCCCCGGTCATCAACTCGGCGACGCTGCGCCCGTCACGGGCACCCTCCAACACCCAGGCGCTGATCAGAGCCACCGTCTCGGGATAGTTCAGCCGCAGACCACGCTCCCGACGCTGCTGCGCCAGCCCAGCGGCGACATGCAGCAGCAGCTTCTCCTGCTCGTGAGGGGACAGCAGCACACTGATCTCCTTCCAACCCCCGCCGTGTGGCCCCGGGGCATCGACGCCGTCACGCTAGGAACGCCGTGTCACATCGGTGTATCCGTGACGTTACGTCCGATACTTCCAGGACCGGACGCGACAGACGGGATCGGCGTCCGCGCTTCAGCTGGACCCTGCTGCCGCGGTCACCAACATGTGCTCATAGAGGCCCTCGAACTGGCGAACGCTCGCCCGATCGCGATACGGGATAAGTCCTCGGCGAACCTTGTCGACCCGTTCGTGTACCCGGGCACTGGTCAGCGACGGCAAGGCCGGCAGGACGTCGATCAGCAGCTCGCAGGCATGGTCGACGTCAGCGTCGGTACCAGCACCGGGACCAGGAAGGTAGGAGTGGGCGAGCATGGCCGTGCTGAGCACCTTGCGACGCTGCCTCCCATCGATGGTGTCGATGACCGCCGGAGCGAGGCGCTGCACCTCACGACACTGCCCGAGATCAGCGGCTGTGTACTGAGCTTGGAAGGTCAAGGCCACGGGGGTGAAGAACCGGATCCACGCTGGCACATCGGAAGCCTCGACGTCCAAGGCCTGCTCGGCCAGCAACCGGCTCTTGGCCGCCGCAGCGGCATCCCCGCGCAACGCGTGCGCTCGCCCTTGCAAAGCTGCACACCTGGCGGCGTCAGCAGGTGACCCACCCCGCAACGCTGCCTCGTAACCAGCCGTCGCCAGTGCCAACGCCTGATCGGCGTCCCCGCGATGATGGGCGTGCACCGACATGTCGCCGAGGATGTGTGCGGCGAGCGCGCGATCACCGCTCGCCTGCGCCAGCCGGAGCGCCTGAACGAAGTACCGCTGGGCCAGCCCGTGGCGGTCGGAGTCGAAACACATGAACGCACAGATGTCACAGAGCCGAGCGGCCGCGGCCATCACCTCACGCCCGACCCGCTCGGTGCAGTCACCGTGCAGCAGCAACGGCCGCACAGTGGCGTCAAGATAGTGGACCAACGTCGAGCGGGCATAAGCACCGCCGAGCAGGTTGTCGGCATCGGAGAACGACACACCCATCGCCCACAGCGCATCGACCTCGGCCTGCCCGACCAACCGACCCCCACGCCCCGCCGGCACACCGGTCACCACATCGGGCCGGCAGGCCAACCAGGCATGCAGCGGCCCGACGAACCCGGTGGAGGCCCACGCCGAGGACACCAGCAGGGATCGTCGGTCCATCTCCGACCTCCACATCCGGCAGACCACCTCGATCACGCCCGACACGTCGTCGGCCCACCGTAGACTCACCTCGGCGATGTCGTCGGTTGCGGCGACCGCTATATCCGGTGTGGATGCCGACGCAGGAGCTGGTGGGGGCGCCGCCGCGTGCCACAGCCGAGTCAGCACCCCACTGGTCTCCAGCACCTCGTCGGCCAACCGGCAGAACTCCACGCCTGGGCGACGTTCGGCCTTCTCGACCTTGCTCACCAGGGCCCCGCTGTGGTGAATGAGACGGCCGAGCTGGATCTGGGACAGCTCGCGGGTGACACGCCGGTACCGCAGCTCCGCCCCGAGACGATGCAACCCCGACACCAGCGGCGTCAACTCCCGCAGAGATCTACCCGCCATGATCACCCTCCTGACACGCGTCACCGACTTCACAGCCGTGCAGCAATGTACGACCTCGGCCACACCACAGAGCATCCGGGATACGCACCGGAAAACCCCACCGTAACGCCCTGCCCCTGAACTCATCAGGGCGCATCCGCCCTGATGAGCATTTCGGACAGAATCCTTGTCCGATTGACAACGAGATTCAGCAGCACGTGAGGCAGCCGTGTTCGAAGTGGGCAACTACCCCACCACCCTTGCGCGGAACGTCGACCGCCGTGTTCGGCTGCGACGACGACTCGGATGCCACTGGCATGATCAGCTCCACCCACGACGACCCACCGAAGCAGTGTGCGGCCACACCAATGCCAGGGAGATGAGTGGTTTCGGCCTCTGTCTGGGGGCTGCCCGCCGCGGTCACGTTGAGTGAGATCGGTCCGGTGCGAGTGGTTCGCTGTGATCGGGCGTGTTCGGCGTGGCGTGCCGGGATGGGTGGAGGCTCCCGGTAGAAGATCTGGTGTCTGAAGCCGATCTTCTCCCCTGGAGCCTCCGCGTGTCTTTCTCCCCGGTCTCGT
>Ga0136617_10000324_pt1 | contig 39166 bp, 26 predicted proteins | sample AntDrymUQ3222106_2_FD_129672 | JGI IMG/M metagenome (GOLD analysis project Ga0136617, IMG submission 129672) | Polar desert sand microbial communities from Dry Valleys, Antarctica - metaG UQ322 (21.06) | ecosystem: Environmental > Terrestrial > Soil > Desert | place: Antarctica: Dry Valley... | reverse complement strand
GGCCGGGCAGCCCCCCGCCAACGCAAACGCGGCGGCTCCCACCGCTACGACCGACACCCCACCGACACACCCGCCGTGCAGACCCCTCACCTATGAGATCGTCCTGCACCCGCTCGCCCCCCCGATCCCCGACGTGACCATGGTGATCACACAGCCCTAGTGATCATTTAAAGAAGTGGCATTGCACCCCGGCCCGCGGGGGTGACATCAGCCAAGCCACGTCATGGGCAAAGTGACCCGCTGAAGACGTGCCCACACGAAGAGAGCCAAGGCGCTCACCCGGGGTTGCCCAGGTGCGGTGGAAGAGCAGGTGCAACGGGTCCGCGCCCAACCGGGACCAGCCCGCGCCGGCGAGGAACAGCCACAACGCCAGCACGAAGAACACCTCCAACCGCGCCGGCAACAACCGCCGTACGGCGTGTCGCGGCGCTGGCCCGGCGCCCCCGACCTACGGGATCACCGAATGCCTACGGTTCGCGCATATGGCTGGCCATGAAATTGCTGCACATGACTATGGGTGAAGAGGGCGATCTCGTCAATAGATCGAAGCCGTGTAAAATCGGCCTATGAACCGCCGTTTCTCTCCCCGTACCCAACAAACCGAGTGGCGTCCTCAAGCACCCAAGCTTGCACCGTTTTTGATGACGGCCGAGCTGCCAGCTCACGACTTGGCAGACGAGGGCGTGTACCAGTCACTTGAGTACAAAGGCATAGACCTCTCGGCCCGCACCGCTGAATCACTCGAAATGGAACGTTGCCGGCTGACCAGTGCAAAGCTGGTAGGTACCAAGCTCCAACGAGCTGTCATCTCTGACACGCTGTTCGAGCAATGCGACCTCGCCAACCTTGACGTACGTGAGTCCTCGGTGATTCGCACCAAGATAACGACCAGTCGACTCACGGGCACGTCGTGGATCAACTGCCTGTTCCGCGATGCAGTCTTTGATTCGACACCTATCGACCTGGCGACCTTCCGATTCTCACGCTTCAAGAAGGTCGTGTTCCAAGGCTGCAAGCTGCCACGCGCCGACTTCCAAGATGCCGACCTCCGGGGCGTCCGGTTCGAGCACTGCGACCTAACCGGCGCCCAGTTTTCCAATGCGGAGATGACAGGCACTCGTTTCATAAATTGCTCGCTGTTTGACATAAACGGCGTGTTCAGCCTCAAAGGAGCAATCGTCAAGAGCGCTGACGCCATGGACCTGGCCTACAGTCTCGCCAGTGCTCTTGGTATCACCGTAGAAGACTAGACTGCAAGCACCACTCGAAGAAGTCGTCACCCTCATCTTTGCCGTTCGGCACGGTCGTTCCGAGCGGTTGGCCGACCTGGCGAAGGCGGTCGGAGTCACTACCTACCTCTGCGGCACTGGCGGCGCTCGGTATCTCGATGAAGGCCAATTCACGGACATGGGCATTCGGGTGGAGTATACGCAGCAGCCAGCGTGGATCGCAGATGATCTGTGGCAGCGGGGACGGAATCTTAGTGCGCTTTGGGCGATGGCGTGTGCCATTCTCGCGGAACGATCGAGGCTTCCCGAGAACCCCAGCACATGGGCGCCTTTCCTGCACGTTGGGCCGTGACACCCATGCCGAGAGCGACGAGTTCGCAACGACGTGACCGGCGTCCACCTTCCGAGCCGTGGTCCTCGGAGTGGCCGACCGGCTAAGGCGGGTCAGGATTGTCGGCTGTAAGCGTCGAGGATCTCGGCCGGGATCCGGCCGCGGTCACCGACGGGGTGACCATTGGCGCGGGCCCACATCCGCACCGCCCCGAGATCGGGTCCGTCGGACCGCGAAGCTGGCGCAGAATGCGCGGCCGCGATCGGTGTCGGCTCGGCCCGGACGACGTCGGGGTGCCGAACGACCTCCAACGGGCCCGGCGGATCGAGCTGCACGACGGCGACGGCTCCGGCCCGTTTCGCGAGCCCGACCAGATGGTCGTGGTGGGTGAGCAGCAGGATCTGCCAACGCGACGCCAACTCGGCCAACACGGTGATCGCTGCCGTAGCCCGGGCGTCGTCGAAGGTCATCAGTACGTCGTCGAGCGCCACCGGGACGGGCGGCAGGCCCTGGTCGGCCCGATCGGCCTGCAGCTGTCCGATCCCGGCGAGGCGCAGCGCCAGGAACAGCTGGTCGGCGGTGCCCTCGGAGAGCTGGTCGGTGCTCAACTCCTCGTCATCCGCGCGGACGACGACCAGTGAGCGGCCGCCGTCGTCCGCGCCGGGTCGCAGCGCGACGAAACGGCCTCCGGTGAGCCGCTCCAGGAGCCGGCCCGCGTCGGCGAGCAGGGGTGAGGAGTGCCGCCGTTCGTAGGCCTCCAGCTCGCGGCGCAGGATCTCGCGTTGCAGGTGCACCACGACATAGCGCTCGGCCGCTTCGGCCGCCCGGGCGAGCTGTTCCTGAGCTTCGGCGTGCAACGTCGCCGCATGCTCCGCACCCTCGAGGTCGCGCAGCTGCCGGCGCAGGCCGCCCAGCTCCTCGACCATTCCGGCGTGCTGCTCTCGCAGCCCGGCCTCGACGCTCTCGGTGTGCGCGCACTGTTCGTCCAACCCGGCCTGGTCGTACCCACCGATCGTGCCCACCCAGTCGTCGAGGTCCAGATCCGGGCCGGCGGAGCTGAGCAGGGCGGTGAGCCGGACCGTATCGGCGGTGAGCTCGGCGCGCCGCCGACCCCGGTCAGCGGCGGCATGCAGCGCGGCGACCTCCGCCGCGGTGAGCTCCGCACCGGCGGCGGCAGAAAACTCCGCATCCCCCGCCGGCGTGAGCTCCGCAGCCAGCCGCTTCAGCACGGCCTCAGCGTCCGAGGCCGTGAGCTCCGTGGCGCGCAGGGCGTCGGTGATCCGGACGACCTCGTCGTCGTGGTGCCGCGCGGAGGTGGACGCGTTCTCCGCCTCCTGCACCCGTCCGGTCATCTCCGCCAGGCTCGTCCCCGAACCCGACGCGCAATGGCGCTGCACCAGCGCGGCGACCGCGGCGTTGTGCTCGTCGAGCCGTCGCTGCAAGCCGTCGGCCTCTCGATCGAGCCGCAACGCCTCGTCGTAGGTACGGTGGGCCAGCGCGATCAGGTCCCGGCGGACCGACCAGCTCGCCGGATCGGTGTCGACCGGGAGTCCGGCTGAACGCAGGGCGAAACGCCAGCGGGACCCGACGTCATCGAGGTCGTGGCGACGGGCGTCCGCCTCGGCACCGGCCCGGCGACCCTGTTCACGGAGTTGAGCGAGCATCGTCCGCCGGTCCCGGGCCGCGTCGGCGGCAGCTTCGAGATCGGTCGCCACGATCAGCAGGGTGTCCAGGTCGGTGTCGGGCCGGTCACGTCCCACCGCGGCCAACGCCGCACGCAGCTGTGACCGCTGCTGCTCGACCTCGGTCGCCAGGGCGTCGATCCGGCTCCGGGCGTGCTGTCGATCCGACTCCGCCTGGTGGGCGTCAACGAGTGCACGGCGGACGCCGTCGGCGGCGTCGGGCTCGGGGGTCCGGACGAGCCCGACACCACTCCACAGTGCGACCCATTCGGTGGTCACGGCGGTATGGTGCCGGTGGGCCTGCGCCGCGGCCTGGCCGGCCGCCTCGTGCTCCTCCTCGGCCGCCCGCAGTTGGGCTTGGCAGCGAGCAAGCTCGGCGACGCGGTCCGCACCGACGATCATGTGGTCAGCGATGTGGTCGACTTCGTGCACGGTCCGCTCCAGCGCCACCGCCGCGGCGGCGAGCGCGTGGGGCTGATCGCCCGCCGCGGCCGCGAGCAGCTGGTCCAGCCGGTTGTCGCGGTCGGCGCGAGCCGACGTCAGTGCCTGGGGACCGAGCAGCCGACCGTCGACGGCGAGGCCGTCCAGCTCCGCCCGGGCCCGCTGCGCGCGCTCGGCGGCCTTCGCCCGATCACGCTCGGCGCCGGCCAGCTCCTCGACCGCGATCCGCAGGCGGTTACGGAGCTCGGCCATCTGGTCAGCGGGTGGCACAACGGGCATGGTGTGATCGGGCACGGCGACGTGATCGGGCACGGCGACATCGGGCGCCGGACCACCGGCGACATCGGCTCGACAACCCGCCGCGGCGAGGGCCTTGCGGATCCGGACCAGGGCATCGGCGTGCTCGGTGATCGCTACCCGGCGCAGCGACACGGCCGACCCCTGGGCCACGATCGCCTGCCTTACCTCCCGCACCCGCCGCGCCACCTCGGCGTCAACACCGTCGGCGTCAGCAGCGCCGTCCCGGACCGCTCGTAGCGCGCTCAACTGCGCCTGATGGGCCCGGTCCGCGGCCTGCTCCGCCGCCTGCATCAGGTCCGCGAGCCGGTCGAGATCCGCCACCCGGTCGGCCGGAACGTGCAGCGTCGCGAGCCGTGCCACGATCGGTCGCCGGTCCGCAACGGTCAGATCGGAGAGGGCCTGCTCCGCCGCGCGGAGCTGCGTGGTCGCCTCGGTGTGCAGCTCGGCGGCTCGCGCACCGTCCGCGCGGCGGGCCTGATCGGCCTGGTCGAGCGCCCGGATCGCCTCGGCGTCGACGAGCAGGGCCCGATCGACCCGCAGCTCCGCGCGCTTGCGCTGCTGATCGTCGCGCCGGGCCCGGTGCTCGACCAGCTCGCCGGCCGCCCGAGCCCGGTCACGCGTCGCCGCGTCGAACCGGGCGAGCTGCGCATCGTCCAGCACGACGCCGGCAGCGTGCAGCACCGCCAGTTCGCCGCGGACGGCAGCGAGTTCGACGGCCTGCGGGAACGTCCGGGCCCGCTGTGCGGCCAGTCCGACCTGCGTGCTCGCGTGAGCCCGCTCCCGCTCGGTCGAGGCCGCGGTGCGCTCCAGCCGCTCGATCTCGTCGCGGCGCTCCGCGACCGTTCCCGCCCGCGCCATCTGCTGCCCGACCAGCGCGTCCAGCTGCTCGAAGCGGTTCATCGCGGCCCGCACCTCGACGGCCTTGTTGTTCTTGTGCGGACGGTAGAGTCGGTCGGCCTCCTCGGTGAGCTGCGCGATGATCGCGCGCACATCCCGCCCGCTGCGCGCGGTGAAGACCAGCTCGGCCAGGTCGCCGCCGCCCGAGCACAGCTGCCGCCCGCCGTCCCGCAGTTCGGTGTGGGCGAGCCCGAAGCTCTGTTGCCACATCCGCCGGGCTTCCGTGCCACCCGCTCCCCACACCGGCTCGACGGGCGTCGACGCGTCGTCGGTCAGTCCCCTGGTCGTGCGGCGCAGGTGCAGCTCGTCGTCCCCGAGGAGCACGGTCGCGGCGATCCCGAGTCGAGCGGGCGCGGCGGCATAGGCGTGCCGGGCCGGCTTGGGAAAGCCCCACAGCAGGTCGGACAGCGCGTCGAGCAGCGTGGATTTCCCGGCCTCGTTCGGCCCGGTCACCAGGGTCAGGCCGGACCCGAAACTCAGCTGCCGATGCTCGTAGCCGCCGTAGCGCTCGAGGGTGAGCGACGCGATCCGCATCAGCCGGCCGGTCCGCCCAGGTGGGCCAGCAGCTCCTGCTCCGCACGCCGGGCGAGCCCACCGAGCTCGGTCTCGTCGCGCAGGTCCAGCAACCCGGCCTCGCACAGCCGGCGGCCGACCTCCCGGTCCAGCGCCGCGACGAGCTCACCCACCCGGCCGGGGTCGGCGACCAGTTCCGCCGCCGCCCGCGCTACCGACGCAACCAGGTCGACATCGACCACACCGGCGGTCTCGGGTGCGCGGGCGGTGATCCGGACCTTCTCCACGGCGGCACCCACCTTGCCCGCCAGCAGATCGATCTCGGTGCGGACCCGGTCGAGATCGAGCAGCGACGCGGCCGCCGCCGACTCACCGCCCAGCGTCACCCGCGCGATCAGTGCTCGCGGCCCCGCGGCCACATCGGCCCCGCGCAGCTGCATATCGACGGCGTCGAGCACGTCGTCGAGATCACGACACCTGGACACGTCGACATCGACGTTCTCCCAGCGCGCCACGTCGAGCACCTCGTGCCGGATCTCGGCCCGGGAACCCGGCTCGACCTCCACCACCAGAGCGCCCTTCGCGCCGGCCTCGCGCGGATGCCGGCCCTGCAGATTGCCGCTGAACGCCGCGACGTGCTCCCCGTCACAGACGACCTGGCGGGTGTGCACATGGCCGAGGGCGAAGTACTCGTACCGGCAAGCGAGGAGGTCCTCAACGCTGCACGGGGCGTAGGTGTCATGGCCCTCGGCACCCTGCACCGAGGTGTGCAGCAGGCCGACGTTGACCAGACCGGCGACCCGCCCGGGATAGGCCCGCACCAGGTTCTCGGGGACGGAGCGAGTGGCGAACCCCTGTCCGTGTACGGCCAGGCCCAGGTCCTCGTCGATCAGGGTCTGGGGGGCCGCGGTCGACAACACCGCGACGTTCGGGGGCAGGCGCAGGGAACGGGTGATCTCACTGGCCGCATCGTGGTTTCCGTTGATCATGAAAACCGGAATGCCCTCGGCGTGCAACCGCTCCATCTGCCGGACGAAGAACGCGCCGGTCTGGAAGTCGCGCCAGTCCCCGTCGTAGATGTCACCGGCCAGCAGGAGGGCGTCGGCACGGATCTCGACGACGTGGTCGGTCAGGTTCTCGCAGGCGCGGCGGGAAGCCGCGCGTAGGGTGTCGGCGAGATCGGAGTTCCCGAGCCTGCTCAGGCCACGCAAGGGGCTGTCCAGATGCAGGTCAGCAGCGTGTACGAGGCGCATGCGGCTCCCTGAGGGTGAATCACACGGATGTAACTCTGCCCCAGCATAGGGCAGACCCGAGTCTTGGACTCCTTGTGATGAGAAGAAACGGGGACCGGACTACGCTCTTGCGCTGACGGACAGGTGTCGCCCGCCACAGACCGGGGCATGGCTACCTGGCACCGCGACCGGATACGAGGAGGACTCATGGCTGAGGGCACTGTGAAATGGTTCAACGGAGAGAAGGGCTTTGGATTCATCGCCCCCGACGACGGCGGTAAAGACGTCTTCGTGCATTACTCAGCGATCGGGGGCAGCGGCTTCAAGTCGTTGGACGAGGGCCAGCGGGTGTCCTTCGAGACGAGCCAGGGCCAGAAGGGTCCGCAGGCGGACAACGTCCAGGTCATCTGAACGCGACACCGGGCCGGACACCGCACCGGCTCGGGACCGCGATCACTCAGGGTGGCCACCGTGCACGCGCCCCGGCGAGAGGTCAGGTCAGGGCGGCTGCCACCACGTCGCGGGCCTCCGCCTGGATCCGGGCCAGGTGGTCGGGGCCCCGAAAGCTCTCGGCGTACACCTTGTAGACATCCTCGGTACCTGATGGGCGCGCCGCGAACCAGCCGGACTCTGTGGTCACCTTCAGCCCGCCGAGCGGCTCACCGTTGCCCGGGGCGTCGGTGAACTTCGCAGTGATCGGCTCGCCGGCCAGTTCGGTTGCGGCGACGTCGGAGCCCGACAGCCTGCCCAGCCGCGCCTTCGCCTCCGGCGTGGTGGCGACGTCGATGCGCGCGTAGGCGGGATCGCCGAACCGGGCGATCAGCGCGCGGTACCACTCGCTGGGCGTCTTCCCCGTCACCGCGATGATCTCCGAGGCCAGCAGCGCGAGGATGATGCCGTCCTTGTCGGTGGTCCATACCGAGCCGTCGGTACGCAAGAATGATGCCCCCGCGCTCTCCTCGCCACCGAACGCGATGGACCCCCCGAGCAGCCCCGGCACGAACCACTTGAACCCGACCGGGGTCTCCACCAGCCGTCGCCCGAGATCGGCTACCACCCGGTCGATCATCGAGGAGCTCACCGCGGTCTTGCCGATGCCCGCCCCGTCCGGCCAGCCGGGCCGGTGGGCGGCGAGGTACCCGATCGCGACGGCCAGGAAGTGGTTGGGGTTCATCAGGCCCTCAGCGGTGACGATGCCGTGCCGATCGGCATCGACGTCGTTGCCGGTGGCGATCTGGAAGTCGAACCGGCGCTTCACGAGCGAGGCCATCGCGTACGGCGACGAGCAGTCCATCCTGATCTTGCCGTCCCAGTCGCGGGTCATGAACCCGAACTGCGGGTCGACGCGCTCGTTGACCACCGTGAGATCAAGTCGGTACCGCTCGGCGATGGCCGCCCAGTAGGCGACGCTGGCGCCACCCATCGGATCAGCACCGATCCGGATTCCGACCGATCCGATCGCGTCCAGATCAACCACGGAGGGAAGATCGGCGACGTACTCGCCGAGGAAGTCGTAGCGGCCGACGTCGTGGACAGCGCGTCGGCGCACTCCGGCGAGTCGCGCGGCGAGCAGCTCGTTGGCCCGGATCGCGATCCAGCGGGTGGCGTCGGTGCCGGCCGGGCCGCCGTCAGACGGGTTGTACTTGAAGCCACCGTCAGCGGGTGGATTGTGTGACGGCGTGACGATGACACCGTCGGCGAGACCGCTCACCTTCCCCCGGTTGTGCCCCAGGATTGCGTGCGAGACGGCCGGGGTGGGGGTGAACCCGTTATCCGCATCGACGAGGACGTGCACATCATTGGCCTGGAAGACCTCGACGGCGGTGGTCCACGCAGGCTCGGACAGGGCATGGGTGTCGCGCCCGATGAACAGCGGCCCGCTGATCCCCTGGCCGGCCCGGTATTCGCAGATCGCCTGGCTGATGGCGGCGATATGGTCGTCGTTGAAGGTGGTGACCAGCGCGCAACCGCGGTGTCCTGAGGTACCGAACGCCACCAGCTGCCCCGGATCGTCCGGATCCGGGTGACGCTCGTGGTAGGCGGTGAGGAGCTTCCCGATGTCGACGAGGTCCGCCGATGGGGCTGGTGTGCCGGCTCGGGGGTCGATCGGCATCTAGGTCTCCTGGGCTCGCGACGGGGTCTCCGACCACCTTGCCATCGACAGCGATTCCGCACCGGCGGACATGGCGGAGCGACAGCGGGCAGGATCTCGTGCCGGCCGAGAAGCGGCAGAACCCAGGTCTCAGGCCGACATCGCCTGCCCGGGCCCGCCCTGGCGCTGCTGAGGGATGCGCTCGTGCAACGTACGCACGCCGCTTTCGGTTGTGAGGTGATAATGCCCACGACGGGACCGGCTGCACAGGTAGGACCGGAGGAAGCGGGCACCCAGAGACTCCAGCTCACGTGCCGCGGCCTCGGCCGACTCGCGGGTCGGGTAGATCACCTTGCCGTCGCTGCCCCGGCCCTGCCGCAGGAGAAACACGCCACGCAGCTCGGCCTGGCTCGGCGTGCAGAACACCGGTCGGTCATTTTTGGACTTTCGGGCGTAGCGGTGCAGCACCGCACTGCGCGCAGCGTCACGTGCGGTGCTCCGCTTGTGGGCCGCAGGTCCGGCCTGTTCCTCGATCATGTCGCCCTCCCGCTCTCGGCTGGTAACACAGTGACCGTGTAAGGCGTACCCTCTCGTTAACGGGGCTCAAGCGGGATACCTCGATCGTGTTCACCTGCATCCCGCCGCACCGAACGTGATGACAACGTGTCACTCTCCGTGTTGGCATCGTGGTTGCCGGAACAGCAGCTGGGCGTACCCAACTTTTCACACTTGGCCCTACCGCACGTGGTCCTGGCGCTATCGTAGGTCGACCGATGCGAGGAGGTGCGGACGTGGACGCGGCGACGGGCAGCGGTATCGACCCGACCGGCGATGATCGCACGAACCATGCAGAGGCTGAGCTCCATCTTCGCCGGGCCGTTGCCCTGAGAGATCCCGCTTCGCCGGTGATCGGGCGATGTGGATGTCGGACCTCGCTGCCGCACAAGTGAGTGCGGGATCAGTGGCACACGCCTGCGTCACGGCATCGGCGGCCGCAGCGCTCATGCGCCGACTCGAATTTCCGCGGGACCAGCGCAGCCTCGCTCGATTTCGGGTCGCGGCGGCACTATAGGAGAATCTTCGGCGGCCCGAGAGTTTGACGCCAAATATCACGACTTGGTGGCACCTGTCATGACTCCCGTCCACCCGTGAAAGGTTGGTAGACATTGTCCGGACTGCGGTACCTCGACGATCCGCTCGTGTCAGTTTCAGGGCAGTTCCCGCTCAATCGGTGCGACTTCATCCCGCCGAGTGTGAGCGAGCCACCATCTGAGCCGGCCGTTCGCCCGTTCTCATTGCGGTGGCTCATCGACCTCGGCGTACCGTCGGCACCTACGTCGTTCCGTTACTGCCCCGAGCGGCAGATCGCGGTCGATGTCGTGACTGGCGCGCCGCATCCTCCGCTGTGCAAGCTCGACTGGACGACAAGGGAAAACAAGGACGGCGACGAAGGGCCCTCCAAGGATTACCACTGGGAAACCGTCCCGGACGACGAGTAAGCCGATGACCGTTCTCGTGCTCGCGGCCGAGACAGACCGAACAGCAGACAGCGTGATCACTGGTCTGACCGAGCAGAACGTCCCGGTCATGCGCGTCGACACCTCGTGGTTCCCCCAGCACATGAGCCTGGACGCCGAGTTCCACGATGGCCGTTGCAGCGGAGCCCTGCGTACGGCCCACCACGAGGTCGACCTTGCCGACATCCGTTCCGGGTGGGTCCGCACACCGTCGGTGTTCATGTTCCCGGACACGATGTCGGCCGCCGAACGGGACTACGCCCGACGCGAAGCGAAAATCGGAGTAGGCGGCGCGTTGCTCGCACTGCCTGGCGTGTTGTGGGTGAACCGACCCGACCTCGCCGCCACCGCCGTGTACCGGCCGCTTCAATGGGCCGTCGCCGCGCGATGCGGAATGACGGTTCCACGATCCCTTGTTACTAACAATCCCGAGGCAGTGCGGCGGTTCGCGACCACATCCCGGCACGGGATCGTCGTCAAGCCATTGACCGCGAACCTCATCTATGAAGACGACACTTACAAGATGGGCTGGACTCGAAAACTGTCCGCTGACAACCTCTCCGATCTGAGCGGAATCGATGCCACCGCCCACCTCGTCCAGGATTGGGTGGAGAAGACGTGGGAATGCCGGGCCGTTCTTGTAGGCAAGGAAGTCTTCGCCGTCGCCATCCACGCCGGATCCGACGCTGCACGAATCGACTGGCGCTCCGATTACCCTGCACTGTCCTACGAAGTGATCGACCTACCGTCTGTCGTGGCTAAATCTCTCCGTGCCGTCATGAGTGAACTCGGGCTCGTATACGGAGCATTCGATCTGTCGGTCAGTCACGACGGCACCTCGGAGGTGTTCTCGTTCCTGGAAATCAACCCTGGCGGGCAATACGGGTTCCTCGAAGGGGCGACCGGAATCCCGATCACCGAAAACCTCGTTCGGTTCCTCGCTGCCGGAGTTGCCGCGTGACCGCCACCGTTCCCGAGTTGACATGGCGCCAACTGGCCCGTCAGCTCGCCGACGACATCAGCGCCGTGGGAAAGCTGCACACCACCGAGTGGAGGTCAGCTGTGCAGGACGTGCCACGCCACGTGTTCGTGCCCCGCTACTACACCGACGATCAGGATGGCCGGTCGCGGTGCTGGACCCTGCACGAACCCAACGACCCGAGCAGCGTCACGCGTTGGCTGGAGCTGGTGTACTCGCGAACTACACTGGTGACACAGGTGGCGAACTTCGCTGACCGTGGCACACAGGCGGCGGTGTCCAGTTCCACCAAGCCCGACCTCATGATCCGCATGCTCGAGGCGCTCGAGGTCACCGACGGCATGCGGGTGCTTGAGATCGGCACCGGCACCGGCTACAACGCCGCCCTCCTGTCGCACCGGCTCGGCAGCAGACACGTATATTCCGTCGACGTTGACCCCCACCTCGTCGACGACGCCCGCGCCCGGCTCGCCCAGCTCGGCTACAGCCCGACCCTTGCCTCCGTGGACGGCATCGAAGGCCTGCCCGAACACGCCCCTTTCGACCGGATCATCGCCACCTGCGCCCTGTTCGCCGTGCCCTCCGCGTGGATCACCCAGCTCCGCCCCGACGGGCTCGCGCTCGTGCACATCGAGGGCCCGCTCGGCGCCGGGAACCTCCTCGCCTTACGCCGCACCGCCCCCGACACCGTGCAGGGCCAGTTCCTGCACTGGTGGGGCTGCTTCATGCGCCGCCGCCCGACCGCGGGCCCCTCTGTCGGCACACCGCGCCCCATCCGCACCCACGCCACACCGACCACCCGCACAACCGCGGTCGATCCCGCGCAGCTCGACGGCGGCGCCCGGTTCCCCTTCCTGGCCCAGCTCCACCTCCCGCACGGGGTCTTCCGCAGCATGTGGCGCAGCGACGACGGCGACACCATCACCGAGCTCCGCGCCCCGGACGACTCCTGGTGCGAGGTCACCCGCGAACCAGACTCCGATGGCCGCCATCCCGTCCGGGAGGCCGGACCCACCCTGCTGTGGGCGCACGTCGAGACGGCCTGGCAGCAGTGGACCGACCTCGGCGTACCGGCCTGGCACGAGTTCGGGCTCACCGCCACCCCGGCGCGGCACGTCGTCTGGTTCGGCACCCCAGACGGTCCGAGCTGGCCGCTCCCCACCCCTGACGCCACAGCTCGGACCGCATCCGACATGCCGCGATAGCGGTTCTACCTGCGAATTCAGGATCGACCACCACGTTGACGTCCGCTCGACGCAGCCGGCACGTTCTGCCTGACGGTGGTCATCCGACCTCCCCAGGCACGCCCCCCGTCCGAAACTGTCGGGCCACGGCTCTAGGTTGCCGCGTATGACCGACGCGGGCAGAGGGTGTTGACGGATGCTCCACGTCCACCGCGCCGAGCGCGCCGACGCCCTCGCCGACGCACTGGCCGAGGTGCTGCTGCATCCGCTCGATGACCCGTTCACGGCTGAGGTCGTCGCCGTTTCGGCCAAGGGCGTCGAGCGCTGGCTCGCGCAGCGCCTGTCCCATCGCCTCGGTGTGGCAACCGGGCGCGATGACGGTGTGTGCGCCCATGTCGATTTCCCCTCTCCGGCCGGGGTCGTCTCCGCGGCGGCGTGCGCCGCGGCGGGCATCGATGTGGCCGATGATCCTTGGCTGCCGGCCCGCGCGGTGTGGCCGCTGCTGGAGGTGATCGATTTTTCCGCCGGCGAGGCCTGGTGCGCGGCGCTGAGTGCGCATCTCGGCCTCGACAAGGCTGACAAGGCTGCAGGCCTGCGGGGCGAGAACGTCGACACCCCGCGGAGCGCCAGCGTCGATACAGCGCGGCGCGCCAGCGGAGCGAGCGTCGATACAGCGCGGCGCGGTCGCCGCTACACCACGGCCCGCCGCCTCGTCGAGCTCTTCGGCTCTTACGCCACGTACCGCCCGGACATGGTGCAGGCCTGGCATGGCGGCGACGACGAGGGCGTTCCCCACGACCTGCGCTGGCAGCCGGAGCTGTGGCGGCGCCTGCGCGAGCGGATCAACGTCCCGGGTCCGGCCGAGCGGCTGCGTACCGCGTGTGACGCGCTCGCCGTCGACCCCGGCCTGACCGCGCTCCCGCAACGGCTCTCACTGTTCGGCCCCACCCGGCTGCCCGCCGAGCACCTCGCCGTGCTCGGCGCACTCGCCGCGCATCGCGAGGTCCATCTCTGGCTGCCGCACCCCTCCCCGCAGCTGTGGGAGGGCATTCGTCCCGGTGCGAGCCCCCTTCGGCGCGCCCACCCCACCGCCGATGCCGGGCAGCACCCGCTGCTGTCCTCGCTCGGTCGCGACGTCCGCGAGATGCAGCTACGCCTCGTGGCGGCGATCCCGAACCTCACCCATCACCACCATCCGTTGCCCGAGCGGCCCGCCACCCTGCTGGGTCGGCTTCAGCGCGATCTGCGTGACGACCGCGCCCCCGGCACCAGCGAGCGGCACCTGCTCGCCGGGCAGGACCGCAGCGTCCAGGTGCATGCCTGCCACGGCGCGCACCGGCAGGTGGAGGTGCTGCGTGAGGTCGTGCTCGGCCTCCTCGCCGCCGACGACACCCTCGAACCACGCAACGTGCTCGTCATGTGCCCCGACATTGAGGCGTTCGCCCCCCTGATCTCCGCGGCGTTCGGCCTGGGTGGGGCCGCGGGTAACGGCGCGGTGCATCCGGGGCACCAACTGCAGGTCCGCCTTGCCGACCGAACGCTACGGCAGGTCAACCCGTTGCTCGACACCGTCGCGCAGCTCCTCGAGCTGGCCGACGCACGGCTCACCGCGTCTCAGGTGCTCGATCTGGTCGCTGCCGCCCCGGTGCGGCGGCGCTTCGGCATCGACGGCGACGACCTCCAGCGACTGCGCGACCTGGTCGGCGGCGCGCGCGTGCGGTGGGGTCTGGACGGTGCCCACCGCCGGCCGTACGGGCTGGAGCGCTTCGGTCAGAACACCTGGTCCGCCGGGCTGGACCGGATGCTGCTCGGGGTGGCGATGAGCGAGGACGACGGGCCCTGGCTCGGCACCGCGCTGCCGTTGGACGATGTCGATTCGAGCGATGTCGAACGGGTCGGCCGGCTGGCTGAGCTGGTCGACCGGCTCGGTACGGTGCTCGGCGGGCTGGCCGGGGAGCGACCGCTGGCCGAGTGGATCGCTGTGCTGGTCGGGGCGCTCGACGCCCTCACCGCCACCGCGCCCACCGACGCCTGGCAAGCGACGCAGGCCCGGGCCGAGCTCACCGACGTGGTGCGTGCGGCCGGCCCGCACGCCACCTCGGTGCCCCTGGCGCTCGCCGACGTGCGCGGCCTGCTCGCCGGGCGCCTGCGCGGGCGCCCCACCCGGGCCAACTTCCGCACCGGCTCGCTCACCGTGGCCACGCTGATCCCGATGCGTTCGGTGCCGCACCGGGTGGTGTGCCTGCTGGGGCTGGACGACGGTGTGTTCCCCCGCGCGGGCACCACCGATGGCGACGACATCCTGGCCCGCCACCCACTGATCGGCGAGCGCGATCCGCGCAGTGAGGACCGGCAGCTGTTCCTCGACGCGATCTGCGCCGCCACCGAGCACCTCGTCGTCGTGCATTCCGGCGCCGACGAGCGCACCGGCACCCAGCGCCCGCCGGCCGTGCCGCTCGGTGAGCTGCTCGACACCCTCGACGCGTCGGTTCGCACCGCCGACGGAAGCCCGGCGCGGCACCACATCCTCACCCGGCACCCGTTGCAACCCTTCGACGCGCGCAACTTCACGCCCGGGATGCTGGCCACGACCGGCCCGTTCAGCTTCGACCGGGCCGAGCTTGCCGGGGCTGTCGCGGCCGCGGCGCCGAAACGCCCGCCCGCGCCCTTCCTCGGTACCGCCCTGCCGCCGCCCGCTGCCCGCGCCGTGGAGTTGGCGGATCTGCGCGCGTTCGTCCGGCACCCGGTCCGCGCGTTCCTGCGCCAGCGTGTCGGGGTGTCGCTCTTCACCGGCGAGGAGGACGCCGCCGACTCGCTGCCCATTGAACTCGACGGGTTGGGCAGCTGGTCGATCGGCGAGCAGCTGCTGCGCGACCGACTCGCCGGGCACGACCTGGAACGCTGCCGGCAGGCCGGGTGGCGCCGCGGCGAGCTGCCACCCGGCGCGTTGGGGCGACGGGTGCTGGAGGCGGTCGTCGAGGGCGTCGAACCGCTGGTCACGGCAAGTGCAAGGGTTCGGGCCGGGCCGGTGGAGGCCGTCGACATCGACGTGACGTTGCCCGATGGGCACCAGCTGATCGGCACGGTCGGCGGGCTGCACCACGAGACGCTGGTCCGCGTCGAGTACTCCCGGCTCGCTCCCAAACACCGATTGCGGGCGTGGGTCGAGCTGCTCGCGCTCGCGGCGGCGCATCCCGAGCGGGAGTGGCGGGCGGTCACGATCGGCCGCGGCACCCATTCCGGGCTGCTGCGCTGCACACTCGGGCCGGTCGGGTCGGAGCGGGCCACGGTGCTGCTGGCCGAGCTGGTCACGCTGCATCGCCGGGGCCTGTGCGAGCCGCTGCCGCTGGCCACCGCCACCTCCCACACCTACGCCTACGGGCGCTCCAGCGGCAGCGCGGTGGCCGATGCCCTGGTCAGCGCCGCGAAGAAGTGGGCGCAGGACAGGTCCGGCCGCGACGACGCCGCCCACCAGCTCGTCTGGGGCGATGGCGCCCCACTCTCGGCGCTGCTCGCCGCGCCGCCAAGGCCCGGTGAGTCCGCATCGAACGATGAGCCCACCCGGTTCGGTGCGCTCGCCCTCAGCCTGTGGACACCGATCTTCGCCGCCGAAACCCTGGACTGCCCGTGATCGAGCTCGCAAGCGCCCCGTCGATGACAGCCGCACCCGCGTCATTCGACGTCTGCGGCGAACTCCCCACCGGCACCACCGTGCTCGAGGCCAGCGCCGGCACGGGCAAGACCTTCACCATCGCCGCGCTCACCGCCCGCTACATCGCGGAGGGTCGGGCGGCGCTGTCCGAGCTGATGCTCGTCACGTTCGGCCGGGAGGCCACCCAGGAGCTGCGCGAGCGCGTCCGGGAGCGGCTGGTCTCCGCCGAACGCGGGCTCGCCCACCCGGACGCGGCCCGCACCAGCACCGATGCGGTCCTGCGAATGCTCGCCGACGTCGGCGACGGTGAGGTGGCCACGCGCCGGCGCCGGCTGGCCCATGCGCTGGCGCACTTCGACGCGGCCACCATCGCCACCACCCACCAGTTCTGCCAGCAGATGCTCGCCGGGCTCGGCATCGCCGGCGACAGCGACCCCGAGGCCGTGTTCGTCGAGAGCATCGACGACCTGCTCACCGAGGTCGTTGACGACTTCTACGTGCGCAAGTACGGCCCGGGCGACGCCCACCGCCCCGCCTTCTCCCGCGACACCGCCCTCACCATCGCCCGTCGCGCCGTCCACGACCCCCAGGCCCGCCTCGAACCCGCCCACGCCGCGGCCGGGAGCGCGGCGCAGGTGCGGCAGAGCTTCGCCGTCGCGGTGCGCGCGGAGGTCCACCGGCGCAAGCGCGCCCGTGGCCACTACACCTACGACGACATGCTCACCCGGCTCGCCAGCACCCTCGCCGACCCGGCCCGCGGCCCGGCAGCGTGCGCCCGGCTGCGCGAGCGGTACCGGGTGGTGCTGGTCGACGAGTTCCAGGACACCGACCCGGTGCAGTGGGACATCCTGCGGCGGGCGTTCCACGGCCACACCACACTCGTTCTGATCGGCGACCCCAAGCAGGCCATCTACGCCTTCCGCGGCGCCGATGTCGTCAGCTACCTCGACGCCGTCGGGGCCGCCGACACGCACGCCACCCTGGCCGTCAACCATCGCAGCGACGCCCCGCTGCTCGACGCGCTGCACACCGTGTTCGGCGGCGCAGCCCTGGGCGACGGACGGATCGTGGTGCGCCCGGTCTCCTCGGCGCACCCCGGGCAGCGGCTCGGCATCCACCCCGTCGACGGAGCCCCGGGCAGGTCCGCCGGCGGCGACCTCCGGCGCGGGGACGCCACACTCAGCACCCCGCTGCGGCTGCGCGTGCTCCCACACAGCCGGCTCCCGATCCCGCCGGGCAAGGGCCTCGCCATGGTGGCGCCGGTCCGCGAGATCGTGGCCCGCGACGTCGCGGCCGACGTGTCCCGGCTGCTGGCGAGCCCGGCCCGGCTGCGCGTGCCCACCGGCGACACCCGACCGGTCCGACCCGGTGACGTGGCGGTGCTGGTGCGCACCAATGCCCAAGGGGTGCAGGTGCGCGACGCCCTCGGCCGCGCCGGCGTGCCCGGTGTGCTCGCCGGCGCCTCGAACGTGTTCGGCACACCCGTCGCCGGCCAGTGGCTCACCCTGCTCGAAGCGGTCGAGCAGCCCCAACGGTCGGCCCGGGTGCGCGCGGCCGCGCTCACCTGCTTCCTCGGGCGCACGGTCACCGAACTTTGCGCCACCCACGCCGACGCGCTGCTCGACAGCCTTGGAGCCACCGTGCGCGGCTGGGCCGCGGTGCTACACGATCGAGGCGTCGCCGCGCTGCTGGAAGCGGTCACCACCGGCACCGGGCTGCCCCGACGGTTGCTCGCGGAACACGACGGCGAGCGCCGGCTCACCGACCTGCGGCACATCGGCCAGGCCCTGCACAGCGCCGCCGTGCAGGGGCATCTCGGACCGGCCGCGCTCGTCGACTGGCTACGCCACCGCATCGCCGACGCCACCGGCGACACCGCCGCCGAACGCAGCCGGCGGTTGGAGTCCGACGCCGACGCGGTACAGATCATCACCGTGCACCGCAGCAAGGGCTGCGAGTTCCCGATCGTCTACCTGCCGTTCGGCTGGGACCGGCACGCCGGCGATCCCGACGTCGCACTGCTGCACGACGGCGGCGCCCGGCTCCTCGACGTCGGGGGGCCCGGCGGCGACACGTGGCGGGAGCGGTGCACACAGCACCGTGCCGAGGAGGCGGGCGAGGACCTCCGACTGCTCTACGTGGCCATGACCCGCGCGTGCTGCCAGGTGGTCACCTGGTGGGCACCCACCACCACCACGATGGCGTCCCCACTGCACCGCCTGCTCTTCGGCCGTCCCGCGCCGGGCGCCGAGGTCAAACCGAGCTACCGGGTCCCGCCGGAGGCCGCGGCCCTCGCCGCGCTGCACGCGCTGGCGTCACCGGATTTCGCGGTCGAAGAGGTGGTCGAGGATACCGGCTCGCCCTGGCAGGCACCGCCGGCCGAGGTCGCCGAGCTGACCGCTGCGCACTTCGGGCGCCGGCTCGACACCTCGTGGCGTCGTACCTCCTACAGTGCCCTCACCGCCGAGGCACACGCCCTCCACACAGACGCGCACGCCCTCCACGCAGACACGCACGCCCTCCACGCAGACGCGCACGCTCCCCACCCCGACGCACATGCTCCCCACCCCGACGCACCCGGCGCTCACGCCGTCCCGGCCGTCATCAGCGAGCCCGAGGAGCCGGGCACCGACGACGAGGCGCCGGTGCCACCACCGGTCCAGCCGGACGAGGGCGTCCCCGGGGTCCCCTCCCCCATGGCCGACCTGCCCGCCGGTACCGAGTTCGGCACGTTGGTGCACGCGGTCCTCGAAGCCGCCGACACCACCGCCGCCGACCTGCTGGCCGAGCTCACCGGCCACGCGACCGAGCAGCTCGAGCGCCGGCCCGTCGACAGGCTCGACGCCCATGCCCTCGCCGCGGCGCTGGTACCGGTGATCGAGACCCCGCTCGGGCCGCTGGCCGGTGACCGGCGGCTGCGCGACATCGCGCGGACCGACCGGCTGTCCGAGCTGGACTTCGAGTTCCCGCTGGCCGGCGGCGATCAGGCGGGCCGGGATCGGTGCGCCACCGAACTCACCCTGGGCGACCTCGTGCCCGTGCTGCGGCGTCACCTTTCCCACACCGACCCGCTGGTCGGCTACCCCGATGCACTGTCCGCACCGGCCCTGGCCGGCCAACCCCTGCGCGGCTACCTCAACGGCAGCATCGACGCGATCCTCCGGTTGCCCGGGCCCCGGTTCATCATCGTCGACTACAAGACCAATTGGCTCGGCCCGATCCGTGCCGACGGCCCCGAGCCGCTCACCGCCCGGCACTACAGCCCGCCGGTGCTCGCCCAGGCGATGATCGCGGCGCAGTACCCGTTGCAGGCGTTGATCTACGCCGTGGCGCTGCACCGCTTCCTGCGCTGGCGTCAGCCCGGCTACGACCCCGAGCGCCAGCTCGGCGGGGTGCTCTACCTGTTCCTGCGCGGGATGTGCGGCCCGCACACGCCCACCGTCGACGGCATCCCCTGCGGAGTGCTCGGCTGGGCACCGCCGGCGGCTCTGGTCTGCGAGCTCTCCGGGCTCCTCCACGGTGCGCCCTGCGCGGGCACCGTTCTCGGGACGGCGTCATGACCGCGCTCACCGACGGCGGACCCGCAACCGATCCTCACGAGCCGCGCTTCGCGCTGCGCGCCTGCGGCCTGCTCGCAGAGTTCAACGCCGCGGGCGTCCTCACCGCGGCCGACGTGCACGTCGCCACCCGGCTCGGCCGGCTCGGCGAGGAGCACGACGAGACCGTCCTGCTCGCGGTGGCGTTCGTGGTGCGCGGCATCCGGCTCGGGTCGGTCTGCGTGGAGCTGGGAGCACTGCGCCGCACCGTCCTCGGCGAACACGACGAGCTGGTCGACGTCTCCGCGCTCCCCTGGCCCGAGCCCGGCGCGTGGCGCGCGGCCTGTGACCGCAGCTCGATCATCACCCGCGGGCTCGATGCTCCCAGCGGGCGGCCGTTTCGGATCATCGGCGGACTGCTCTATCTGGCACGCTACTGGCACCAGGAGGAGCAGGTCCGCCGTGATCTCTGGCAACGCGCCGCCGCCGGGTCACCGCCGGTCGATATCGAGCGGCTCCGCGCCGGGCTCACCCGGCTCTTCCCACCGGGGGAACCCGAGCGCCAGCGCCTCGCCGCAGCGGCCAGCGCGCTGCGCCGGGTCACCGTGCTTGCCGGTGGGCCGGGCACCGGCAAGACCACCACGGTCGCGCGGCTGCTCGCGCTGCTGGCCGACCTGAGCGGACCCGATCAGCTGACCGCACCCCGGAGCACACTCGCCGCATCGACCGACAGACTCGGAGTCGACCCCCGGACGGCCGATTCGATGGTGCCCCGGATCGCGCTCGCGGCGCCCACCGGCAAGGCTGCGGCTCGGCTGGAGGAGGCGGTCCGCACCCAGGTCGCCACGCTCCCGGCAGAGGATCGTGATCGGCTGGGCGAGCTGCACGCGTCCACCCTGCACCGGCTGTTGGGGTGGCGGCCCGGATCGTCGAGCCGGTTCCGACACGACCGGTCCAACCGACTGCCGTTCGACGTGATCGTGGTCGACGAGACGTCGATGGTGTCACTCACCCTGATGGCCCGGCTGCTGGAAGCGGTCCGCCCCGACGCGCGACTGGTACTGGTGGGCGACCCCGACCAGCTCGCCTCGGTCGAAGCCGGTGCCGTCCTGAGCGATCTCGCTCGCGCCCCCGGCACATCCGAACCCACCCTCGACGCAGCACTGCGCGAGCTGGGCGTGGCCGGCGCGGAGCCGGTGATCAACGGGGTCGTCACCCTGAACCACACGTTCCGCTTCACCGGCGCCATCGCTGACCTGGCCCGGGCGGTCCAAGCCGGTGATCCTGACGCCGCCGTGGCGATGCTCCGCGGTAGGCACCCCGACGTGGTGTTCACCGAAGCCCCCGGCGACACAGCCGGCCTGCGCGCCGACGTCGTCGCGGCCGGCGCGACCATGGCCGACGCCGCCCAAGCCGGCAACGTCGATCGGGCGCTCGAAGCGCTGGAGGCACACCGGGTGCTGTGCGGGCACCGGCACGGCCCGTTCGGTGTGACATGGTGGAGTGCCGAGATCGAACGCTGGCTGGCCGACACGCTTCCCCTGAACGCCGGTGAGTGGTACCCCGGCCGGCCGGTGCTGATCACCACGAACGACTACGACGCGGGGCTCTACAACGGCGACACCGGGGTCGTCGTGCAGACCGCTGACGGCCCCCGGGTCGCCTTCGCTCGCGGCGGCACGCCCACCCTCCTCCCCCCGGGCCGCCTCCCCGACGTGCAGACCGTGCACGCGATGACGGTGCACCGCGGCCAGGGCAGTCAGTTCGCCCGCGTCACGGTAGTACTGCCGCCGGCCGAGTCACCACTGCTCACCCGGGAGCTGCTCTACACCGCGATCACGAGAGCGCGGACCGTCGTTCGGGTCATCGGGTCGGAGGCGGCGGTGCGGGCCGCCGTGACACGGCCGGCGAACCGGGCGAGCGGGCTGCGGGATCGACTGAACGGCACCGCCGACGGCACCGGGATCAGTACGCTCCCGACATGACGACGCCGCCGAGGACCGAGCAGAAGATCAGGCAGCACGACAACGACATCCAGGCGATCTATGAGCTGCTTACCGAGATGTCCGGCAACGTGCAACGCATCCAGGGCGCCCAGCTGCGCCAGGGCAGCCGGCTCGACCAGATTGAGGGCCGCCTGCACGGGGTCGAAGGCGAACTGGTGGGGATCGTCAGCGGGCTGACGGGGCTGGACACCCGCGTCGGCGGCATCGAAACCCAACTCACCGCGCTCGACACCCGCGTCGGCGGCATCGAAAATCGGTTCACCACCGTGGAGAGCCAACTTGCCGCCCTCGACACCCGCGTCGGTGGCATCGAGGGTCGGCTCACCGCCGTGGAGGGCCGACTCACCGGGATGGACGGCAAGCTCGACACGATCGTCGACCTCCTGCACAACGGCGGCGGCGCCGGGCGATGAGCTCGTGACACCTCACTTCCTGACGAGTCGCCGCAGGGCGACCAGCGCCCGGTGCTGGGCGACGCGCACCGCCCCGGGCGTCGATTCGAGGGCCGCGGCCACCTCGTCCGCCGACATCCCCAGGGCCACTCGCATGACGATGATGTCCCGCTGGCGCTCCGGCAACCGGTCCAGCAGCCGTCCGAGCTCGATGGCTCGTTCGTCCTGAAGGACGAGCTGTTCGGGGCCTGCACCGGGATCGGCGGCTTGGGGGAAGTCGGACATCGGGCGGGACTTGTTGCGCGTCGCCGCGCGGTAAGCGTCAGCGATCTTGTCCGTGGCGATTCTCACCACGAATGCGATGAACGGCGCGTCGGCCCGGTATCGCGGCAGTGCTGAGACAACGGCGCTGCACACCTCCTGCACGACGTCGTCGATGGCGCGGGCGGAGTCCGGGAGGTGCCCGGTTCGCCCCCGGCAGATACGGGTGACGATCGGGAGGATGTAGCCCAGCAGCTCGCCCATCGCCCACGTGTCGCCGTTGACGGCGGCGGCCACCAGCTCGCCGTGGTTCGGCGTGGCCGGCTCGCTGATCCAGATCGCGTGCATGGCCCGGCGCACCGCCGAGAGCCGCCGCGCCGCGTCGGCGAATCCGTGGCGGTCCGCGACGGTGAAACCGGCTGCGGCGCCGGCGAGGTCCTCGCGGCGCTGCGCACACTCTGCGTCCAGGTAGGCAGCTGCGGCATCGGCCAGCTCCCCGAGCCGTCGGAGCGCCTCGGGATCGGTGCACCGCTGCTGGTAAGCCTGCTCGACAGCCTCCGGTGCGACCTCGCCGGCCATCAGGGTGGGAGTGACCGCCGCGAGCAGCTCCTCGACGCGCCCACTCATCCGGTGGCTCGCTCGTCAAGATGATCCTCGAGGCTGCGCAGGCCCCGACTCAGCTGGTCCCCGATGAGCTGCGCCGGCAGGTCGGCGACGTCCGCCACCTCGTCGAGGTTCAACCCGAGGAGGTGGCGCAGGACGACCGCCAGGCGCAGCGGTGGGTCCAGCGCCCGCAGGCCGTCGACGACGGCGGCCGGGTCAATACCTGGAAGCGGCGTCTCGACCTGCGGCACAGGCGCGACCATCAGCGGAACACCCCGGTGACGCAAGGTCCGCAGTGTCATGGTCAGCAGCCACAGATCCGGTCGCGGTTGCCGGGCCAGCTCGGGCCAGCGGTGCCGGACGATCAGCCAACTCCCGGTGAGGATCGGGTCCCGGAGCGCCTGATCGTCCACCATGAGCGCAACGAGCAGCCGCAGCCGGGGAGCCTCCGCCCGATGAAACCGCTCAAAGCCCTGCCCACGTTCCATCGAGCCGCACACCCCCAACGGTCGAGCATCGGACGATACCTGCACTGATCGCGTACGGCCAGGGACAGTTGGCCCGGGGGATGAGCGACGGGCGATGGACCGCACGCACTGCCTCGTCGGGATACCAGCTGACCGGCTCTCCGGAAACTAGAACGACCGAAACTTTCGGCGGGCAAGGGCTGCCGCGATGGGCGGTCCGGTCGGGACGACGCAGTCCGCGCCGTACAGAGCCTTGCTGAGCGAGGTGTCCAACCGGTGCCAGAACCGCAGCGCCGACGCGCCGGACAGGCGAGGACTGCTCTGCCTTGCCGCTGCCGAATTGTCCGGTAGGAGCCGCAGCACCTCCTGCCAGTGATCGTCGCGGCGTTGCACCACCTCGCGGAAGTAGTCGTCCGGATGCTGCGGCTCGGTGTCAGCCGGAAGCCGGCGGTCCAGGATGCGCCGATATCGACGGGTCTCGGGATCATCCTGGAACCGGGGCAGCGCGCTGCCGCAGGCGGCGAGCCCACAGCGACGGACGAAGTCGTCGGTCTCGTCGATCAAGGCTGAACGGCGCCGCCAGTCGCGGTCGTCGAGGGCGAACTCGCGGGCGAGGGCTCGGACCGTGAGTTCGCGATCGAGCTCTTCCCGCACAGCCGGTATGTCGGTTCCTGCATGCAGCTGCGCATTCCAATACTCCGTCCGGCGCCGCGCATACTGCTGGAGCAGCCGAATCGTGTGCATCGACAGGATCACCGGCACCAGGTCACCCGGCCGCGGGACCCGCGGCTCGTCGTTGGGCAGATAGCGGTCGAGGAAGTCGATGAACGCGGGCTTCGAGCGCAGCGGGTTGAGGTCCTGGTCGCCGGTGGACAGCCACTGGGCGTATGTGCCGACGTAGCTGCTGTCCGTGCAGCTCACGGCCCGCTGCAGGTGCCGCACCCCGCACAGCACCAGCTGCCTGCGGTCCGCTTCGACCGCCGGCTCCGCATCGGGGTGCACCGGCCACTCGCCCAGTGCGACCGCAAAGGTGCACGCGGCGTTGTAGTACTCCTGCCATTCCCGTGACCGGGCCGGTTTCCGGCGGAGGATTCCGCTGAGCCGACGATCCAGTTCCGCGGCAAGCGGTGGCCGGAGTGACGCGGATGCGGTCGCCCACCGCATGGCCGTGGCCGACAACTTCGCAGTGGCCTGGTCCAGGTAGAGCGGGGCCCAGACACGCAGAACGTTGAGCGCGGTCTGGGTGACCGGCATCCCTGGTCGGCGGCGGCCGCGACTCCACCGGTAGTCGTCGATCAGGGACGCAGCCTCACAGGACGCGACGTACTGGAGGAAATGTCGCATCCGGGAATGGGAACCGGCGAACTCGTCGACCGATCCGGCGGGGTGCTCGATTCTGAACTCGACACAGTACTTGTCGATGTAGGGCTGGAGCCACACCGCGAGGCGGGTGCGCAGCGGCCCGCGTTCGGCCTTGCGGAACAAATTGCGGGCCACCACCCCCCGGCTCCGGGCGTCCGCGATGGCCTGCTCCGCGGTCTTGCCGCGCCACTGCGTGGTCAGCTGGTCCGCGGCGGCAAGCCGGCATACCAGCCGGTACCGGGCGATGAGCAGCGCTTCGGGTCCGTTGGGGCTGCGTTCCAGCCAGGACGGCGGTGGCCCGCCGGCGTGATCGCCGAGCAACGTCTGCAGCCGCAGCCACAGCCGCCGGTCGTACCACGACTCGATGGCCACCACGTCCGCGTAAGTGACGACGGCATCCATGAACAGGCCGAGCTGCTCCTGCGCCTGACCGACCTCGATCCGCAGGTACGGGTTCTGCGGGTCGATCTCGAGCGCGCGGTGGAACGCAGCGAGTGCCTGGTCGTACTGCCGGTCACGCAGGTGCCGGCGCGCGAGCTGGCTGTGGTGGAACAGGTCAGGAGGAACGTCCAGACCCCGCCACGCCGTCCAGGACGGACGCCGCGCCAGGCGGCTACGCGGCAGGATGAACGCGCCGACGAAATGCGCTGCTCGCTCGGCGACGTCGGCCCAGTCATCAGACCAGAAGGTCTCGATCTCGCCGTGGCCGCCGGGTAGCAGCAGCACGCTCACCGTGATACCGCGGGGTTGCGGCCCACCACGGTTGCGCAGCTGCGCGGACACCCGGTAGGCGTACCGGACCTGGATGACGGCCCGGACGAGCGCCGCCGACGTGGCGATGCTGTTCTTGGTGTTGTCCACGGCGGTTCGCACCTCGTCGAGGACGGAGTCCGCCGACGGCGAGCTCGGCACCGACAGTGGCGACGAGAGGTTCATCGTGGTCAGCGTCCGCCGGAAGTCGGCCAGCACGTCCTCACCGGTCGGGCCGCCGGCCGCGGGAGCGCCGGTGAAGGCGGTGATCTCGACGGGACCGGGTTTGCGGGCGAGCCGGGCGAGCAGGGTCCGCCGGAAGGCGAGCACGGCCACGAGCACGAGCAGCGCAGGCACGAACACGCCGGCGCCATCCGGTGTGATGACCATCCTGATCCACGCGGGCGCGCCTTCCAGGACCGTTCCCCGGGCGAGGACGAACGCCGCGACAGCCGCGGCGAGCAGGGCCACGGTCAGGAGTGCCCAGCTCAGCGGACGGGGCAGCGGCACCCGATCGGCCACCGACTGCTTCCTGGTGAGCCACCGTCGCATGATTCGCTCCCCCGATGAGATCGCGTAGTCTCAACCCCACCCGTCACCGTCCACCGAACGAACCACCGATCCGACCGGATTCGCGACGGGTGGGGGCGGGCGGGTCAGGGACTCGATTCTGGTGTGGGCGGCTGGGTACGTGTCGAGCAGGGTGGCGCGGTCGCCGAGGTGGAAATCCTGCCATCGGAACGGCGGCGCCGTCGTGGTGCTGACCAGCGACCACCCCCCGTCCGGGCTCGACCCCTGCCAGGTGCCCGCCGGCACCACCACCTGCGGCCGCTCGCCGGCGGCGAGGTCGGGGCCCAGCACCGGCTCGGTGAGTCCCCCGTCCTGGTGCAGCAGCAACAGGCGCAACGGGGCACCGGCATGCCAGTGGTAGATCTCGGTCGACGCGAGCGCGTGCAGCGCCGAGAACTCCGGCGCGACGAGCAGGTAGTAGATAGCCGAGCAGTGGGCGTCGATGTGCGTACGGCGAAACTTCCCGCCCTCGTGCGGAAGCCGTTCGAGCCCGAGCAGTGCGGCGATCCGTTCGCCCTCGTCGATCACGGCCTCACCATGGCGGATGCGCCGACATTCCGCCATCGATGACCAGGTCGTGCCCGGTGATCCAGGCGGCCATCGGGGAGGCGAGGAAGACACACGCGTTGCCGACGTCCTCGGCCCGACCCAGCCGCTCCAGCGGTGCCGTGGCGCGCCAGCGCGCCACCCCGTCCGGCCAGGACGTGTCCAGGCCGTCACGCCAGATCAGGCCCGGCGACACGGAGTTGACCCGAATCCCGTCCCGGCCGAACTCCAGCGCGCCGCTGCGGGCCAACTGGATCACCCCCGCCTTGGCCGCCGCGTAGTGGGCATGCGCCGCCGCCGGCTGCCGACCTTCGATCGAGGCGACCAGCGTGATCGAGCCACCGCCGATGCGCAGCACTGCGGCCGCCGCCTGGACCGTGGCGAACGTCCCGGTGAGGTTGGTGTCGACGACGTGGCGCCAGTCCGCGACGGTCATCGTCGCAAGCTCAGCGACCGGCTGCACCCCGGCGTTCGCGACCACCGCGTCGAGCCGGCCGAACCGGTCCAGCGCTACATCGACGACCGACGCGCACTCGTCCGCGTCGGTCACGTCACCCTGCACGGCGACGGCCCGCCCACCGCGGCCGACGATGTCGGCCGCCACCGCCGCCGCCCGTTCCGCGCTGGTCCGGTAATGCACGACCACCGCCGCGCCGGCCACGGCGAACCGCTCGGCGATCCCGGCCCCGATCCCGCCGGCGGCCCCGGTGACCAGCGCGACGCTCCCGGTCAGATCCGGCAGCCCATCCCTTGCCAATGTGCCGACCCCCTTTCGGCGTCGGCCTCCCGGCGCCTCGCGCACACCTTCTCGTGCTCGCACACATGCTGCGACTGGTGTGCGGCACCAGATGGTGAGTGCCGTCGGATCACAGCCGGGACGAGTACTGATCAGTGGGGCCCAAGCGCGGTGACCGCTAGAGATCCTTGGTCGCTAGGACACCCCGGCGCGTATGCCGAACAGTCTCCATGATCGCCGCCTGGCGAGTTGTCAGGCGGGGCGCCAGTCGCTCCGGCAGCCGGTCGGGACCGCCGCCCGCTGAGGCCCGCTGTCCCGCCGAGGGGATACTGCGGTTGGGGTTCGACACGATGTGTCGCACCTTAAGTACATCAAGTACTTGACGTACTTTTGGCTAGTTGGGAAGGTGGTGACGACCTGCTAGGGAGGCGCCACCATGTCTGCTGTTCACTACGACAGCTACACCGAAGCGCGCGCGCATCTGAAGGACCTGCTGGACGCGGCTGAGAAGGGCCGCGTCGCCACTGTTCGTCGCGACTCCGTCAGAACGGCCGTTGTCGATGTTGAGCGGTTGCGGCACTTTCTCGCATCGCTGGTCCCCTTGCGAGCTCAGGTGGTTCCTGAGGCTGAAGGCTGGTCGGTGTTCATCCCCGGACTCCCTGTGGCCGTTGATGGGCCGACCTTCAATGAGGCGATCATCGAGATGGTTGACGCTCTGCGCGAGTATGCAGATGACTGGCAGGAGCGCCTGCTGGACGCCCCGAACCATCGGGAGAACTGGGGTCTGGTTCAACTCGTCAGCCTCAGTGACGATGAGCAGTTGCGCGCATGGCTCGTCGGGTCGGCGCGGTGACCTGGCCACAGCCGACGCGCAAGGACCACGACACCTTCTGCCGAGTCGAGGAATGGTGCCCGGTGCGAGACGCGCGCGGGCGAACTGGCACACATCACGTCACCTACGAGCTCGATCTCCCTGATGGGCGGATCTTGCGGACCCGGATCTCCCACCCGGTGGACCGAAGCAACTACGGCCAGAGCATGTGGCGGCACATCCTTCGTGATCAGCTCAAGGTGCATGAGGCGGGCTTCTGGGCCTGTGTCCACGATGGAGACAAGCCCCATCGCGGGGTGCCTGAGCCGCCAGCGGAGGCACTATCCGCCGACCTCGTTCACTTGCTGATCTCGCGTGTTGGACTCGCCGAGACCGAGGTGGCCGCGATGAGCAAGCAGGACGCTGTCGCCAGGCTGCAGCGGTACTGGACCGAGGGTACCTGATCTTGCGGGCACGGCACCTGGTCGCCGGTGTAGAGAACGACGCCACGGACGAACCGTCCTCCGGACGCGTCGAGCAGGTCGCGGAGCCGGCACTCGACACCAGGCTGCGACGAGAAGACCGTGGCGACACATCGGTGATCGCACCATGCCACAGTCTCGCCACGCCGCTGGGGCCACGGTGAGGCCACTAAGTCAACAGGCCCCCTCGAGCCGGAGGATGGGTCAGCCCAGCGCGGCCAGTAGGTCTTTCAGCACCGCCTCCTCGTGCACCGCCACCCCGTGGTGGCGCATCGCCGCCCCGAGCTCGGCGTCCCAGACCGGCTCAACGGACACGCCGGCCAGCGGGAGCCGGGCCGGCCCGAGCGCGGCGAGGTAATCCTCGGCCCCCATCCGCCACGGCGCGACCCCCACCTCCGCGATCAGCCGATTCGCGATCGCGACACCCGGCCAGTCGAAATCGCCGTGGTACCGCCGCTCCGCACCGGCCAGTGCACGCAACACATCGAGGACGACGAGCGCAGGCTGCCCGCTCGTGCACACCACCGGCACCCGCCCGCCGTACCGCTCGGCCACGGCCTCAAGCACCCGCGGGTTCTCGCAGATCAGCACCGTGCCCGGGACGGCGAGAACGCACCGGCGCAGATCCCACGGCGTGAGGTGCACCGGGTCACCCGCATCCGCGGCCAGCGCCAACCGGGCGGCCGCACTGCCACCATCGGCGCCGCGCAGGCCCAGGGTGAGGCACGTCGTGGAGACGGCATCGACACGGACACCGAAACGCTCCCACAAGGCCCTGCGCTGCGCGGTGGACGTCGGCGCCGGCTCGCCGGCCTGCGCGGCGAGGGCCCGCAGCACCAACACGGCCGCGGCCGTGCCGTCGTCGAGGGCGTGGGCGCCACCCGCGGTCGCCGCGGCCAGTTCGGTGCGGGAGGTCGAGACCGCCGAACCCAGCAACCGGTGCAGGGCGGCCACCGCGTGCCGAACCGCTGACATCGGGTCGGCCGTGCGGGCGAGCACCCCGACGCGGCGAACGTCACCCAGCCAACCCGCCACCCACGGCCGGTCGGCCAACACCGGGTCGGCTCCGACGAGGTCGCGGGCCGTCTCGTAGGGGGCCTCCCGGTCGGCGGCGCGTCGGGCACTCAGCGCCGGTCGGTCGCGCAGGGCTGCCCCGGTCACCGTCTCGACGACGGCCCGCAACCCGCCGATCCCCGACCGCTCCGTCAGCCCGGCGTCGAGATCAGCGAGGTCGACGGTCAGCCGCGACGTCGTGACCGGGCGGCCGACCAGCGCGGCCGCCGCGTGCCGTTCCTCGCGCGACAGCCCGGCGAGCACCACCCGGCCCTCGGCGCGCAGCCCGCGGGCTTCGAGCCGCTCCCGGACCACGTCCCAGACCCGGGCCAGCGCTGGATCGGTGAGCCACGCCGGGGCCGTCATGCCGCGTTGAACGGTGACCTTCGCCGGCTCGGTCATGCCCCGACGGCCTGCAGCCGGTGGCCGTCCCAGAGGTGGCGGTACTGGGCGATCCCGCGCTCGTTCGGGTCGCGCAGCGCCTCGTAGATCGCCAGTGATGGCACGGTGGCGTGGTCGCCCCACAGCCGCTCGCTGGTGACCACGAAGTCGAGGTCGAGCTGCACCAGGAGGCCGAAGAGCAGCGGGTGTGTGCGGACGTCGATCTTGGGAAAGGCGTCGTCGAGCAGCACGAACCGTGGTGAGTGCGGCGCCGCGCCGGCCAGCGAGCTGAAGTGCGCGGCCGCGGCGGCGAACAGCGGCAGGTAACACACCACCTTCTGCTCGCCCTGCGAGAGCGGCGAACGGCGGTGCAGGTCGTGCCATGTCCCGGCGTTCTCGGGACGGGTGTAGCGGATCCGGAAGGCGAACCAGCGGCGATAGTCCAGTGCCCGGGCCAGGTGCTCGGAGTAGGAGTCCTCCGGCGCGTCCACCCGCGATGCCTCGATCAGCCGGTGCAAGGCGTCGCGCAGGTCGCGGCGCTCGTCGGGCAGCAGCGCCCCGACCGGTCGGCCAAGCAGGTCGACGGCGCGACGGGCGTCGGCGGCGACATCGTCGCGCAGCGTCCACCGCAGCTGCACCGCGATTCCCTGGCTGGTGGTGACCCCGCGCAGCAGCTGGTTCATCTCCGTGACCAGCTCCTCGGCCTCCAGCCTGCGGGAGCGCAACGACTCACCGAGGTCGCCGAGGATGTGCTCCTCGAACAACCGGCGCTCCCGGTCGGTGAGCAGCTCGCCGTCGCGGGCAACGGCTGCGGCCAACCGCCCGGCGAGCTCACCGATCGGATGTTCACCGGCATCGTCACGGCCGATAACGGTCAACGCCCCGCCGACCGCGGCGACCCGCGGTTCGCAATCGCCCGCCGGGCCGCTCGCGGCGTCCTGCCAGGCGGCGTAGACGGCGGTCTCAGTGCCCGGTCGGGACGGGGCGGACAGGTCGCTCAGGCGACGGGCCAGCGCCAGCACCGGCGCCGGCACCCGATTGCCGGTGGCGAAACCGCGGGCGAGCTCGAAGGGGGTGCGGTCGTCGACACGGTCGGCAGGCGCTTCTGAACCGGGCGCATCCGAACTGGGCGCTTCTGAACGGGGGTCGGCTGTACCGCCGGAGGCGAACAACCCCGGTGTGTCGACCACCGCGGCCAGCGCCGCCACCGCCGCAGTCAACGCCGGCTCCTGCTCGGCGAGCCGCTCGGCGGCGCCGGTGCCCGCCTGCCGGGCCGCGCCCAGGTCGGTGAGCAGCCCCTCCAGCCGCCGATCCAGCTCCCGACCGCGCCGGGTGAGCACCTCGAGCTGCCGCTCGGCGGCGTCGATGCGGTTCTGGATCTCGCGGATCGTCGCCCCGACGGCCTGCTCCAGCTCGTCGGCGGCGGCCTGGGCGGCGGCGGCACGGTCGCGGCGATCGGCGGCGTCGTCGGCCGCATCCTCGGCGTCGCCGGCGTCGGCCGACCATGCGGCTGCGTCCTCCGCCCATCGGGACAACCGGGCACGCAGCGGTTCGGCCGCGTCGGCGTGGCGGGCCAGCGCCGCGTCCAGGGCGCGGAGCTGATCGCGGCGGGCGGCGAGGCTCGCGGCGTCGGCGGGTAGGCCGTGGGTGGCGGCCAGCTCGTCGAGCTCGCGGCGACGGCGGGCCTCCTCGGCGCGGCCGCGCACAGCCCGCTCCTCGGCCTCGGCCGCGTGCCGGTCAGCCCGCTCAGCGGTGCGGGTGCGCTCGTCGAGGCGGGTCCAGGCGGTGAGCAGGGCGGCGGACACCGGTGTGGCGGCGAGCCAGGATTCGATCGCCTCGCGCGCATCACGCGCATCACGCTCGGCCGCGGCGGCCGTGTCGCGCTGCGCGGCGAGCTCCGCGATCAGGGCGTCGAGCTCGGCGAGGCGCCGCACGCGTTCCGCGGAACGCGCGGTGGCCCCGATGTACTGCGCGGCGGGTTTCGCGGCACGGCCGGTAAGTGGCCCGAGCCGCCACGCCCCGTCGGCACCCACCGCGGCCTCAGGATCGAGACGCTCACCGTCCGCGCCGCCCGCACCCCGCCAACCGATCCGGGCCAGCACACCCCGGACTGTCTCGGCGCTCACCGGCCCCGACGACGGCGGGTCGGCGCGCAGGACGTCGGCCAGGTTCGATTTGCCCGCCACCGCGGCACCGGCGGGCAGCACCACGTCCAGCCGGGCGGGGTCGAGCACGGCGCCGTCGGCGCGGACCCACGCGTCGAGCAACCCGGACGCCTCCAGGGCCGCCTCCATCCCGGCCCGGGTCGGTGCGTCGAGACCATCGGTGAAATCGACCAGGCGCCACAACGGCGCACCGTCGGTGCCCTCGCGGGCATCACGCCCCCAGCCGGGCTCCGCGGGCGCCGGATCGCGCTCGGCATCCACCGCCGAGCGCCGGCAGCCCACGGCCTCAAGCTCTCGAACAGCCGCCGTCCGCCCCGCCGCGGCCGCCGCCTCCTCGCCGCGCAGCCCGTCGAGCACCGGCGCCGACGCGGTACGGGCGAGCGCCTGGATGCCGCCGACGGTGGCCGCTGACAGCTCGGCGGGCGGGTCGAACGTCACCCCGCGCGGATCGGCGCGCCAGCTGTCGAACGCCGCGGCGTAAGCGCGCTCCTCGCCCTCGGCCGCGCGCTGCGCGTCGCCGCGGTGGCTACGTTCCTCCTCGGCGCGCTCTGCGGCCGCGGCGGCGTGCTGCTCAGCCTGTTGTCGTACGGTGCCGGCGGCGTCCAGCTCCCGGCGGGCGGCATCGACGACCTGCACCGCCGCGAGCAGCGCACCGACCGCCGGACGCGCGTTGCGAGCCGCGGTCGTGTGGGCCTGCACCGCCTCGACCGCCCGCGCCGCATCGATGGCGTCGGTCAGGTCGGGTTCGTGCAGCGCGGACGGCACCGGGAGCGCGGCCCGGGCACCCGCCCGGTCGAGGTCGGCGGTGAGGCCGTGTGCGGCCGCGGCGTGCGCGACGAGGTCGTTGCGCAAGCCGGACGCGTCGCGGACCACCCGCTCCCCCGCCCGCTGGGCGCGGAGCCAAGCCGTCGCGGCCACCTCCGCCGCGGTGCTGGCCGCGTCCGCGAGCTCCCGAGCCAGTTCGCGCCGGTTCAGCAGTTCTTGGGCGGTGCGCAGCGCCGGGTCCCGACGCAGCTCGACCAGCCGCGCCGTCAGGCCGCCACGCTCCCGACCGGCGTCACCCCGCTCGATCTCCACGACCGCCCGCTCAGTGGTGATCTTTTCGATCAGTGCGCCGCACCGCTCCACCTCCCGGGCCCGCCGCGCCCGCTCCCGGTGCTGCTCGATGAGCTCCGCACCGTGCCCCCGCAGCACCTCCCGGGCGTAGTCGGCGTACACCGCCGCAAACGCGGCCACGCCCTCGGCGCTGCGCCGCTGCCGGTCGAGCTGCTCGCCGAACGCCACCAGCTCGTCGAACGTGTCGCCCGCGGCGCGCACCGCGTCGTCGTCGAGCTGCGGGAGTGCCTGCACGAGCTGCTCGGCGAGCCGGGCAGGCTCGATGTCCTCGCCGACCTGCGGCTGGCGCAGCCAGTACAGCAGCCGGAGCAGCTCGTCGTACTGGGCCGGTTCGAGCCCGAACAGCAGCCGCCCGACGTGCTGCTTGTAGGCCCGCGCCGACTCGAACAGGGTGCCGTCGGGTTCGAGCGCGAGGCGCAGCCGATCGCGCGCGAGCGGACCGGCGTCGTCCTCCAGGAGCAGGTCCTCACCGATCCGGCCGGGATAGGTGAAGTACCAGGCCTGCGCCGAACGCGAGGACTGCGCGGCCCGGATCCCGACGCCACAGGTAATCGTCTCGGGCCGGCCGTCATCGCCGGTGCGGGCGAACTCCACCCACAGGTAGCCCGCGCGGTTCTGCCCGGTGTAGCCGTCGAGCATCAGCCACAGCAGGCTGGTGTGGTGCCGCCCGGATGCGGTCATCCGGGCCTTGTCACCGTCGAGCACGAACGGCAGCAACATCTCCAGCGTCTTCGACTTGCCAGCCCCATTGGAACCGCGCAGCAGCAGCCGCCCGCAGGCGAACTCAAAGACCTGGTCGTCGTACTGCCACACGTTGAGCACACCGGCACGCGAGAACCGGAAACGGTCGATCACGATTCCTCCTCGACCGCACGCGCGTAGCTGGAACGAACTGTCGGCTGGCCACCCACCGCTTCAGCGATCGATGCGCGGACGGTGTAGCGGGCCCCGACGGCGTGCACCCGCCATGCCCCGTCGGGCTCGACCCGCACCAGCCCCACGGCGACCAGAACGGCGCGTGCGTCGGCGAGCGCCGCGGCTGCGTCGGCGCGGTACTCGCGCCTGAGCCCAGATCCCCAGTCACGGAGAACGGCCGCCGAAGCCATCGTGACCAGCTCGGCCCCGGCGCGGCGCCACACCCGGTCCGGCACCACGGCCTCTCGTGCCGCCGGCCGAAGCAGCTCGGCCAACCGCTCCAGCAACAACAACGCGAGCTGGCGTGCCGATCCGCCGCCGGGGAATTCCAGGTCGGTGAGCTCTCCGTCGGGATCGATCGCGACCGCTCCCTCGACGCGCAGCTCCAGATCGAGGCCGAGCCGGTGGGCGAACCACTCCCGCTCGCGGTTGCGGTTACGCCGCCACCACTCGCCCTGTTCCTCGGTCAGCTCGTCGGTCGACAGCACCGGCGACTCGACGAGCCGGCGCCGGATCGCCACCCGCGCACCACCCGCGGCGGACGGCAACGCGGCGGCGTCGAGCAGGTCGGCCGGAGTATCGGCACCTCCGAGCGGGGCCGCGACGAGTAGCGCGAGCCGGTCGCGCCGGACGTCGAGCAGCGACGCGGTGCGCTGCTCGACCCAGTGCTCCAGATCGCCGTCGCGTTCGTGCAGGACACCGAGGTCGACCAGTGCCGAGAGCGCCGCGTGCAGGGCGCGCCGGTCGGTGATGGCGTCGAGGTCGACATCGAGCCCGGCGTCGACGGCCGCGGACCGGACCTGAGCGACGAGCTCGTCGACGAGCAACTGCCCCTTGCCCCGGCTCAGCGCGGCGACGGTGAGGCAGAGCAGCGCGTAGCCCCGCGGGGTGAACGGCTTGCCTCCACGTCGCAGCAGGGGGCGGGTGGCGTCGCGCCCGAGCCCGGTCTTGTAGAGGCGCGCCGCCCCGGGCTCCACGACGAGCCGGTAACCGAGGCCGTCGGCGAACATCCGGGTCAGCTCGGCGCGATGGCGGCGGACCAGCCGCAACGCCTCGGCACGCGGGCCGTCGGTGTGCAGCAACGGCTCGCGCAGCAGGGCGCGGGCGGCGCGGCGGCGTTCGGCCGTGATGTGCACGTCCTCGGCCGGGGCCGGCCGCTCAACCCGGCGGCGCTCGGTCGGCGCATGCCCGTCCGCACCCGGAGCTGCCAGCTCGACCCGGCTCATCCGGTGGCCCGCCGCTCGTGAAGATCGTGCACGATCAGAGTGAGGTCGACGAGCTCCAGCCGCCCGGCCGGGCTGGTGATCACGGTGCTCGCACCGGGTGTGCGCCGCACCGTCAACCGCAGTAGCGCCTCGCCACCGTCGACCTCGACCTCCGCGACATCCCCGGACGCCAACGGCCGCCCGCGCCCGACCAGCGCGCGGGCGTAGAGATCGAGCAGTGCGGCCCGGGCGTCGTCGGAGAGCCGGACCGCGCCGAGGCGGCCCGCCTTCGCCGCGATCTCCGCCAGCGCCGCGGCCCGCCGCCGTTCCGTGGCCTCCCGCTCGGCCAGCCGGGCGGCCTTGGCCTGCGCGTAGTCGTCACGACGACCGGTGCGGCCCCGGATCGTGCGCTCCCCGTACCTGCGCAGCGCGACCGGCACCTCGGCCGACGGGGTACGCCACCAGGAGGCCGTTGCCGGCACCGGATCGGCGTCGTCGTCGGCCGCGAACGCCAGGTGCCGACACGAGTACAACCCGAACGCCGACGCCCACAGCGCGTGCGCGGTGTCGTCGTCGGCCGTGGCGAACCAGCCGGCGAGCTTGAGCAGGTCGCCGTAGCGGCTCTGCTCACGATGCGAGCTGGTGGCGATGCGGCGCAGGTTCACCAGCAGCGCGCGCATCGCGTCGGTGGCCAGGCGGCGCACGCCGGCGGCGTCGGAGTCGCGGCCCGCACCGCCTACGAACCAAGCGTGCAGGCTGCGCCAGTCGTCCGGATCGAGGCCCTTCCCGCGCCGGGCCGTGTCGCCGTGGACACCGAGCAGCCGCTGCCCGGCGTTGGCCCGCGCGCACAGCACCGACACCCGCGGCGCCACCGTGCGCAGCGCCTCGGCGAGCTGGGGCAGGTTCCGGGCGATCTCGTCGACGAACCGCTGCAGGTAGTCCAACAACGCGGTCTTGAACACCTGGAACTCGGCGCGGTCGAGGTCGTAGCGGAGCAGGACCTGGGAGAGATAGGTGTAGAAGTCGCGCGTGGACGACACGAGCCGTTCGAACTGGGCGAACACCGTGCCGATGTCACGGGCCAGCTCATCCGGATCCGCAGCGGCCACCCCGGCGTCGTCCAGACGTCCCAGGGCCAGCAACCCGGCGAGGATCCCGCCGAGCATCTCCGTGGACACCTCGCGCGCGGCCTCGGTGTGCCCGAGCAGCTCCTCGACGTAGCGCTGCACCAGCTCGCCGCGCTGGGTGAGCTGGTAGCGGGCACGGTTCTGCAGGTACTCGCGCAGGCTGCGGGCCTCCGACTCGCGCGGGCTGCGGGCGAGGTTGCCGTGCTCGACGAGGTAGGACAGCCGGGTGTCGACGGTGTCGATGTCGAGATCGAGCCCCTGGGCGGCCAGCCGCTGCGCCACCTCGGCGGCTGACTGGTCCGACAGCAGGCCGGCGATCTCCCCGGTGAACGTGCGCATGATCGCGAGGTAGGCCGCCGCCTCGTCATTGACGGCATAGCGCAGCGCCGCCAACCGCACGCGCTCCACGTGCGGCAGATCACCGCGCGCACCACCGGAATCGGACACGTGATCAGGGTAGCGACCCGCACCGACAGTATTCGGCGGCGCGGGCCCCGCGTCGTCCAGGTCGTCTCGATGTCCGTCAGGTCGTCTCGATACTCTCCCCCGCGTGGGCACCGCCGACGACGAAGCCAGCACGATCCGGTCCACCGAGCTGGAGGCGCTGGCCAACGTCGCCGCGGTCCTCCAGCTCTGCGCCGCCGGGAAACTCCGGTGCAGCGAGAAGACGTCACGGCCATCGGCTGCCACCGTCCGCGTCGTGGCCGAGTCCCTCGCCGCCGGCGACTTCTACCCCGACGACGCAATCGCTTCGTTCGCCTGGCCGCTACTGCTGCAGGCCGGCGGTCTTGCCCGGCTCGAAGCCGGCAAGCTCGCCCTCACCCCGAAGGGCCGCAAAGCCCTCGGACTGCCGCCCGCCGAGGTCATCCGCGGCCTGTGGGAGCGCTGGCCCCGCCACGCTCCCATCGACGAGTTCAGCCGGGTTGAGCAGATCAAGGGCCAGCGCTCGTCCGCGGCACTCAGCGCGACCGGACCGCGCAGGCAGATCGTCGCCGCGGCACTCGCGCTCTGCCCGCCCGACGAATGGATCGCCGTCGACGAGCTGTTCTCGCAGATGCGCAACGCCGACCTGAATCCCACGGTCGCCCGCAGCGAGCGCGGACTGTGGCGGCTCTACCTCGACGACGCCCAGTACGGCAGCCTCGGTTACGACGGCTATCACGACTGGCCGATCCTGGAAGGCCGATACACCTTGGCGGTGCTCTTCGAATACGCCGCCACGCTGGGCCTGCTCGACGTGGAGTACGTCGACCCGGTCGGTGCTCGCGACGACTACTGCCACATGTGGGGCGCGGACTGGGTCGACGCGCTGAGCCGCTATGACGGGCTGCAGGCCGTCCGGCTCACTGGGCTCGGCCAGTACGCCGTCGGGCTGAACGAGAGCTACACACCACCGGAGTCCGCTGCGTCGAGCCGGGGCCTGGAAGTCCTCGCCAACTTCGACATCGTCGACACCACCGAGCTGCCCGCGGCCGACCGGCTCGTGCTCGACGCCTACGCAACCCACACCTCCGACCGCGTCTGGACGCTGTCGGCGGCGAGCCTGCTGGCCGCCGTCGACCGGGGCAGGACACCAGCACACCTCCTCACGTTCCTCGCCGAGCGCGCCGCCCACGAACTACCGGATACTGTCCGGACCCTGCTCGACGACGTCGCCGGCCGCGCCGGGCAGGTCCGCGACCTCGGGATGCGCCGGATCGTCGAGTGCGCCGACCCGCACGTGGCCACCCTGATCGCCCGCGACCGGGCGCTGCGCACCCAGTGCACGCTGATCGGCGACCGGCACCTGATGCTCTCCGACAGCAACGAGGCACGGTTCCGGACGGCCCTACGCGGACTCGGCTACGCGCTCGGCCCAGCCACCGCAGGCTGACGCCGCAGAGGCGGGCACGTGCGACATGCTCAGCCGCGACGGCAGCAGCCCGTCCCCGGCCCGCGGCAGAGCCAACTCGGCGAACTCACCCAGACCCGTCACCACATGACCGAGAGCCGACGTTGGTTGTATAGGATCATCAGCTCGGCGAGCCGCCGGCCGTCGATGAGCACGATCGGGTTCGGGATGCGCTCCACGTACGAGCCAGCCTCTGCGCTGAACCGACTCGTGGTGATGAAGACACCCCGGTCGGCCTGCTGGCCGTTAGTCCAGGACACTTTGCCTTGATTTTTCAAGAGTCCATAGACTATCCTGATGAAACGTTCGGCGGTGCTCAAGAAGATCCGGCAGGGCGCCAAGCGGGCGGACGTCGACTTCGAAATGTATGAGTTGATCAACCACACCGGCATCCGGTGCGGCCAGGTCTCTACCACCATCGGACGGCACAACGAGATTCCTGACCTGATGGCTCTGACGATCTACAAACAACTCGCTCCCGCCCTCGGTGAGAGGTGGTGGACAGCATGAACCGGTACACGGCGAAGGCCAGCCGCACCAACGGCTGGTGGATCGTGCAGTGCGATCAGCACCCCGGCGCTCTGTCCCAGGTCCGGCGCCTCGACCAGGCCGTCGAGGCACACCGCGAGGCGATAGCCTTCGTCGCTCGGGTGCCCATCGACGACGTTCAGGTGGACATCCGCCCGGAACTGCCCGAGCACCTCCGCAACGAGCTGGGCGAGGCCGAGACACTGACGCGCGC